>Ga0180430_10000235_pt1 | contig 63818 bp, 46 predicted proteins | sample SS_ome_9_FD_132999 | JGI IMG/M metagenome (GOLD analysis project Ga0180430, IMG submission 132999) | Hypersaline lake sediment archaeal communities from the Salton Sea, California, USA - SS_1_S_2 metaG | ecosystem: Environmental > Aquatic > Non-marine Saline and Alkaline > Hypersaline >...
AGAATGTTCAGACGCAGCTTCTGGCTGCTCACATTTTCAAAGCGTAATATCCGCTTATATCCTATGGTGGTTTGTTTATCTAATTCTTTCCATTCTTCATCGACCCAGGCTTCCAGGCTAAACTCCTTTACACGCTGACCCAGGGGAATATATTCCTGCAAAAGAAGACGGTTGAAGGTTGTCTCCTTTCCAAAATCAAGGGTAAGAGAAGCGCTTGTGATCTCATCATCGGTGGACCAGTATGTTTCCGGATCCCCGTCAATGGCATTTTTGCCGTCAAACTTCCTGGAATCACCCCGAACCTGACTGGCTTCCACGGTGGCATCTGCAGCCAGATCAGTCTCCAGGTCTTTACGGATAATCTCCACCATCTTCATCAGGTGCTCCACATCATTTTCATGGATGAGTCCTCTCTGGTCCACCGGGAAGTTGAGCAGGAAGGAGGCATTCCGACCAATGGAATGGTAGTAAATATCCACCAGGTGTTTCACCGACTTCACCTTGTGGTCTTCGGACTTATGATAGTACCACCCCGGCCTGATGCTCACGTCCACCTCGGCAGGTACCCAGTGGCTTCCGTCTTCGTGGCCGGTGGTCAGGTCTTTGTAATTGGGCGATCCGGGCCAGAACTCATCCTTTCGGATGATGCTCCAGTTGGTCTCACCGGCCCATCCGGCCTCATTACCTACCCAGCGAACTCCCGGACCGGCATCGCTGAACATCACTGCATTGGGTTGGAGCTCCCTGACGATCTTGCGGGTATTGGGCCAGTCGTAATAAGTCTTGCGGTCGACCCGGCGCTCTTCGTTGGCTCCGCCATAATAGCCTGTGCCTCCATTGGCCCCGTCGAACCATACTTCAAATATTTCCCCGTAATTACTCATAAGTTCTGTGAGCTGATTCCTGAAATAGCTCAGGTACTCATCTGTGCCATATTCGGCATGATTCCGGTCCCAGGGACTCAGGTAGAGTCCCAGCTTCAATCCATACTCCTCACAAGCATCGGCCAATTCCCTTACCACATCGCCCTGCCCATCTTTCCATGGAGAATTCTTAACCGAATGCTCGGTATACTCAGAAGGCCACAGGCAGAATCCATCGTGGTGCTTGGCAGTCAGAATAATACCCTTCATTCCGGCTTCTTTACAAACGCGGGCCCACTGCCTGCAATCCAGTTCGGTGGGATTAAAGGTCGCAGGAGATTCGCCTCCCGTTCCCCACTCCATGTCGGTAAAGGTGTTCATATTAAAATGCACAAAACCATAAAACTCCAGCTCGTGCCAGAGCAATTGCCTGGGTTCTGGAACCGGACCTACAGCTTCGGGTGCAGGAGTATTATCACAACTTGCCAGAAGGGCAAGGACAAGAAATAATGGAAGTAGTTGTTTCATAAAAATGAATGTAAATGCTTATTAATCAGTCATATAATTTTACCGCACTTCCAGATCGTCCTTGGAGGGAAGCGCTGGAAAAGGCTCATGGGGCTCTATCTGGTACCAGTAAGCCACAGAAGCAATATCGCTGCCCTGCTTCAGGTAACGGCCTTCGCTGCGCCAGCCCAGGTCCTGGATGGTTACCTTCAGGTCCTTCTCAAAACGAATGGGATCGGTGAGGTGCCAGCGGTAGAGACCAAAACGGGTATTGGCCTGGTAAGAACCATCGGGCCGGATCACCTGGTGTAAGCCTGCATAGGCTGTGCTGAACTCCTTGTACTGCCCTCCCACATCGAAGTTGTAGGAACCGCAGAAATAATCCTCGGCACCTGTGCCGCAGATGGTAGGAAATTTCTTGTCGCCATCCATGTAGAATTTGATCTCACCTTCACCCCACCAGCCGTTGTTGTTCACCTGCCAGGCCATGAAGGTGCCCACATACTGTCCCTTCCCTTTGATGTTGTCAATAATGGTGTAAGCTTCCTTTTTGCTGTCGGGGGCAGGACGCCTGAACTGAGCATGGAAATAGGCAGCGTCGTCCGGAATGTCTGTTAAAACGTAATCCACCTGGTAATATAAGCGGGTGGGTTTTACATCAATATTTTCCATGGTAATCCTGCACTTTTTCCCAAAGGGCATCTGCCAGTAGGAATTAAAGGCTCTTCCCGGATTCACACATACGGCCAGGGAATTCAAATGAGCATATTCTCCCCAGCCCATGCCAAAGAAATCACCCACAGGAACTTCCACGGAGGGCTCTTCCTCATCGTCCCAGTAAAAACGTAAAATATAGAAACGCCAGTTGCCGGTTGGGGTTAGCCAGATGTGCTGAATGCAGCCAGGACCCTCAATTTCAGCCATGGTAAAGGTTTCCCCGGGCTGGATAATGACGTAGGGGCTGACTTTGTAACCCTGTCCCAATTCCCGGGCTTCATGGGAAGCTGCTCCCTCGCCAAGCTTTGCCATTCCTCCCTTACCTTTCTCTCCTGTAAAATTCTCCGGAGAAATGCTTCGGGTCTTGGCATCAGAAACGCGATATAAATTTGAAAGGTCCGTATCCAGACCATCAAATTTCTGAGCCTGCAGGCTTGCTGCCAGGAAAAGCAGCATGGCCAGGCCAATGGGTGTAATTTTTTTCATGCCTATGGTTTTAGTGATGGAAATGCCAGTCTAAAATAGCAAATATCTATTCACCAATCTTCACTTGGAGGCTTTCATTTTCATGAAGGATCTTTGGCGTTTCAAAGGTCAACTCTCCCCCACCGTTCAACGTGAAACATTTTAGCTCAATTTTGCCATGCAAAACGGAAAAATCAACTTCGTATCCCACCCCATTATGCTTCACCTCGCATTCTCCCCAGGCTGAACCATTGGACCAGAAATACTTTCCGGGTCTCTGAGTAAAGCGGATGGATTTGTCCACTCCGGAATAATGGAAACCACTCAAAGCCAGTACCGATGTCCAGGAGGCCATGGCCCTGGCGTAATGATGCCCGCACTCGGCCTCATCAAAAGGACTTCTCTTGCTTCCGTCGTATCGGTCTCTGATGTTCTTGATGACCTCCAGGCCCTCCTCATGCATACCCTCGTAGAGCATGCCCACAGCGGCAGTATATTCAAAGCCTGTCATCACCTCAGACCAGTAGGGAAAGGGAATTTCCGGCCGGCCACCGTGGGGCCAGCTGGCCATCAAAAGGGCTTTTTCCTTTCCCAGTGCATAGGAGCGCATGTTGTTGAAATGGTCCGACATGTCCTCGCGCTGGTTATAGGTTTTAATGCTGCGATAGGCCGAACGGATGTTCTCCGGGTCTGCCAGGTAACCCAGATCCAGCACATGGGCCATGTACTGTCCCACCATCTGATCCACCAGGCAGCCATTCAGGAGCTGGTAGTCGGGATTTTCCAGGTCCTTGGTCCCCATGTTGGCCATCAGGCCCCAGGCCACATCTTCTTTGGATTTAACAGGCACCAGCTTATGAAAATAATACTCACCGTTGAAGATTTGGCTGTCGGTAAGTTTGCTGCCCTGTATATGCAGTTCCCTGCAGGTGGCTGCGAAATTGTGATCCCCCATGGCTTCTGCCATGCGCTCAGCAGCCCGCAGGGCCCCCAGATACCAGAACTGCATCTGGGGATTGGGGCCAAAGTATTCAATGTCCATGGTATTGTGCTGAACGCCTTCCATGAGGCCGTCGCGATCACCGTCCCATCCGCCTTGGATCCAGGCAAATGCCAGGACGGACTTTACTTTTTCCCAGTGGGTTTCCAGAAAATCATGATCTCCAGACAATTGCCATTCCCTGTAAAATTTCATAATGGTGCCCATTTGACCGTCAGCTGCCGAATAGGGATAGGTGGCTGCCAGGTCAAGGGGAAGGGTGACCCGGAAACTCATCTTACCCTGCTCATTAGTAGCGTGGCCAAATTCCACTTCCCGCATGCTTCTGGCCAGTTCACCAAAGAGAAAGGGTGTGGCATTCTCATAATTCCAGACATGCGTGCAGGAGCCGAAGCAGGAGCCAAAGCGGTCCATAACGCCTTCCCAGCCAAACATCCGGCCGTCCTCCGTACGGAAAACGGTCTGGGATCGGAGGGTACTCAGATTAAACAAAGCTGCCTCTTTGACCACCTCCGGATAATCGCTCTCCATCATGGCATTCACAAAACTCAGGGTCTTTTCCAGGTAAGATGGCAGCCGATCCACTTCCATTTCTATTACTTCCCATGCATCTTTGTAGCGGGTAGTATAATAATTTCCAACCCGATCCTCGGGCGAATTACTCCAGCTTCCCCAGGTCTGACGGTTGGGGAAATGCCAGGTAAAGTAAAAAGTGAAGACTGACTTGCCTCCAGCGGGAATGAACTTCTGAACAGACAGGGAGGCCATGGGGTCCTCATCGGCTCTTTCATTTTTATCGCTTAGCATTCCATCGTCAGAAAAATCATCCCAAAAGTCCAGCAAAGCCTGTCCCCAGGCATTGGGAATGGAGCTGGTCCTGTAAGTCATCGCCGCTGCTTCCAGATCGGGACTGGTCAGGGCCATGGTACCCCATGCGGGATGCTCCTGTTCCACTCCCCGGGAATACATATATATTCCACTCACCTGACTTCCTTCCCGAAAGGTATTGATGTTTTGCTTGGCTCCCTGTGGAGCCTCGTCGCCCTTCCAGTCGAGCTGCACTTCACGGCCGTCTTTCCCGATGAAGTTCCTCAGGCTTCCGGCTATGCTCACCGATAGTTCCCCGTTGCTTTGGTTTTCTACCTCGTATTGCAGAACTGCCAGGGGGACACCCGAAGCATCCGCATCTCCTGGAATGAGGGGATTATAGCCCAGCAACCTGACTTTCACTGGTAGCTCCTCATCACTTAAAGTGACCATACCAAAGGGATAGGTACTCTGAAAAGAGGCATGATCGAATCGGGGCAAGCCATGATTGTTTACGCTCCTTCCCTCCTTGTCCTGATATTCGGAATCGTCGAGAGGGCCCAGAAGTCCTTTGGTGGTTTTCTTTCCATCCTGGTCGTTTACATGGATGGCGAAGAAGGGGGCGTCGTTCCCCTTTACCACAGTACTGTATCCTTTGCCGGGCACATTCATGATCTCCCAGTCGCGCAGCTCTCCCCTTCCTCCCAGGGATACCGTACCGGTACCAATACCACCCAGTGGTAATGCTATATTGAGCAAATGATCTGCGTCATAGCTTTTGAGCATGTTTACCCGGTCACCCACAAAGGGGGACTGAGCGGGAAGATTCTGAGCCAGTAAAAGTGCTCCCATCAAAAGCCCTGCTAAAACCAGGATGGAAATTTTCTGAAGATGCTTCATGGATCTAATTTTTAGTAATCCCTCCTGACTTACTAAAAAATGATCACCCGGAGGGTACTACAAATTTAGTCCTTTGTTTCGATCTTAAAGACTGTTGCGAGTGTATCCAAACCGGTGGAAGGTATGAGCAGACTTAGACCCTTGTCATTCATGCTCCACTGAAGTTTTTCATCGGATCCAGGCAGGCTAATAGCCTCGATATCCCAGCTATGGTGGGACTTTCCTTCCGAAAATGCTTCCAACAGGATGGATGTTCCCGGTTCAGGCACTCCCAGGAATATGGCATAAATGGCATTCTCTGCGGTGGTATATCGAACATCATGCTCTGTATACCTTAACTTCTGAAACTCATTACTCAGGTATTCACCTTCAGGATCTGCCGTGGGACCTTCTCCAAAGATAAGCCAGGGTCTGGTCTTATAGATGGCTTCTCCATATTTGTTGAGCCAATCGCCCATCTCCAGCAGTACCTTCTTTTGATCGTCCGGTATGCTTCCGTCGGCCCTTGGTGAGACATTTAACAGGAGAACACCATTCTTGCTTACTATATCAATCAGGACATGGAGTTGTTCTTTGGCCGATTTGATGGTCAGGTTTTCGGTATAGCACCAGCTCCCGTGACTGATGGTCTCATCAGTCATCCAGACCTTCTCGGTCAGGTGGTTTTTGCGGCTTTTTTCCAAATCGTCCACGCTGCATTCCAGGGGCAGGTCGTCCTGTTTTCGGGTTATTACCACTTCCTTACCCTGCTCCAGTGCATGATTGAGGTAGTATGCACAAAACTTCAGGCGCATGCTGTCAGGAATGTAATTCAACCAGGAGTCAAAGTAAATCAAGTCGGGGCTATAGAGATCGATCACCTCCTTTAGCTTGGCAAACCAAAGTTCCTCCAGCCATTGAGCTTCAGGGATGTTGCCGTAGAGGTAGTTCAATTCCGGATCGTCCAGGGTCGGGGGTGTTCCGGGATAGAGCGGATAATGGCTGTTCCGAAACTGGTAATGGATGTTCTTCTCCCGGGTAAGTATCTCTTCTTCTTTGCCTTTATAACGTTGCAGGTGACGGGCGTGATGAAAGGAGGTCATAAAGCGCAGACCCCGGGAGCGGATGGATTTTTCCAACTCCCCGGTAATATCTCGTCCGGGCCCTTTGTCACTTACATTCCACGGCGTTGTCTCACTATCCCACATGGCAAAGCCATCGTGGTGTTCGGCCACAGGTCCGGCAAAGCGGGCACCTGCTTTAAGAAATAGCTCGGCCCAGTCTTCCGCATCAAAATATTCTGCACGGAACATGGGCACAAAATCGTGGTAGCCAAATTCTGAAGTGGATCCATAGTTTTCCAGATGATGCTCATATGCCCCATAGCCTTTCACATGCATGGTTCTGGGGTACCACTCACTTCCAAAGGCCGGAACAGAATACACTCCCCAGTGAAAGTAGATGCCAAATTTGGCATCCTTAAACCAGTCGGGTTCTTCGTTGGCACGGGCCAGTTCTTCCCAGCTTTCCTCGTAATATTGTTTGGCCGGCTCCGACTTTTTTCCGGAGGGTGTGCAGGCGGCCAATAAAAACATAGCTGGCATTAGAAGGAAGATCAGCTTATGGGAAAAGAGTGTGCTCAGTTTCATAGGCATGGATATAAAAAGACCGGGGAGAATGTCCCCGGTCTGATTAGGGCACGTGATCCCTAAGTATTTACTTCTTTTTAGTGGCGGTGATAGGTATGGTACCATCCGTATAGGAGGCGGTACCTTCCATCTTATCCTTGCCCACGGTGGCTTTAATGCTTACAGTTTCACCTTCGATATATACTTTGAATGCAAGTTCGTTCTTCTCATAAGTCACGCTGGAAGCTTTCACCTTGTAATACTCTCCAAGTACAATCTGTGCGGTATACTCTTTGCCCTCTTTGGCAACCACAATGTCTCCTTCACTGTACTCGTAAGGAGCATCTGCTGCTTCATAGGTCCAGGTACCTACCGGATCTACTTTTTTCTGTGCACTCACTGTGGTGGTCACGGCGGCCACCAACATCACGATCATTAAGAATCTTACTGTTTTCATAGTTGATTGGATTATAATTGTTTAAAAAAAAGTGCAATTAGGTGATCTCTTTTCGTCCTAAGTAAGCTCCGGAATCCGGATGGCATAAAAATAAGAGATGCAATATTCATATCAAAGTTGTTTTCCATATTTCCTTAGCTAAGCTTCTTATCTACAGGCTATCCTGCCCAATCAGTACATCCTCTCTAAGTTTTCAAAATCCAGGAACAATGCTTTGTCCTGAAAGGAAAAAGCAAGTGTTTTATCTTTCTTCTCCGCGCTGATATAGGGGGAGTCATACCTGGAGTAGGAAGTTTCGACTATTTCATCATCAATCTTAAAATCTTCGTTGAATGTTAAGCGGTATATGCGACCCTGCGTGCTGTATTTCAGCATAAGGGATCCGTCGTCAAATTCCACCTGGTTGTTCCGGATCCTGGATACAAATTCTTCAAATCCGCCGTCGGCTGACTTTGAACCGGCTTCTGCAATCCAGAATGTCTGTTTGCCGTCCTGGATAATATCATCCCTGGCTTCGTCCCTGAAGCGAAAGTCCCCGGCGCCAATGAAAGCGCAGTAGGCATCTCCCTTTTTTCCGAAGACGTAGCTGCCGTCTATGAAGGCTGTGTCGAAGAGGGAAACCGGAAAATAGGCCCTTGTATAATCCAGCAGATCCAGTTCCATGATGGCTTTCTTCTCGGGGATATTATAGATTGACAGGTTGACATTTTTATCCTGGACAGAATGCGGGAAATGTCCGTAGCCCACCCAGTAATTGGGAGACTGGTGCTTCATGTCCTTCTCCAGAGCCGGGTGATTGTGGAACACACTGAAATGATTCTTCATGTTCAGGCCAAAGACATGCTGCTGGTCCCCATAGGTCCCGGGATGGTGACTTTGCACGGTGTGCATGGAATAGTCGTTGGTTTTATAGCTATAGGTGTTCCCTTTTTGTATGGCCACTCCATCGGTCTGCGGTTTGATGATCCGGTGAATTACCGGTTCCAGGTGAAGCCAGCGCATCAATGAGTAGTCCAGCATTTTAAAATCCGCAATAAAATCATTGGAAAACATATTGCAGCTGCGCATATGGCTCAAAGAATTGCGGATGATCTCCCGGTTGGTGAAGCATTCCATGCCCCACTGCATCATCATGCTCCGGTTATCCGTACCGTAATAGCCTTCCTGTTTCAGTTCCGAGATATCCAGTCCGTTACTCTGCTTTATAATCACTTCCGAGCTGTCAAGGGCAATGGCCTTGAGTACCGGGGGCAGCTCGTAGTTTTGACTCACCGAAATGCCGTAGACCATGCCGGGACCGGGAGGCTGTCCGTCGCCCCAGAAATAAGAAGTTAGTCCCCCCAGCCTGGAGCCGGGTCCCCCCTTTCGGTTCCCCTCGTAGGCACGTCCGCTCACACTGGAGAGCATGGTATGTATGTTCTGAGATGCCACGTCGTAGAAAAGCAGGTCCATAAGCATCTGGCTTTTGATCACCAGCTCCTGGTCACCGGCAAAATCAATCACGTTGATCAATGCCCCGATATCCTCGTTGTAGTATACCTCCGAATAATACTCTATAAAGCCATAGTTCCATCGCATTTCCAGCCAGTCGAGCAAACGGATCCTGGCTTTCTTCATGTGCTCTTGACCTGTAAGCCCGCTGCTGTGGAATATTGAATCCGGATAGAGCTGCCCTATGAGGTATTCGGCAGAGGCAAACAATGCCTGGTGGTTTTCACTCCAGTAACACATGGAATTCTCCCCGGGCTCGTCCCACCAATAGCGGAAATTAAATAAGACCTCTTCGATTTTGGCTTTGTAGCTATCCGGAATCCTGTCTCCGAATTCATACAGGATTCTAAGCAGGTTTACCATCCTGAAATCGGCACAATCGTATTCCCCTTCAATGTATTTCAGGGTACCATCCAGGCGGCTCCAGTCCATGCTGCTGGCGCCGTTTACCAGTTCGTAGTAGACCCTGTCCTGTTCACAATGGATATTCTCCGCCGGCCTCCTGGGGACAACCTCATAACGGGAAATCCGCAGCCAATCCATAAGAAGGGTGGTGGCCACAAAGAGCAGGGCCAGCAGTAAGATGTGTTTTATCCTGAGTTTTTTAAGCATCAATAGCACAAGTTTTTTGCTTGGTATCTACTCACCTGAAACTGCCCGAAGGGGTAAGACCAGTGTCCGTTGGATATTTTTCCCTGTGGGCGAAATGATAATCTTGCCTCCGGGCCCGTGGTCACAGTGTTCAAAATCGATCTCATGGACAGTTGGGAACAGGACCAAACCCTTAATAACCATAGCATTAAGATCAGGAATAAAGATCTCCGTAGGTGCTTCGCTACCTGCCTTTTCTTCCCAGGTGCAGGAGAACACACCCGTAGGAAAATCGTAGTCATATTCGAGCAGATTGCCCGAAATATATTGCGGATAAGGTCTGATGATGGCCTGCTGGAAATAGGGATAGTCGGCGATGTCGCTGTAAAAGGCCCAGTAGGTATTGCTGAACTTATGTTCTTCAAACAGATCCACCAGGTGTCGGGCAGTTTCAATCATTTTCTCCGATTTCCCATGCAGTGCCCCCCATTCGCCTACCAACACAGGCATATCCATTCGCTTGCCACTTTCAGCTATACGTTCAAAAATAAACTCCACCCTTTCGTAGCTGGGATTAGCGACCTCTTTGGTATCCACCACCAGGTCGTAACCATGTGCTGCATAGACCACATTGGGATCGCGGCTTCCATCGGGCAGTGTGGTAGCCTCCAAAGCTGTTGATACCCCGGTGTTCACAAAGTAGTTATGATTGTAGAATAATATATGATGCATGTCCACACTACGAATGGCATTGGACACTCGCTGATACATGGCTTGTAGTTGATTCTTCTCAAAATCGGCGCTCAGTTCATACACCGCATCAACTACCCTGGAGTATTTGTCTTTGGTGGCAACCAGTTTCAGGGCCTGAATCCTGGATGCTTCATCTGCCCACATGGCTTCAAGCTCTTCAGCTGAAGGGGGCATCTCTCCCGTTTCCTCCACGTAAACCATGGCATATGCACCCAGCATCAAAGGCATAACCTGCTGGGCGGAGCTTCCCATAAAGGGTTCGTTCATAATATCGTAGCCAATAACCGTTGTATTGTCAGCATAACGTTCGGCAATATGCTTCCACAAATTGGCATAGTGGTCCTGTATCCCCACCCCGTCCGAAGCTGGTGCATTCTTCCAGAAATTGTCGAAAGCTGTCTGCACAGCCGGACTGATCAGGTAGGAATCGCTCCATACTGCTCCCCTGTAATGTTCCTTTCCCTCATCCAGGGTAGCCCAGTCTGGAGCCCCGTCTGAATACTTGGCACCATAGAGGTCCTGGTGCATATCCAGAAAAACATAGATATCGTTATCTGCTGCCCACTGGATACGTTTGTCTATTTCCTTTAAGTATTTTTCGTTGTATACTCCTGGCTCCGGCTCCAGTCCGTCCCAGATAATGCCCAGGCGGATGCAGTTAAAGCCCCATTGCTTAAACTGTTCAATGGTTTCCTTGCCTTGAACAGGCAAGTAATTTTCTTCCGGGCTTTTGCTTATAAAGTTGATGCCGCTTAATAGGAGCTGTCTTCCTTCCGGATCTATAAAATTTTGTCCTTCAACAGATACATATCCTATGGCATCTTTATCAGGATTCGTATTCGTGCATGCACATAGCATGACAGCGATAAACAGTAAGACTGAAAATCGTACAAGCATTTTAATCAATTATAATGTGATCAATGGGAACTAAACCTTCCGGGAAAAAGTCCCGGAAGATTTAGTTTCACTTACAATATTATTTAGGAACCAAAGTTAAGTGCAACAGAAGAGAAGGCAGGTGTGGAAAGGCAGGCCAGCTGTTCAGTCCCACTGCGATATTTATCATATCGGCCGATACCTCCTTGAGGATGTAGAGGGAGTTGTCCACTGGACCTGGTAATCCAAGGCCTGTAGCATATGGCTCGGGATAGTACAGATCAGTGAAACATAAGTAAGCACCCGATGAAATCTTAATCTCAGCGATCTTATCGGGATCATCGTCAGCAAAAGTAAAGGTGGTTTGTGCCAAATCCTGTGTCACAAACTCATCGTACCAATCAACCGTTCTGTCTTCATAACTCAGTGACCAGGTTGCGTCATCTATGTTGACACCGGGAATGGAAGCGAGAGGCAGACTTCCCCAATCGCTGGATTCTACTTTGTCATTGGGAGATATTGCATTGGCATATACGATTCCTGCCACCATGCGATCGTTCTTCAGGTCAATTTTCAGGGTACCGTCACGGTAAAATGTGTATTCGTCGGTATATTCATCACCCAGTCCGAAAATGGTAAGTACACCATCAGGGATCAGGCTCATCTCTGGGTAAAGGGCCACATCGTTGGTGACTCCGCCACCTCCCATTTTTCCGGTAAAAGTGGATTCGGCCTGGGTAAGCACCCAAGTTTTTCCTTCAGAACCCACACCTGCAATGATTTCTTCCAGCGATGCAGCAATGGTCACACTCGCCGTTTTCATAGCAGTCAGATCGTCCACACTGGTAACTGTACAGGTAATGGTGTACGAACCGGAACCTGCATCCTCGTAGGAGTAGGAATGGCTTCCGGCTGTAGTGGATGTGTTCCCATCTCCATAATCCCAAAGGTATGATTGTGCATCTGTTGCCTCTGCAGTAATGGTTACGTTATAGCCATCTACTTCAGCCACAAATTGCAGGGTGGGTGTAACTGGATCTTCCTCTTTGCAAGAATTAAATAATAGAGCAACTGCCACAATAACAGCCACTCCAAGTGTTTGAAATTTGAATCGTCTCATAGCATAAATTTTAGTTATCATTTAGATTATATGGTTATTTATCTTACATCCCACCATAGCGGCAGATCTATTTCATCGCCTCCCATATTTGCAATAGCAGCTTCCTGGTTTTCCCCGTTTACGCCTTTTTCGACGGTAAAGGGATATTTGATCCGGGTTGGCATATACCCGTCGGTTACCCCCTTGGAAAACATAGCTGAAGTGCGTTGCGCAATTACGGGATATCCCGTTCTACGTATGGTAGTCCAAGATTCATAGGCGTTGGGTACAAATGAGATCCATAGCTGTGTGGCTATCTGCCGGAACTGGTTTTCCTGGTCCCCGTTTAGAGTGGCTTCCGCTTCCTCTGACAAAAACTTGCTAACCAGGGTATCATGAATGTCCCACTGATCCATGGCCAACTCAATACCCGTCTGATAAAGCTGGTTGGCATCACCAGGGCCCAAACCAAATAGTGCAGATTCGGCTCTTAAGAAATAAATTTCGGAAGCACACATATGATACATGGGCTGATCCTTTGCAAAGAATTCTTCTGTGGGTACGGAAGAATTGGACCTGCTCCAGCTCGAATAATGCGTATCTTCTAATCCATTGGGCATTCCCAGATATTCATCGTCATTGTTTTTTGTGGCATAGAAGGCTAACCTTGGATCGTTGTTGGCTTTCAAAGCTTCAATGAACTTTTCAGACCAATTCATTGTATATAATCCACTTGCGTAGTCTATTATCTTATTATACCAGGGATTATACAAGCTTGGATCATTGCTATCCACCATTTCCAGTTTAACGTTTTGAGCATTGTCTTCGATAAGATCTTCCCCAAGGCATTCGGCAATCACGTTTTCATAGGTCCCGGGATCTACAAAGCGGGCATGCATGGCAAGTCGCAATCTCAAAGAGTTCGCAAACCTGACCCACTTGTCGCGATCGCCTGCAAATATGGGATCTTCACTACTTGAATAGATCTCTGCATCGTCAGCTGCTTTCAAGGTGGAAATGGCTTGCTGTAAACGGGCAATCATATCGCTGTAGATTTCTTCCTGATCATCGTAGGCAGGTTTAAGGATATCGTATTTTCCCATCCCCCCCTCGAAATAGGGAATATCACCAAAGAAATCTGTCAGCCGCGAAAAATTCAATACTGCAATTACGTTGGCCTGAGCATATCTGGCCGAATTCTCGTAATCACCCCCAGGCCCGGTCATTTGCAGGACTTCCACAATATTACGAATTGGGCCATTATACACTCCCTGAAATACACGTTCATAAATATCTCCCTGGGATTGAATATCATTGTATTTATCTGCTTCACGGTTCCAGCTATTGGCAATCCAGATATGTGCAAACTGACCCCCAAAGTCAATATCAAAGCGATCGCGCTGATCCATGAATGTTCCTCTTACTGCATTGGTAAAAAGATACTCGTCGGGAAGAGTACTAAGCTGGTTTGGATTTGTATTCATTTCCTCCCAGCGTTCTTCACATGCTGATAGCATGGAAAAGGCGACAAACAGGATCAGCATCCTTTTAATTCCGAATATGTTGTTTGCTATTCTTTTCATTACTGTCAGATTTAAAAGTTCACCGTTACACTTACTCCATAACTTCGTGTGGCAGGCAAGGCTGTCGCTTCAATGGCGTTTCCTATGCTGCCCGCATTATACCCTGACTCCGGATCCACGTGAATGGCTGCATTATAAAAGAAGAATAGATTCCTGCCCACCAGGGATATGTTGATATTGGAAAAAGGTGTTTTATCCAGGAGCGATCTGGGTAAATTATAACCCAGTACAATTTCTCTCATTCGGATATTCGTGGCATCCAGAATATAGTCTGAAACAACTCTGTCAAACCAGATGACATTCACATTCCTTAGCATGGGCTGGAGGGCTATGTCATTCGCCAGCCCGGTGTTCACATTTACTCCTTCTTCTACATAGCCTTTGGGGATGACACCCGAAATAGTTTCAGAATGGAAAAGCCCCTCATGGGTCGAATACCATTCATCCCTGCCCTTAAGGGATTCCTCGGATGTTCCAAACAGGTCCCGGTAAAGCTGGCTGTGGGAATAAAATTCACCACCCAGTTGAAAATCAATTAAGAAGCTCAGGTTTAATCCTTTATAGGAAAAGTGATTCGCCAGGCCGCCAATCAGATCGGGATTAATGTCCCCCAGGTTCACAACCTCGCCCTGAAGGGCTGAACCGTTATCATCAATTAGCTTATTGCCATTTTCATCGCGTTGGTAATCTCTGCCATAAATCGAACCAAAGGGCTCCCCCGGACGAACCTCAACCAGCACCATGCCATTGATGGCCGTGGCAAGGACCTTCCTGTCTTCTCCTTCAGCCAGGCTTTCAACCATGGAATAGTTTTTTGAAAAATTTAGTGATACATCCCAGGCAAATCCCTTCTGAGTCCTGAAGGGAGTGGCAGAAATCAAAGCCTCAAAACCATTGTTCCGGATCGAACCCGCATTCTGCTTTATATTGTCAAAACCGCTTGAGGGAGCCAGTTTCACATCCATGATCTGATTTTCCGACAGGGAGTTATAGTAGGCAAAATCAACATTTATCCGGTTCTTCATAAATCCCAGGTTCGTTCCAATCTCCCAGGAATTGGTAATCTCGGGCTTGAAATCGGAAAAGGCAAGTCTGCTGCTCATGGATCCTGCTGGATAAGGCCATTGCGTTTGCCATACACTATAGTAGTTTTGGGTCTGGTAGGGTCCGGTATCGTTACCCACCTTGGCATAGGATCCCCGCAATTTACCCAGCGACAAAATGGAAGGATTAATATCAAATAGCTCTGTAAATACCAGGCTCAGGTTGCCCGAATAGTAGTTGTACGAGTTTGACACTGCCGGAAGGGTGGAAGACCAGTCGTTCCGGTAGGTAAGGTCCAAATACAGGAAATTTGAATAGGTTACTGTTCCCAGACCATAGAGGGAAAGTACCTCCTTCTCACTGAACCATTCGCCCGTTGAGTAATTTTCAATATTGCTTATGTGATAGAAATTCGGGACCTTCCATGTATTGCCTCCCTGGTTAATGCTCTGGTACTGATTGTAACGATAATTACCTCCCAGATTCAGGTAGAGATTCACTTTATCCGTCAGATCTTCTCTGTAGGAAAGCAGGAATTCAGAATTCATTTCGAGGCGATTGTCCATACCATGGCTGTAGTTCCCGTTATAGTTGGAGGCATTGCGACTACCCTGTGCAGAATACTCCATCGAATTCCTATTGGTATAGTCAAGTCCGGACCTGATAAGCAGATCAAATCTGTCAGAGATGTCGTAATCAACGGAAAACAATCCCTGCATCCGATGTTTCTCATCACTATTCTGCTTATTCTTCAGGGCCCAATAGATATTTGTCAGGGTTCTGTCCCAGCCCCATTGCTCTATACCGTTTTCATCCACGTAGTTGTCTTCCAGGCTTTGCAGGCTTACATCTCGGGGAAGAATAGAAAATGCCCAGCTGGAAGAAGCAACGTCCTCGGAAAGGTAAGGCCTGTTCTCTACCTTATTATGAATGTATGTAAACTTACCATCCACCACTACCCTCTTTCCCACTTTGGTCGTACTCCTCAGGTTAATGGTTTGCTTTTTCATATCATTGATGGGATAAATCCCTTTACCATCCTGGAAGGTAATGGAGGCCCGCATAGTTGTGATATCATTTCCACCATCCAGCGCCAGTGTATTCATGAGATTGCTGCCGGTCCGGTAAAACTCCTCAAAGTGATTCGGTTCCGCTGTATAGGGTACATCCTGGTCTAACCAATCAGGCAGTACCTGGCCTTCCATGGGCCTGCCCCAACTCCAGACCCAGGGTTCTTCCCCCTTTATGGCTGCCATATCGGCTGTAACTTCAGTGGGATGCTGCCCAAAAGCACCCTGTCCGTATTTACTTTGTAATTTAGGATAGGTCGAAACTGATTCCAATATATAGCTGGAATTGAAAGTAACTCCCAATCCTTTTCGCTTTGTACCGCTTTTCGTGGTAATCAGGATTACCCCATTGGCTCCCCTGGAGCCATAGGCTGCTGCTGCTCCGGCTCCCTTAAGGACACTCATGCTTTCAATGTCCTCTGGATTGATGTCGGAAAGTGCGTCCCCCATATCCTTACCTCCTCCAATACCTGCACCTCCGTAGGTACCACCATCCACGGGAATTCCATCGACCACAATAAGCGGCCGGTTCCCACTGGAAAGAGAAGCAACTCCACGGAGTATAACCCTGGTGGATCCATCCACCCCGGTAGGTGTGTTGGAAATCTGAAGCCCGGCCACTTTGCCGGCCAAAGAGTTGATGGGATTGTTTTCCTTCACCGAATTCAGTTCATCACTTCCCACCTGGGTAATGGAATATCCAAGGGAGTTTTTGTCGCGTTCGATGGAAAGGGCGGTGACCACCACTTCCTCAATGGCCAGTATATCCTCCACCAGACCCACCCGGATATCTGTTCTACCATTAACTGCCACCAGCTGGGTCTCATAACCCACAAAGGATACCGAGAGCAAAGCATAGGGATCGGGAATCTCAAGCTGGAATCGGCCGCTTACATCGGTGATCACACCCTGGGAGGTTCCCAGAACAACTACGGTAACACCTACTAAACCATCCGGATCGTTGAGTGTGCTTACTCTACCTGTCACCTGAGCGCTTTGCTGAGGTGCATTGGAGGGCACCACCACGATGAGTCCGTCTTCCATCAACCGGAAGCTTAGATCGGTCTGGGATTCCAGTTCGGTAAGAATCTCCCGGATACTCACGTCTCGAACTTCCATGGAAATGGGGGTATTCAGATCTTCCAGGTCCTCACCGTAAAAGAAACGATAGTTGTGATCCTCCTGGATGGATTCTAATACTTCCTCCAAAGCCATGTCTGACACTCTCAGGCTTAAGCCTTCCTGGGCATAAAGATGCGTCCCCAGGCATACAAAAGCAGAGAGGAATAGTAGTTTTAACTTCATAGTCTGAAGATTTAGGATTGGGCTAGCTTTAGTTAGTTTTATCTATGAACCAAATATCGTGGTCTTCAATGACATAATCAAGATGTGAAGCAAAACCAAAGCCTCGCTTTCTCTTACTCAAGGCTTCCATTTTGCCGGTAAAAATAAACAGGGCACAGCGGCAATATAATATATTTTTTGATTGATCCTGTACTGGGATCATTTTGCACTGGAAGGATGAATTGCTACATTCGTAAGGTTGGAATAAGGCAATTATGCAACCGATTGCACAACACCTAAAGCCTAAACTATACATGAATACTAAGACCTCCGGTGGATTTTCCATAACTAACTATCACAATGTAAGCGAAATATACCGACAATTGGATACGTTGGTCAATCAAGCCCCCCACCCAATTCGCAGGAAGGATATGGAAGCTTATTTAGAAGGCTTCCAAAAAAAATATGCAAGTTCTAAACCTGTTATTGAACAGGCCATGGAATTTATTCCCGGTGGAGTTCAACACAATTTGGCCTTTAACTATCCCTTCCCCATCGTTTTTGACCGGGCGGAAGGAGCCTACCTCTACGACAAAGATGGTAAGCGACACATCGACTTTCTCCAGGCAGGGGGACCCACTGTTCTAGGAAGCAACTATCCGGCTGTGAAGGAAAAGATGTTAAAACTAATTAAGAATACGGGACCTTCCACGGGACTCTTTCACGAATACGAACTTAAAATAGCTCAATTCATCTGTGAACATCTTCCCGGAGTGGATATGTTCAGGATGCTGGGAAGTGGAACGGAAGCCTGCATGGCTGCCATCCGGGTAGCGCGACTGGCCACCGGGAAAAAGAACATCATTAAAATGGGAGGTGGTTACCATGGCTGGAGCGACAGTCTGGTATATGCACTCAGGATACCGGGCACTGCAGGTTTTGATGCCCACGGGATTCCCAGGGCCAGCCGTAAATACACCCAGGAAGCCTTCCCCAACGATATCAAATCGCTGGAACGCCGGCTAAGGAAAAATAAACTGAGCGGTCGGGGTACGGCGGCTGTTATCGTAGAGCCCATGGGTACTGAAAGCGGAACCCGCCCGGTGGATTATGAACACAACCAGCAAATTCGTCAATTATGTGACCGCTATGGTGCTTTATTGATTTTTGATGAAGTGGTTACCGCCTTCAGGGTAGGCATCAGCGGAGCCCAGGGTTATTTCGGGGTGAAGCCCGATCTTACTGTCTTTGGCAAGGTGGTGGCAGGAGGTTATCCCGCTGCCGGGGGTCTGGGAGGGTCCAGGGATTTGATGGAATATCTGGCCGCAGGTCTTCAAACCGGGAAAAAACGTGCCATGGTGGGTGGAACCCTGGCAGCCAATCCCCTGAGTTCTGCTGCGGGTTATTATACCCTGAAAGAAATCAAGGAACAGCAAGCCTGCGAGAAGGCCGGAGCAGCCGGTGATCGCCTTACCCTGGGACTCCAGCAGATCATCAAGGACCTCGATCTGCCTTTCGTGGCATACAACCAGGGATCCATATGTCACCTGGAAACGACCGGAACCATGTTTATGCCCATCAATATGAAAAAGTTCTGGACCATCCCCAAAACCCTGAAAGAAATTAAAATCCGCAAACACATGATGGAGGAAATGGGGGCAGCTTATATGATGGAAGGTATTGTTACCCTGGCTGGCAGCCGCATGTACACAAGCATGGCCGACACGGATGAGGTGATTGATGAAGCGCTGTCCGGTTTTGAAAGGGTACTAAGCAAATGTAAATAAGCTTGAGCAATAATCCCTCATACGTCATTGCCCACGACGTGGGTACGAGCAGTGTAAAATCGGCACTGATCAGCTCTTTGGGTGAGATCCCTGCCCATGCCACTTCGGCCTATGAGCTGGTCTATCCCCAACCTGGCTGGGTGGAGCAGGAACCCGAAGATTACTGGCAGGGTTCTGTTCGTAATACCAGGTCCCTTTTGCAGGAAAGCGGGATTAAGCCTTCCCAGGTGATGGGCATTGTTTTCTCCACCCAGGCCATGGGCATTATCCCACTGGACAAGGGGGGCCAGAGGCTAATGCGGAACATTACCTGGGTAGATGGACGGGCGGAAGAGCAGGCAAGATGGCTCATGGGTCTCCTGGGCGGCAGGAAGTTATTTGAAAAAGTCATCGGTGTGGAAATCACAGGTAAGGACGTGATTCCCAAACTCAGGTGGCTGAAGCAAAACCAGGCTTCCCTCTATGCCGAATGTGCAACTGTGCTGGATGTAAACGGATATCTTAAATTCCGTGCCACCGGTCGAAAAGTATTCGAGTGGAGCGGGGCCTGTTCCTATGGCTTTAACTTAAAAAAGAAAGATTGGGAACGCTTTCTATTTAAGGTGGCAGGATTTGATATATCAAAACTCCCTCCACTGGTCCGTTCGACAGAGGTAGTAGGAAGTCTGACCAAAGAAGCTGCAGCCCAACTTGGTCTGCCCGAATCAGTAGAGGTTTATGGGGGCTGTGACGATACTCAAAGTGCGGCGGTTGGATCGGGATCGACCCGCGAAGGGGAAGCCCATATCTACCTGGGAACTTCGGCCTGGGCAGGTATTACCACAGGAAAAAACCTGAAACACAAAAACGGTGCTGTGGTTCTACAGAGTGCTGATGCACAAAAAAATCTCCTGGTTGGGATCACTGAATCGGCCGGATCCAACCTGGATTGGATGATTGAAAAGTTCTACAAACTGGAAAAGAACGATCCTGCCGTCAAGAACATTTACACCTTTATCGATGGTGAAACCCAGGGGATCCCGCCGGGCTCCGACCATCTGATCTTTACACCCTGGCTGCTTGGCGAACGCTGCCCGGTAAGCACCACCACCACCCGGGGCAGTGTATTTAACCTGGGACTTGAGCATACCCGTGGGCATTTTGTCAAGGCCCTGCTGGAAGGGGTTGGCTTTAATCTGAAATGGATCTTTGAAAACTACCGCCGGGATTTTGGCTTTGACCCTGAGAAAATAAGGGCCATTGGCGGAGGTTCGGTTAATGAGAGCTGGATGCAGGGCATTGCCAATATTACAGGAAAAGTGGTTGAAACAAGCACCCAGCCAACCATGGCAGGTGCCCTTGGGGCAGCCTCCTGTGCTTTTGTTGGAAGCGGACAACTGGCCTCATTTCACGAGATCAGCCGCTTTGTGGGAGTTCAGAAAAGTTTTTATCCGGATCCCTCTTTGGAAAATCTCTATGAAAAACTGTTTCAGTCCTATAAAGAGGTGTATTATGGACTTAAAAAGGCTTATGTGAATGCCAACCTGAACCGCTTCAATCAGAATAGCTAAAAAAGGAGGACAAAGCATGGATAAAATTGAGCAAATCAGAAGACAGGTCATTGAAGGAGGATTGCGCCTGGTTAAGGAAGGCCTGGTGGCAAGAACCTGGGGTAATATCAGCATACGTGTGGATAACACCCATATGCTTATTACTCCGAGCGGACGGACCTATGAAGAGCTAAAGCCTGATGATATAGTTTTGGTGGACTACCACACTTCCAAGTGGGACGGACCGGTAAAACCTTCTTCCGAAAAAGAATTGCACTGCGAAATTTACCGAACCCGCAAAAAAGTGCATGCCGTGATTCATACCCATCAGATGAATGCCTCCACCGTTGCAAGTGCACAAAGGGAAGTGCCTCCCATACTGGATGATATGACGCAGATTATTGGTCCTACGGTTAGAGTGGCAGAATATGCCCTGCCTTCCACCCGGAAGATTACCAAAAAGACGGTCAAAGCACTTAAAGGACGCAATGCCGCTCTGATGGCCAATCATGGAGCCGTATGCGTGGGGCGAGATCTGGATGAAGCCTTTGTGGTCTGCCAGGTCCTGGAAAAAGCCTGCAAGGCCTTTATCGAAGCCGAGTTCCTGGGAGGAGCCAAGAGTATCAATAAATTTGAAGCCCACCTGATGCATCAGCTGTATATTAAGAAGTATTCCAAGCAGTCCGAAAAGAATAAATAAGCTTTAAATGAGTACATCCTCCACCCTCTACCCCAAATACCGCTACGTCATATTATCGGTCTTTATGCTAATAACCGTTGCCATTGAGATCCAGTGGCTTACTCATGCAGCCGTTGCCCGGCCAGCGGAGCTTTTTTACCAGGGCCAGTTCAACGCGGACTCCTTCCTGAACATCGACTTTCTGGCCATGGTGTATATGCTGGCCTTCCTGATCTTTAGCTTCCCGGCTTCCTACGTGATTGACACCTTTGGGATACGCACAGGTCTATCCATTGGTGCCCTGATGCTGGGTGTTTTCAGCCTGATAAAGGCCATTTATGCAGACAGTTTTACCGGAGTAGTGATTGCCCAGATAGGTCTGGCCATTGCTCAACCCTTTATCCTTAATGCGGTTACTGCTGTCAGTGCCAGGTGGTTTCCCCTCCTGGAAAGGGGAATGGCAGCTGGCTTGCTTGCTCTGGCCCAGTACCTGGGCATAGTGGCAGCCATGTTGATCACTCCCCTGATGGTGGGATCCGATCCTTCTTTACCCGGATACGGTGAAGGCTTCGAAAAAATGCTCTGGATCTATGGCATCATCAGTGCCCTGGCTGCTGTCCTCGCCGTGGTATTCATTCGCGATCGGGATCAGGGAAAAGATCGGGGGAAGGAAGAACGTTACAGCTTTACCCGGGGCATAAAGCATATCATCAGCCTCAGGGATATGCGGATAACCCTGTTTCTCTTTCTGATCGGACTGGGAATTTTCAACGCCATTTCCTCCATGACTGACTCCATTGCAGAAAATGCCGGCGTGGAAGATTCGGATGGACTCATAGGTGGGGTTATGTTAATCGGGGGGATCATCGGGGCCATCATCATTCCCACTTTATCCGATAAGTTCAAAAAGCGCAAGCCCTTCATTGTGATTTGCATCATCGGGATGTTACCGGGTGTGGCAGGTCTGGCCTTTGCAAGTCAGCTGTCATCCAACCCTGAGACTGTCTATGTCCTATCACTGGTCTCTTCCTTCATTCTGGGATTCTTTGTGATGAGTGCAGGACCCGTGGGATTCCAGTATGCTGCCGAAGTCAGCTACCCGGCACCTGAATCCACATCACAGGGAATACTGCTCTGGGTGGGACAACTCACAGGAATGATTTTTGTTGCGGGCATGAGTATTAAAAACAATCTCTACCTGGCCAAATTTCTCCTGCTTTTTACAGTCTTAGCTTTTGTAGCCATAGTGGCCGTATTGCTTTTAAGGGAAAGTAAATTAATGACGGGAGAATCTGCATAATAGTCCCAATTATAACTTTCGTCATCAAAAATTAGGTTTTCACGGAAGAATTATTACCTTTGGTCACATAAATCCTTTGAGACCATGGTAAAAAAGTGTGCCAGACATAAGATTGGATTCAGGAAAATTTTCGCCGACGACAGAGGAATTATTCTGCCTCTGTTATTTACCATTCTGGTAATTTCGGCCGGTATTTACCTGAAATTGAATTTTTTGCAGTGGACCATCGTGAGTATACTCTCGCTGACACTGCTGATTATGGGATTATACAGAAGTGCAGCCAATCTGCTGACCATTTATGACCATAGTATTTCATTGGATCAGGGAGTCAGGATCAGAGCCATGGGTAATGTTCTGATAACATTCACCGCCGGAGTATCCTTTTTCGCCTACCTGATCATATTCATGCCGAAGATTAACACGCTGATATAGCTAAAAGAACAGCGTCTTTTTCAAGAGGGTTCTGTCTGCACAGAACCCTCTTTGATTTTATATACTCCCTATTCTTAGGGCTTCATGGGTGAGAACGTGAAGGAAAAGGCAAATTCCCCGGGTGCCACCCTGTATGGATTTAACACAGAATTGGCCGTACCTCCTACCCCTGTGACCTGGTGATCCAGATTCAGGGTCACCAAATTCTCTTCCTTCAACTGGAAGGGATAATGTGCACGATCGAGATGCCCGGTGCTGAACTTCTGAGCACTCACATGAAAGAGCTCGGGTGCAGTAATAAAAAGACCCCTGCCGTTTTCATCGGCGAGTTTAAACCAACTTACATCGCTGCGGTTACCATAATCCTGCGGAATTATATAGGGGACGTAGGCTTCCTCCACTGTGCTTTTGTATATGCCCTTCTTTGCCCCTGTTTTACGATCGGGATAAGTCTCAAAGGGTCCTCTTCCAAACCACTCCATCTGCTGGAATTCACCACTTAGCTCCATTTGAATTCCCACTTTGGGAATCCATTTGGTCATATTACCTCGGGCTGAAACCCTAGTGTCCAGCTTAATTTTACCATTTCCGAAAATACGGTAATCGTAATATACCTTGAACCCGCTTGTGTGGTTCCGGGCATGGAGGCTTGCCTCCACATGGATCTTGATGGAATGTTCATCGTTGCTGATGCTAAAATGGTCCACCTCCTGTTCGAGCTGATCCAGACCGATGGTCCTCCAGCCATTGGCAGTCTCTTTTCCCATACCATCTGTCACATGACCCATTTCGGTATGCCAGAAATTCCAGGAATCAAGATCGTTGGCCAGGGGAGCCCTCCATACATTCAGCAAGGGACCCTTTCTCAGTATCTCCTTCCCGTCCAGGATCATGGAGGAAAGGACTCCGGATAGTTTGTCAAAACCATATTCAAATCCTTCTCCTTTGAGTTGAACGCTCTGCTCATCCACGGATACACGAAAATCGGGATGCTTTGTATCATCTTCCGCAGGCCTGGGCCCGGCAGCCAGAAGAAATTGCTCCCAGGCCACTTCATGTCCGGTATCTGCCCAGGGCTGATCCTCACTGATGACGCAGCTTATCAGAAGGTGAACCTCTTCACCCGGACTTGTATGGGAGAGATCAATCGGGAGTGAAAACTCTCCGGACTCACCGGGTGCAAGTGCAACATCAAATGTTCCTTGCTGCTCGCTTACCCCGTTCACCGTCAGTTCCCACATAAAATCCAGTTCTTCCAGCTTCTTGAAATGATGGCGATTGGTGATCCTTATTCGTCCTTCTGCCAGGTCAAGGGCTTCAAATTTTACCGGTTGAGGGCTTTTCTTCAACTGCCAGAGTTCGGGCTGTACCGAACGGTCGGGCCAGATCAATCCATAGGTCCGTCCGGGAATCCCGATGGAATAATAGTTACCGAGCTCTTCAGCACTCTCAAAATCCAGCCAAAGTTTTGATTTTGGCTTCAGAGCCTGATCGTCTTCAGTCAGCCTCTCCACCGGAACTACAGCATCGAAGATCCTCACCCTGTCCAGGGTGGCTTGGCACATGTAGCCCAGATGACTGTCTCTCAATTCAGCACTTTTGCCCAGGATGACCTGGTAAGGAGCGTTTACAATATTTCCTTTAGCCGCCTTGGTTCCCATGAGCTTACCATCCACAAAGAGCTGCATCTGTGTCCCGTCGTATGTACCCACCACATGGTGCCACTTTTGCTCCCAATCCCTGGGTAAATCTGTCTTCAGACTCTGCCTTCGACCCGTGTTCAGATAAAACTCCAGTTCCTCTTCGCTCGACTGTATTATACCAAACTGGTAGTCGCCCTTGGTAAGAAAAGAAGCCGTGCCGTTATAGGCTTCCGGCTTCACATAAAAACTAAGGGTAAGTTCCTTCCCGGTGAAATCCAGCGAGGGGTCTCTGTATACTTCCAGCCAGTCGTCGTTGCCACTAAGGTAAAGGGCTTTCCCAAATTCCCCGGGCACCAGTTTGGCCTTGTTCATAAACACGCATTGAATGCCTTCGGGTGAATCATCTGGGGTGCTGATGGCAGGAACAGAGATGCCCTGACTGATCCAGTCCCAGATAGCTCCTCCAGTGAGCCTGGGGTATTTATAGATTAGCTCCCAGTATTCGTCCAGTCCCCCGAGACTATTCCCGGTTGCAGCAATATATTCATCCATATAGGAAGGCCGGGGATCGTCCGATTTGCCAAATCGCTGTTCCAGCCTGAAAGGTTGCAGGTACCTGGGACCCACCACATCCTCGCAGCGGATGGGATTGACTTTGGGATCTTCGTCGCGGTTCCCCCCATACAACCATGCCGGACGGGAGGGATCAATTTCCTTGCCACCGGCAATAAGTGCGCAGATGTTGTCGCCCGATCCGCTTTCATTTCCTGCACTCCAGATCACCACGGAAGGATGGTTCCGGTCGCGGTAAACCATCTTGCGCATCCTGTCGAGGTACTGCTCTTTCCAGTCCGGATTATGAGAAAGCTCAATGTAAGCATGAGCCTCATCTCCGGTCTCATCCACAATGTAAATACCCAGCTCATCGGCCAGATCGAGGTACTCCACGTTGGGGGGATAATGACTGGTTCGCACGCAATTGATGTTGAATTGTTTCATGAGGTGGAAATCCTTACGTATGGTCTCCACATCCATGGCATGACCGGTCTCGGGATGCATCATATGGCTGTTTACCCCATTAAACTTAATAGGTACACCATTCACACAGATGGCCTGATCAATAACTTCCACCTGCCTTAATCCTACCCGGGTACTCAGCACTTCCAGGATCTCGGATCCGCTCAGCAACTCCATGGTAAGCGTATAGAGATGCGGATACTCTGCCGACCAGAGCTTGGGATCATCGATTTTCAGGCTATGCTGAACGGCCACTTCTTCTCCCAGGTCCAGTTCCCCGGTAGAAACCTGTCCCCCGCTTGCAAGGACTTTCCTTCCCTGAGGATCAAAAAGAGTGAAACGAACCTGGCCTGAAAGCGCTTTCTTATGGCCGTAGTTCCTCACCCAGGCATCTACCCTGAGCTCGGCTGCATCGTAGCTATCATTCAGATCGGGCACTGCGTAAAAATCACGAATATGGGCCGCAGGGGTCGACATCAGGTATACATCGCGGTATATCCCTGACAGGCGCCAGGTATCCTGATCTTCCAGGTAAGATCCATCGCTGTAGCGCAGAACCTTGACTGCCACGGAATTCTCTCCTCGTTTGAGGAAGGAAGTAATATCATATTCCGCTGGTTCCATGCCACCCTGGTTGTAGCCCACTTCCTTGCCATTCACCCAGACATAGGAAGCCGAATGCACCCCTTCGAAATGCAAAAAGACCTGACGACCCTTCCATGCTTCAGGCAGATCAAAGGTCCTGTAGTAGGAACCCACCGGATTAAATTCTTTGGGAACCAGGGGTGGTTCCAGGGGATGCGGAAGGCCAATGTTCCTGAACAGGGGATAACCAAAGCCTTCCATTTGCCAGTTGGCAGGAACCTTTATGGTGGACCAGTCGCTTCGTTTTGCTCCCGGCTTATAAAAATCTGCCGGGGCTTTCTCTGGATTCTCCGACCAGTGGAAGTCCCAGGTCCCGTTCAGAGACAGGTGGAAGGAGGAGTTTTTCCGTTGACCCTCAAGGGCTTTCTCCACAGTGGCATAAGGCATAAGGGTGGCGTGGGGAGCTTCCTGGCCGCGCTCAAATACTGCCGGATTCTCATAGTCGGGATGCAGCTGGGCGCTCAACACGCCACAGGTCGCCAGCATCACCAATGTCATGCAGCTAATAGTTTTCATAAGGTAATATATCTAGGTTTATTTTGATTTCAGCACTGCTTCGGCCACCTCAACGGCCAGGTTGTACCTTCCAAAGGGAGCACTTACCTGGATGCCCTGTACAAAGCCCAGTACCCTGTCCACCATATTCCGGGCTATCTCTATTCCTACTTTCAATTGGTCCTCACGGGTCTCAAAAGCTGCGATGCGCTGAATTAGGGCATCAGGTACAAATACTCCCGGGACTTCATTCTTCATAAATTCGGCATTTCGCAAACTCACCAGGGGCCAGATCCCTGCCACCAGGAACATATTCCCAAGATCGGCTTTCTCCAGAAAAGCTTCCAGCGAATCCACGTCAAAAACGGGCTGGGTAATTACATACTCTGCTCCGGCCTCTTTCTTCATTTGAAGGCGGTTTAATTCATTTTCCGGATTTACAGAGTTGGGATCCATGCCCACCCCGGCGAAGAATGAGGTAGGATCTCCAATTCGCTTCTCCCCCACATCGATTCCATGGTTCAGGTTATCGATGAGGTGCACCAGGCCGATGGAATCAATATCAAACACGGCTGTGGCCTGAGGATAATCACCGATCATAGGTGGATCGCCCGTAATGGCCAGGATATTCCTTATACCCAGAGCAGTAGCACCCAGCAGGTCGGATTGCATGCCCAGCAGATTCCTGTCGCGGCAGGTATAATGCAAGACAGTTTCTATGTCCACCTGGTTTTGCATTAATACGGACAGTGCCAGCCCGGTCATCCGGGCCGAAGCCCTCGGACCGTCCGGAATATTAATGGCATCCACCTTGCTTTTTTTCAGTAGCCTGGCACCCTCCAGGGGTTTGGCAATGTCTGTGCTTTTGGGAGGGACCATCTCCACCAGTACTACTTGTTCACCCGCATGAAATTGACCGGCCAGGTCTGACTTGGAAGCAGGGGCCACGGGTTCGGGAAGCGCTTCTTCGGTGACGGGTTTAAGCCCGATATTGATGGAATGCTGAATACGCGTCTGCTTCATGGCCAGGGAATTTGCCATCTTGGCAATGTGTTCGGGAGTAGTACCGCAACATCCTCCCAGCATCCTGATTCCTTTATCAATAAAGCGCCTGGTATACACGGAAAAATATTCCGGCGTACTCATGTAGATCATGCGACCATCCGTATATTGCGGGCGGCCGGCATTGGGCATGATGCACAGCGGTTTGCTGGTGAGACCACGGATCTGTTCGGCAAAATCCAGCATGGGTTTCGGACCTACCGTACAATTCAGCCCCACCATGGTTGCCTGGCTTTGATCCAGCTTCTCCATGATATCCCGGAGCTCTACCCCATAACGACTGAGGCCATCTTCTCCAACGGTCATCATGGCCACCACCGGCAAGGTACTAACACTCTTAATGGCTTTTATGGCCTGTTCAATCTCCCTGATGTCCTGGAAGGTTTCAAGGATGAACAAATCCACCCCTTCATCTGCCAGACAGGTGGCCTGCTCTGCATAGGCCTGGAATACTTCATCCAGACTGGTTTCTCCCCAGGGTTCTATTTCCAGTCCCGACGGCCCCATGGATCCAGCCACATAAGCCTTGTCCCCGGCTGCGCTGCGGGCCAGCACTACTCCTTTGCGGTTAATTTCGTCCAATGAATCGAGCAGGTTGTGAGATTTAAGTTTAAAGCGATTGGCCCCGTAGGTATTGCTCTCTATCACATTGGCACCCGCCCGGATGTATTCTTCATGAATGGAGCGAATCAGCTCGGGGCGGCTCAGGTTCAATTCATCGTAACACTTATCAATAAATACCCCTTTTTCATAAATCAGAGAACCCATGGCACCATCCAGCAGTACCAGGTTTTCCTTTAGAAAATCCTCAAATCTTAGCATATGCAAATCTACACTTTTTAAGGCTAGATCCTTCCCAGGATATAGTTCAGTCGTCTCTTTACCTCGGGATGCCCGGAGACTTCAGCTACCAGCTTCTCTTCATCCAGTTCAAAGTCGTAGGCATAAGGGCCATCCTTCAGCAGGACCAGGGTATTTAATATCAATAAGGCTTCCACAGCATCCTGGCATGCGTAGAGCGCATCGCTGATCACGGGCACCGGATTGCCCAGAGCCGTCAGCCCCAGAAATTCAGCAGCCCGGGTTCTCACCAGCAGATCTTCATGCTCACAAAGCCCTTCTGCAGTCCCGACAAACTCTTCGGCCCCGGCACCGAAGCTACTGCAAACAATCATCCCCCAGTACAGATCCAGAGGATCCTCAGAAGCCAGTACCTTTTGAATCCCCTTGCGGGCATCTTCATAGGGAAGCAGCTGAAGATCGGCCACATCGATCAAGCTGCCAATTTTTTCCTGGTATTCCTGTCCAAAGCTAAGCGGATCCCCAAATGCATGGGCATAGAGAAAATTCTCAGGATAGAAACTCAGATCGGGCATTCCTTTGACCCATTCTCTCATCAGGGTCCTCATTTCTGTCAGCTCGCCGGTATAGCCCGGATCATCGGCCAGGTTGTTGGTCTCGTAGGGGTCACTATCCAGATCATACAGTGCTTCAGGATCGCGGGGCAGGAAAAACTGGGATTGAACTTCATCCAATTGCCCTGCCTCAAACATTTCTCTCCATTGCTGATAGGCAAGACAGCGATAGCGGTAATTGTTCTGCAATCCATCCACATTAAACGGCTGGTAAGACCTCATGTACTTGAGCTGCCCCTTCCGCACAGTCCGCACCATATCGTATTTCTCATCAAAGCGGTCCGCATAGCCATAGCTTATGGATGCTTTATCACTTGCTTGTTCCCTGTGCCGCCCCAGGAATGGCAAACCATCAATCCCGGACGGAAGTTCAATTCCGGCCAGCTCCAGAAGCGTGGGACCAAAATCTATAAAACTCACAAATTCGTCCGATACCTCACCGGGCTTCCCTTTTACCAGGTGTCTGAATTTTTTGGGTATCCTCACCACCAGGGGTACATGCAGTCCGGTCTCATAGGCATATCCTTTGCTACCCGGCAGCACCCCGCCATGGTCTCCAAAATAAAACACAAAGGTGGATTCCAGCTCTCCGGCTTTCTCCAATTCATTGAGGACCGATCCCACAATACTGTCAACCACAAGCATGCGATCCCTGTAATAAGCTCCCGTAAAACGAAATAGCTCTGTATCAGGATGATTGGGGAAAACATGAATCCCTTCAGGATCCGACACAGGCTTGTAAGTTTCCATGAAGTCCTGTTTAAAATGCAACCTGCCTTCGTGAGATACAGGGTGAGATTGCATATGAAAGAAGGGCTGACCAGCTTCACGCTTGGTCCAGTGAGCTTCCCTGGACGATTCATCCCAGACGGCCTCTCCCTTCAGATAATTATAGTCTTCCTTGCTGTTGTTGCTTGTATAGTATCCAGCCTTTTTCAGGTAGGCCGGGAACATTTCAATTCCCTCAGGAAGGGGCACCAGTTTGGATCGCCTGTGAAACTGAGCCCCGGTCCTGGGACCATAACAGGCAGAAATCAGGGTGGAGCGGGCCACACTGCACACCGGTGCATTGGAAAAGGCGCGCGTAAACTGAATTCCTTCCCTGGCCATCCGCTCAATATGTGGTGCAGCTACACCATGAGGATCAAAAAGATCCAGGTAATGCTTGGAATTGTCTTCGGAAATGATCCATAGGAAATTGGGGGGATCTTCAGAAGTGTCGGGTGAGCAGGCAAAAACAAGGCTTAGCAATAGCAATAATACAGGGCTTCTTCTTCCAGGGAATTTCATATTCATTCTTGGTTTTTATGAGAATCCAGTTCAACAATCAGTCTGGCTGACTTGCCGGTAAAACTTTCCCGTTTCCAAATAAGCTCCAAACGCTTTAATCCCTCCATATTCTTATCGTAGGACAAGGGAGGAGGAGACAGGGAAACAACTTTTACTTCGTCCGCTTTTTGGCCGGCAATGGATAGATTCAGGCTTTTTCCATCCTGTATCAGCTCCACCAAGCCCTCCTTCAGCTCCACCTCAGCCTGGGTGATCATTTGCCAGGAAAGTGTTCTGGTTTCAGGTGAACATTCCACCTCGTCCTCTATTCGCAAGCGGGTTTTAGACATACGCGAAAAGGTTCTGTTTGCCTTCTGCACCTGGTTTCCATATAATTCGGTCAGATCAAAGGTAAATTCCGGCCACTCCGACCTGACTTCCCGCTTGATGAGCCTGGCCCGTGCATCGGCCAGGTGCATGCTTTCATTTACCACCAGTGTGCTGTGCCCGGCGCTGTGCTTGGTAAGCAGGCTCCACCTGGGAGAATCCTGGGCACTGCTCCATAATCCTCCCCCCATGAGCTGTTCCAGGGTATTGTAGTCCTGGTTTCCCGGGTCAACTGACCAGCGAACCCCATCCAGTTCAAATACAAAGGAACCGGCATCCATGTTTCCATGGTTATCGGCTGCGCGGCCTCCCTTGGCAGCCAGGAAAAAAGCATCCTCTGTGTTGACCTGATCTCGTATTACGACCACAGGTTCATGACCTCCTCCCGACCAGCTTTCCGGCCAAATAAACTCCTGGTTTAGCTTTCTTTCCATCCCTGCCAGATTCAGGAAGTGCACCGGATACAAGCGGGGACCTGCCGGGACTTCAGAAGGCTCCAGCTCGGTTTCCAGCAAAGCAGCATAGCTGTTCCAGTCAAGACCTTCCCCGAATCGTTGGGCAAACCAGGAAAGTAAGCCAAAATGCGTCATGCTCTGAAAACCTGCCAGACCCGAATCGAAGAAATTAAAATATTCTCCCGAGGGCCCGGCCAGAACCTGGCTGAATACCGCACTTTCCTGCACCCCGGGCGCCCGGCTAAATCCGAAGTCCGTATCCAGAGCTGTTTCGTAAGCTGAAAGTACGGTACAGAGATAGGTGGTGGCATAGAACCAGTACGAAGCTCCTTCGGGATAGATGCCTTCGGGTGCATAGGGCTCCAGAGCAAGGGGTATATGTTCCACCGCCTGGTGAAGTATGGTGGTGGCAAGTTCCGGCTCTTCCTCATAGACCGACAAAGCCGCCAGGGATAGTCCCCCGTGACAGACCAGATTCCAGTTGTTGTCTGTGCTAATCCACCAGTTGCCGCTGGCGGAAGGGAGCCCTGGTATCAATGCCTTATTTACCAGTGCATTTTTAGTCAATTCAGCCACTTCAGGACTCAGCCATTCCCCGGCCCAGTCCAGAGCAAGCGCCACACCGGCCGCCATTTCGGCCACATCCAGGAAATGAGATGGATTCCAGTCGCTGAAGCCACATACGGCTCTTAGCTCCTCTTCCAGGCGAAGCAATTTACGTTCATCTCTTTCAAAGCGGTAAGCCAGGGCCAGTGTGCTAAGCCTTCGGACCGCCTCCCTGGAAACTCCCAGAAGTCTCCTGCCCCTCATTTGCCGCTCCAGGGGAGCCAGTTCAAGCATGGAATCAGCCCGTCTGATCAGGAGGGCCATTCCTCCTGCCACCAGGCTATCGCCGGCATCCAGTTTTTGCCAGATCTGGTGTTCCAACTCCGGCGTCAGGATCAACCTGGGATGCGAGGCAAAAAGCCTGGCGTCTATCCAGTCTCTGCTCACCGGATTATCTCCCTGCTCTCCTTCGGTCTTCAACATTTGTTTATCGGCAAAATCCAGATACTGTTCCCAGTCGTAGCGGGTTACATCGTGCTTGCCCGTCCGGATATGGTAGCCCACCCTGCCCGCTGTCACAGGTTTATTGAGTTCGGGCATCCTTTTATCGGTCAGACTTGCCTCATCAAACAGTTTATAGACCCGGCTTCCGTAATAGAGGGATAGAAATTCACCCTGGGGATCGGCCCAGTCGTCCTGCTCAGCGCTGGCCACATACAGGGAGCGCGGAGCCATGAGAGCCATAAGCATGTGCTGATCCACGGGCAAAAGAGCCTCCTTATCGTTATAATCGTTAAAGCGCTCATTAAACCAATGGGGAAAAGATGTGTTAATACGACCCACGGTTTCACCATGGGCCCGCAGGGAAAGAGCAGCTCCACCGCAGCCCGAGTTATTGGAAACCACCATGGCAAATCGTTCGTCCTCGGCGCCTGCCCATAAAGAGGTTTTACCCAGCCGGGAGTGCCCCATCACGGCCACCCTGTCCTTGTCGATGTTTTTTTCCTTTTCAAGATAGTCCATGGCCCGCGACAAACCCCAGGCCCAGGCTGCAATGGAACCCCAGGATTCATCGTCGCGCTTTTCATCCACCAATTGGTGGATCCCGTTCTTAAAATCGTCGTCGTAATCGGGATCAATATCGCCATAGTACATGGTGGCCAGACCGTAACCCCTCGATAAAATATATTCCACAGGCCAACGTCCGGAGGCAGCACCCCGGGAAGATTCTTTGGCCCGGTAATCCGTGATGCCCAGATCCCGGTTGTTTCTTACCCAGCTATCCGTGACCGCAATGGCAGGATCGGGATGTATGCTGTGGTTGCCATTGAAGTTTAGCCCCAGGAACATGGGAAAGGGTCCCGGCCGGTCGGCAGGCAGGAAAATAAGCAAATTCATGAAAAGACTGTCGGTGTTTCGCACGACTTCTATCTCTACCTCTTTCATGATGGCTTTTCCTTCCAGAGCCTGTTCATCCACAAAGCTAAGCCGGTAATTGACGGATACTGGCGTTTCGGGAACCCTGCCATAAACATGTTCCCTGAAAAGCTCCAGAATTTCGGGCCGGCGGATTTTTTCCCAATCATAGAGCTTATGGATGGCTTTGCCTTTCTGGCTTAGAAAAAGGTCCGGCAGAGGAGCCAGAAGTGCCTCGGCTTCACCTTCAACTTCCTGTGCATATAGGGTCGGTGGCATTTGTGCCTGAAGCGCCAGGAAGAGTACCAATATTCCTGACAGGCATTTGCTTGTTCTCATGCCTTTAATTTACACAATTTTATCTGCACAAATCGGGTGATGGAAAAACAAAAAGGTCACATGAATCCAGGTGACCTTTCTAAAAGTAATAGTTTGTTTCCAGAGGAATCCTAATGTCTTCCGAAGAGCCTTATTTCCGCGCGTTTTCCCCGGTCGGCTTTGGTTTCATAACGGAAAACCACCTTGGTAATCACCCGGTTCCCGCCTCGCAGATCAATCACTCTGGACTGTCCGCCTGCGGGGATATGGACCCTGAGTTTGATGTCTTCCACGGAACCATTCCTATAATGCACCTTCATATCATACATGGTAAGAGCACGGTATTTTACCTGCAGCTTCAAGGCATTAAAACTACCCTCGATGGCGGTGACTGCAATTTCGTCCCGGTCAAAGGATTTATTCACTTTCCGGAGCCCCAGGTACTCCCATCGGGGAGGCTGGACAAATGCGCTGGACAAGAGAAATATAATAATACCAAAACTGGTGAGTGCTATACGTTTTTTCGCTGTTGTTTTCATGGCTGTTGATTATTGGTTCTACAACTATAGCACACACAAAACAGGCTTTACCCCTACCTGAATTCTTAAAACTCATCGATTAATGCTTATTTTACAGGACAAAGAATTCTATGAGGCCCTTTCTGATCATATCTTTTTTCACCCTGTTTATGGTGGGGATGGATTTCTATGCCCTCAGGGGAATCCAGCATCTCTATTCACCCCAACAAAGTGGAAGGCTGCTTTTCCTGTCAATATATTGGGGGATTTCTGTCCTGATGTTTTTTGCACTGCTGAGAGCAGGAAGTTTGTTTCAGCAACTGCGTGATCCCGCCCGCTTTTTTCCAGTGATGCTGATCATGGGGATATTTCTGATGTTGTATGTGCCCAAACTGAGCTTTAACCTCTTTCAGCTTCTCGGAGACATAAGCATGGCGATTGCAGGAATTTTCCGAAAAGACGGACCGGATTTCCGGATCTTTTTCCTGCTTCCCGGAGCCGTCCTGGGAATCCTATTGATGGTGGCCTTTGCCTGGGGAATGGCCAAAGGGAGGACCCATGTGAAGGTCCACAGGGAAAGCATAACTATCCCCGAGCTTGCTGCATCTTTCCATGGGCTACGGGTGGTACAGCTTTCGGATATTCACCTGGCTGGATTTTACCGGCATCCCTCTTACATTCGGGACGTGGTTGCAAGGGTTAACCAGTTGCAACCCGATCTGGTTCTGTTTACCGGCGACATGGTGCATAACTTTGCGGAGGAAACCCTTCCTTTTATAGATATTCTGAATGGGTTACATGCCCCGCTGGGGAAATTTGCCGTGCTGGGCAATCACGACTACGGAGCCTATTATCAATGGCCTTCCAAAAAAGAGGAGGAGGCCAATCTGGAGCTGGTGAAGGAGAAGATCCGCTCTTGCGGTTTTGACCTGCTCCTGAATGAACACCGCACCCTGTCCCTGAATGGCCACTCCCTGGAAATCATTGGCGTGGAAAACTGGGGAAAACCACCCTTCCCTCAACATGGCGATCTGGTAAAAGCCCTGGAAGGCACCGATCCGGACCTGGTCAGGATCCTGCTTTCCCACGATCCTTCACACTGGGACCTTCAGATCCGGGGAAAGGAAGACATTGATCTTACCCTGTCGGGCCATACCCATGCCATGCAATTCGGATTTGAACTGGGGAATTTCCGATGGAGTCCGTCACGCTGGACTTACAAGCACTGGGCCGGACTGTACCGTGAAAACGGACAGTACCTGTATGTGAACCGGGGACTGGGTTATACCGGCTTTCCGGGACGGGTGGGTATCAGGCCCGAAATTACACTGCTTACCCTTCAGCCGGAATAGTTCTCCAGCAGCTTCACCAGTTTTTCAGGGGCCCTGACCGGTCTGTTGGTTCTGGTATCCAGGAAAACCAGGACAACCTTGGCTTCGTGGGCCAGGGATCCACTCTCGTTGTAGATCTTATGGAAAAACTCCATCCTTGCTGAAGGTGCCTTCTTAACGGTGGTCTCAATGGTAATCTCTTCGTCGTATTTAAGCACATTCCTGTACTTTGATTCCACCGAATAAACCGGCATCACGATGCCCTGGTGTTCCAGTTCGATATAGGGCATTCCCATCTCCCTGATCATTTCGGTTCTGCCCATCTCAAAAAGACGACCGTAGTTACCATAGTAAACCACACCCATCATATCTGTATCGGCGTAAAGAACCCTGTATTTTGTTGTCTTGGTAATGGGGAACATATCTTTCTCGTTTACATATCTAAAGTGTCAGAAGTTCACAACGCGAACCTAAGTGAGCCCTAACACATTTACACTCTAACATTCTTACATTATTCTTCTATCCCTTCCAGACTGAAAAGAAAGGCATATTCCATGGCAGTTTCCTTATATGCCTCGAACCTGCCTGATGCTCCACCGTGACCTGTTTCCATGTTGCAGTACATAAGCAGAAGATTATCATCGGTTTTCATGTCACGCAACTTGGCTACCCATTTAGCGGGTTCCCAGTACTGCACCTGGCTATCGTGCAATCCGGTCGTTACCAGCAGATTGGGATATTCCTTGGCCTCCACCTGGTCGTAGGGTGAGTAAGACAGCATATAGTCGTAATACACTTTCTCATTGGGATTGCCCCACTCGTCGTATTCACTGGTGGTTAGCGGTATGTCTTCATCGAGCATGGTGGTAACCACATCCACAAAAGGCACGGCGGCTATTACCCCATGATAGAGTTCAGGCTGCAGATTGATCACCGCTCCCATAAGCAGGCCACCGGCACTACCGCCCATGGCGTAGAGATGCTCGTTTGAGGTATATTTCTCTGAAATCAGGTGTTCCGCACAGGCATTAAAATCGGTGAAGGTATTTTTCTTGGTTAGCAGCTTCCCATCTTCATACCAGGGTCGACCATATACCTGGCTGCCCCGTATGTGGGCAATGGCAAAAACAAAACCGCGATCCAGAAGGCTAAGCCGGTGAGAGCGAAAACTGGGATCAATGGTATGTCCGTAGGACCCATAGCCATAGAGGAGGGTGGGATTTGCACCGTCCAGTTCGGTTCCCTTTCGGTAAACCACACTCATGGGGATCTTTTTACCATCACCTGCCACTGCATAGAGGCGCTTTGCTTCGTAGTTATCCGGATCGAAAGTTCCGCCCACCACTTCTTCCTGCTTGAGCAGGTTTTTCTCCTTGCTGTCGAGCTTGTAGTCAATGGTGGAAACCGGTGTAGTCAGTGAGGTATACCCATAACGTAGCACCTTGCTGTCAAACTCGGGGTTTACCGAGATCCAGGCACTGTACACCTCTTCGCCCATATCGATGTAATGTTCTTCTCCACCCGTCCAGGGCATCACTCGCAGGTGACTAAGACCCTCCTTCCTTTCCTCGACCACCAGGTAGTCCCGGAAAATCTCTATGCCTTCCAGAAACACATCTTCACGGTGGGCGATCACTTCGGTCCAGTTTTCTTTTCCAGTGGCAGTTACCGGAGTTTTCATAAGTCGGAAATTGGTAGCATCCAGATTGGTAATGAGGTAAAAATGATCTCCAAAGTGGGCTATATTGTATTCCAGTCCCCGGGTCCGCGGCTGAATGATCCTGAATTCGCCCGTGGGATCGTCAGCTGACAGAAAGCGGTACTCTGTGGTAAGGGTACTGCCGCTGCCAATGATCATGTACTCTTTGGACTTGGACTTATACACATAGGTGCTGAAGGTCTCGTCTGTCTCATCAAAGACCAGAACATCCTCGGAAGAGGCTGTACCCATGGTGTGTCTGTAGATGGCCTTGCTCCGAAGGGTTTCATCGTCCTTCTGGGTATAAAACAGGGTCCTGTTGTCATTGGCCCAGGACGATCCACCGGTGGTCAGTTCGATTTTATCGTCCAGCATCTGGCCGCTTTCCAGGTCCTTTATATAGATGGTATATTTTCTCCGGCTTACCGTATCGATACCTATGGCCATGTAGCGATTGTCGGGACTAATATTCAATCCTCCAACCTGATAATAGGCATAACCTTCGGCCATTTCGTTCACATTGGCCAGGATCTCTTCCTCGGCTTCCAGACTCTCCTTTTTTCTGCAAAAAATAGGATACTCCTTCCCTTCTTCGTAACGGGTATAGTAATAATATCCGTTATCCTTGTAGGGTACCGACTCATCGTCCTGCTTGATCCTGCCGACTATTTCCTCGAAAAGATCTTTCTGAAAGCCCTCTGTGTCTTTCATTAAGGTTTCCCGATAGGCATTTTCTGCATCCAGGTAGGCAATAACCTCGGGATTCTCACGCTCCCTTAGCCAGTAATAGTTATCAATGCGGGTGTGACCATGGATGGTCAGTTCTTTCGCTTTCTTTGCAGCCACAGGTGCTTCCATGGATTCAGATGTTTTACAGGATTGATTGGTAAACACGGCTAAAACAGCCAGTGAAACCGAGATAAACTTTTTCATGTTAATGGAGCTTTCGGGTTGAAGAATCGAATTTAACGCTTTTTCATGGAAAGCTGGATCCTTTTGCGGGAAATATCCACCTCAAGCACCCTGACCTTCACGTGCTGGTGGATCTTTACCACGTCGTTGGGATCTTTTACGAAACGGTCTGCCAGCTGGGAGATATGTACCAGTCCGTCCTGTTTCACTCCCACATCCACAAATGCTCCAAATTTGGTGATGTTGGTGACGATGCCCGGAAGTTCCATACCGGGTTTCAGATCTTCCATGCTGAACACGGTCTGGTCGAATTCAAATACTTCAATCTGCTCCCTGGGATCCCTTCCCGGCTTTTCCAGCTCAGACTTAATGTCCTTCAGGGTAGGCAGGCCGATATCCCCTTCCACATACTTTTGTAGATCGATTTGTTTAACCAGGGCTTCGTCTTTCACCAACTGCTTCAGGTCCACCCGCAGGTCTGCAGCCATATTCTCCACAATGTGATAACTTTCCGGATGAACTGCTGAATTATCCAGCGGGTTGTCCGCCCCGTTGATACGTAAGAATCCCGCACATTGCTCGAAGGCCTTTTCACCCATGCGAGCCACCTTCTTCAGTTGTTTTCTGGAGGAGAAACCCCCGATCTCCTGACGATAGTCCACCACATTCTGGGCCAGAGTGGGTCCCAATCCAGACACATAGGTCAGAAGGTGTTTGCTGGCTGTATTCAAATTAACCCCCACCAGGTTTACGCAGCTCTCCACCACCTCATCCAGACTCTTCTTCAAATTCCCCTGGTCCACATCGTGCTGATACTGTCCCACCCCAATGCTTTTGGGATCGATTTTCACCAGCTCGGCCAGGGGATCCATCAATCGCCTGCCAATGGATACTGCACCCCTGACGGTTACATCGTAATCGGGGAACTCCTCCCTGGCTATTTTTGACGCCGAATAAATGGATGCTCCCGATTCATTCACCACATAAACTTCCAGGTCGTGGGGGAAACGAAGCATCCTGATAAAACGTTCGGTTTCCCTGCTGGCTGTTCCGTTACCTATGGCAATGGCCTCAATCTTATACTGCTCCACCAGCGAACTTACTTTCCGGGTAGAACCCGCACGGTCTTGCTGCGGTGGATGGGGATAGATGGTGGCATTGTGGACCAGGTTCCCCTGCTCATCGAGACACACCAGTTTGCATCCTGTCCGGAAGCCGGGATCCAGGGCCAGTACCCTTTTCTGACCAAGTGGAGAAGCCAGTAAAAGCTGTCTCAGGTTATCTGCAAATACCTTGATGGCTTCCTGGTCGGCTTTCTCCTTGTAAAGTGCCTTGTATTCATTTTCAATGGAAGGCTGCATCAACCTTTTGTAGGAGTCCTTCAGCGCTTCTTCCACCTGCTGACCCACATCGTAGGGATTTTTCACATAGTGATCGGCCAGGGTATCCAGTATTTCTGTGGCCTTGGGTTCCACCGAAATTTTAAGAAATCCTTCCTGCTCGCCCCGTCGCATGGCCAGGATGCGGTGACCCGGACATCTCTTCAGGGGTTCGCCAAATTCAAAATAATCCTTGAACTTCTCCCCTTCCTCTTCCTTCCCTTTCACCAGTTTGGAAGAGATGACTGCACTCCGGTCGAAGTGGTAACGCACCGTCTTACGGGCACGTTGATCCTCATTGATCCATTCGGCAATAATGTCCCTGGCCCCTTGCAGCGCATCTTCCACACTCTCCACCTCCTCATTTAGGAAATCCGAAGCAGCCTTTTCCACCTGCATTTCCTGCTGCTTCATCAGGATCTTTGCCAGGGGCTCCAATCCTTTGTCCCTTGCCACAGTAGCCCTGGTCTTCCGCTTGGGCTTATAGGGCAGGTAGATGTCTTCCAGCTGGACAGGATCCAGACACTCCTCGATCTTTTTCTTCAGTTCGGGGGTCAGTTTATCTTGCTCCTCAATGGTCTTCAGAATATAATCCTGGCGTTTCTGCAGCTCCTTCAGTTTATGCAGTTCGTCGCGGATTTCTGTAATCTGCACCTCATCCAGGCTCCCGGTGTGCTCCTTTCGATAGCGGCTGATAAAAGGGATGGTAGCCCCTTCTTCCAGTAGCTCCACCGTATTCTTTACCTGCCTCAGGGGAATGTTCACCCTCTGGGCAATAATCTCTTCAAAAACAATCATCACTTTTGAGCATTTTAAGGGCATAAAGGTAATGATTGTATCATAAAACCTTATTTTTACAGGAAAGCAACGCACATGAACAAGCACCTGATCGCACCCTCCATACTGACAGCCAACTTCCTCCGCTTGGAAGAAGAAATCGAGATGCTAAACGGTTCTGAAGCAGACCTGCTCCACCTGGACATTATGGACGGGGTATATGTGCCCAATCTCACCTTTGGTTTCCCCATAATCCGGCAGATCAAGTCGCTCGCAAAAAAGCCACTGGATGTACACCTGATGATCGTGGATCCAGATCGCTATCTGGAGGAATATCGCGATGCAGGGGCCGACTGGCTCACAGTACATTACGAAACTTGCGAACACCTTCATCGTACCATCCAGAAAATCAAGGAGCTGGGTATGAAAGCGGCCGTTTCGCTCAATCCCCACACCGAGGTAAGCCTGCTGGAACCGGTTCTTGGTGATCTAAACATGGTCCTGATCATGACTGTGAATCCGGGTTTCGGGGGACAAAAATTTATCGAGTCATCCTACGACAAGATTCGCAAACTGCGTGCTATGATAGACAAGGCAGGACATAAGACGCTGATACAGGTGGACGGTGGAGTTAACGAAAATAATATGGGCAGTCTTATTGATGCCGGAGTGGATGTATTTGTGGTGGGAAACACCATATTTTCCGCACCCGATCCCGTGCAAATGATATCGAAATTAAAAAGTCCAAAGTAAGATATGTACCAGGAAAAAAAACCACGGAATTATCGCAATGTCTGGATCATCAGCATGATTTTGCTGGGCATCGGAATTGTACTGACCATCAATCTGGCCATCATCCGGCCTGCGGGCTTTGTCCTGCTGGGGATCGGCGGTATCGGGCTGGTCTGGAGCCTCACCAATATGGACAAATGGAAGGACAAGGATGACAGGAACAATCCAAGGCACTTCAACTAACTCATTACATTTATGACAACAGAGAAAAAATCCTCCCTAATTGGTGTTGACCTGGGCGGTACCAAGGTGGCCGTAGGTAAAATTGAAAACGGGACCCTTACTGAACAACTCCGAGGTGAAATCGATCAGACTTCCGAAGATCCCATGGATGCGGTGCGCTTGATGCGCAAGCTCATCGGGGAGCTGATGGAAAACAGCGTAAAGGGTATTGGTGTGGGGGTGCCCGGCCTGGTAAACCGGGAACTTGGCATAGTATACGATGTCCTGAATATTCCTAACTGGAAGGAAATCCCGCTTAAATCCCTGCTCGAAGAGAGCTTTGATGTCCCTGTCCATATCGATAACGATGCCAATTGTTTTGCCATGGGAGAATACCGCTTCGGCTCCCATCCGGGTCACGACGATTTTGTGGGAATCACCCTGGGAACAGGCATGGGCTCAGGTATCATTAAAAACGGTAAGCTCCTGCCCGATGCGCACTGCTGTTCCGGAGAATTTGGCACCATGCCCTACCTGGACGGGATCTACGAAAACTACACCAGCGGCATGTATTTCAAACTGAAATACGGGAAAAACGGACAGGAAGTGGCTGACAAGGCCCGGGAGGGAGAATCCTGGGCCATACAGGCCTACCAGGAAATGGGAACCCACCTGGGTAAGGCCATCCATAGCATAATCATGTCGGTCGATCCGCCACTTCTGATCATCGGAGGATCGGTGGCCAAAGCCAAAGACTTGTATGAAGAAAGCATGTGGGAATCCATCCGGACCATTCCCTTTCCCTCGGTGCTTGAAGATTTCCAGGTGCTATTCTCACACACAGAAGATATTGCCATCAAAGGAGCAGCTGCACTTTGTCCGGCAGATGAATCATAACTCAAAAAACTAAGTTCACATGGATAAAAAAGTAGGTGTAGGTTTAATCGGAGCAGGCTTCATTGGCTCTATTCACGTAGATTCCTTCAAAAAAATGAAGGATGCCGATATACTGGCGGTTGTGTCGCCTCCCCCGGGACAAGCGCAGGAATTTGCTGAAAAACATGATATTCCCAAGCATTTCACCGATCTGGATGAGATGCTTGCTCTGGAGGAAATCGACATGGTGGTCATCGGAGCACCCAATTTCGTCCATTGCGAAATCACCCTGAAAGCCGCTGCAGCCGGAAAACACATAGTGGTGGAGAAACCCTTCTGCATGAACATGGAGGAGGCCGACAAAATGATCGATGCCTGTAAAAAGGCCGGGGTGAAACTGATGTATGCCGAGGAGTTATGCTTTACCCCCAAATACGTCAGACTGAAAGGTCTGCTGGATGAAGGGGCCCTGGGCTTTCCTGTCCTTATGAAGCAGAGTGAAAAACACGACGGACCCCATGCCCCCCATTTCTGGGATGTAGAACGTTCGGGCGGTGGAGTTACCATGGATATGGGCTGTCATGCCTTCCAGTTTTTCCGCTGGATGAACAACAACAATCCGGTGAAATCGGTCTATGCCCAGATGAGCACCACCGTGCACCAGGATAAGACCAAAGGGGATGACAACGGCATCATCATCCTGGAATTTGAAAACGGAGTGACCGCCATGGCCGAAGAAAGCTGGACCAAACCCGGAGGTATGGACGACCGGGCCGAGGTTCACGGATCGGAAGGGGTGGCCTATGCCGATGTACTTCAGGGCAACTCCATACAGACCTACAGCAACAAGGGGATCGGGTATGCGGTGGAAAAGGCCGGAAATACCGTGGGATGGAGTTATACCATGTACGAGGAGAACTGGAATTACGGCTTCCCCCAGGAAATGGAACACTTTGTGGATTGTGTGAAGAACGACAAGGAACCCCTGGTGGGCGGAGAAGATGGCAAAGCGGTGATGGAAATCATTTTTGCTGCCTATGAATCTGCGGGTACCGGAAAAAAGGTGGAGCTGCCCTTTAAGACCGATGCAGCCAAACCCTGGGACCTCTGGAAAAACAGGGGCTGATGCGAATCATAGCATGTGAGTCTTACCAGGATATGAGCCAGAAGGCTGCTGATCTGGTAGAGGAGGAACTCCTTAAGATGCCGGAGCTACTACTTTGTGCGGCCACAGGGAATTCCCCGGAGGGACTATACAAGGCGATGAGCACACGGGCTCGGATAAAGCCGGAACAATATGATCGGATGCGTGTGCTCAAACTGGATGAATGGGGTGGCATTCCGGAAAGGCATCCTGCCAGCTGTGAGTATTTCCTGCGAAAAAAACTGCTGGGACCACTTTCTCTTCCAGAAAAAAACTATCTCTCCTTTTCTTCCGACCCGGAGGATCCCGAAAACCAATGCGAAGAAATCCGAAACAAACTTGCTAAAGAGGGCCCCATCCGGATCTGCATTCTGGGTCTGGGCCGGAACGGACACCTGGGGCTCAACGAACCAGGAGAAGCACTGGAACCCTTCTGTCACATGGCAAGCCTGTCGCCCAGCTCCCTGGAACATACCATGCTGGCATCCATGGAAGTCAAACCCTCCTACGGGATCACCCTGGGAATGCAGGAAATATTAAGTTCGGATAGGATTATTCTCCTGGTAACCGGCAAAAACAAAAAAGAAATATATGCCAAACTGCTGGAAGGGAAAATCAGTACGAAACTCCCGGCATCCTTTCTCTGGACTCATGCCAGGGTAGACTGTCTTGTGGACAGCCAGGCACTGGGCTGATCACTCCCTGCCTGCCAGGTAATCTGCCAGGTAAGAATAAAGGGAAGTGAGAGATCCTGCTTCCGCTATGGAGGCCCTGGAAAGCATGCCCGTATCCCTTTCTCCAATCAGTTCGGGGAGTACCTCTTCCGTCAGGGCAGATCCGAAGTCGGCGGAAGCATCCCTTGGTAACTCCCCGGGCAGATTATCCACAGCCATTACCGCAATGGAGTCTTTTTCAAAGGATGCTACCTCCCGGTCAGTCTTCGGATCGTAGCCATAAAAGGGTGAAGCGATGGTGGATGCGCGGATGGTAGAAGCAATGGGCCCGTTAATATCGCAGCTAATATCTGCCACCAGGGAGATGGGAATCTCCCCTGAAGCCAGGTCCTCCCGGCTAAGCATCACCGGCGATGCCGGATCCCAGAAATGACAGGCCACAAATATGTCTGTTCGTTGTGCATAAGGGGTAAAGCGATTCTCGTACTCTTCGGGATGTTTCACAAAATGGCCAAAGTCAAAATCGGAACCATCTGTTCTGCTTGCGTAATGCCAGGGATCCAGTCTGGTAAAGACAGGATATTCGTAAGAGCTACTGAGGTAATCTTCCGGGCTGACTTCCCTTACTCCGGCATGTTCCAGGATTTCCACGGCACCACCTGCCACCCTGCCACCTCCGGTGACAGCTATCCGCGAACTTCCTAAGACCACCTTCTTCAGTTCCTCCTGTACCTCTTTCAGGTCCCTGCACTCATAAGCAGGTTTCAGAGAAAAAGCACTGCTTTGCTCTCCTTTGGCCCTCAGTCCATTATAGGCCCCGACTACTCCGGCCCACCTGCCAAAGGCTACCACCCTCACTCCATCTTGTCGGGTCAGGTATTCATAATCGATCAAACGGATACCCAGACGAAGCACTGACTGAAGCAGATTCCTGTTATAGGGCTGTTTCTTGGCTGTATGGGAAAAAAAGAAGTAGGTCTTACCCGAAAGAAAGGTCTCCTCTTTCACCTCCTTCACTCCCATCAGTACATCACAGCCTGAAAGATCTTCGGAAAGTGTGAGTCCTTCAGCCAGGTATTCCTCGTTAGAAAAACAGCGATAATCGGAGGGCTGAACCAGAATTTCGAGATTCTTATAAGTGTCCAGCAGACAGCGGCATTGAACAGGCGTTAAGGGTACCCGCCTGTCGGGGGGATTTTTGGTTTCCCGCAGGATACCGATGTGCAGCTTTTCCATACACGAATATAAATAATTATCACATCCTGTCCCATGAAGTTGACTGGTAAGTAAATTTGATCGAAATTCAGGTAATAATACAACACATCATACGGACCATCGAAATGAAAAAAAACTACCTAATCTACACCTTTATCACTCTGATTTCCCTTCTGGCCTGCTTTGCATGCGACTCAGACAACTCGCATACTTACAAAGTTTTAACTGCAGGTATTGCCCATGAATCCAATTCCTTCAACCCCTACCTCACCACCGAAGAAACATTTTATGTCCGTCGAGGCGAAAATGCAATCAAGGATCGGGCCTGGGCCGCGTTATTGAAAGACAAAGGCATGGAATTGATACCTGCCTTGCATGCTGGTGCAGGTCCCTCTGGCGTAGTTGCCAGAGAGAGCTATGAAAGATTCAGAGATGAAATTCTTGAAGTTCTGAAAGCAGAAATGCCGGTAGATGGGATTTTTCTGGATATGCATGGTGCCTTGCATGTGGAAGCTTATGAAGATGCCCAGGTGGACTTCATACAGCAAATACGGAAGATTGCGGGGGACGAAGTACTTATAGCTGCCAGTTTTGACCTCCATGGTAACATAAGTCCTGAATTTATCGAGGGGCTTAACCTGATGTCTGCCTATCGAACAGCTCCCCATGTAGACGGTGAGGAAACCCGTGCACGAACCGCTGGATTGCTGGCAGAAGCACTCCAAAAGGGCTGTTCTCCACGGACTGCTCATATCAATATACCCATCCTCATACCGGGGGAAAAGGGGATCACCAGTGTGGAGCCACTGAAATCCATGTATGAACAACTTGCTGAGATTTCGGAGCTGGAGGGATTGATGGATGCAAGCATCTTTGTGGGTATGCCCTGGACGGATGTATACAGGGCCGGCATGAGTGTTCAGGTGGTGGCAGAGAACCCGGAATATTATCCCCTGGCACTGAGACAAGCTTCTGCATTGGCCAACGGGCTTTGGGAGGAGCGAAGGAATTTGAAATTTGATGTTCCCACTGCCTCCATCGACGAAGCCATCTTGCAGGCACTTAACAGGGATTCTACTGTGTTTATTACAGATTCGGGCGACAACATTACCGCAGGAGCAGCCGGCGACGGTACGCTGGTGCTGGAAAGCTTGCTGGCTCACCATGTGGATGATGCCGTTCTCGCCGCCATTGTGGATCCGGAATCGGTGGAAAAGTGCGTAAAAGCCGGAGAAGGAGCTGAGCTGAATCTTCTTGTTGGTGGAAAAGTAGATACCCTGTTCAGCAAGCCGGTGGAAATAAGGGGCAAGGTCCTTCGAATCGTACACCGGGATGATAGCAGTAAAGAAATCGCAGCAGTTCTAAAGGTGGATGGAATTACCCTGGTGTTGCTAAGCTGGCACATGGCCTTTACCGATCCATCTCATTTTCAGGAGGTGGAAATCGATCCTTTGGCGCATAAGATAGTGGTGGTCAAGGAAGGTTACCTTTTCCAGGGCCTGCGCGACATCGCTCCCCATGCAATCATGGCCCTGACCCCGGGCTTTGCCAATCAGAGGATGACAAGCCTGGAATACCACAAAATCAGAAGACCCATCTATCCCCTCGATCCTGATATGAGCTGGTCTGCCGGACACAGCTCCTACTAGCCAGGATCCACAGAATGAGGATGAGCTACTGGCTTTTGATCATAGTAAGCACCATCTTGAATCGCTCCACTGCATGCAGGGCATGCGGGATATTGGCAGGCATAATGATGTTTTCCCCTGCCTCAAGGATATGAGAGACTCCATCAATTTGAACATCAGCCTTGCCATCGATGAGGGAAACCACCGCATCGAAAGGGGCCGTATGCTCACTCAAACCCTCGCCTTTATCAAAGGCAAATAAGGAGATATTCCCGGTTTCTTTCTTTAATACATGCTTGCTTACCACCGAATTCTCGGAATAGGCTATACTCTGGTCGTAGGAAAATGTTTTTCCTTTTTCTAGTTCGTTGGACATACTATTTGTTTTTTTTCTTTTTTCTGGGTTTGGGCTCAGGTAGCTCCTTCAGGCTGATTCTGACCAGCTCGCTGAGCCATTCCCTATCCTCTAATTCATCTTCGATGAGGAAACTTGATTTTGCTCCTGTATAGGCAGGAGCTTCCACAGGCTTTCCTATGAATGATCTTCCTGCATCTGTAGGTTTTATATATAGTTTGCTGTCACAAATGAGAGCGAAAATCTTCCCGTCGGAAAATACCCCCCATTCCCCAAACATTCTTTTGGCAGTAATTTCCCCGGCTCCCTCAATCTGCTCCATGACGAAATCCACAAATTCCTTGTCAGTAGCCATCTCTAATGCTTTGGTTTATACTGCCCGTCGAAAGCCACCGTCCAATTCTTCCCGCCATCCTGGCTCACGGTCCAGCTTTGTCGCACAGAACCACCTGCTTCCTTTTCCCAGATGATCTTATTTAGACCTTTTTCGGGATCTCCGTGCTCAGTATCATCCAGGACCATTTTTCCATCTTTGAGTCCGCCGGTAAGATATAGAGTTAGCCCGGAATTGTCGATCCAGTATTGTTCCCATTGCTGCTTGGCCGGATTGTATTTATTCAGGCTCTTTCCCTGATAGCGTCCATTGACCACGGAATAATTTTCAAGTAAACCGAAGCCGTCGATGATGGATTCGATCTGACTATGGCCCACCAGGGTGTCTGTACCGTATTTATATACTTCCCACTTACCCAGCCAGAAGTCAAACTGGTGGTATAGTTTTTTAAGATCTTCCTGACTGCCCTGAGCCTGAATAAGCAGTGGACTGAGCAAGAAGATTATGATGGCAATCTTTTTCATATCCTAAGTTTTATCTATTGATAGTCAGGGATAAAATCCACCCTGACTGCCTCTCTGATCAAATCAGGTGGCAGGAGTCCCAGGGCAAGTATGAAGTCATGGAAAGCCAGCTGATTAAAGCGGGTTCCCAGGGCAAGTTCTGTTTCGGCCCGGAGTTCCATCATTCGCAGGTAGCCATTCAGGTAAGAGGTAGCCTGTCCGGGTGCCCTGAAACGATACCGCTCCAGTTCGGAGCGTACCAGGGCTTCTGATAATACGATTTCATTTCTCAGAATATGTTCAGCCTCTTTTTCCGTGAGGGTTCCCAGGTTGAGTCCGGGATCCATAAAAGCCCGGCCCGAACGTACCAATCTGCTCCAGAGGGTCATAAACTGTCCTTCCACAGGTAGAAAGGGCTGAATAATCTCTTCGGAATAGAGGGCCCATCCTTCCACGTTCACACTGTTCATGGCAAAGATCATACGAGCCATGGAGACTCCCCTCTCCACCATGGCAGTGAATTGTAATTCATGTCCGGGTCGCCCTTCGTGAGCCGTCAGGGGCCAGGCAGCTGCCTCATGGGTAAAATCATCCACCATTAAAGCACTGCCATCCGATCCGCCCGATACCTTCAAGGGAAGCACAAATTCACCAAATTCACCGGTGTTTCCAATCAGTCGGGGCGGACTCATAAAGGGGGAAGGAGTGGATGCACTTTCGGCCGCACTGGCCAGCCTGATGGTCATGCTCCTGTCGGGCAGACTAAGCAATTCTTCCCTCTTGATGATCTTCTCAATCTCGTCACTTACCTGGTAATACATGGGCAAGGTGGAGGTACTGTCGAGTTGTTCCTTCTTCAGAAAGCGAATCACATCGCGGTAATCATTGCTGGAATAATTACGTTCACTGGCTATGATATTGGCCAGGACCTGCATCTGAGTCTGCAACTCTTTAAAAGTTACCATGGCGCGCTTCTGCAATTCTTCAATGGGCATATCCACACCATATTCTTTCAAATTGGAAGCATAAACTTCGGCAGGCAGTCTGAAATCGGTCCTTGCCTTTGGCAATATCTTATCGCGCAGGTAGGAATTGTAATTCCTTATCTGTTCCTGAAGTTTTTTGTACTCCTTTTTATAGCCTTTGATTTCATACTTCTCAAACAAGAGGCCGATTTCCTCAATCAATTGCTCACTTGTGGTCAGGTCCCTTTCCAGCTTGTCCTTAAAAGGCGGCAACCTGTCAGACTTTGCTTGCCACTCACGCTCCATATCCTCCATGGCCAGCTCCGCATAGGGCCGGTAGCCCTTTTCCGATCCCACGTATTTTTTTAAACGTTCCAGGGCTGCTTCCCGTCGTTCGGCCGGGATCCTGTCTTCCAGCAGATTTTTAATGCCGGTGTATATGGAGCTGCTTACATTGTGATAGGGCAGCAAATGGGATTGCTCCAGCTCACTACTCTGCAGTCCGTCGCTTACACTGGATATGAGTATCTGCAAGTCCTGCTTCACGGCTCCATGGGTTTCCGACTCGAAGGCCGAAAGCAGGGCTTTATGCATATCCTCCAGCTCTTTATTCTCACGATCACGGTATCCTTCAGTGAGATCGCTGATTTCCCTGTCGTATCCTTCAACACCTATTCGGGCGGCGGATTCAGGACTGTGCCTGGCAAAGACTTCCAGCAGTTCTCCGGTAAAAGCATCGCTTTTCTTTACCCAATCCTGCCCTTCCTGGGCATAAAAAGAAAAGAAGCTACTTGTTCCGAAAAGTAAAATCAGGGAGAGTAGGTATCTCTTTAATGGCTTTTCTGTGTTTCTCATAAAATATCTATTGGTATTAAATGCTTTCAACCCAATCTTCCATGCTTTGTCCCAGGGTAAGCATGGATGAGTATCCCTGTTCAATGGGCAGTTCAGCTACCTGCAGGCCCAGGTCCTTCAGGCAGGCAACAAATCCCTCGTTTAACATGCGCCCGGCCTGCAAGGGAAATTCGTACAGTTCAGGCTTATGTCCTTGGTTGTCGGGCTGATCATGTTCAATTTTACAGGACCTCGCAGAGGCTGACAGGTATATCCGGCATGCCATGGGTCTGGCTTCATAGGCAATACAGCTTCCTGATTCCAGGAAGGGGCATGCTGCCCTGATCTTCATTTGCTCCTCCACAGAGAGGTTCATGGTCAGCTTCACCTTTTCTCTGGCCTTTTCCAGAATGTACTTCCTGTTTTCCGCAGACAGATGCTGTTTCACATAGTCGTTCAGATAAAGAAACTCATGACTTACTGCAAATACTTCCTGGTGGCAGCACCAGGCGCATCCTTTCTTGCAATCGGCAGGAGTCCCATCCTCTGCTGCACGCTGAAGGAAGGCCTCCAGAAGAGTATCTATGGAGGAGTATAATTCCGCTATGGCTGTTTTCAGATGGCTGGCATCGAGCTTTTGATCAAGGTGATGCTTTGCGAGACGATAGCCATCCTCATAGAAGATACGGTCAATTTCCTTCTGATCCATTCTACTTCAAGGGAAAAGCAATACGTGTTTCCCACTTGCTATTGTCTGCTTCGGTCATCATGCCGGTTACATAAAACTCAAAAGCTTCCCCGGTCACTTCCAGACCCTCGGATTGGACATGCTGATCCATCTTTTCATAGGAACTCTTTAATTCTTCATAGGGTCCGGTATGCATGGCCTGTACCACCTGCAATTCAGGATATTGCGCAGCTCTGACCTCACCGCCATCTGTACCGCTTTTATCTACCATAAAACCTGCCAGATAATTGGAAAAACCTGTGGATTCATCGAAATCCAGGTAGTGTATAAATGCCGGTCCGGCTACCTGCAGACCTTGTTTCTCGACTTCCGCATAAATCAATCCGTACAAATCGCCCAGCTGTTGAGCCATGGCTTCCATGGTTCCGGATCCCTCCGCTACCATGGCAAACATAGCTTCCTGAGTCTCCAGGGCGATGGAACCCAATGCACTTTTGGCCTGAGGCTTGGATTCCACATATTCTTTCAGGTTGGCCAGACCCAACTCAAAACTTTGCTTCAGGAATATTTTTCCGAACATCATTCCAAGTCTTTCAATGGGCCAGGCAGTCTCCTGGGCGAAGGACCACTGCACACGGGTGCCTCCGTTTAACTCTTCAAAGGTCCATTCGACCAAAGCCGGAGTCTCTACTTCTCCAAACCAGAGGGACGATTCAATGTATTCGTTATCTCTTACTGAAATAACTTCCATTCTTCCAAAGCCCACCTTCTCACCTTTCCAGGCATAGGTGGAGCCCACAAAATCCTTTTCGGATTGAATGGTAACCTCTGCTGTACTGTCCTGACTTACCCAGGGATCCCAGGCTTCGCGATCGGAAAAAGAGGCGACCCCGGGGAAAATATCCGAAGGCTTAAGTGCAATTTCAGTTTCGGCACTCACTTCGGCTGTAGCTGGAGAAAACAGGGGAACTATCAGGATGATAGCAACCAGTACTCCAATGATGATCAGAATGATTCTCAATGCTTTCATACATGTATTAATTTGAGTTAGCTGTTTCTATAACAACAATCTGGCTGCAGATGTTCTGTCAACTTTCATGGAATTGTTTCTGGGCAGATTGCTTACCCCGATGATCCTTTTGGGAATTTCATAGGCAGGAAGGGAATCCCGAAGACAGGAGAACCATTGTTCGACAGGTGGATCTTCCCCTTCGTACTCGACCATCAGAACCACTTTCTGACCCAGTTTCGCATCTGGCTCGGGAAGAACCAGGCATTCACAGCCTGTGCACTGTCGCGCCTTTTGTTCCAGCAGTTCAGGAATGATCTTAATCCCGCCCGAATTGATCACATGGTCGTACCTTCCCAACCAGGTAAATCCTCCATCACTCTTGTCGATTTCTACCAGATCATTGCTTACTACGGGTTCTTTGGTGATGCCCGGCACATGGACCACCAGGCAAGCTCGATGATCCAGACTTAGTTCCACCCCTTCCATAGGCATAAATCGATCCTGGGGAGAAGGCTCATTGATCCGTTTGAGTGCAAAATGGGTACAGGTCTCAGTCATACCAAAGCTCAGATAGGCCTCTGGAGAATCCATCAGGCTAAGCTTTTTGCCAAGATCCTCATGCAAATCTCCCCCGCCGATCAGGAGCTTTGAGATCAAGCTTAGAGGATCTCCGTGTTTCAGAGATTCATATACCTGCAAAGGAACCATGGCGGCCAGGCTGATCTTTTTTTCCACCCCTTCCAGGGGCCTGGATGAAGGATCCTTCGTCAGTAAATCCATGCCTCCGAGCAATGCTCGGACCACCATCATTTTTCCGGCCACATAACGTACCGGTAAAGTGAGTAATGCGGAATCGCCCGCTTTGAGCCCCAGGTAGTCCAGCGTCCTTCTGGCACTACGAAACATGGCATCACGGGTAATTCTGACCTCCTTGGGCTCGCCCGTAGTCCCGCTGGTAAGCTGAATCAACTCTTTATCAGCGCTGTCCAGTATCCAGCTGATAAAAGCATACAGGTCCTTTTTCCATTCAGGCTCATCGCTTCCCTGACAAATCTCAGCACATCGAATCTTTAGCTGCGCCCTGCTGAAAAGTATGCCGTCAATACTTATGGGCTCCGTAATCTTTTCAGCATTCATGATGAAATAGCTTGAGACAGGTCCCAGTTTAGTTCGGGACGGTACCAGAGTTGCTCGCCGGCCATTTCCAGGGGCGAGGGGATGTTATTGGTGAAGAGCACTCCTGTTCCAAGGCCCTGGGGCCTGGTGATATCAAGCTGCCAGGTCCACTGGGCAATGGCATTCAGGCCAATATTGGATTCCAGTGCCGAGGTGATCCACCAGCCAATATTGGCAGCATCGGCCAGCTCTATCCATTCCCGGCTAAGGGAAAAACCTCCCAGCAGGCCGGGTTTCAGAATTATGTAGTCAGGTTGTATTTGAGCAAGCAATTCTCTTTTGGCCTCCATGCCGTAAATTCCTATCAGCTCCTCATCCAGGGCTATGGGAATGGCAGGATCTAAGCAAAGTTCGGCCAGAGCCTCGGTCTGTCCGGCAGCAATGGGTTGCTCAATGGAATGGATTCCGAATTCGGCAAGTTGGTCCAGCATATCTCCTGCCTCTTCCGGCGACCAGGCCCCGTTGGCATCCAGTCGTATCTCCAGTTCACCACTGTCAAATTCACTCCTGACCCAGCGCAACACACGGAGTTCTTCTTCCAGGTCCAAAGCTCCCACCTTGAGCTTAAGAACAGTGAAACCCAGACGCATCTTATCTCTGACCTGTTCGATCATAAATTTCCTGGACCCCATCCAGATAAGTCCGTTGGTGGGAATTCCTTCCTTCCCCCGGGTAAAATCTGATGGAAACAACAGTTTCCTGCCACCGCGTTGTAAATCCAGCCAGGCAGATTCCAGGGCAAATTGCAGTCCGGGAAAGTTAGGCAGGGATTGCCTGGGATCCATTTCACCCCGGCTGATTAGTTTACAGATATGGTCGATTTGAATTTCGCATTCCTCAGGATCTTCCAGGCTAAGGCCGGGAATCAATGATACCTCTCCCAATCCGGAAATTTCGTCCTCCGAGCTGATTTGGATGAACCAGCAGGGTTTTTTATTCAGTACTCCTCTGGAAGTTCCGGCCGGACGGACAAATTTCAGGGGATGAGCGGTATAAGAGGCGCGAAACATCTAAAGCACCAGTCCAAGTCCGAAGGAAAGCGAAAAAAGCAGGGTGGCTACGGCAAGCCTTTTCAACTCACGATTGAGCTCCACGGGAACCGTATTTGTGATCACCGTTTTTACGTCGGAGATCAGCAGAGGTACCGGAAGCAGGAAGATCAACTGGTAATAGGATTCGAAATTTACGAGGGTATATATCACCGCCAGTACCAGAGCCAGAAAAAGGAGGATCACATGATAGACTTTGGCCCAGGGAACCCCCATCCTGACCACCAGGGTATTTTTCCCGTTGAGGGCATCGTTGTCATGATCCCTCAGATTATTCAAATTCAGCACACCTGCGCTGAAAAGTCCCACTGAAGAAGCAGGCAGCAAAATGGTCAGATGAAAGGATTGAGTATGAAGGAAATAGGTCCCAATCACACCCAGAATCCCAAAATAGATAAATACCATAATATCGCCGAAGCCCACATAGCCGTAGGGTCGCCTTCCAATGGTATACTTTATTGCTGCAAAAATGGCTGAAAAACCCAGCAAGAAAAAAAGCGTGAACAGTAGTATTCTGCCACCCCTTAAGCCCGACCAAATGAGCAGGGAACCAGAAATCAGGCTCAGGATCACAAAGACCCCGATCATCCAACGAATCTGCTTCTTGCTTACCAGTCCCGACTGCGTTACTCTCAGGGGACCGATCCTGTTTTCGTTGTCAGTCCCCTTAAGTGCATCTCCGTAATCATTGGCCAGGTTGGAAAGTATCTGCAGGAACAGGGTGGTCAGGGTAGCAAAAATAAAAACACCCCATTTGAACCTGTTTTCAGCAAATGCCACAAAACTTCCCAAAGTAGTGGCGGAGACTGCCAGAGGAAGGGTGCGAAGGCGAAAAGCCTTCAGCCATATTTGGGTAGTATTCATTCACTTGCAAAACTAGTGAAAAACTTTGAGTTGTGGGCTCAGGGTAGCTTGGGAAACTGGTCCCAATCGGGATCACGTTTTTCCAGAAATGCATTTTTCCCTTCCTGTGCCTCATCGGTCATGTAGTAAAGCATGGTGGCATTGCCGGACAGCTCCTGTATTCCCGCCTGACCATCCAGTTCGGCATTCAGTCCTGCTTTGATCATGCGAAGGGCAATGGGACTGTGACGCATGATTTTTTTGCACCATTCCACTGTGGTATTCTCAAGCTGCTCCAGGGGAACCACCTTATTCACCAATCCCATATCAAGTGCCTCCGCTGCAGTGTACTGCTCACAGAGGAACCAGATCTCCCTGGCCTTCTTCTGTCCCACATGCCTGGCAAGAAAGGAAGAACCGAAACCTGCATCAAAACTTCCAACTTTGGGTCCGGTCTGCCCGAAACGGGCATTTTCCGAAGCAATGGATAAATCACAGATTACGTGCAATACATGACCTCCTCCAATGGCATACCCATTCACCATGGCGATAACAGGTTTTGGCAAACTCCGGATCTGGCGCTGCACATCCAGCACATTCAGCCTGGGTACACCATCTTTGCCCACATATCCCGCAAAACTTTTCACGTTCTGGTCACCCCCACTGCAAAAGGCCTTGTCTCCTTCCCCGGTGAGAATAACTACCCTGATTTCGCTCATTTCCCGACAAAGAACCAGAGCTTCGCTGATCTCTCTGGTGGTATCAGGTGTAAATGCATTGTAATAGCGTGGACGGTTGATGGTAATTTTCCCGATCCCTTCAAAAAATTCAAATCTAATCTCCTCAAATTCCCTGAGGCTTTTCCAGACTCTTTTCTCCATGGTTTAACCGAATATTAGCGAAATAATTCTTTAAAGATACGACTATTTTCAGCAGAGCTTGTATCCACTTCAAGCACCGACAGGGCATTCCCCTCGCTGAAAAGTGAGTTCAATTGTTCATCTAATTCATCCAGACCATCCACTCGATGAAAGTTTCTCCCAAAGGACTGGGAAAGCAATTCAAGAGAAACGGGATGATGGGTAACGCTGAATTCTTCAAAAAAATCCATCTGATCGGGCCCCTCCAGCAAGCGAAAAATACCTCCCCCGCCATCGTTCAGGACAATAAGCTTAAGATTCTCAGGAAAGTCCCTGTTCCATAGGGCATTGGAATCATATACAAAGCTCAGGTCTCCCAGTATCAGGAGGTGCAGCTCTTCACTAAGCATGGCTGCCCCCACTGCAGCCGAAAGCGATCCATCAATGCCCGAAGTTCCCCTGTTGGAGTAATATTGCAGATCACTGCGCAGGGGACAAAGTTGGGAATATCGGATGGTGCTGCTGTTTCCCAGGTGCACCATGGCTCCACCTGGAACCCGCTCCAGGACCTTATATACTGCAGCCAGGTTGCTGAAAGGGGCAGATTCTAAGTAGGGCAAGGCATTTAATCGCTCTCGCTCTTCAATGGTAAGCCAATTTTTTGCAAACCGGTTTTCCTCCTTTTTGACCAGGTCTCCCCCCAGGGCTCTGAGGAAATGAGGAAGGGAAACATCGTCGGGTATAAGCACTTTCTCAGCCTTTTCCAGCGAGTTTACAAAAAGCTTTAGTCTTTTTGAAACCACCTGCTTTCCGAAACTCACTACCAGATCGGGAAGCAGCATATTGAACTCCTCGTCGTCAGCTCCGGCCAGAAGAAGTTCAGGTAGGGATACAAAGTTGTTCGATTTCAGCTGGGATATATTTTCTGCCACGACCACCACCTGGCCATTCGCCATAAGATCTTCCAGGATCCCTGACAATTCCCCGGAAGCTGAAGCCATTCCTGCCAGAATCAATACTTTTCGATCCTTGAAAATCGCCTTCGGCTGGGGATAAGCCTCCGGGGACACGGAACTGATCTGCATTTTATTGGGAGGAAGGATGGCTTCGGGTAAAGGAACATACAAAGGTTCCAAAAGGGGGAGATTAATGTGCACGGGTCCCTTTGGCCCTTTCAAAGCTTCAGCCAGCAGCTTTTCCACAGCCAGAAACTTGCTTTGTAATTCTTCCCTGGTCCGCTGCTGGGCCGGAAATTCAAAAAAACCTTTGGAATGGTTATAGAAGGGAGCGTACTGGTCAATCACCTGGTTGTCGAACTGGACTACCGTCTCACGTGGTCGATCGGCCGTAAGAACCACCAGTGCAATTCCCTGATGAAAGGCTTCTGCCACTGCCGGGGACAGGTTGAGCACCGCCGTTCCCGAAGTGGTCACCACTACGACAGGCTCTCCTGTCTGACGTGCCATTCCCAGTGCCACATAGCCCGCAGATCGTTCATCCACTATGCTAAAACAAGAAAAACTATTGTTTGAGGTAAACAATTGTATAAGTGGGGCATTCCGGCTTCCCGGTGCAATAATCACCTGCCTGGCGCCCATTCTTTCCAGGACAGGAGCCAGATCGGCTATATGCTGTAGATGATGCATCTCAGATCTGGAGGTTTTTGATGTAGAGTCCGAGAATCCTTAACAACGATTCTGCTTTCCAGCGCGTTTCGTTCCATTCCGCTTCAGGTTCCGAATCCAGTGTTATCCCCCCGCCCACATAGAGAGAGATGTAATTTGGAGTGATCTTCATACAGCGCAGGTTCACAAAAAGGTCGGTGCCCCTCTTACGATTCACCGGTCCGAGAAAACCGGTATAGTAGTCTCTGTCGTGGGGTTCCAGCTGCTTAATAAAGGAAATGGCATCCTCTTTAGGCTGTCCGGCTACAGCAGGGGTCGGGTGCATGGCATCCACAAATTCCCAAAGCCGCCTGGTGATTTTCTCCATACCCAGGGTAAAATCGGTGCGCAGGTGCAGGAGGTTGCCCGCTTTTTTTACATAAGGAGAACTTACCCGGTAATCCTTTACCTGGAATTCCCGAAGCACATCGTGAATATAACGCGTCACGTACTCCTGTTCCAGAACTTCCTTAGCTGTCCACTTATTCAGGTTGAGGTGTTTTTCCGCATAGGGTCTGGTACCTGCCAGGGAAACCGTCGATATTTGTCCGTTGCTGTGCCTTAACAGGGGCTCCGGCGAAGCACCCATCCAGAAGTGTTCATCACTTTTAAAGAGGTATACAAAGGCATTGGGATGTTTCTTGCAAAGGGTCTGAAACAAACGGGGAACGATGTTCACATGATCTCCTTCCACCACCCTGATGCGGGACAGCACCGCCTTCTGAAAGGCTCCAACAGCAATGGAGGCTTTGATGGCTTCCACCTGTTCCATATACCTCTCCCTGCCGGTCACCACCGGCCTGGTCCCATTCCATAAGGCTTCGGGACGGGATTCCAGTCCCTCCACCTCTTTTACCCGTTCCGGACTAATACCTTGTTCATCAATTTCCAGGTCGGGTTTTACCAGAATGTAACGATGACCGTTCCGGGTATCAAAAGGGGCCATGATAAATCCGGTTTCCCCAGAAATATCAAGAATGGAAAGCCACTGGACATTTCCGGGAGTGGTCTGAATATAGGTTGTGGAAGCATCCTGCTGTGGCAGACGAAAGGTTACGAAAGGCAGATTTTTGGAAATACAGGCAGTATGTATTTTTATCAGACCCTTGTTTATTGGTTTCTCTAAGAGTACTACTTATTACTTTTTGGGCTTAACACTATTGGTAACACGACTGATGGAAATTAGTTTTCCCGTATCGTCTTTAATAGTCACATCCCACACATGTTTAAAATCAGCTTTTACCACCAGATTTGCATGAGCCACCAGCTTCCCTTCCCTGGCCGGGGCTATATGCTGACTGTTGACCGAGGAGCCCAGGACATTATATTGCTCCGGATCAACCAGTAAATAGGATGCAGCACTGCCCACACTTTCAGCCAGGGAGATCAGCGCTCCTCCATGTACTACTCCCATTGGTTGATATAAACTGGGGGTGATTTTCATTTCCGCCTCCAGACTGGTGTCGGTGTGCCTGGTGAAGACAATCCCGAGAAGATCCATAAAGGTATCCTTGCATGCCTCGTTTAAAGCTTCAATCTTCATTTTCCTTGTTCGCTTGGGTCAAAGATACGATTTCCCCCTCGTACTTTTCCATGACTAATAACATGACCGATCCCAGAAAAAGTGACTGGCTTTTTACTTCCCTGAAACCTGCCTTTTTCAGGATCGAACTCATTTCCCTGCGCGTGTAGTAGTTCTTCGACGAACTGGCCAGGTATTGGTAGGCTTTCAGATTCCCCGATATCAGCCCGCCCAGGTAGGGAAGAATAAAACGGAGATAGAGGCTGTTTAACACCCTCCACAGGAAATTCTCAGGCCTGCTGCTCTCAAGTACAATAAGTTGTCCGCCCGAACGAAGTACTCTGTGCATTTCCCTCAGATGCTGATCTGCTTTGGAGTTCTGATAGACCAGGTTCCTGATCCCAAAGGTAATCCCCATGGCATCGAATTTTGCCTCTTCAAAGGGCATTTGACCTGCATCGCCTTCCAGGAAAACAGGATGCGGAATAGTTTCGTCCTGAACGTGTTTCCGGAGCTTTTCCCGGGCAAGCTCGAGCATGTCCGGACTGAAATCGTAGCCAATCAACTCTGCTTCGGTGTCGGCATTTTTTGCCACTTCCAGAATGAAATCACCTGTACCGGTGCAAAGGTCCAGCACAGAGCCGGGACTCTTCTCCATAAGCACTGACACGGCCTTCTTTCTCCATGTCCGGTCGCGCCCAAAAGTAAAAATGTGATTGATGCGGTCGTAGGTGGAATGAATGTCTCCGTAAAACGACTGCAGAGGAAAATCCTTCATCCCCCAAAGATATTATTTTTGATCTTTCTCAACCCTGAAACGGGCGATGGATGAAAGCACCTCTCCCCGGGGATCAAGTCCTCGAACCACTACCACATAATCACCGGGAGTTTCGGGTGCCACAAAAGGAATCTTCAGTTGTTTGTCCTTAAAGAGCTGAAGATCGCTTTTCCAGCAAAATGTGTTCCGGGTATCCGGGATACGATCCGACTGAGCATGTTCTGTTCCTCCGATGTCTGGCCCTTCCGTTAAAGTGGCAGGATAAAAGGAATGGTAATCAAAAAAGTAGGACCCTTCGGGAAGATCGATTCCTGCCATATCCCCCTTTTTTGAATAAATGGCCAGTACTCCTCCAAAAGCCACATTTCCCTTAAGGTAGACCTCATTAATCAGGTCGATCCGCTCAATCTTATCCGGTGTTAAGGCCAGCACAGCCTCATGATTAAACACTGAGATATGGTCGACCATGACCAGTGGTTCAAAAACCCCTATGGATGCATTCTCGCTAAGGATCCTGATTTGGGTTTCTCCTTTTTTCTTATAAAACTGAACATCCGGGACCAGGTTGATAAAAACCTCTTCCAGGTTGGGCAGGCGCACATAATCATCAATCTTGAGTTGTTTTACCCGGCTTCCATAAAAGGGTATATCTTTGCCTCTTGCTGTTTCAGACACTGATACTGACTGCAAAAGCTCCTGCCCGGCAGTACCCGTATTAAATGCACGGGAGAGCTGCATATTTAAGGAGATCCGCCTGGCCAAAGCCTGCTGGTCCTCAGTGAGGTGAAATTTTTCCTTGGGCAGAGAAACAGGCTGATTGTCAAACTCCTGATCGATTCTTACCTGCGGAGGGTTTCCGTTTACCCTCTGGGGGGTAACAAACAATTCCTGGGGACCCAGTCCGGCCGGAGCAGTAAAAATAAAGCGTCCGAATTCATCTGAAATGGCCGCAAAATAGTCGGGATTATCTCCCAGAAGTGAAAAGTGAAGTGTGGCAGAATTGACCGGATCCTGATTGGCATCTATCACAGTTCCTGAGACCGCAACCCCGCTTCCCAGATCTGGCAAAAATGAAACCTTATAGGCTTCTTCATTACCGCTTGAAGATGGGAGGTATTGTCCACCGCTCAGATCAATGGCTCCTTCCGGGACCACAGTGAGACAGCAATTTATTTGATTCAGATACTCGGGTAGCGGGCCTTCCACGATAATTTCCGCATTCTCCCCTGCCCTGTAAACTTCGGATGAAGTCGTGCACAGCAATCCACCTTCCCGATAGCTCAGCCTCGACAGGCTGTCAGTACCCATTTCTCCGGAGGCATGACTAAGCACTTCCGAGCGAAAGGGATTGATAATTTTCATGGGTACAAAAGCAAAGGATGCACTACCCTGGTTCCGCATCCAGCGAGTGTAAGACTTCAGATAATAGTCGCCGGAGATGGCGGCGAGGGGGACTTTTAAACTTCCCCGGGCCCTTCCTGCCAGGAGGGGAAATTTGCCCTGCTCCACTGCCTTACCTTCGGCACTGATTAATTCCACATAGAGCACGCTGCTCCAGAAAGAACCCTCGGGAACTCCTTCCATCCTGTGTTCTGCCACAAAATGTATTGCTTCATTTACGGCATACATGTTCCGGTCCGTAAAAAGCTGAACCTCTTCCCGGATGACTTTGGCTTTCTCAGATTGACCGGGTTCAAAAGGACTCTGGGCTTTCAATTCCAGGGAGAGAAATCCAGGGAGTACTGCCACAAGCAGCAATGCATATAAGAGCCATCCTCTATTCATCTTCCCAGAATTCAGGTTTTTCATTATCTCCACCTCGCTTGGTACAGTTAAAACACTTATCCATTCCCCCTAACCAGGGTGGTCCGGCTCCAATTTCTGCCAGGGATATGAGGTAGTATAATTTATCGAATTGAAAAGTGCTGTTGTCGAGCAGGGTATCCAGACGGCAGGTGTAGGAAGGTGCAAAGAAATCCAGATCGTCCTTATCTACAAAAATCCGCTTTTCCTGGATCTGGGTGGCATAGAAACAGCCCAGGACTTTCTCATCCGCATCGACCCGATAGATATTACCCTGACTGCTTGAAGGTTGTGTTTCGTAGAGGTTGGCTCCGCTACCCGACTGGGCGGCAATTTTTTCCCAATAGCTATAGGCCTGATCGGTGAGCGAATGTTGCTCCAGCAGCAGGCTGTATCGTTGTGCAAGTCTCGGTGTCTGGTCAGACACATAATGCAGTTTGTTCTGGTAGATGCTGTTTTCGGTCAACAAGCGGGTTGAAGCTGCGTAAATGGTCTCGATGGACTCGGTGAGGTAGCAGGTACCCACCGAATCGACCGTATTGGCATAGTTGGTGCCCCTGTACCTGATATACTGGGCTGTGTGAGGTGAGCGGTATTCCCAGGTGGCAACGGCCTTCCATCGGTAGTTTCCTTTACCGCTGGGATTGCCCTTCACATCGTTGTAGAATTGAATACCCTGCCATACATCGTCCGGATCGGTCCCGCCGGAGCTTTGCTCAAAATAATAGAGAGAGTCCACCGGCGGACAGGCCAGGAGGGTATCGTAATCGGATCGGTAGGTAATATTTCCGGGGGTGTTTACCGAAAGTGCATAAACCTTTCCAGGCGCCAGGAAGGGTGGCTCCAGGTATACCCGGTAAATACCCTGTCCCATGTTTTCGTACGAATGGTAATTACCTTCCCCGTCCTCAACCCTAAGCACACATCCGTCCACTGGCTGGAATCCCGGATCGTTATAGGGTGCAGAAGTGGATACAGAGACCTCATAATATCCGGGCCTGTCACCGATCATACCGTCTATGACCATCACTTCCTGTGCTTCGTTTATGACTGGTTCAAAAGGCTCTATGCAGGAGCTGCAAGCCAGCAGGAGAAATCCTATGATCGTTAGCTTATTCACTGGCATAGTTCCCCAATTTAAAGTTCCAGCTAAGAGTGATCACGGTCCGGCCAAAAATGGATAGTTTATACCCATTGATGGTTCCTTCGTCGTTCTGAAAATATATGGAATAGGCATTCTTCCTCCCCGTGGCATTGTAGAAATTCAGCATCCAGTAAGAATGAAAAAGCTTCCGCTCTTTCAGGTTGCCTTCCAGGTTAATGGAGAAGTCCATCCTGAAATAATCCGGGATCCTGTAAGAATTACGGTCAGAATAATCAACCATTTGTATGCCATCGAGGTAATAGATAGACACCGGATAGGTTACCGGGCGTCCGGTGGTATACACCAGGTTGGCAGAAAAACTGAGCCTGCGGTTTAACTTGACATTGGTCACAACGCTTAAATTGTGCGGCCGGTCAAAATTGGATGGATAGGGTTTCCCGTAATTGATCCTTTCGTTGGCCAGTGGAGAGTTCACCAGCATGGTGGACCGTGTATAGCTGTAGGCCACCCAGCCACTGAGCTTGCCCAGATTCTTCTTCAGGAGGGCTTCGAAACCATAAGCTTCCTGTTCACCCTGCAGAGTGACCTGCTCCACATGGGGTGTGGTGATGAAGCTGGCCCCGTCGCGGTAGTCCACCACATTGCCAATGCTTTTGTAATAGACTTCCAGGGAGGTATTGAGACCACCCCTGGGAAAATCCTGGTAGAAACCCAGGCTTACCTGGTCCACATAGGGAGGTTTGATGTTATAATCCACCAGCTTCCACTGGTCGGTGGGTGAAATGGCAACGGTATTGCTCAGCATAAACATGTACTGATTGACCCGGTTGTAGTTGAGCTTTAAGGAATTGTTGGCGCCAAGCATGAAATTTATGGCAGCGCGGGGTTCCAGCCCGTAGTAGCTCTTAATAGCTTCGTAGGGTCCTGCCTCCCATACTTCTTCCACACTTCCCGGTTGTTTGGGCTGACCCTCTCCGTAAATCTGTACCTGATCCGGACCAAGGGAGGTGTATGTGGAGAAGCGGAGTCCGCCATATACAGTGAGCCGGGGTGTCAGTGCTATCTCATCGGCCAGATATAAGCCGGTCTCCAGACCATTATCCAGTCCCAGATCCACAGGTGCCCTCATGGATATTTCACCGTAAGGCAAAACTCTGCCACGATCCAGGTTATAAAGGATGGCATTGCCTCCGAAGGTAAGTTTGTGCTTGCCCAGAGAAAGCCAGCTGATATCCAGTTTGCTTTCGTAATGGTCGATGGTGTATTTCTGAGTCCAGGCTTCCGAAGCCACCTGCTCGTTGATGGTGGTAAAATCATAGCCGCCATAGACCAGGGCCAGGTCGGCGGATACCCGGGTGCCCATCCTCCGCCTGATGTTCAGCGATCCCCCGGCATTGTTATAGTCATACTGGTTGGTGTTGCCCAGCATGAAATAGACGCTGCTGTAATACCCGAAGGCCTTGATCAAGGTACGTTCTCCGGCCTCCCATGTGAGCATGCCAGACATATCGTAGAAGCTGGCCTTGCTGTCCCTCATCTCAGAATCCTCCAGCCTGGTCAGCAACCAGTCAGAGTAAGAGGAACGACCGGTGAGAATCAGGGAGCTCTTTCCCCTGACGATGGGGCCCTCAAGCGACAGCCGGCCTGTAACCGGACTGACTCCTCCGTGGGCCGTATATTTATTCAGGTTGCCCTGCCGGGCGGTAATGTC
>Ga0180430_10000236_pt1 | contig 63545 bp, 50 predicted proteins | sample SS_ome_9_FD_132999 | JGI IMG/M metagenome (GOLD analysis project Ga0180430, IMG submission 132999) | Hypersaline lake sediment archaeal communities from the Salton Sea, California, USA - SS_1_S_2 metaG | ecosystem: Environmental > Aquatic > Non-marine Saline and Alkaline > Hypersaline >...
AGGCGAGCGCCGCCGACGTGGAAGAGTTCTTTCAGAACTCCCGGGAGATTCTCAAGATCCACGAAAACCTGATGAGCGTCGAGCCGCCGTCCACTCCGGCGATTCGCCCCTGACGAAAAAACGGGGCCCCCAACCGGAAGCCCCGCCTTTGCGAGAAGACTCGCCTTCCGCGCCTCCCTTCGAGAAGAGAAGACGCGAACAGTGATCAGTAGCGGTAACCGGGAGGCGGAGGACCGTAGTATTGCCGTTCGCGCTTGTCGCGTGAACTGCCGACGGCCGCACCCGCCGCACCACCGATGGCTCCACCGATCAGCGCGCCTTCGGCACGATCGCCAGGACCACCCGCGAGGGCTCCGATGGCGGCGCCTGCGGCAGCGCCCGTCGCGGCACCACGCTGGGTATTGGTGCAACTGGTGAACGCCACGAGACCGGCGGCGGCGAAGAGGGTTGGGACGAGTTTACATTTCATCGCGTTCAGGTTCCGTCCCTTCCACGTCCAGATCAAGTGCGGAATTCTCCGGTGGAGCCCCCCGACGGGACGTGAATACGCTCCGTCACACCCCGCCCCTACTCCGCGGAAACCGTCTCGCGGTTGACGGAGACCCCGAGTCCGGGAACGGGACCGTAGGCCACGAACTTCGACTTCGAGCCCTCGGGAGGCAGGCGAAAATCGAAGACGCTGACCCCGTGGATCACCTTGCCGCGAAAACTACGCCCGTTGCTCGCCCCGAAGGCGACGTGTTTCCCGTCCTTCTTCGAGCGGCCCAGGTAGATCATGACATGCGAGATCGGCGGGTTCCTGTCCTCGGTATCGTGGGTTCCCTCCCAGAAGAGGAGATCCCCGGGTTTCAGATACGCGAACGCCTTGTGCTCGACGTTGAAGACGTTCTTCATCTGGCGCAGCCTGTCGGTGTGCTTCGCCCAGAGGAAGATGTGGTGCGACATCCGGGGCACCTCGTCGAGACCGCACTCCATCAGGACATGCTGGACCGCGCCGGAGCAGTCCATGCCGCCCTTCTTCGGACAGTTCGACCCGAACCGGTAGCCGAGTTTCTTGCGGGTCAGCGAGAGTGCCGTTTCGATCAGGTCCTGGACCGGGCCGGGATTCTCTTCGAATCCCACGAGGTCCTGCGTCTTCAGGGTCGCCACGTCGGCACCCGCTCCGCTCACCGGATCGCCCTGCCACAAGGCCGCCATCAAGATGAATACTCCCGCCGTCCTGTTCACGAGCGGGAAGATAGCGAAACCGCAGCGATCCGCAATGGCTCGCACGATCCGACACGGGAAACCTGTTCCGGTGGGGTCTTTGTTCGCACCTCCCGGTTTTTCGGCTATGCTCGCTCCATGACGATGCGACTCTACCGTCCCGTCCAGGGAGGTCTGATTCTCGAGGAGGGGGAGCGCCCGGGCACCTTCCGCAGGGCGCCCGAGGGCTTCTCGATCGATCTCCTGTTTCGCCAGGACGATCCCCTCTCCCTGACGCGCAAGCTGTTCGCCTCCGGCACCGAGTCGCCCGCCTTCTCCCCCGAAGACGCCTTGTTGCCCCCGCTCGAGAGTCAGGAGATCTGGGCCGCCGGGGTGACCTATTTCCGAAGCCGTTCGGCCCGGATGGAGGAGGCCGAATCCGCGGGGGGTGACATCTTCTACGACAAGGTCTACGACGCTCCACGTCCCGAACTCTTCTTCAAGGCGACCGCATCGAGAGCGAGGGGACCGGGCGTTCCGCTCGGCATACGCTCCGACTCCACCTGGGACGTGCCCGAACCCGAGTTGACTCTCGCGGTCGATACGCGGGGCGCGGTTTTCGGATACACGGTCGGAAACGACATGAGTTCGCGCTCGATCGAGGGCGAGAACCCCCTTTACCTTCCCCAGGCCAAGGTCTACCGCGGATCGTGTGCGATCGGTCCCTGTCTCGTCGTCGGCGAGGCGGTGACCCCCGAGACGGGTATCACGCTGCGCATCACGCGCCACGACACAGTCATCTGGCAGGGCTCCACCACCGTCTCCCAGATCAAGCGATCCTTTTCCGAACTCGCCGCCCATCTCTACCGGAGCAACGAGTTTCCGGACGGCGCCTATCTGATGACCGGAACCGGCATCGTACCGGAGAGCGATTTCACCCTCGCCCCCGGCGACGTGGTTTCCATCACGATCGACGGCATCGGGGTGCTCACGAACCCGATCGAGAGAGTCTGACTCCGCCCGCCGCCTTTCTTCCCATGAATCCCCTTCTCGACTCCGGCGACGAATCGATCTTCACGCTCCGGACGAAAGCTCCCGGCCCTTCGGGCGTGCTTCCGTTCACCCGCGAGCAGCTCGCGACCGAGCCGAGCGGAAATCTCTTCGGCTGGACCCAGAACGTCGGCATGGGATGGGACGCCGACAAGGTCTCGGGCGGCGACTACGTGATTCTCAGCACGCAGGGGGGCATTCGGCGCGAGGATGGCAAACCCGTGGCTCTCGGCTACCACACGGGTCACTTCGAGGTCGGACTGCTCATGGAGGAGGCGGCCCGGACGATCACCTCGCTGGGGGGCGTACCGTTCGCGGGTTTCGTCAGCGATCCCTGCGACGGACGCACCCAGGGAACCGACGGGATGATGGATTCCCTCCCCTACCGAAACGACGCCGCGACCGTGATGCGGAGGCTGATCCGGTCCCTCCCGACCCGCCGGGGGGTCGTGGGAGTCGCGACGTGCGACAAGGGGCTCCCGGCCACGATGATGGCCCTCGCCGGTTCGGGCGACATGCCGGTGGTCTTGATCCCCGGCGGGGTGACCCTGCTGAGCGAGGACACCGACGAGGACCTCGGGCGGATCCAGACGATCGGGGCGCGCTACGCCCAGGGAGAGATCGATCTCGACTATGCCTCGCACATGGGATGCAAGGCCTGCGGTTCGCCGGGCGGAGGTTGTCAGTTCCTCGGAACGGCTGCGACGAGCCAGGTCGTGGGTGAAGCCCTCGGCCTGACACTGCCACACGCCGCACTCGCGCCCTCGGGTGCGGACATCTGGAAAGACATGGCCCGCCGTTCCGGGGCCGCCGTCGTCACGATGCGGAACAGGGGTATCACGGGGCGCGACATCCTCACGCGCGATGCGGTCGAGAATGCCCTCGTCACGCACGCGGCCTTCGGTGGTTCGACCAACCTGATCATGCACCTCGCCGCCATCGCCCACCAGGCCGGCGTAGAACGCCCCACGGTCGAGGACTGGCGACGCGTGAACGCCCGGATTCCCCGTCTCGTCGACGCCCTGCCTAACGGCCCCCGGCACTTCGCCACCGTGCAGGTCTTTCTTGCCGGAGGCGTGCCCGAGGTGATGCTCCACCTCCGGAACGCGGGGCTGCTCCAACTCGACGTTCTCACCGCATCGGGTCAGACTCTCGGCGAGAACCTGGACTGGTGGGAATCGTCCGACCGCCGGAAGCGCCTCCGTGCCAAGCTCACGCAGCTCGACGGAATCGATCCCGACGATGTCATCATGAGCCCTGAGAAAGCCGCCGACCGCGGGCTCACCTCGACCGTGACCTTCCCCGGAGGCAACCTCACACCCGACGGATCCGTCATCAAGTCGACCGCGATCGATCCGGAGAAGATCGACGAGAACGGAATCTATCTCCACGAGGGTCCGGCCCGTTTTTTCGCATCCGAACCCGCTGCCATCGCCGCCGTAAAATCGACCGGCGAGGATCGCATCCGCGAGGGAGACGTGATCGTTCTCGCCGGATACGGTCCCGCGGGGTGCGGCATGCCCGAGACGGCCCAGCTCACGATCGCCCTCAAGCACCTGCCCTGGGGGAAGAACGTCGCCCTGATCACGGATGGACGATTCTCCGGCGTCTCGACCGGGGCCTGCGTCGGCCATATCTCGCCGGAGGCGTGGGCCGGCGGCCCGATCGGAAAGGTGCGCGACGGCGATCGCATCCGCATCCGCATCGACTGCCGGAAACTTGCCGGGTCGGTCGATTTCCTCGGCGAGGTCGACGAGTTGACAGCCCGGCCACTCAACGAAAAACTGGAGCGCCTCCCCAACGTGCCCGCCGACACGCGGCTCTGGGCCGCCCTGCAGAACGCGAGCGGCGGAACCTGGGGAGGCTGCGTCTACGACGTCGAGGCGATCCTCGCGAAGTTGGAGGGATAGGAGAGCGGGCGAACCGGCAGTATTCCCCGGGCCCTTCACCCCTTCAGGCTCGCGAGAAAGGCAACCAGGTCGCGCAGCTCCTCGCGCGAGAGCCCGTTCGTGAGTCCCGCCGGCATGAGGGAGCCGGCATTCTCGATCCGGCTGATCTCGACGCGGGGAATGGCCTTCACCTCTCCCGACACCGTGTCCCGCAGGTAAAATACGCCGTCCTGCTCCTTCTCCCGGTAGCCGGAGTAGATCTCCCCGCTCTTCGTGGAAACGGACGTGGCGAGATAGCCCTCCTTCATTTGACGGTTCGGCCAGAGCACGGACTCGATCAGCAGGTCGACCGGCAATCCGGCACCCACCGCATCCAGGGATGGACCGATCACCCCGCCCACGTCGTCGAGCTGGTGGCAGGCGATGCAGGTCAGCTCGGCACGCTGGTAGATGGCCCGTCCCGCATCGGCGTTTCCGCTCTCGATGATCTCCCCGGCCAGTTTCGCCACGAAGGCGGGGGAATACGCCCGGGCGCCCGCCGTGATCCCCATCGCGTCGTGCAGGACGCCGAGCAGCGCCTCGTCGTTGCGCCCCAGTCGACTCATCGCACCGGCGAGATACCCGGCCGGTTCGGGACCGATCCCCGCCGTCGCCAGTTCTTTGCGCAACAACTCCGTCGCGCCCTTGCGGGGAAGGAATACCGCCAGGACCGGCGCGACCTCATCGACCGTAGCGGCCTCGGAAAAGAATGCCGTCGCCGTCTCGACCGCCTTCCGTGGTCCGGCCATCACGAAAGCTTCCATCAGGGAAGGCCGCAATTCGGCGGGCGACTCCGTCCACGTCTCGACCAGGAGCGGAACCGCACTTCCGGGTTGCCACCGTGCCAGCGCGATCGCCGCTTCGCCCCTTGGTCCGGACGGGCGATCCGTCGAGAGGAGAATCTCCCGGGCTCGATCGGCAAGATCGCTCGCCCCCCAGAGGCCGGCGAGCCGCAGGGCCAAGGCCGAAACCTCCGCGTCATCGCTTCCGATACCCGCCGCGAGGACAGGTGTGAATCCTTCCTCGGGCACCACCTTGCGCCTCCTGAAAGACTCCGCCATCGCCCTCAGGATCGCGGGATCCTCCCCGTCGCTCCGGAGCAACGCAAGCAGGTCTCCCGGCCCTCCCTCGCGGGCGACGACGAGAGCGAACGTGTGCCGCGCCTCGGGCGAGAGGCCGTCGCTCGCCAGCATCTCTCCGGCGATCTCCATCGCTTCCGGTCCGCCCAGCGTCTCGAGTGCGAAGGCGAGGTGATCGGGACGGGAAAAGGTGAGTCCGTGCGAGCGGGTCGCGGGCAGCCAGGCATCCGCCATCGCGTGAACGGCCTGGACGAGTGCATAATCGATGAAGCGGTCGCGGGGATGATCCAACACCTCGAGCAGGGCGGCAAACACGGCCGGACGCTCCACTGCCGCGGAATCCGGTGCGCGCACTTGTGCCCCGCGCACGATCGCATCGAGCCGGTCACGGGGACGCTCGCTGTTGGCGAGGCCCCGAATCGATTCCACCGTCACGTCGGGGCGTTCGAGCGTGGTTGGCCCCGGCCCCTGCCAGGCATCCCGGTCGAGAAGCTCGCGCTCTTTCGCGGTCATCCGCCAGATCCGTCCGTGACTCTCATCGCGGTCCGGGTGCCGGAGCGACGCCTGGTAGTGACCGATGATGGGATTGAACCAATCCGCGATGTAGATCGCCCCATCCGGCCCGATCCGAACCTCCACCGGACGAAAGCTCGTGTGACCGGCATGCAGCAGCTCGACCGGTTCGACCCGCGCATAGCCCGCCCCTTCCTCGACGAGCGGAAAGGCCGACACCCGGTTGGCGTAGTAACCGGCGATGAGAACATTCCCCTGGAGCCAGGCGGGCAGGTGCGCCGAGTCGACGAATTCCCCCGCCATCGACTTGCCCGGCGTCGCCCCGATACTGGCCACCGGAACGAGACTGTTCGGGTTCTTCGTCGGGATCAGCCCGGGCGTGACGTAGATCAACTCGCGGTTGTTCGATTTGAGGAACATCGCGCCGCTCCTGTCGAAGGCGATCCCGCACGGATTCTGGCTCGCCAGGCTCGGGAAACAGAACGGATCGAGCCGCAGGGTCCGTGGGTCGAAGCGCCAGAATCCGGCCTCGTCGCCCCGCACGATTCCCCACGGAGTTTCGACACGGGAGAAACAGTGCAGTCCCTGGGCGAACCAGAGGCACCCCTCCGGCCCCCAGGTGAAGTTCGAAATGTTCTGGTGCGTGTCGCCGGTGCCGAAGCCGGTGAGGATCACCTCCCGCGTGTCGGCCCGGTCGTCCCCGTCGGTGTCCCGGAGAAGGAGCAGATCCGGTCCTTCGCCGAGGTAGACCCCCTCGTCCCCGAGCGCGAAACCCATCGGCATCTCGAGCCCGTCCGCGAAGACCGTCGACTCGTCGGCGCGACCATCCCCGTCGGTGTCCTCCAGGATCACGAGCGTGTCATCCGGCTTCTCGCCGGGTTCGAGTTGGGCGTAGGTCAGGGTCGTGAGAACCCAGAGCCGACCTTCGTCGTCCCAGTGCATCGCAACCGGATTCGCGATCCCGAGCGATTCATCGGCAAAGAGATTGACGGTGAAATCCTCGTGAATCGTGAAGGACGCGAGCTGCGACTCCGGGGACGGGTCGCCGGACTTCTCTCCCACCGAAACCGCCAAGGCCGCCGTCGCTCCACCGAGGAGCACCGCGCCGGCAACGAGGAAACCACAAGGTGAAGCCAATTTCATTGCGCCCCCCCCTTCCGTGCCGCTTCCCAGATCTCTTCGTCCGCCTGCTCGAGCAGGGGCGGCAGCGCGGCGATCTCGTCGAGAAACCAACGCTGCTCGCTGTCGCGATGCCCTCGGGAACTGGGAACGTGCTGCCTGTCCCCGAACAGGAATGCCCAGTTCGTCGGTCGAAAATACTGATCCCAGAGATCGTTCTTCCTCCGCACCGCCGCGATCGTTCGCTCGTCGAAGCGGGCCTCGAATCCCAGAGCCCGCGCGACATTCTCCGCGAAGCGTCGCTGTCCCGCATCGGACAAGTGCAGTCCGTTGGCGGCGAAATCCGAGGGCTCCCATTCGCCGGCCGGAACGAAGATCGCTCCCCGGCGGTCGGCCAGAGCCTGGATTCTCCTCGTGTAGTGCGCGAGGACCTCGTTTCGCCCGGCGGCCAGTTCGGCGGCGGGCCCCTTATCCGGAAAGGGGTGCGGCGCGACGATCACGATGCGCTGGGAGAACCGGGAGAGGGCGAAAACGAGACGGTCGTAGGCGGATTCGAAATCCGACACCGATTCGATGCCGTCGAGGGACTCCATCCGCCCGAACTGCAGGATCATCGTGCCAGGTACGATCCGGTTTCTCTGGTCCGGCACACTTCCGGGACGCGTGTCGCCCTCCTCGGTGAAAAAGAACATCGGTCGCTGTTGCCGATAGGCGGTATCCGCGGGCCAGCCGATGTTGCGCACCCGCACGTTCTTGTCCGCATGGGCGAGCTGCAGGGCCGCCTCGAGGTAGCCCGCATCGCGCAGGCGAAAGACGGTCGTTCCCCCCAGGAGCGTCACCGTTTCCCCCGCGAGAGGAATCCACGGCTCACCCGGCTCCCAGGCGGGACCGAGAGGTTCGTCGCGGGGTTCGAAGTGCCGAACGAGAGCGAGGGAGTCGTCCTGGGAAGCGGGATCGAATGCCGGAACCGGCAGGCAGGCGAAGGTGCATGCACCGAGTATCAGCCAACGCATGACCGGTATCTTGTCAGGGAGACCGGGGGTGTGCAAGCACGCGAACAGGTTGAACCTTCGCGCCACCCCGGCGGATAGGCGTCGGAGCCACGTTCCCTTCAGTCAACGTCCCACCGCAGGATGATGGCGCCGTCGAACTCCGTGTCCGTGTCGAGACGGAGCGAGAGATCTCCTTTCTCGAGTTTCAGCGGTTCCGCGCTCCCAGATTCCCAGGTGATGCCTTCCTGCCCGACGGTCAGCGAAAGAGGAAAAGCGGCCCCCTCCCCCTCCACCATCCAGCTTCCCGCGCGGATCACGCGCAGAGGCCACTCACCCGTCACCGTCCTCCGTCCGGACGCCAACCGCACGACCGGCCATTCAGGATGACCGAGCTCGGTCGGGACCGGACGCAGACCGAAGCGCGTCGCCCGGTCCATCCAGTAGGCGAAGTCGGCCCTCATGTCGCTGAGCAGGTAGGGGTACTCTTCCGCGAGATTGTGGCGTTGCCAGGGATCACTCTGCCGGTCGTAGAGCTCCCAACCCGCGAAGGTCTCCGCCGAAACGGGATCGAGGGACCAGCGCCGGTCCCGAACCGCCAGCCAGCGATCGGTCCGGACCGCCACGGACGCGTTGCCCGTGTCGAATCCCGGGGGCGTCCAGGCCGCGCAGAGGATGCGGTTCGGCCACCTCGCGGGGCGACCGCCACCGTCGAGAGCGGGCGCTAGGCTGATTCCCGAGAACTCCGTCTCGTATTCCCCGGGTAACGCGAGACCGAGCCAGTCGACCAGGGTGGGCAACCAGTCATAGGGTGCCGCGATCCGATCGAAGGTGGATCCGGGCGTCACTCTCCCCGGCCAACGAACCACGCAGGGCGTGCGCATGCCACCCTCGTGCACGCTGCCGACCGACCCCTGGAGCCGCACCGTGTTCTCCTCCCACTCGCCTTCCACCCGGTCGGAGACGGCGGCGCCGACATAGACCAGGAGATGCTCGCGATCCGTCCTGGTCCACGGATCTGCCGCCAGGAAGTGCTCGGCGGCGGCACCGTCCTCGAGCGACAGTACGAGAAGTCCGGGTTGCTTCGTCGAGTCGCCCAGGAAAGCGCTCGCGCCATCCACCGTGGCCGGTCCGGTCGTCTCGAAACCCTGCGCCTCCGGGACGTGGGGCCAATTCTCCCCATTCTTCCATGCCCCGAGGAAGGCGGTCCGGTAGCCGTTCTCACGGAAAACCTCTCCAAGCGTGAGGACAGGGGAGGGAAGAACGTGTTCGCCATGCGTGTTTCCCGAAACTCCGCTGAGGTAAGCGAAGCGACCACTGAGAAACTCCGCCAACGCCGTCTCGGCGACGGGACCGGCCAGGTAATGGCGAAAAGTCATGCCCTCGCGAGCGAGAGTATCGAGTCGGGGAGTTCCCTCGCCATCGGCCCGCCGCGCCGTCGATTCCTCCCACCCCTGCGCGTTCACGACGATCAAGGTCACATCCGGCGGAGTCTCCGCATGCGCGAGCGAACCGAGAAGCAGGAAAAGCAGCGCGAGGACCCGGGGCATGGCGGGACAATCGTCTCATTCCCGCCCCTCCGCCACCGCCGGCCGTCCTCGAATTTTTCCACTCGCGCCGCTTCGCGCTATCGCTACACTGCGTGCAGGATGACCGACGAAGCCGATTCCCCGTCTGGCGGACAGGATCGACCTCCGATAACGGAGAAAATCGCCCCCGTCGGCAGTCCGGACCGTGCGGTGGGAGAAGGCCGGGCCCTGCGCGAGCAGCTCGCGGCGCAGGACCGCCGAATCGCCGCACTCGAGGCACGGCTCGCCCGGCACGAAGAAGAACGAGGCGCGCAGTCTTCGGTGAAGCGTTTTCTCGCCTCGGCCAGACACCTCTCGCCGGTCACCGTGACCGCCGTCGCGACCACGGCCGCCCTCGTTCTCGGGCTCTCCCTCTACTCCCTCGTGCGGTCGGCGCAATGGCGCGCCGCGATCGCCGATCTGCGGACGGAGCCCGGCATCGCTCTCCTCGATGTGTCATCCGCCCGTCCCTTCCGCCGTCAACTCACCGGCCTCCGTGATCCGCTTGCTCCGACGGTAGAAGAGATCCTCGTCCGCCATGGGCTCGGCGCGGGCGCCGCCCGTCTCTTCTTCACCGAGTTCCATTCGCTGCACACCGCCTACGCCGAGGAGCGACGGAAACAGTCGGAGGCCGAGGTCCGCGACCTGCACGACTCCCTCCTCACCGTGGTCGGCGAGTTCGCGAAAGAGGCGGAACGCCGCAGCGCGGAAGACCTCGAGAAGTTGACCCGGGCCGTCCTCGAAGCCCGGTTTCCGGTAGAGATGAAATCGGTCGATGTCCGGTTCAGAGGGAGACGCTGGCAGTTTCGCGGCGGGCTCTACGAACCGGAGCATTCGCTCTTCACGGCCGAGGCGCCCGCCTTCCTCGTGCGGGGAGAACGCAACTTCACCGGGCTCGCGAACCTGACCGAGATCGAATCGGCCCGACTCGTCGATGCGATCGAGTCGGCGGACCTGTTTCAGCGCGACGACTTCGGGCGCTTCGTCCACCTCCCCCGTCTCGCCCGGCTCCTGGGCGAACTCGACGCACTCTATGTGCGTTCCCGCATGCCGCCTCCCCGATTGCAGATCACCTATTCGACGACTGCCTCCGGTGAAACCGACTCCCGGCGTTGGATCGGGCCGGTTCGCGAACGTCTCATCTCCGAGGCGAATCTCGCCCCGGTCCGTTTCCTTCCACCGGGCCCCTGCGAGGTGGAAGGCCTGACGGGACAACTCCGCATCGTGGAGCGAATCGATTGATCCCGGCATGGACCGCTCCACCATCCTCATTCCACCCGTCGTCGTCTTCCTGTGCCTCTGTGGTCTGGTCGTCCTCGCCGGGGTGAAGGATCACTGGCCGGTCCAGCCCCGTCCCTGCGAGTTCCGCACCTTCACCGGCATTCCCTGCGTCGGCTGCGGCGGCACCCGCGCCTTCGCCTCCCTCGCCCGCGGCGACGTCGTCACGGCGACGACCTACAATCCGCTCGCCGTCGCCGGGTTCGGAACCGTCGCCTGCTGGCTCGGTCACGCCGTGATGCGCGCCCGGCGCCCGATTCGCCCTCGCGTGCCCCCGACGCCGCGCCAACGAGCGAGACGACACCGCTGGATCATCGCGATCATCGTCATTGCCATCCTCGGGAACTGGCTCTACCTGATCCGCTACCTCGAATCCTGAGACTCCCATGACGATCGACCTCACCGGACAGACCGCCGTCGTGACCGGCGCCGGAAACGGAATCGGACGCGCCATCGCCCTCGCGTTTCTCGATTGCGGGGCCCACGTCGTCGCGATCGATCACGACGCCTCCTCGCTCGTCGACTGGAATCCCCCCACGCCCGGCGATCTGCATCCGGAAGTCGCCGACGTGACGGACTACGGGGCCCTCCAGGGGATCGCGTCCGGCCTTTCCGCACCCGCCGACCACCTCGTCTGCGCCGCGGCCTGCGGTTCGGGCAAGACCGGCTTTCCCTTCTGGCGCCTCGAGCCCTCGGACTGGGGGCGGGTCATCGACGTGACCCTGATGGGCACCGTCAACAGCGTGCATGCCTTCACGCCGTCCCTGCTCGGGGGAGAAACCGGCCGGAAGAGCGTCCTCCTCCTCGCCTCGGTCGCGGGCCAGATCGGATCCCCGACCGATCCGCCCTACAGCGCCTGCAAGGCCGCGACGATCAACTTCGCCCAGTGCGCGGCGCGGGACTTCGCCGAATACGGAATCCGGGTCAACGCGATTTCACCGGGCATGGTGCAGACGAAGGTCAACCGGTCTGTCTGGCGGGCGAGCCGCGAGTCGGAAACCCAGAGTTACGAGGAATGGGGCGAGGCCAAGGTGAAGCGGCTCGCTCCGCTCGGACGCTGGCAGGAGGTCGAGGAATTCGGGGCGATGGCCGTCTTCCTGGCCAGTCCGAATGGCAGGAACATCACCGGCCAGACTATCAACATCGACGGCGGCCAGGTGATGCACTCGTGAGGACAGGGAGGTGGTTTGTCACAACCCGATGGACACAGAGCCAACTGCCCCCGGGGTGAATGACACCCTGCATCCACCGGCACTCCAAGAGAACCCGAAGAAATGAACATGCCTCGAGGGTTACGGCGCACCTTGCTCGGGCGCAGCAAGCCGTGAGCGCAACGCCTCGCGTTCCAGTGACCTCTCATCAGGGGCGTGGACCAGTCGTCCTTCGGGGTTGTCTGCGTGACGCGAGGAGATGATCCCACTCCAAGTGTGACGCCTGAGGGAAGCACGTGCGATCAGGGCTCGATCCATCCGGTGTCGCATTCTGGCTCAACGTTCCCTCAAGCAAGATCTCTACGGCATCGTCCCTCGGTTGACCTGTTTCGAATCGCATCGCCGACGCCCGCAACGCCGAAGGGGCGGTTGGCATTGCCCCAGGATTGCCCTATTCTGATACATGGTCTTCGAAAAATTCCCCGAGCTGTCGGCGCTCGATGCCGAGCAGAAGCTGATTTTGGCAGGAGAACTTTGGAAGAGTGCCACCACACCGGAATCGAACTCACCCGAACTGTCTCGTGAAGCTGTCGAGCTGCTCGAAGAGCGCCTCACCCAATTCGAAGGGAATCCCCATGACGGAATCAAGTGGGAAGATCTCCGTGATGCCGAGAAGGCAGTGTGATGGAGGTCATTTGGACCGCGTCTGCAGCGGAGGACTACCTCCGAACGGAAACGGAACGCGCAGCGGAATTTGCGGCGGCCATCGATGGTGCACTGCGGGTCTTGAAAGTCTTCCCGGATATGGGGAGCAGAGTCCGCTACTCGACACGCCTTCGCAGAATTCTCGTGGGAAGGAAGCGTCAATACGGGCTCTATTACGGAGTGACCTCAGAGAGGATCACGGTGGTCGCTTTACTCGATCTGAGGCAGGATCCAGGGACGATTGAGAACATCATCCGTGGGCGCCAGCCATAGGGAAGCGGGCTCCGGCGATGTTCTTCATCATCGGGGTGCTCAGGAGATCCCCAAGGACGATTCTGTGCCTATCCAAGGACCTGCTCCAGGTCGACCGGCGAGTCCCAACGACGTGGAGCCCATCGCACCCCGCGATCTGACTGGATACGATCCGGCGAGCTTTCGATCGCTCGTGGGAAACAGGAAATCCGAAGTGTGGATGGTGGGGAAGCCGAATTCTCTATCGAAGTATGCCGTCTATCTGAGACGTGCCCAGAAGTTCCCTCAGTCCGACGATCTGCTAGGCGATCCCCCAGTCGAGTCCGAGGAGTGCTTCATAGCATACAACGACCTCAGCGCCAACGGATTCTCTGGCGAGATCTGGACTCCTCCCACCGGCACGCCACGCATGGTCACCGACTCGGGTCACCGGCTCCGCGACCTGGCCCACGCCGACGAGTCGCTCCACCAGATGCGCCGAGCCCGTCACAGCCGAAACGTGAAGACGGCGTAGACGGTGTCTTCCATCTCTTCACGGCGCATCCTCCTGTCGATACCCGGCTCGCCCCACGGTTCGCGGTAGATCACCTCGCCCCGCTCGTGGAAGCCCGTCACGACAGATGCGTGAGAAGGGCTGCCCCGGGCATCCCGCGCCGGGAAAGCGGCCCGCTCCGCTTCCGTGGGTTCGTCCAGCATCAACCCCGGTTCCTCGCGGAACTCTTTCGCAACCCGGGCATGGACGTCTTCCCGCTCCCGCGACACCCGTCGCCACACGATGACGGGAAGACCATCCTCGAGGGAACGCTGAACCCGGTCGAAATCGAATTTCGGCGAGACGCGGACATTCATCTCGATCTCGTCTCCCACCGCGCGATAGAGATCGATCATGTCGCTTCCCCTGGCGCTGCCCGTATTGGCGAATTCCGCCCCCGCCGCCAAGGTCTCGGTGTGTGCCCGCAATCCGAGGTAGTGGCCCGCCATGGCGAGGGCGAGCACACCGCAGTAGGGGGTGTTGCCCTGGGCGAGCGAGGGAACCTCGCGGATCGTCACATCCCCCCACTCCGATCGTTCCACCCGGGAAAGGAAGTAGTCCTCCCGTTCGCGTCGATCCCGCTCCGCGAGATCCGGGTCGACGAAGGTAGCCGGCGCATCCGCGGCACGGAGAATATGCACGGAGACGGAATGATCGGGACGCGCCACCAGCCGGATGACGAAATCCTCCCAGCGATACTCGGTGAAGACGGTGCGCAGCAGGTCACTGGATCCGATCACTCCCTGCCGTCCCCTGCCACAGCCCTCCTCGAGCCGGTCCCGCAGGCCTGACGAGAGTTCGCGAAAGTGTCGCGAGAAATCACTGCGCTTGCGCCGTCCGGCCTCTCGCTCCTCGCGGCTGTCCTCTCCTCCCGCGCGGTATCCGAAAAAGAGACCGGCATCCAGATAATGGATCGCCAGTTCGCGTGTCTCGCCATCCCGTCCGCCATAGGCGTAGACCGCCATCGGCACCGCACCGAGCAGGGTCGGGTTCGCGGACATGCGCCGAACAACGGAATCGTCGACCCCGAGATGTTCCTCCCATGGTCCCGGAAAGGAGTGACCATTCCAGTTCTCGATCTCGAAAAAATCCGCGGTCAGGTCGGCTCGAAAAACCGGGGTGGCCGGGATCACCGGCCCGAAGAACCCGTTTCCGAAGAAACTGTTCGGGACCGCACCGGCCGGGATGGCTCCCAGGCAGAGCAGAAACCCCAGGAAACCGATCGCACCGCCCGCAGAATTCCTCATGGTGAAAGTCTACCCGGGACCGGCCGAGGGATGCAAGCACCTTGATCGACGGGAGCGTGCTTCCTCGCACCAGTATTGTCACCTTTTCTTCGACGCCCCTTTCGCATTGACAAGATGGCCGTGTCGCTGAGTCAATCTTCGCGCACACAGATCATCCCATGAAACGACTCGCGATCCTTCTCGCCACCGTGCCGATCCTTCTCGCCACCGTGCCGATCCTTCTCGCCGCCGAGCAGCCCAACATCGTCTTCATCATGACCGACGACCAGGGCTACTGGGACACCGGCGCAACCGGCAATCCCCACATCGACACCCCCCGTATCGACAGCCTGGCGGAAGATGGCGTGCAACTCGACCGTTACTATGCCGCCCCGGTCTGCGCTCCGACCCGTGCGGGATTCATGACCGGCCGCCACTACCTGCGCACCGGGCTCTACAACACCCGTTTCGGAGGCGATTCGCTCGGCAAGGACGAGATCACGGTCGCGCAACTGCTGCGCGAGGCGGGCTATCGAACCGGTCTCTTCGGCAAATGGCACCTCGGCAAGTATCCCGGATACCAGCCCCAGGAGCGGGGCTTCGACGAGTTCTTCGGACACTATCACGGCCATATCGAACGGTACGAGTTTCCGGACCAGGTCTTTCACAACGGGAAACCGGTCGAAGCGCGCGGTTACGTGACCGACGTCTTCACCGACGCCGCGATCGACTTCATCGACCACGCCGCGGAACGCACCGGCCAGCCCTTTTTCTGCGCCCTGATGTACAATGCCCCGCACTCGCCCTTTCTCCTCGACACCGGTCACTACGGACAGCCCGAAGGCGACAAGCTCCTGGGGAAGTATTTGGAAAAAGGACTCCCGCTGCGCGAGGCGCGGATCTATGCTATGATCGAGCGCATCGACGAAAACGTCGGACGGCTTCTCGATGCACTCGACGAGCGCGAACTCGCCCGCGACACTCTCGTCGTCTTCACGACCGACAACGGCGGAGTGAGCAAGTTCTGGAAGGGCGGCATGAAGGGCAACAAGGCCGGCACCTACGAGGGCGGCGTGCGTGCTCCGTGCTTCGTCCGGTGGATCGGCACGATTCCCTCGGGAGGGAAAGTCAGCGGACAGACGTCCCACATCGACTGGCTGCCGACCTTCTGTGAACTGGCCGACGCCCCGCTACCCGACGACCGAAAGATCGACGGCAAGAGCCTCGTTTCCCTGCTGCGTTCCGGTGAGGGGGCTCTCCATCACGACTATGTCTACCACACCTGGGACCGCTACTTCCCCAATCCCGACCGGCGCTGGGGAATCAGCGACCGGCGGTGGAAGCTGATGGCGCAGTTCGGCACCAACGCCGATCCGAGTCCTTCCGGTTGGCGGCTCTTCGATCTCGAGAACGATCCTGGCGAGGAACGGAACGTGATTGGGGAGCATCCGGACATCACCGAGAGGCTCCGAACCGAGTTCGTTCGCTGGTTCGACGACGTGACGGAGGGAATCGACTACGCCCCGGTACGGATTCCGGTGGGCCACCCCTCCGCACCGACCATCGAGATCGAACCGAGCTGGGCATCCTGGGAGGGCGACCACATCAACTACACTTTCGACGGGTATGACTGGGACACGATCGACGGATGGAAGGAACCGGGCGAAAAGGCGACCTGGCAGCTCGATGTCCGGCAGGCGGGGACCTACACCGTCGTTCTCAGCTATGGATGCCGGCCGCTCGACGCGGGCGGGACGCTGCGCCTTTCATCGGGAAGTGCGCGCATCGAGCATCCCGTTGAAGCCACGACGACGGCCGAGCAATTCGGTATCTTCGAGATCGGCACCCTCACTCTCGCGGAGGGTGAGGTCGAACTGACCGCCGAAGTCGTCGAAGCGCCCGGCGACGAGTTGATGCGTCTCAACCGGATCACCCTCGAACTCTCTCCGTGAGGGGCGGGGCTTCGCACGTCAGCGGAACTGATCGTACTCGGGATTCACGTCCGCATCCCGAAAGATCGGACGCTCGATCCAGAGGTCGAAGGTCGCCTTCAACTGGACCGGATCCTCGGGTTCCTGCCCCTTGTCACCCGTCTCCTCGATCCATCGGTCGAGGATGGCCCGGTGACGAGCCAACTCCTTCCCGTGATCCGCACTCCCGGCGAGGTTTTCGACCTGGTGGGGATCCGCCTCGAGATCGTAGAGTTCCTCCTCCGGTCGCTTCCCGAACCAGTGTTCGGCCTGATACCCGGTGAGTTCGCCGGCCTCGTGGAGCCGCTTGAGATCCGTCACCGTCGGTTGATTGTCGCGATACTGCGCCTGGAGCAAGGGACGGTCGACGAACCCGTTGCGGATGTAGCGGAAACGATCCGTCCGCACCGTGCGAATGCGGTCGATCGTGTAGTCGCACCGGTCGCGCGCCGAGATGACGAACTCCCGTGGCTCGTGATCCGGTGCGAAGAGATCGACCCCGTCGAGATGTTCCGGCAGGGCGATCCCGGCGAGCGCAAGCGACGTGGCGGAAATGTCGAGGCCGTTCACGAGATCGGAACGGCGCTTCCCGGTTTCCAGCGCGGGATGGTCGCCACGGATGACCAGGGGAACGTGGACTCCGCCCTCGTAGCAGAACTGCTTGTGACGGAGCGACTGGTTGTTGCCGTGATCGGAGAAGAAGAAGACGATCGTGTTCTCCGCCTCGCCGTCGGCCTCGAGGATCGCGAGGATCTCCTCGACCTGGGCATCCGTGCCGCGCGCGGCGTTGTAGTGGGTCGTCCAGGCCTCGCGGTGGGCCGGTGTATCGGGGAAATAGGGGGGAAGGGGAACGTCACCGGGCTCGAGCTTCTCCCCTTCCCTCACGTGACGCGCCTTCGCCTTGCCGCCCCAGAGCATGATCTGCCCGAACCAGGGCTGGTCCTCGTCTTCGCGAGCGCGCCAGGTGTCCTCGGTGAACGATCCCGAGTGTTCGGCGAAGTTGCCCTGCCATCCGTTCATGCCCACGACGTAGTCGCTCTTGGTCCCGACACTGTAGAGCGCGCGCCGGTCGTAGTGGAAATTGTAGTCGTCCTTGCCGCTGTTGAAGGTGAAATAGCCCGCGTCGCGAAACAGCTCGGGAATCGTCTTCACGCCTTCGGGAAGATGAATGCGCGTGTCCTCTGGCACGACCGTTCCATCAGGTGCCCGCGAGGACCGGTGCTGGTGCGTGCCCGTTGTCGTCTGCATCACGCCCGTGATCATGGCGGACCGGCAGGGCGAACAAACCGGCGCCGGCATCATGACGCGCTCGAAGAGAACACCCTCGGCGGCAAGTTGGTCGATCGTCGGGGTGTGGCCCTCATTCACCTCATCGCCATAGCAACCGAAGTAGGGAGACAGGTCCTCGCAGAAGATCCAGAGAATGTTCGGCCGGTCATCGGCAATCGTGCCGACCGCCGAAAACAGCAGCGCGGTGAGAATGAGGTGAAGGGTTTTCATCTGTGGGGTAAACTCGATAGCCCGAAAGCCGCCGCCGGACAAGGAGAGGCGACGGACGCACTCAGGGGAAACCAAAACGGCACGACCCACCAGGAGCCGTGCCGTTCGTCGAATGATTCGCGAGAGGAATTACTGTCCCTGTCCGAGCGAGAACGCGAGTTCGCCGTCGAAGCGGCAAAGATTCTCGGTCTTGATGATGTCGAGACCAGCCGCGTTCACCGCATTGAGGATCTCGAGGACGTTGTCGTAGCTGCCTGCCTCGTCCATCGCGGGCGTGGTGAAACGGCAACGCCAGTGGTCCGAGCAGAAGGTTTCGGGGAGACCCTCGGGGAACACTTTCACTCCGCGGTTCGTGATGAGCTGCAGCGAGAACGGTCCGGACTGGATGCCCTCCAACTTCTTGCCGAGCACGTTCGGGTCACGGTCGTCCGAATACCAGTGCAGGAAGACATCGACGCCGACGAGCTCCTTCTTCGCCGGCACGGTCGGCGTCGCGGTCCCCTGGATGGTGTGCTTGGACTCCTTGTTGTACTCCACTGCGGTGAGGTGCTCGGGACGCTGTCCGACCCGTGCGATCACGGCATCGGCGAAACCGCTCGTGCTCACCTTCTCCTTGCTCGTTCCCTCTTTGAAGAGGTCGTAGGTGTGAATGCCGTCCTCCAGCGTCTTGAGCCAAGCGTTGTGGACTTTTTCCGCCACTTCCGGCTGGCCGATGTAGACGAGCATCTGGATCGCGCCGAGAAGAAGTCCCGATGGGTTGGCCATGTTCTGTCCCGCGCGCCGCGGAGCGGAGCCGTGGATCGCCTCGAACATGGCGTAGTCCTGACCGATGTTGGCGCTGCCGCCGAGACCGACGGATCCCGTGATCTGGGCCGCCACGTCGGAGAGGATGTCTCCGTAGAGGTTCGGCATCACGATCACGTCGAAGTTCTCCGGGGTGTCTGCCATCTTGGCGGCCCCGATGTCGACGATCCAGTGCTCCGATTCGAGATCCTCATACTCCTTCGCCACTTCCTCGAAGACCTTGGTGAAGAGGCCGTCGGTGAGCTTCATGATGTTGTCCTTCGTGAAGCAGGTCACCTTCTTGCGGTTGTAGGCACGGGCATACTCGAAGGCGAAGCGCACGATCTTTTCACAACCGGGACGCGTGATCAGCTTGAGACACTGCGTCACCTCATCGGTCTGCTGGTGCTCGATCCCGGCGTAGCAATCCTCTTCGTTCTCGCGGACGACGACGACGTCCATCACGGGATGCTTGGTCGCGACGTAGGGGTGGTAGGAGATGCAGGGACGCACGTTGGCGTAGAGACCGAGAGTCTTTCGCGTGGTGACGTTCAGGCTCTTGAATCCGCCTCCCTGCGGGGTGGTGATCGGCGCCTTCAGGAAGACCTTGGTGCGGCGCAGCGACTCCCACGACTCGGGAGCAATCCCCGCGGAATTGCCGGCCAGGTAAACCTTTTCGCCGATGTCGATCGTTTCGATGTCGAGCTGCGCTCCCGCCTCCTGGATGATGCGTAGCGTGGCCTCCATGATCTCGGGGCCGATGCCGTCTCCGTGCGCGACTGTGATAGGTGTCTTCGTCATAAACAGGGTCCCCCTAGCGCAACCCGCCCCCCAATGCAAGGCCCAGATGGGCGGTGAACGATGGTTCGAGACCGCAGCCCCGCCTTCTCCCGTCGGCACGAACGAGGGATTGCCCGCGAACCCCGGGAAAAATCAGCCCTTGGCACCGGGCTCGTTTCCGGTAACGATCCGTCGGGACTCCGTCGGGATCTTCCATTACCCTTATCCATGCGAACGAGCCCCCTTTTTCCCTTTCTCCTCCCCGTGATCGCTTTCGCGGTGCTCTCGGCGTCGGCACAGGACCGTTCCGATGAACGCACGCGACCCGATCCCGCCCTCGATGATGCCGTGAAGGCGCAATCGGGCATTCCCTTTGCACGCTACGGTGATCGGGAGATCGCGTTGGATCTCTATCGCCCGGCGGAAAAGTCCGGTCCCCTTCCCGCCATCATCTGTATTCACGGAGGCGGATGGTTCAAGGGCACTCGAGCCAACATGCGAAATCTCGCCCGGGCCCTGGCGGCGCGGGGATTCGTCACCGCATCGATCAGCTATCGGCTCAGCGGCGAAGCCGAGTTCCCGGCCGCGATCCACGACGCGAAGGCGGCGGTCCGCTTCCTGCGAGCCGAAGCGGACACGCTCGGTATCGATTCGGACGCAATCGGGGTCACCGGGCTCTCCGCCGGGGGGCATCTCGCGGCCCTCCTGACAACAAGTGGCGACGTGGAGGAATTGGAGGGAGACGGAGGCAATGCAGAGCGATCGAGCCGCGTCCAGGCAGGCATCGCGATGGGGGCCCAGTCCGACTTTCTCACCGAGCGGATCGGTACTCTCAGTGCCACGCCGGGAAACCCGCACTACACTCCCTTCCTCGGAGGCACTCAGGAGGAAATCCCCGAAACCTACCGCCTCGCCTCTCCGCGCCACCACATCGATCGAAACGATCCTCCCCTCCTGTTTCTCACCGGGGAACTCGACGATCCCAGCACCCATGCGGACGGCGCACGCGACGACCTCGAGAAACTCGGGATTCCGACCGGGCTGACCGTCTTCCCCGGGGCTCCCCATGCCTTCCTCGGCCGACAACGCGCCTTCGATGCGGCGGTCGACGTGTGCGACGAGTTCTTTTCGAAGCACCTGAAAGGACGCTAGCGGTATTTCCCGGGATCGTACCCCGCCTCGACCCGCTTCGCCTCGAGGAGTCGGCGCATCCCCTTGAGTTTCTCCGCATGCCCGGGAACACCGGCCAGGTTGGTGAACTCACCCGGGTCGTTTCGCAGGTCGTAGAGCTCGGTTCCTTTTTCTCCGAAGCCCCAATGGGTGAAGCGCCAGTCATGGCTGCGGATCGACTCGCCACCATTGCGGCTGATCGTGAAGACGAATTCCCGGTCCCACCGGTCCGCATCGGGCTCCTCCAGTAGCGGAACGAGGCTGCGGCCCTGGAGTCCTTCCGGCGGGGTCAGTCCGGCCAGAGCGGCGACGGTCGGGTAGACGTCGACCAGCTCGGTGAGATGACTCGTCGCCATGCCTGCCGAGTCCGGCATCGTGGGAGCACTGAAGATGAACGGCACCCGGGTCGATTCCTCGAAGAGATGCTGTTTCTGAAACTTGTGGTGGTGACCCAGGAGATATCCGTGGTCGCTCGAGAAAATGACGATCGTGTTGTCGCGTAATCCCAGCTCGTCCAGTGCGTCGAGAATCCGCCCCACCTGCGCATCCATGTAGGAGATGCTGGCATAGTAGGCCTCGAGCAACCCCTTGTGCAGCTCGGGAGTCACGCCATAGCGGGTGTTCGCCTTGTACTCCCGGATCACCTTCGGGACGTCGTCGAGGTCGTTCTCGGGAACCTCCGGAGCGATCATCGCGTCGCGGTCGTAAAGATCGAAGTATTTCTGGGGGGCGACGAGGGGAACGTGGGGTCGCACGAAGCCGCATCCGAGGAAAAAGGGCCGGTCGCGATTGCGCTCGAGGAATTCGATCGCCGCCTCCGCCGCCTTGCCGTCCGCATGCTCGAGATCGCCCGTGCTCGCCTCGACCCCGGTGAAGGTCTGCGATCCCGTGTCCTTCGGCGACCACTCCGTCCGCACGCCCGGCGCATGCTGCTCCGGCGCCTGGATGTTCACCGTCTCGTCCCAGGAGAGCGGGTCGTCGTGTTCCGCGGTCCCGTCGATGATCTCGTGGGGAATGCCCATGTGGTAGATCTTGCTGACCCGGCCCACATGGTAGCCGTTTTCGCGAAACAGCTGCGACAGGGTGACCACATCCGGAAGATTCTCGCGGAGGACGCCCGAGTTGCCCAGCATCCCGTTCGTGTAGGGATAGAGCCCCGTCATCATCGAAGCCCGGGAGGCGCCGCACACCGGATACTGGCAATGCATGTTCTCGAAGCGAACGCCACGGGCGGCCAACTCGTCCAGCCGAGGTGTCTTGCACTGGGGATGGCCAAAACCGCTCAGCGCGGTGTTCAGGTCGTCGGACATGAGCAGAAGGACGTTCGGCCTGTCGGCGGCCGATGAGACCTGACAAAGGCAGAACACACCAAGGAGAACGGGGAGAAGTCGAGTCATCCTCTGCAGCATTCTCGATTCTCCGCGATGATTCAAGTCATCGGTTGAGGCCTGGCATTGACAAGCCATCACGCGACAGTGTTTCCTTTCGCATGCACAAACTCCCGTTGCTCACTCTTCTCGTCCTGTCCCTCTTGCCGCTTCCCTCCCTCCACGCGCAGAAACGCGATCCGATCCGCCTGACCCAGGGCCCGATGCTCGGACATCCCACCTCGGACACCGTTCGGGTCTGGGCGCGCACTTCCGACCCGGGCGAGTTCCACGTCCGATATGGAACGGACGAGGACGAGCTGACCCGGCAGTCCGCGCCGGTCACGACGCGCATCGAACGCGACAACACCGGCTACGTGACCCTGACCGGTCTCGAGGGCGACACACGCTACCACTACCAGGTCTACGTCAACGAACGTCCGCACGGCCTCCCGGGCTCCTTTCTCACCCTTCCCGACAGCGAGGAGGTCAAGAACTCCGAACACAATCCCGAGGGACTCTTCAACTTCCGCTTCCAGATTGGATCCTGCGCCAATCAGAATCCTCTCCACGGGAATGGCCACCGGCTCCGAACCTACGAGAACCTCAATCGCGACTGGGCCCATCGCACCCATTTCCATATCATGAACGGGGACTGGCTCTACGAGGAGCTGCGCACCCATCCCGCCGAGGCGTGGCGGCTGACCCAGGGAATTGACGCCCTTCCCCGTCCCGTCGAACTGATGCCCTCGGTCGTGGGAGTCTGGGAAAACTACAAGCTCTACCTCGACCGGGGCGTCGAACTCTCGAGATGGCACCGCCACGTGCCGAGCTATTTCACCTTCGACGATCACGAACTGGTGAACGACATCTGGGGTGCCGCGACTGCCGGACGCCGCGATCGCCGGGCCGTCTTCCGCGATATCGGAACCTGGGCCTTCTACGACTACCTCGGATGGGCCAACCCGGTCGAATACGACCACCCGGTCCACGTCTCCAGCGGAAAAATGGAAGAAGGGAGCGACCTGCTCGTCGACCCGGACACCGACTTCACGAAGCTGCCTCTCGACGAAATGCTCAACCTCCACGTCCACTGGGGAACGGCGGAGGCGGGCGTGAACGATCTCGCCTTCGACGATCTCGAACTGGGACACCCGAACTCCTACGTCTACGACATCGTCGAAGTGATCGACGCCCACACCCTTCGCCTCCACATGCCGGCCAAGACATCAGACACCGTGACCTACTCGATCGGCCGGCGCAGCTACGGGAAATTCCGCGTGAGCAATTGCGAATTCTACCTCCTCGACACCCGCGGGGCGCGGGACATGCACGACATCACCCAGCGCGACAAGGAAGGACTCTCCATGCTCGGCCCGGTCCAGCGGGAGTGGCTCCTCGACTCGATGCAGAACAGCGACGCCGATTTCTTCTTCGTCATCTCCACGGTCCCCTTCATGATTCCCCACTCCGGAGCCGGAGGATTCGAGGCGGCGGGAAACAAGGAGGAAGCCTGGACCGCTTTCTTCGACGAGAGGGAGACGCTCATCGCCGCCTGGGAGGAGATGAACAAGCCGGTCTTCGTCATGACTGGTGACCTGCACAACAGTTTCGCGATCAAGATCACCGACACGATTTGGGAGTTCTGCTGCGGTCCGCACAACAGCGTGAACCACGTTCCGCTGAACGACGAGATGGACCGGCCCGCGACCGGCAAATTCACGTTCGGTCCGCGCGAATGCGACATCCAGTGGAGCAGCTACATCCTGCCGGACCTCGAGCGACTCGAGCGCCTTTACCCCTACTTTGCCGTCGTGCAGATCAACAACGTCTTCAACATGCCGAAAGAGCTCGGGAATGAGCGCTGGGTCGCCTACCCGCATCCCCAGGTCGTCTTTCAGTATTACAACGGTCGGACCGGCCAGCTCGAGTATGCCCAATCGATCACGGTACCCCGGGAATAGCCGGGGCGCCGCCGGTCACTGCCCCCGGGCAATCCGCTCCTTCATCGCCTCGGCGTTGGCTTGGTAGGCGCGATAGCTCGCGGACTCCGGTTTCATCGTCGTGAGTTGGTCGTCGGTCTCGATCGTGTAGACCTCGAGCGTTTCGTCGCCGGGGTCTCCGGTCTCCTCGATCCATGTCTCCAGCAGCCGCCTGTGATGGGCGAGCACGTCAGGGAAGGCCGGGTTTTCGGCGAGGTTCTGTGTCTGCCAGGTGTCCGTGTCGTAGCGATAGAGTTCCTCCGCCGGCCGTTGCGGGGCGAAGAAGAGCTGGCGGGTGAGTGCACCGATCGCCCCCTCGGCTTCGAGTTCACGGAGGCGGCGCACGATCGCCTTGCTGTCCTTGTAGTTGGACGGCTGCAGGAGGGGGCGATCCGGGTGAAAATTGCGGATGTAGAGAAAGGAGTCCGTCCGCACCGAGCGAATCCGGTCGGCCGCTTCACCGCACCGGTCGCGCGCCGCGAAGACGGCCTCCCTCGGCTCGTAGTCTGCCGCGAGTAGATCGGCGCCCTGCATCGTTTCCGGGATGGGAATGCCCGCCGCCGCGAGGGAGAGCGCGGCGATGTCGATGTGTTCGACCAGGTCATCACGCACCGATCCCGCCTCGATTCCCGGACCCCGCAACACCAGGGGAATGTGCGTCCCCTCGTCGTAGAGAAACTGCTTCCCCCGCGCCGTGCTGATCCCGTGATCGGTGAAGAAAACGACGAGCGTTTTCGCAAGGAGTCCCTCGCTTTCCAATCGCGCGATGACCCGGCCGACGTGGTCGTCCGTCATGCGGACCGAGTCGAGGTAGGCGGCCCAATCGTTCCGGAAAACCGGGTCCTCCGGGTAGTGCGGCGGTAGTTTGACGGTGGCCGGATCCGTCGCGCTGCCGAGCTCCTTCTTCGCCCTTTGCTGAAACGCGGCGTTGGCGGCCTCCGAAGCACCGCGCAGCTTGCCTCCGTGCAGCTGAACCTGCATGAAGAAGGGCTGCCCCGGGGCACGGCCCGCCCAGTCGTGACTGTCGTAGATCGCCTCGTCCCAGACGAAGTTGTAATCCGTTTTTCCTCTTCGGTCGTGCTTCGTCTCGCGACTGCGGAAGTCGATTCCGGGCAGCCCACTCCCGATGCAGGTCCAATAGCCGGCCTCGCGAAAAAGGGCGGGAATCGGACGAACTCCATCGGGCAGTTCGATCCGGTTGAGCTCACTGCGTCCGCTGCGATGGTGATGCGCTCCGATCGAGCCCTGGTACATTCCCGTGATCAGGGCGGACCGAAACGTCGAACACACCGGCGAGGTCGCATAGGCACGTGTGAAGAGCAGTCCCTCTCCCGCGAGGCGGTCGACGATGGGCGTTTCGATCACGGTCTCACCGTAGCACGAAAAGTTCGCCGACATGTCGTCGACCACGATCCAGAGAAGATGGGGCCGCGGTTCGGCTCCCACGTTCCCGGGGAGGGAAAGGATACCCAGGAAGGCGCCCACAACGAGGAGTGCTCGAGAAAGCCGGTGGCGATCGCATGCTTGAAACATGTCACCAGCGAAGCGGGCGAGATCACATTCGTCAAGCAGGCTCTGCCGACGGAACAACGGCAGCGACCCCCGTCTTTCGGCATCCGGTTTCTCCCCGTTCCCGCCCGCCTCGTGCTTCCCGCCGCGCCTCGTCACCGCCGGCCGCCATTCCGATCGCAGTGGCACTCGATCCCAACATGAGCAGGGCCGCCGCCACGGGATGGAGGAGACCGAGAGCGGCGATCACGATTCCCAGCGCATTGTAGACGAGAACGAACCCGAGCAGGCGCTTCAGGCGTCCGAAGGTATCCCGGGCTACTGTCACCGCTTCGGGAATGACGGACAGATCGTCATGGTGCAGCACCGCGCCGGCTGCAGCAGAGGCGGCCGAACCTCCCGACACCAGGGCGATCGATGCGTCGGCCGCTTGGAGTGCATCCACATCGTTGAGCCCATCGCCGACGAACAGGACGCGTTGTCCGCGACTCTTCCGTTCCTCGACCAGGGTCGCCTTCTCCAAGGCGGTCAATCCGGAACGCGCCTCATCCACGAGATCGCGGTAGGCGGAAGGCACCGCGCTGTCACCCGTCAGGAGAACCACCGGACACCCATCCCTACGCAGGGCGGCAATCGTTTCCATCGCCGACTCCCGAAGATTCTCCTCCAACTCCGCTGTGGCGGCCTTTGTGCCATTCACGTAGACGTGCAGGACGCGACCCGGCTGCGAGTCGTCCTGCTCACTCTCCCGCTCTCGGCGAAGAAGGTCGTTGCCGATCGTCACGACATGAGGCCTGCCCTCCCGCTCGAACCGCGCCTCCACTCCGCGCGCCGGGATCATCGTCACCTCCACGGGTCCGAGATCAGCCGGCCGGTCGATCGACCAGAACGCACGGGCCACCGGATGGGTGGAGTGACGCTGGATCGCCACCAACCAGGACCGGAGGTCCGCCGGTGCATCGGGAAAGCACGACAACCTCTCCAGTTCCAACCGGGGATGGGTCAAAGTCCCCGTCTTGTCGAACACGAAGGAATCCACGCGGGCGAGTTGGTCGAGGAAACCGCTTTCCCGCGGCTCGACTCCCAGGGACCAGAGTCTCCATTTCGCCCGTCGCGCGGCCAGGGGGATCGCAAGACCCAGCCCGCACGGACACGCCACGATCGTCACGGCGAGAGCATGGAAGATCGCCTTGTCGACGTCTCCGCCCAGCAGCCACCAGCCCAGGAAGGTGCCGACCGAGACGATGAGAACCGTGGGAACGAAGCCCCGCAGGACCCGCCTGGCGATCCACTCCACCCGTGTCTCGGGCACCTTCTCCAATGCCGACGCAATCCGGTCGATCTCGCGATCCTTCCCTCCTGCCGTAGCCTCCACCACGACCACCCCATCGAGGACACGCATCCCGGCGAGCACCCGGTCGCCCGGTCCGCGCGGGCAGGGAAAGGGCTCACCGGTGTGCGCCAACTCCTCGATGAACGCTTCTCCGCCCACGATCGACCCGTCTACCGGAACGAACTCCCCGAGGCGCACCTCGACCCGGTCGCCGGGCGTGATGTCCCCTGCCGAAACCTCGTCGACCGATCCATCACACCGGCGCAACCTCGCGACCTGTCGCAATCCGGGTATCAGACCGGCGGGGTCGCGTGCCCGGGCCGCCTGCCGCTCCTTCACCAGACGTCCGAAACGGTGGATCGCGAGCAGGATGATGACGACCTCGTAGTAGATGTGCCCCGTCCCTGTCACGCTCGAATAGACGGAGGCGGCAAAGGTTCCGGTGATTGCGACAAAGAACAATGTCTCGAGGTGAATCCCCCGGCGCGACGCCGCCCGCATGATCGGCCATCCGAAAACCAGCACACAGGTTCCGGCCAGCAGGGCGAGAAGACCGTGCAACACGAGACGGACCATACCCTCGGGCGGATCGAGATTGACCGCCAGTGACAGGGTCATCGCGAGCCCCCCGGCGAAGAGCAGGAACCCCACCGACAGCCACGAACGAAAGCCCCGGCCACCATCCGATCGCGCCTCGCCGTGATCCCGGTCGGTCACAGGAGTTTCCCCAGAACAACAAGCACCCATCTCCCTTCTCGTTGCCTCACTCGGCGAGTGCCTCGTCCAGAGACTGCGCAGTCCAGGGAGGACTTCCCGTGAACCGCTCCCGCAGTTCCGAAACGACCTCCGGACCGACCTCGGGCGCCCCATTCCCCCATGCCGAACGGACGTAGCTCAAGACGGATGCAATCTGTTCGTCGTCCAGCGTCGCCCCCTGCCCGGGCATCACCCCGTTCCACGCTTGACCGTTCACCTCGATCGGCCCCTGCAAACCATGCAAAACCAGCAGTGCGAGCCGCCGGGGATCCCCCATCACCCAATCCGAGGAGGCCAGAGGAGGGAACGCACCCGGCAGACCCTGTCCGTTCGGTTGGTGGCAGGCCATGCAGACCGCCTGGTAGACCGCCTCTCCCCGAGCGGCGAGCGAGAGTTCCGACTCGACGTCCTCCGCCTCGACCATTTCGCTCCCTTCATCGCCCTTCCCCCGGTCCAACGCCGCGAACTCCTCTTGATTCACCCTCTGCAACGAGGAACGACCCTCGCTATACTCGCCCCAGCGAAATCCCCCCGAGGCGACGACCAGATACCACAAGCCCCAGATCAGGAGCGGCGCGTAAATCCCGTGCTTCAACCACCCGGGAGCAGCTCGATAGATCTCCGTCGGCTCGGACTTCTCGCGCAGGAGTTGCCCGTGGACTCGACCTACATCGAAGTCCTCGCCGGGTTCGTTACCTGGTCGATAGCTCATGGCATCTTTGAATCGATCCGAGCCGCCTCCGCCTCAGGCACTTCATAGCTCGAAAGCTTCAGCGACTTCAAGTAGGCGACGATCGCAAGCGCATCGTCGGACGGGACGACCTCATATCCCTCCTCCACCGCATACTCCTCCGGCAGATTCAAAACGTCGGGAGAGGGACCCTCACCACCAACGGGACGCTTCTCGAACAGGAACCGAAACGGCGGCATGGTCGAACCCTCGGATGTGATCTGGGGATTGTAGAGGTGGAGCAGGTGCCAGGTATCCGACGGATTCCGCACCCCGATGTTGGCGAGGTCGGGTCCCGTGCGCATCGTTCCCAGTTGCGCGATGCCCTGGTTCATGTAGTCGCGGGCCACCGTTCGGCGGCTGCCCCATCCCCGTTCGATGTCGGTTCGAGCCCGGGCCGGGTGCACCTGCTGGGAATGGCAATACATACAACCGTAGGATACGTAGAGATCGCGTCCCCTCTGTTCCAGCGCGGTCAACTCCGGCGGGACCAACTCGCCGGTATCCGGGTCGGAGGCCTGCTGGAAATTACCCAGCCCCCAGACAGGCAGCAGGACCAAACCACACCACGCCCACAAGAAGGTGACCATAAAGCCGATGAAGATGTAACGGAATCGATCAATCATGAGGAAACGGAGGCAGCTCCGGTGGAGGGCTTGCGTTCGGCGAAGAGGGTGGGCTGCGCTCCGCTCTGGCGGCGATCGACCAACATCCAGATGAAGGAGGCAAGCAACGCGAGGTGGCCGATCGTCATCAGGGTCCCGGCCACGCTCCGCCATTCGAGATAGGGGATCGTGCGTGCCACGATGTCGAGGAACGGAGTCGTGCCCCGGTTCAGTTCGAGGCCTTGGAGAATCCCTCCCCACGAAAGCACCACGAAGTAGAGAGCGATCCCGATCGCGGATGGCCAGAAATGGAGCCGAATCAGCCACCGGGATGGCCACTCCCGCTCAAGCAGTCGGGGCATGATGTAGTAGATCGCCCCGAAGAACACCATCGAGGCGAAGGCATAGGCTCCCAAGTGAGCATGCGCCACCGTGTAGTGGGTGAAGTGGGTCACGTGATTGATCTCACGGATCGCCGTCAGGGACCCCTGCAGAGACACCACGGTGTAGGCCATCGCTCCGAAGACGACGAACCGCAGGGTCGGAGAGTAGAGCAGGTCGCGGAAGTGACCCACCATCGTGAAGTGGTGGTTGATCGCCACCGTGATCACGGGGATGAACATCATCACGCTGGCCACCACCGAAGCCGTGATGAGCCAGGCGGGGTAGGGTCCACCGATGAGATGGTGCATGCCATTCCAGGCGTAGAAAAAGGCCAACGTCCAAAAACCGATGATCGACAGGTAATACGAGTGAATCGGCTTACCGATGATCTTCGGTATCAGGTAGTAGGCGGCCCCCAATCCGATCGGAGTAAACCACAGGCCGAGAGCGTTGTGCGCATACCACCAATTGATGGGAGGTTGCGCTGGAGCCTGGACCGGGGCGAGCACGAGCAATCCATGAGCCGTAAAATAAAGAGCCGGAAACCAGAAAAAGGCGGCCATGATATACCACTGCGAGATGTAGATGTGACCGGGCGCGCGCTTTCGGATCAGGTTGATGGCCGTGAACAGGACGAACGCGAAGGAAACGAGGAGAAAGGGCGCGGCGTAGACCGGGTATTCGAGCCACTCGATCGCGGTGGAGTCTCCCCGGAGAATCCCCCAGATACCCACCGCATTGCCCATGTTCCAGAGGACGGCGGCCAGTGCCAGGGAGCGATGATCTTCGATCGGGACTCGGCACAGCCGCGACAAAATCCACAGACCGATTCCGATGCCACAGGTGGAAAGCCAACCGTAGGCGACCGCATTGAGATGAGCCGGGCGCACCCGTCCGAAGGTCAACCAGGGGTGGTCGGCGAGAAACTCGGGGTCGTGTAACTTGATGGATGCTGCGATGGCAATCAGGGAACCCAAGACGAGCCACACGAGGCTCGAGCCGATGAAGATGCCGACGGGCCAGCGGGCCGCTCGATCGATCTCGAGACGCCGACGCAGACTCTCCTCAGTGTCCGACTTGGTCGGGCGGGAGGCACTGTCAGATGGAGCGTTCGTCATCACCGGAGCGGAGGTTTGGGTCTGTTGGGATGCCGACCGGCTCGTCGGGATCGAAGATGGAGTACGCGGCCTCGTCAGGATTCCGAAACTGCCCCTCCGAGGCAGCCCACGCGAAGGCGATGAGAGTTCCCACGCTGAGACACAGCATGATCAAAAGGAGAACAATGGAGGCGGTCAGCATCAGAAATATCCCTCTGTTGGCATATGCGTATAGAGTAATACGTCGTATCCCCGAACACGGAAGCTTTCGTACCGGTCTATTTGCGGGCAGGAGGAGCCGGGAACACTGCGCAAGGCATCAGGGGTTACGCCGTCGTGTTCTCACAGGGTCGAACCGCCGAAGCCATTCTCCTCATCGACGTGACCATGCCCCCGGTTCGTCTCACCGGGACCGTTCGTTTTCCCCGGCCTGGGCGGCCGCACCCGGGTCTCACCGATCCTCCACCCCGATCATCACGTCGGGGAAGGGCGCCCACTCCGATTGATCCGGATGCCGGAGCTCTTTCGCGGATCCGTTCCATCCCCTCAGAAGGGGAATACTGTCGCCGCCCGTCTCCTCGAGCAGTTCGAAGAGCCGGGCGTCCATCTGCATGGCACGCTCCCGGTGCGCGGGATCGCCGAACAGGTTCCGCAACTCCGCCGGATCGTTTCGCGTGTCGTAGAGTTCGTGCAGGTCCCAGAGCCCGTAGGCCCTGACATACTTCCATCCCGGCGTCACGAGCGCATGGATCGTCGGAGTGGAGGGCGCCCACCGTTCCCAGAAATACTCGTAGAGCAACTCGCTTCTCCAACCCTCCGGCTCTTCTCCCCGTGCCAGCGGAAGAAGACTCGCTCCCTGGTAGTGGGCGGGCGGCTCCAGTCCGGCCGCCTCGAGAACGGTCGGCGCGATGTCGAGATTGGCGGCCATCTCCTCGAGCACCCGGCCACCCTCGAAGAGATCGGGACACCGCATCAGGAGGGGCACCCGGATCGAGGCGTCATAGGCCGTCCGCTTGTCGATCAGGCCCTGCTCCCCCCAGAGATGCCCGTTGTCCGAGGTGTAGATCACGAGCGTCGAGTCGGACAATCCGAGTTCCTCCAGCGTCTCGAGCACGCGCACCGTGCTCTCGTCGACCGCGATCATGGCCTCGCAATACCTGCGGTAGATGTCCGCGGTCTCGCCGAGGCTGCCGTGAAAGGGAAACTCCGCGCCGTGCCACGAATTTCTCTGGTTCCGCGCCCACATCGGCTTCTTCTCGTCATCGGGCGTTCCGGCGGTGTGGGGAAAAGGCGGAACCTCCACCTCGGCGAAACGCGCCACGTGCCGGGGCGCGGGAGAAAAATCGTGGTGCACCGCCTTGTGGGAAAGATAGAGCAGCCACGGCTTCTGCCCCCTGCCCTCTTCCGAACCGGACCGGCCTCTCAGCCACTCGACGGCATAATCCGTCAATTCGTCGGTGATGTATTTCGTTTGCGGAACGCGCTCGCCGTTCACATTAAACCGGGCGGTCCGGCCGCCGCGAAGCTCGGGGAAATAGTGCCCCTGGCCTGCGAAGCTCACCCAGTGATCCCAACCCCGGCGAGGCTCGTCGCTGCTGCGCCCCATGTGCCACTTCCCCACGAAAGCCGTCTCGTAGCCGGATTCCTGGAGATACTCGCTGAAGAAGACCAGATCGGGTGACACGAGAGTGCGATTGTCGACCACCCCGTGGCTGTGCGCGTAGAGGCCGGTCAGGATCGACGCCCGACTCGGAGAACAGAGCGAGGTCGTGACGTAGGCGTTCCGGAACCGCACCCCTTCCCTGGCGATCGCGTCCGCACCGGGAGTCTCGAGAAAGGGATGGCCGGCACAGCTCATCGCGTCGTGACGCTGGTCGTCGACAAGGATCACGACGACGTTGCGGGGTTCGGCACCGGGAATCGCCTCGAGGGACAGCTCCCGCGCCGCCGAGGGAATGACCGTCGCCAGGAAGAGGCAAGCAAGAGTCACGGTCCCGATTCCCTTTTCGCCACGCGTCCGTTGTTTCCTCTTCATTGCTTGATTCGTCGTTTCACTCTGAGCCCCGCCGTTTGTCCTCACACGTCCACCAACTCCGGATTCCGCGCCAGGGCGAGCCCGCCCCACACACCCGCCTGGTCTCCCAACCGGGATGGCTCGATGCGCACGTTGTCGGGGGGAAACATGCGCACCCGATCCCGCACCACCTCTCGCACCGTATCGAAGAGAGTGTCCCCCATGCGAGCGACTCCTCCCCCTAACACGATCAGGTCCGGATGCAGCGCGGTGACGAGATTCGCCACGCCGATTCCGAGATACCCGCTGGCCTCGAGGATCACGTCGCGGACGGCGGCGTCGCCCGCCTCCGCCGCCTCGACCATCACGAAGGGAGTGAGGCGATTCAGATCTCCCTCGATCAGCTCACGCAGTTTCGGAGCCCGCCCACACCGGAGCAACCAGGCGCCTTTTCCGATCAGGGCCGGTCCGCTCGCGAGCGTCTCGAGGCATCCCCGGTTTCCGCAACCGCAGAGCGGCCCATCGGGAAGGATCGTCTGGTGACCCAGTTCCGCCGCGGCACCGAGTGGGCCGAGCCGCAGCTTGCCGTCGATGGCGATCCCCCCCCCGATGCCGGTCCCCAGCGTGAAGAAGGCGAATGTCGCCGCCGGATCATCCTTCCCCGCCCCGAAGGTCAGTTCGCCGAGAGCGGCCATCCGCGCGTCGTTGAGGAGGGATACCGGGCAGCCGAGCCGCTCCGCCAGTGGTTCCGCCACCGCGACGTCCCGCCACTGGGTGGGGAGATTCGGAAGAAAGAGAGTCCGCCCGCGCCGAATGTCGGCGAGGCCGGGCACACCGACTCCGACTCCGATTGGCTCGACACCGGATTCCGAGGCAAGCGACTCGATCGCATCACCCATTCGCTCGATCACGCCATCCGGACCGAGATGGGACTCCGTCGGGGTCCGAGTCTCCCCGAGAACGGTCAACTCCTCGTCCGCGACGGCGCAGGCGATGTTGGTGCCTCCGAGATCGACGCTGAAATGGGCTTTCACGTCAGGATGGGGTGGGATCTCTCGTACCCGCGCGGCCGATCGCGATCAGAGTGTTCTGAGGTGATCGAGGCTCTGGCGAACGCTCGCGACAGGATCCGGCGACTGGTCCTGCTCCACGTGGCAGTGTGCCACGCCGGCCTCTCCGGCCGCCTCGATGATGGGCTCCATCGGGATCATGCCGTCACCGAGTTCCTCGAAGGCATCGTTGGGCAGCTTGCCGAAATTGGGCAACTCCAACCCCTTCTTCAGGTCCTTGAGGTGAAGTTGCGAGACCCGCCCGGAAAGCTTCTCGATCAGGTCGACCGGCTCCCAGCCTCCGGCCTTGACCCAAAAGACATCCACCTCGAACTGCATCTCGGGCACGAACTCTTCGATCATCACGTCGTAGCCGGAGCGCTCTCCCTCCAGAATCTCGAACTCGAAATTGTGGTTATGGTAGGCGAGCTGGATCCCGACCTCCTTCGCCTTGACGGCCGCCCCGTTGCAGCGCTCGACGACGCGCTTGTAGTCGTCGAGCGTCTCCCGGTTCCGTCCGTGCAGGTAGGGAATCACGAGATGCGTGAGCCCGGCTTCCTTCGCCTGTTCGAGAATCCCATCGAACGCGGGCACGCCCGGCTTGTCCGGTTCCGTGACCGACTCCCACGCGAAGTGCGACGAATGGACCTGCAACCCGAGATCGCGTGCGATCCGGATCGGTTCCACCGCGGCATCGGGAAACCCATAGGTCTCCACCTGCTTGTAACCGGCATCCGTAACCGCCTTCAGCGTCCCGGCCAAGTCCTCCGCGACCGGTTTCCGCAGGGTATACAGCTGCAGACCGATCTCGTTCCGGTAAGGATTGTCGGCATCGAGGGCGAAGGCGGGAACCGTCAACGAGGCGGGCATCAGGGTGAGGAAGTGTCTTCTGTTCATGATCGTCTTGTCTGGATTGGATGGTGGAAAGGAGCCCCGATCGCACTAACGCGGGGAGAGGTCGTCGCTCAGGAAATTTCGCAGATAACGTGCACTCTGCCGCAAGGCGCCGTGGCGCCCTGCCAGGGTGCCCTCGTAAGCCCGGTCCTCCACCTCGATGCAGACGGGGCCGTCGTAACCGGCCTGCGTCAGCCAGGCGAAGAATTTCCCGAAATCGACTTCTCCCAGTCCCGGCAGCTTCGGCGAGTGATACTCGAGCGGCGTCGCCATGATCCCGACCCGGTCGAGCTGGTCCGGCAGCAGGAGCACGTCCTTCGCGTGAACGTGAAACAGTTTCTCGCGGAATTCGACCAGGGGCTTCAGGTAGTCGATCCGTTGCCAGACGAGATGCGAGGGATCGTAGTTCAGCCCGAAGTGGTCGCTCGGGATGTCGTGGAACATGCGCTCCCAGATCGCCGGACTGATGGCGAGGTTCTTTCCCCCGGGCCACTCGTCGCCGGTGTAGAGCATGGGACAATTCTCGATCGCGATTCGCACCCCCGCCTCTTCGGCACTTCGCACGATGGGCTTCCAGGTCTCGAGGAAGCGCGGCCAGTTCCCGTCGATCGTCAGCGCCGGATCCCGTCCCACGAAGGTTGTCACCGTGTCGACCCCCAGCCGGGCCGCCGCCGCGATGACTCGCCCGAGATGCTCGACCGCGACCCGCGATTCCTCCGCGTCGGGCGAGAGGGCATTGGGATAGTAGCCCAGCGCACTGATGCTCACTCCCCGCTCGGCCCGCATCGCCCGGATCTCGCCCGCCCGCTGCTCACTCAGTTCGGTCACGTCGATGTGGGTGACACCCGCGTAGCGCCGTTCCGCCCTGCCGACGGGCCAGCTCATCAGCTCGACGCAGGAGAACTGTTCCGCCGAGGCGAAGTCGAGGACCTCGTCCAGCGATTGATCGGCGAGTATGGCACTGACGAATCCGAGTTTCATCTTGGGAGGTTCGAGAGGGTCTTATCGCGGGGAACGCCCCGCCATACGGAAAAATGTAGCGCAACAGCCGTGGCTCCCAGAAGGCGAAAGGAAGAAATCCGTACCGTTCATGCGGTCTGGCCGGTTTCCGTTTCCACCCACTTCCCCTCCCGGGCGCTTCTCACAACCGCCTCGCAGATCGCGATCTCGCGATGCCCTTCCTCGAATGTGGCGAAGGAAGGCGACTCCGGCATACGCCCCTCACGCACCGCGTCGTAGAAGGCCCGGAAGCACATCTTGAACGTGTCGGGAAATCCCTCGGCATGACCGCCCGGGTAGTCGGTGAAACGGCGGGCGATCTCCCCGTTGAGCCCCGGATCCTTGAAAAGCAGCTCGTTCGCCTTTTTGCGGTAGCCTCGCCAGATCGCGTTCGGTTCCTCGCTGTCGAACGCGATGCTTCCCCGAGAGCCCGCGATCTCGTAGCGAAGGCAGTTCTTTCGTCCCGGAGTCACCTGGGAAACGAAGAGGCTGCCTCGCATCCCACCTTCAAATCGAAGAAGGAGACACCCGATGTCGTCCGTCGTCACCTCGACCGGCTCGGTCTTCGCCTCCGTTGCATTCACCTTGCCGGAAAAGGTCTCCACTTCTCCGGTCGGCCGGAGCCGCACCGGATGAAGCGTGTGCAGGTCCGCAAAGACGGCTGTCACCCGGCGGCCCGTGATCATCTGCACGAGATCGATCCAATGTGTCCCGATGTCGGCGACCGCCCGCAGTTCACCCTGCTCCTCGGCGAGCACGCGCCAGTTGTAGTCGGTCTCGTGCAGCAGCCAATCCTGCTGGTAACTCCCGTGGACGCCGTGGATGCTACCCAGCTCTCCGGCATCGACGCGCGCCTTTGCCTCCAGGTTGATGGGATAGAAGCGAATATTGTAGTTCACCCCGCACACCTTTCCCGCTTCCGCGGCGCGCCGGGCCAGCTCCGACGATTCCGCCGTGGTCATCGCGAGAGGTTTCTCGCAGAGGACGTGCTTGCCGGCCTCGAGAGCGTCGATCGTCTGCGAAAAGTGAAGACGATTCGGCGTCGCAATGTGCACCGTATCGATCTCCGGATCGGACACGAGTTCATCCCAAGTCGCGTAGGCCCGCGGCAATTCGAGCCGCTGCGCCGCATCGCGGGACTTCTCCGGTGTCGATCCCTGGATTCCGATCAGTTCCACTCCCGCCAGTCGCCGAAGCGCCTCGGAGTGGACCGATCCCATGAAGCCGGTTCCGGTGATGGCGACCTTGATCTTCGACATAAAAAAGGGGGCGTTTGCTGCGTTCCGGTTCGCGGATTCCGCATCCGCATCGTGAGAGCTTCAGGTCGCGGATGCAAGCCCATCGAGAAACGGAGCGGCCTGTCCCGCACCACCCAGCACGGACATTCTCTCGATCACCCGGGGCACGTAGCGTTCCGCGACGAAATCCTGAACCCCCGTGTCCATGGCAGTGGCTTTCCACTCCGGATGGCCCTTTTCGAGCCGGTCGCCCGCTGCAGCATAGTAGTCCCGCGCCGCACCCGACCGGATCAGCAACGACTCGCTCGACCAGTTCACCTTGGCGACACCGGCGGCGACTCCGGCCCGCAACTGCTCCTCGGACAAACCCGACGAACCATGAAGGGCAATGCCGATGGGACGCCCGGCGATCTCCGAGGCCAATTCGCGATGCGCCCGTATCGCATCCGGGTCGAATCCTCCCATGTCGTTGCCGAGACCGTGTTTCGTTCCCACACCCGGAGCCCAGAGGGCGAGGTATCCGGGAAAGTCGCTTTCGACCGCACCGAACAGGGAGCGCGCCTCGTCGAGCGGCGTCACGCCATCATCGACACCTGCCTCCATCTCCAGGGTTGCAGGAAGGCCGTTCTCCTCCGCAAAGGAACACAGTTGCCGCATCGTTGCGATGTTCTCGTCGTGGCTCATCTCCGACGAATCGAGCGAAAGACTCGAGGCATGCGATCGCATCGCGTGCCGGAGAATCTCCACCGTCTGCGGGCCCTTGATATGGTCCGTGTGATAGATGACGGGTATCGAAGCGAAGCGCTCCGTTTCCGCGAGGACCCGCAGTTCGGCGAGGTAGCGATCGATCCCGAGCATGGCATCCCCGTTCCCGAAACTCCGCCCGGTCAACTGCCACAGGCTCGTCTCGATGATCAGGGGCGCCCCGCACTCGCTCGCCGCGACGAGGCAATCGGTCAATGCCGCCGGACTGTCCGCGTTCACCGCGAGAATCGCATAGTGATTCTCTACCGCATGCGCATAGAGATGGCGGGCCTGGTCCGGGGAAAGCAGCATCGAAAAGGCGTGGTTATCGATAGTCGATACGGTGATCGCTTTTCTCTACAGGGCGATCTTGATGTGTTTGGTCTTCAGGTATTCGAAGATCGCCTCGCGCGACAACTCCAGGCCGTAGCCACTGTCCCCCCAGCCCTCGTAGGGCCCGTAGGGCGTGTTGACCGATCCGTGATTGACGCAGACGGTCCCCGCCTCGAGTGCCTCGCTGACGCGAAAGATCGTCGCGGTGTCGTTGGCGAAGAGATAGGAAACCAGTCCCCACGGCGTGTCGTTCGCGGCCGCCACCGCCTCGTCGATTTCGTCAAAGGCAACCACGGGAACGACGGGACCGAAGGTCTCCTCCCGCATCATCCGCATCTCCGGGGTCGCGCCGGTCAGGACTGTCGGCAGGTAGTAGTTTCCGCGGGCGAACTCCTCGCCCTCGGGGCGACTTCCTCCCCATACCAGCTCGGCTCCTTTTGCCAGCGCGTCGGCGACATGTTCCTCGACATGGTTCCGCGTCTCGGGCGTGCAGAGGGGGCCGTTGTCCACCGAGGGATCGGTGATGCCATCCCCGATCGTGACCGCCTCGGCATGCGCCTTCAAGCGGTCCACGAGCGCATCGTGTACGGAACGATGAACATAGACCCGGTTCACCGTGCTGCACGACTGGCCGCCATTGCGAAACCCCTTGTAGGCGATCACCTTCGCCGCGAGGTCGAGGTCGGCATCGGCGGTGACGATCGCGGGACAATGCCCGCCGAGCTCCAGGGACACCCGCTTCAGCTGCGGGGCACAACTCTCGAGGATGCATTTCCCTACCGCGGTCGAGCCGGTCATCGCGACCTTGTCGACCCCGGGGTGCGTCACCAGGGATTCACCCAGATCCGGCCCGGGTCCCGCGACCACATTGACCACGCCCGGAGGGATCCCCCCTTCCCCGAGCGCCCGGCAGAAGGCCGTCGCACAGAGTGGTGTCACCGGGGTCGGTTTCACGACGACGGTGCATCCCGCCGCGAGGGCGGGTCCCAGTTTCCAGGCGAGGAGCGCGACGGGATAATTCCAGGGCGTGATGGCCGCGCAGACACCGGCAGGCTGGTGCACGACGAAGGAGCGAAAGTGCGCCTTCTCGGTCGGATTGATCTTGCCCTCCACCCGGACGCCCTCCGCGGCATAGTAGTCGATCATATCACAGGAAGACGATGCTTCGCCCACCGATTGATCGAGCGGCTTGCCCTGCTCCAGCGCCATGAGCCGACCGATCGCGTCCGCCTGGGTTTTGGCGAATGCCGTCGCCTTTCGGATGATCTTCTCTCGCTCCCACGCAGTTCGTTTCGACCAGTCCGCGAAAGCCTCGCGCGAGGAAGTCACGGCGCGTTCGACGTCAACGACCGTCGCGCTGGCCGCCTGTCCGATTGTTTCCCCCGTGGCGGGTGACGGGATCTCGTAGGTCGCGCCGCCGCTGGCGGGGACGCTTTGACCGTGGATAAGAAGATGTGCGGTTTCCATGGTTCTCTTGCTGGGCTCGGCAAACAGGGTCTGGTCTCCCACTCTACCCTCTTGGATCGATGCAGACCTTCAACGCCTCGCCACTCTCCATCAGGGGAAAGGCCTCGTTGATTCGATCGAGCGGAAGCTGGTGGGTAATGATCTTGTCGGCGGGAAATCGGCCGCTCTGGATGAGCGCCTGCGAGGCCTGGAAGTCGCTCATCTTTTCCGAATAGGAACCGGTCACCACGATCTCCTTGTAATGGAGGTGGTTGGTGTTCAACACCGCGGTCGGCGCCGATTTCGGAAGACCACCGAAATACTCGACGCGCCCTCCCTTGGCGACGATCTCGAGTGCGTCGGCCTGGGCATGCGCATTGCTGCAGGCGACGATGACCACACTGGGGCCGAGGCCTTCGGTCTGTTCCTTGATCTTCTCGATATGTCTACCATCGCGATCGACCAGGATCGTCCCATCGATGTCGAATCGCTCCGCCGCCATGTCGAGACGGTTCTGCATCGTGTCCATCATCCAGACCTTCTGGGCGCCCTGCAGGCGGGACACCACCGCATGCATGACGCCGATCGGTCCGGCACCGATCACGGCCACCGTGTCGTAGAGCCCGATCTGGAGTCGTCCGTGCGCGTTGATGACGCATCCCAGCGGCTCGGCAAGCCCCATCTGGTCGGAAGGCATCTCGGTCTCGACCTTGAAGAGATGCCCGTTGCGCACACCCTGGGCAGGCACCCTCATCCGGGGAGCGAAGGCGCCATCATGATGATACGACATCGTCGTCCGGTTCTCGCACAGGTTCTGCCGACCCATCTTGCAGTAGCGGCACTTTCCACAGGGAAGGACGATATACATGACAACCCGGTCACCTACCGCGACCCGGCTTTCTCCCTTCGCCGCCGACTCGACGATCGTGCCGCAGAATTCATGACCGAGAATGCGCGGAGGCGTGATCTTTCTGTCACCGTGACGATAGGTGCGAAGGTCGGTTCCACAGACGGCGCAGGCATCGACCTCGATGAGGACTTCGCCATCCCCGATCGTCGGGTCCGCGACATCCTCCACGTCGATCTGTTCCTTACCCTTGTAGACGGCGGCTTTCATGAGGTTTCGAATCGTGAGAAGTCAGTAGTAAGAAGCGAGGAGGGAAAATACTAGCTGATGAGCTTGGAACGCTAGGAATGGAGAAGCCGACTCGTCTCGTCCAGGAGGACTGATGCGCCCGTGCCATCCGAGTAGCCCAGGTCCCGGGTCAAGATCAGGAAATCGCGACACTCTTCTGCGGAACCTTGCGAAATGTTCCGGTATCGCGCTTTGTCCGCTCTACTCTCTTTTCGGTAACCTTCCGCGATGTTCGCAGGAATCGATACCGCAGCCCTGCGCAGCTGCCCGGTGAATCCATAATGCTCGTGCTGAGAAAAGGTCTCGGTCATTCGATAGATCTCCAAAACAAAGGCATGAGCTTTCTGCCAGACAATCAGGTCTTCGAAACACCGTGACAGCTTCTTGTCCATTCCTCACTTCTCACTTCTCACTTCATCCCCATCAGCTCATCCAGTTCCGGGCAGCTCCTGCGCTCCACTTCTGGGTCACCTTCTTCTCTTTCGTCCAGAAGCGAATCCCGTCCTCGCCGGTGATGTCTCCCATGCCGAACCGGGAGTCATTCCATCCTCCGAAGGAAAACGGCTCCCGCGGGACGGGCACCCCGATGTTGATCCCGATCATGCCGGCACTGGCGCGATCCTCGAAGTAGCGCGCGGTCGCTCCGCTGGTCGTGTAGATCGAGGCGGCGTTGCCATAGGGATTCGCGTTCTCGATCTCGAGTGCCTCTTCCAGCGTGTCGACGTGAAGGACGGTGAGAACCGGTCCGAAAATCTCTTCGCAGGCGCTCTCGTGACCGATGTCGACACCATCGATCAGGGTGGGACCGACATAGTGGCCACCCTCCTTGCCCGCGACCGTAGCACCTCGTCCGTCTACCGGGATTCCCGCACCCGCGGACTCGGCCCGGTCGATGTAGCCCTCGATCCGCGCCTTGGCATCCGCACTGATGATCGCACCGAGATTTTCGCCGGGAATCACCGTCTTCATCTCCCGTTCGATCGCCGCCAACACCTCGGAGCAATCGCCCACCGCGATCAGGACACTGGCCGCCATGCAGCGTTGTCCGGCACATCCCGTGGCCGACGAGACCACGTTCTTCGCCGTGATCTCCGGATCGGCGTCCGGAACGACGACGAGGTGATTCTTGGCTCCCCCGAGACAGAGCATGCGCTTGCCGTTGGTGATGCCACGTTCGTAGACGAGTTTCGCCACTCGCGTCGATCCGACGAAGGCCGTCGCGACGATGGACGGGTGATCGAGGATCGCCTCGACCGTCTCCCGGTCTCCCTGGATCACCTGAAAGACATTCTCCGGAAGTCCCGCCTCGAGCAGGAGTTCCCCCATCCGGTTGGCCGTGAGCGGGACCTGTTCGGAGGGCTTGAGAAGGAAGGTGTTGCCTGCCGCGATCGCGAGCGGATACATCCAGAGCGGCACCATCGCGGGAAAATTGAACGGGGTGATTCCCGCCACCACGCCGAGCGGATAGCGACGCGTGTAGCAGTCGACACCGCGGCTCACCTCGAGCTTTCCGCCCTGACCGAGGACGGGTAGCGCGGTCGCGAACTCCACGACCTCGAGTCCTTTCCGGATCCCGGCCTCCGATTCCGCGACCGTCTTTCCGTTTTCCGCGGTGACGAGCTCCGACAACTCGCGGATGTTCGTCTCCACGAGCTGCTTGAATCGAAAGAGTGGTTGCACCCGCTCCTTCACCGGTGTGATACCCCACTCCGCGAAAGCCTGCTTCGCGCGCGAGACGGCAGCATCGACCTCGGACTTACCGGCTGCTTCGACGGAGCCGATCGACGATCCGTCGAGCGGGCTTTGCACATCAATCGTCTTCATCATGGTATTCTGTCAGGCGGTTTGTTTTTCGGAACCAAGCCGCAGTCCCACGGCCGAGGTGGCGGCCCCTCGTGTTTCGTTGTCGAGTCGATAGCGATCTCCGCGATAGAGCAGTCGCTGATACCAGAGGGGCGTTTCGCCACGAATGAACCCGGCCCCCTCGACCAGAAGGGCGACGGCAGGCTCGTTCAGGCCGAACAAATCAGCGGACTCCCCATCGAGAAGCACTGCCGAAATCGAATGCCGCTCCCCGGTCATGGAGAGTCCGAACTTTTCCTCCAACACCCGATAGAAGGAAGCGGCGACGTCTTCCCTCGACAGGCCGGGTGCGAGCGTCTCGCGCACCCATCGATGCTCGAGGATGAGGGGAACGCCGTCGGCGAGCCGGAGTCGCTCGAGGTAGACGATCTCCTCGCTTTCCGCCCCGTCGAGTCCGAGACCGGCCTTGACCTCGGGAGAAAGCGAACCGCTGAGGACCCGTTCGAAAGTGATCACTTCCGTCGCCGGTTCGAGCCCCTGCGCGCGGGCGTGCTCGGTGAAGCTCTCCATCCCATCGAGGGAGGCGAACAGGGTGCGCCGTTTCCGCACCCGGGTCCCGAGCCCCTTGCGCAACTCGAGGAGCCCCTCGGCCACCAGCGTCGCGATCACCTTGTTAGCCGTGGCGCGGCTGACCTCGTAGCGGTCCGCCAGTTCCCGCTCGGAGGGAAACTTCTCGCCCGGCGCGAAGTCACCCTTCTCGATCGCGGAACGGCACAGCCCCGCCAGGCGCAGATGCACCGGCTCGGTGGAGAATGATTGACGCGGCAGCTTCACGGGATGAGGCTAGTGGACAGTGGACTAGCCACTAATCCTTCCCTCGACGGTTGCGTCAAGACATTCTCGCCGGGAAATTTGCGCCCGGCGCCACTCTGCTTTCTCTTTTTTCCGCATGGACCATCCGCGCCCACCCCGGATCCTTCTCACCGGCGCCGCCGGCATCGTCGGAACGGCGATTCGCCCCCTGCTCGCCCCCCGGTGCCGGGAACTGGTCCTCACCGACCGGCGAGAGGTTCCCGATCCGGGCCCCGACGAACGGTTCGTGGCGGGCGACCTGACCGACCTGGACTTCCTGGTCGAACTCGCGCAGGACACCGATGCGATCATCCACCTCGGCGGACACGTCGGACCGGACTTCACCTTCGACGAAGTCCTCGAATCGAACATCGTGGGAACCCGAAACGTGTTCGAGGCGGCCCGGGTTGCCGGCGTTCCTCGCGTCGTCTACGCGAGCAGTCATCACGCGGTCGGCTTCCTTCGCCGCGGGACCGCGATCGATCACGCGACGTCTCCCCGTCCCGACAGTTTCTACGGTCTCAGCAAGGCCTTCGGTGAGGAAGTCGGAGCCTACTACGCGGACCGACACGGCATCCGCGTCCTCGCGGTGCGCATCGGATTCGTCGGCGAGAAAGTGATCGACGAACGCCGGCTGCACACCTGGCTGAGTCCCCGCGATTTTCTGCAGCTCATCGAGATCGGACTCACGCACCCGGATCTTCACTTCGAGATCGTCTACGGCGTATCCGACAACCCCGCCCCGTTCTTCGACAATCGAAACGCAGACCGCCTCGGCTACCGGCCGCAGGACCGTGCGCTCGACCATCTCGCCGACGAGTCCCTTCGCGACGCCAGACCCGACCCCGGGTCCGCCGACGGCAGCTACGTGGGCGGCCACTTCGTGGAATCATGATCATCACCGCAGTCGAACCCATCCTGCTCCGCGTTCCGTTCGAAGCCGGCGGCCGCGGCGTAGGCATCATGCCCACCACCTGGACGGCGCTGGACTTCTGCCTCGTCCGGATCACAACCGATGGGGGTATCACCGGCTGGGGCGAGGCATTCGGCTACTTCTGCCACCGTTCGGTCGGGGCCCTGATCGAGCGATCGCTCGCACCGCTCCTGGTTGGCCGAGAGCTTCCCGATCCGCGCCAGTTCGGCGAGGAAGCCCAGCGAAAGCTCGTGCTCCAGGGCCGCTACGGCATTACCTCCTTCGCGCTCTCGGGCGTCGACATCGCCCTCTGGGACCTGCGCGCCAAGAGCGAGGGCGTTTCCGTGGCCCATCTGCTCGGCGCCTCCTGCCGGGAGTCGATCCCCGCCTACGCCAGCCTCGTCCGCTACGCCGACCGCTCCCTCGTGGCGGAGAAATCGGAGGCCGCCGCACGCGAAGGCTACGAGGAGATCAAGCTCCACGAGATCACCCTGCCCGAGATCCGGCAGTGCCGCGAAACGATCGGTCCCGACGTCCGCCTGACCGTCGACGTGAACTGCAACTGGTCGGAGGAGTTCACACGGCACGCGATTCCCGAACTCCGGGAGCTCGACACCCGGTGGCTCGAGGAACCCGTCTTTCCTCCCGAGGACTTCACCACGCTCGCCCGCCTGCGCGAGTCGACCGGCATGCCGATCGGGACCGGGGAAAACGCCTGCACCGCGTTTCAGTTCGAGCAACTCGTCCACTCCGCGGCCGCCGATTTCCTCCAACCCAGCGTGACGAAAGTCGGCGGGATCTCGGAGTTCCTGAAGATCGCGCAACGAAACCGAGACGCCTGGCATCTTCCCCTGATGCCGCATTCGCCCTACTTCGGGCCGGGCTACCTCGCCACGCTCCAGCTTGCTGAAAGCGAACCGGCCTTCGAACTGTTCGAGTATCTCTATATCGAACCCGAGAGCTGGCTCTACCGGGACATGCCGCTTCCGGAGCGCGGATCGATCCCCATTCCCTCCGGACCCGGGCTCGGAATGGATCCCGATCCGGAGATGCTGGAGCGCTACGCCGACTCCTGATCGAGAAGAAAGGCTCTCACCGCCCGATCGAATGCCGCCGCCGCCTCGACGTTTGACAGGTGTGCCGCGTCGAGGGTGACGAGACCGGCACCGGGCACGGCCGACGCGATCGCCTCGCCCCAGGCGGGAGGAGTCGCCTCGTCATGACGACCCGTGATCACCAGCGTGGGAGTGCGGATGGAAGGGAGTCGGTCCCTCAGATCGAGCCCGCAGACCGCCTCGCTCGTGGCCCGGTAGCTCTCCAGGGAAGTCGCGAGAAGCTTCGTTCGGAATCGCTCGACCCGTTCGGGATGGGCCTCGCGAAATGCCGCCGTGAACCAGCGGGAAAGGACATCGTCCGCGATCGAATCAAGCCCGGCGTCCTTCAGGCGCGCCAGCCTCGCCCGTAGCAGTGAAGGATCTTCGGTGAAAGCCGAGGTGTCTGCCACCACGAGTCGATCGAGCCGTTCGGGCGCGTGGGAGGCGAGCCAGAGACCGACCATTCCTCCGAGCGATACGCCGCAGAAGTGAACGGGCTCACCCGCGACCCGGTCGATCAGGGCGAGCGTGTCGCGTCCGAAATCGTCAATCGTCCATTCACCGGGCGGAGCACCGCTTCGTCCGTGTCCCCGATGATCGTAGAGGAGCAGGCGAAACTTCCGGCCCAGCGTTTCTTCCTGCCATTCCCACAATCCCGAATCGGTTCCGAGGGAATGGGACAACACGAGGATCGGTCCATCGGTTCGTCCCGACCAGCGATACCACGGATCGGCCTCATCGACGTCGAGGTATCCCTGGTTATCCATAGGATCCATCGTCGGTCCTCTCCTCGTCGGCCCGGAACTCCTTCACGACCCCGACCGCTCCCGCCACCATCAGGCGGAGGTCCGACGACACACTGACGAAGTCCGCTCCGAGGGCGATCATCCTCCGCGCATAGGAAACGGTCGCGTTGTGAACGCCGACGAACTTTCCCGCGGCCTTCGCGGTGGTCACGATGTGAGTGATCGCCTCGACCACGGGCTCTTCCTCCTGGTCGAATTTCGGGGTGCATCCCAGGGCGAGAGAGAGATCGGCCGGTCCGACGTAGATCGCCCTGACTCCTTCCACCGCGAGGATGTCGTCGAGATTGTCCAGCGCCTCGCGACTCTCGATCATGGCGATGGGAAGAACCTCGGCGTTCGCGGTCACGTGATAGTCGGCACCGGAGACGAGCGCGGCGCGGACCGGTCCGAAACTCCGGCTCCCCTCGGGCGCATAGAGACAGGCGCGAACGAACCGCTCGGCATCGGAACGGCGGTTGATCATCGGGCAGATGATGCCGTGACAACCCGCATCGAGCATCCGCATGATGATTCCCTCCTCGAGCCAGGGCACCCGGGCCAGGGGAACAACCGGGGTGGTCGCGATCGCGGCCAACATCGCGGCGGCGGACTGGTAATCGCTCAGTCCGTGCTGCATGTCGATCGTGAGGGAATCCCAGCCCTGCCGCGCCATCGCCTCGGCCGAATGGAGATTGGGTATCGCGAGCCACCCGTTCAGGGTCGGCCTTCCCGCCCGCCACGACCGGATCAGCGGATTCTCGAATGCCATGGGCCAAGGCTAGGCGCGCCCCTCCACCCGGCCAAGCGAAAAGGGATTCCGGTTTTTGAGGCCGGCGGTTCTTCCTCGGACGCGGGGAAACGCTTCCGTCACTCCGATCGCAGCCCCACCGTATTGACGGCAATCACGCGGTAGTGATGACTCGCCCCGGCCTCGGCCCCCTCGTCGACGAATTGCATTTCCACCAGGGGCACCTCGGGCGTGTCGCTGTATTGCAAGCCCTGGAACAACGGTCTGCCGAACCGGTTCTTCGGATCATCCGGAACCGTCGCGATTTCCTCGCCGTCGCGCAGAATCACGAAATGGGAGAGCCCGCTCTCGAAATCGGCCTCGGCCTCCCAGGTCAAGGTCGTCCCCTCCACACGAAGACCGGATGGGGCCGGCGGCGGTGAGCTGTCCGGAATCTCCGTGTCGCGCACGTAGTGCTCCCACGCCCTCGCGATGGCTTCGTTCGGCAGCCACACCGCCTCGTTCGAGTCGCCGGCAAACTCCTCCGCCGGAACGGCTTCGGTACCGAGGAGCGGCGCGAGCCACGCCCCATCGCGCGGCATCGGCTTCAGCGGGTCGCCCGGACGATCGGGCAGGCGTGCCGCGAGACACGCGTCGAGCCAGGGAATGGCGAGATAGCGCTGGTTTCCGCACTCGTGGGACGTGAGAGGGTCCACCGCCATTCCGACAAGACCGCCACGGCTCCGCACCGCGTGGAAGAAGGTCTCGTTCGCCGGCCACACTCCGGCAAAGCGTCCCTCCTTCACCGTCACTCCCTCCTTCGTGCCCGGATTCCCCATCATCGGGACCCCGAGCGCCGCATCGGGCAACTCGTGCACTTTGATGCGGCTCCGGTCGGGATTCGCCTCGAAGAGCGGGACCCCGGACCGCAGCCACGCCGCGACGACTCGCTCGGGGTGAAGCATCACCATTCCTCCGCACCAGTGTCCGCCGCCGCTGTGCCCCCAGATCGCCCAGGGGACCTCGCCCAGCTCGGGATGACCGCTGCGTTCCCCCAGGTCGACGAGGGCCTGCCGGAACGCCGCGCTCGATCCGTTGCGCGGATCGCACCACATCTGGCAATCGGCGTCCTGCGGTTGTTCGTAGGAGGGCGCAAGAAGTGCGCAATCGTGTCGTTTTGCCAGGGCCTGCCAGTGCAGGTCGAACGCACTACTCTGGCCCGACTTGCAGGATCCCTCGCCGCATCCGTGCTGGTGGACGACCACACCCCGCAGGGTCGACACAGTCTCGGGGATCCAGACCGTGTATTGCACGGGAAAGATCAGGCCTCCCGGCTCGGTCGAGGTCTCGTAGCGGATCCGGTAGTAGGGCGATTCGGCCGGAGGCGGGTCGTCGTAGGGCGGCTCCTGGGTGAACGCGGTCGTGCCCAGGGACAGGCAGAGGAAACAGAGAAGCCCACGTGAGATCAGGGAGTCCATCGGACATCAGCGTGGCCATCCCGGGCGAAACGGTCAACGTCCAAAGCTCCCCCTTCGCGTCCGGTATGACGCATTTCCCGCTTTTCTCGCGCCCCCTTTTCACGCGAGGATACCCTCACCAACATGAAAGCTCTCGCCAAGACCCGGGCCGACCGCGGACTCGAACTGATCGATATCCCGGAACCCGAACCCGGCATCAACGACGTCCTCATCCGGATCGATCGTACCGGTATCTGCGGGACGGACCTGCACATCTACGAATGGGACGACTGGGCCCGCTCCACGGTTCCGGTCCCTCTCGTGATCGGACACGAGTTTGTCGGTGAGATCGTGGAAAAGGGATCGAACGTTCCCGACTTCCAGGTCGGAGACATCGTCAGTGGCGAAGGGCACGTGGTCTGCGGCCACTGCCGCAACTGCCTTGCGGGACGCCGCCATCTCTGCGCGGAAACCGAGGGCGTGGGCGTGAATCGACCCGGCGCCTTCGCCGAGTATCTCGTCCTGCCGCAGTCGAACATCTGGTTGCACACGCCCGGCATCTCGCCCGACGTCATGTCGATCTTCGACCCGTTCGGCAACGCCACCCACGCCGCCCTTTCCTTCGATGTCCTCGGCGAGGATGTTCTCATCACCGGAGCCGGCCCGATCGGATGCATGGCCGCCGCCATCGTCCGCCACGCCGGAGCGCGCCACGTCGTGGTTACCGATGTGAATCCCTGGCGCCTCGACCTCGCCCGCAAGCTCGGGGCCACCCGCACCGTCGATGTGCGGACCGTGAAACTGAGCGAGGTTCAGGAGGAACTCGGGATGGCCGAGGGCTTCGACATCGGGCTCGAGATGTCCGGAAACGATTCCGCCTTTCGATCCATGCTCCGCAACATGGCCCACGGCGGCAAAATCGCCCTTCTCGGCATCCCGCCGCACGAGATCGCGATCGACTGGAACGAGGTGATCTTCAACGGGCTCACGATCAAGGGCATCTACGGGCGCGAGATGTATGAGACCTGGTACAAGATGACGGTGATGCTCCAGGGCGGACTCGACATCGAGCCGGTCATCACGCACCATTTTCCCTTTGCCGAATTCGAGAAGGGATTCGCCGCCATGCGCGAAGGCCACTGCGGCAAGGTGATCCTCGACTGGAAATCCTGACACTCTCACCGAATGATCTCCGATTCGACCCTGACAAGCATTCAGGAAACCCTCACCGACATCCGGGACCGCGGATTGTGGAAGTCCGAGCGCATCATCGCGAGTCCGCAGGATTCCCATGTCACCGTTCCCGGATCGGGGGATGTCATCAACCTGTGCGCCAACAACTACCTCGGTCTCGCCGACAACCCGCGCGTGATCGCGGCAGCGCGTCGCGCCCTCGACGAACGCGGATTCGGCGTCGCCTCGGTCCGGTTCATCTGTGGCACGCAGGACATCCACAAGCAGCTGGAGGAACGGATCTCCGGGTTCCTCGGCATGGAGGACACCATCCTCTACGCCTCCTGCTTCGACGCCAATGGCGGCCTGTTCGAAACCCTGCTCGGTCCGGAGGACGCCGTGGTGAGCGACGCCCTCAACCACGCCAGCATCATCGACGGCATCCGGCTCTGCAAGGCGAAGCGCTACCGCTATGCCAACTCGGACAGGGGCGAACTGGAAGCCCGTCTCCGCGAAGCCCGCGAGGCGGGTGCCGAGCGGATCCTCATCGCGACGGATGGCGTCTTTTCCATGGATGGCATCATCGCCGACCTGCCCGGGATCTGCGACCTCGCGGACCGCTACGGTGCGATGGTGATGATGGACGACTGTCACGCGGCCGGATTTCTCGGCGCGACCGGCCGGGGCACCCACGAACATCACGGCGTCATGGGACGAGTCGACATCATCACCGGAACCCTCGGCAAGGCTCTCGGCGGCGCCAGCGGCGGCTACACCAGCGCGCGCCGGGAGATCGTCGACCTCCTGCGCCAACGCTCCCGCACCTACCTCTTTTCGAATTCGATCGCTCCTCCCATCGTCGCCGCCTCGCTGGAGGTCTTCGCCCTCCTCGACGACTCCGCGGAACTCCGCGAGCGGCTCTGGGAGAACACGACCTACTTTCGGCAGGAAATGGAAAAGGCCGGTTTCGACCTCGCCCCATCGGCGACCCCGATCGTTCCGGTCATGATCCCCGATGCCGCCGAGGCCAGCGCGATGGCGGACCGGCTCCTCGCTCTCGGTGTCTACGCGATCGCCTTTTCCTACCCGGTCGTCCCCGAGGGGAAAAGCCGCATCCGGACCCAGCTTTCGGCCGCCCACACGAGGGATGATCTCGAGAAGGCGGTCGCCGCGTTCGTCCAGGCGCGGGACGCCGGGTAGAGGCCGGCTTCCGCGCGGTCCGTCTCACGATGGATCGGCGACTGGCTTGTGGAGGCGGACGCCACGGATTGCTCGCACGTCGGCGCGCCGGGGACGTCGCGCCCTACCGATTCCGGTTTTCCGCGGTAGGGACCGAGCTCCGGGCGGTCCGTCTCGCGATGGATCGACGGCTGGCTTGTGGAGGCGGACGCCGCGGGTTGTTCGCACGACGGCGCGCCGGGGTCGTCGCGCCCTACCGATTCAGGTTTCCTCACTCCTTCCGCAACTTCTCCCGATCCGCGATCAGATCCTCCACCTCCCAGTAGCCCGAGCGGGAGACGGAGTCGGAGGGGAGGAGGACAAGCAAGTGATCAAAGAAAAACTCGAAATCGAGCGCGCCTTCGAACGCCTTTTCCCACGATGGTTCCTGGACTCCTGCGGGAGCATCGGAGTAGGCGATGACACGGCCCGCCCCGTGGATTGAGAGGTGAATCTTGTTCCACCGAAATACGCGAGCGTCCCGAAAGTCGAGGTGCGGGAGTTCAACAATCCCCCTATGGCCTTTCACCAGCCTACCGCTCGGCGTCACTCCAAACGTTCCGTCCTCACTCAGTTTGACAAAGCTCCGGGGAGGAAACGCGGTTCCCCCGGTGCTATTCCCTGAAGTCCACTCCCAATACGCGCTGCCATCGGTGGCAAGATAGAGCTGCTTTGAATCCTCGAACGAGATGGCGGAGATCTCTTTCCCATGGGCCCAATCCATCGCGTGCTTCGCCCCTGCGATAGTTCCGTACCGTTCCGGTTTCCTCTCAGGGGCGCCGCCCCAGGCCAATAGTTTTCCATTTCGCCGAACCACGGCGGAAATCGCGCCGGTCGGCCCGAGGAGCGCTGCATCCTCGATCACTTGCGGAGGATGTTCCGCGGAACCGATCACGGAGAACACGTTCCCATTTGATTCCAGGATCTGGAGATTCCCGTGGGCGGTTCGATGGCTCAGCGCGACGGCCTCTCCGTTGTATGCCTGCAAATCCCGCCGACGTTTGCCGTCAAAAGCGATGACCCGGCCCTCATCCGTGAGCCCGACGATCGAAGCCCAATCGGGTTTGCTGCGGCTCGCGGTGATGCGAACCAGATTCGGATGATCCTCGGATTCGACCCGCCCAAACCACGGAGGCAGCGGCCTGGAATCTGGCTTCAGCGCGATCGAGACCAACCTCCCTTTCCCCTCGGGTCGCCTGGGCGGAAAGTCCGGGATGGGCAAGGGAAACGGCGAATCCGCTTGGTCCCCGGTCGGTGCGCTGTCGATCTGCTGAGATGACTCTTTCGACTCGCGCAACCTCTCCCGGTCCGCGATCAGATCCTCCACCTCCCAGTAGCCCGAACGGGAGACGGAGTCGGCGGGGAGGAGGGCGAAGAGGAAGTACGGTCTCAGGATCTCGAAATCATTGTGGGGACGAAACAAGTCGATCTTGACGGCTCCCTGTGTGGCGATCGAGAAGCGTTCGTCGAGCGGCTCGTAGGGCCGGTTTCCCGACCGGTTCTTGACATGAATGCGGTAGCGGCCGTCCACCGTCCGCACCGCACGCCAGCCACCGTAGTCGTTGCTGGCCGACCATTCGACCTCATTGGGGGTCAATCCCTCGAGAATGGCCGTCGGTTTCGACCGAAACTCATCCCGGAACCAATCCGCGAACGTCCCGTCTTCCGTCACGCAGAGATGGGAACCGATCTGCTGGACGATGCGCTCTTTCCCGGGCCAGATCTCGGGGGGATTGTCCTTGAGAAAGAGATACCACCGGCCATCACGCGTCACGACCGACAATCGATCGCTCATTCGGAACGAGTGCACCCCGGCAGAGAGGTGACGATCATAGTCAGCAGGTTGCAACTCGGAGTCGAACACAGGGGGAGTCCAACTGAGCAGTTTTCCCTGTGCGGTCAGCCCAATGAGTCTTCGACTCGTTCCAATTTGGACAACGGGTTCCTCGTCCGCGAAAAGATGGACAGGCTGCTCCTCGGTGCCCAGGCTTTTGCCTATCCCGACTATCTTTCCTTCACGAGTGAGGTAAGCCAAATGACCCCACCAACCGTGCGCTGCGACCGCATTGACTCCGCGGAGTCCTGGACCGATTCCCGATTGCTCGAAGAACTCGGGTTTTCCCCAGATAGACAAATCGCCGTTGGCTCGCAATGCCACGATCACACCGGGCTCCAGTTCGAAGTCGACGAAATCTGCAGGTCGACTCTCCAACATCTCGTCACACCACGGGGGAAGCGACACAGACGAGTCGTCCGTGATCGGCAGTACGACGAGTTTGCACCGCACATCCGGCCGCTTCGGTGGAAACTCCGGCAAGGGCAGCGGAAACGGCGACTTATCATCCGCGCCGGTCGTCTCGTCACCCGCTCCACCCCTCTCGGCCTCCGTCCGCTCCTCGACGTAGGCCTGCATCTCCTCTTTCCGCTCATCCAGCCCGGACAGGAAGAACGCCCCGACTCCCACCGCGATCAGCACGCCAATCGCCGCGGCGACCATCAGGCTCGTCTTCGATCCGTCCTGCTTCGGCGAACGACGTCTCGGTCCGCGCTGCGACGGCGGAGATTCCTTCTTCTCTCCCTCCTCCGCCACTGCCGCGGAAATTGCCTCCCCGGATCCGGCCGCTGCCGCGGGTTCTCCTTCGGCCTCCGCCTCCCCCACCGCACTTCCCGTGTAGGCCGCCTCGACATCGGTCCGCATCTCATACGCGGTCGAATACCGGTGCTCCGGTTCGACGTCCATCGCCCTGAACACGACATCGTCGAGCCGCGTGTCCACCGGCACCTTCTGCGACGGCGCGGGAAAACGTCCGTGCGGCAACTGCCCCGTCAGCATCTCGTAAAACATCACCCCGAGACTGTAGATGTCGGCCCGCCGGTCCACGTCGCCTCCCGTCAACTGCTCCGGCGCGCTGTAGATCGGCGTCCCCATCGCGATCCCGGTCTGGGTCAACAGAGCCTCGCCCTCCCCGCTTCCTACCATCTTCGCCAGTCCGAAGTCGCCCACTTTCAGGATCCCCGCCTGGTTGATGAAGATGTTCGCCGGCTTGATGTCCCGGTGCACGAATCCCATCCCGTGCGCATATTCCAGCGCGTCGCAGACCTGGCTCACCGCATTGATCGCTCCCTGCAGGTCGAGGTGTCCGCTGCGGATCAGCTGGTGAAAGTCCATCCCGTCGACGAACTCCATCACGAAGTAGGAATGACCCGCCGCGGTGCGCCCGAAATCGTAGACCGTCACGATGTTCGAGTGGTCCAGCTTCGCCATCGCCTTGGCCTCCCTCCGGAAGCGCTCCTCGAAACTCGGATCGGCCGCCGCCATTTCCGGCGGAAGGATCTTGATCGCCACGGGTCGCTCCAGGTTCGTCTGCAGTCCCTTGTAGACCGCTCCCATCCCGCCGCGCCCGAGCAGTCGCGTCACCTCGTAGCCGGGCAACAACGCATCCATCTCCTCCGGCGGGGGCGCCTCCCACCGTCCCGGCACCGCCGACGCCGAGCCGGAACCGGCCGCACCGGCGAGGGCCTCGCGCATCGCGCACGACTGGCGGTCCCCCACCGCCGTCGTCGCCGCGATCCGGGCAGAGACCCGTCCGCGACCCGAGCTCTCGCGATCGTTCGTCGCCCCCGGCACGGAGACGGAAAAGGCGATCGCCGCGATCTGGTGCGAGGTGCTCGGACTCGATTCCGTCGGCATCGAGGGCCTCTTCCAGGAACTGGGTGGCACCTCGGTTCTCCTGGTCCAGGTCTGGGTCCGGCTTCGGCGCGAACTGGGCAGCACCCTCGACCTGCCCGAACTGTTCGCGCTCCCCTCGATCGCCGACATCGCCCGTCGGCTCGACGAGGATTCCCCTTCCCTTTCGCCGGTTTCGGTTTCCGATCCCGATTCGGATTCGGAGCGAAACCTGGACGATTCCCTCGACGAAAAAGCGGTCGCCATCGTCGGCATGGCCCTGCGCGTCCCGGGCGCGAACGATCCTGACACGTTCTGGGAGAACCTCGCCAACGGAGTGGAGTCCATCTCCCGCTTCGAGAAGGACGAGCTCGCCTACCCGGAAGAATACGACCAGCCCAATTTCGTTCCCGCCAAGGGAGTGATCGATGACGTCGAACTGTTCGACGCCTCCTTCTTCGGCATCCTGCCCAAGGACGCGAAGATCATGGACCCGCAGCAGCGGATCTTCCTCGAGCTGGCCTGGGAGGCGATGGAACGCGCCGGGTATGCCCCGAGCACCCATCGCGAACGCATCGGTGTCTACGCGGGAGCCTACTTCGACACCTACTTGCTGGGCCACCTCTGCAGCGATCGCGAGTTTCTCGCCGAGTTGATTCCCCAGATCCAGGTCGGCTCGCTCCAGACCGAACTGGGGAACGACAAGGACTACCTCGCCACCCGGGCCGCCTTCAAACTGAACCTCCGCGGTCCCGCGATGACCCTCCAGACGGCCTGCTCGACCTCGATGGTCGCCATCGTCGAGGCGTGCCGCGCGATTCGCGACGGACTCTGCGACATGGCACTCGCCGGAGGAGTCACCGTGCGAAGCAGTTGACCACGGGCAAGGGCGCCGCCGGAATGGCCGACCGCAGCAATCCGCCCGTCACCTTCCTCTTCCCCGGCCAAGGCGCCCAGCACGCCGGCATGATGCGGAGCCTCTACGAATCGGAGCCCCGTTTCCGCGAGACGATCGATCACGGCGCCTCCCTTCTCGAGGCGAAGCTCGGACGTAACTTCGTCGAGTTGCTCTATCCGGGCGAAGGAGCCGACGTCGAGGCCCTCGGCCACGAGCTCGAGCACACGTCCCTCGCCCAGCCCGCGATCTTCGTCGTCGAGTATGCCCTCGCCGATCTCTGGCGCAGCTGGGGCGTCGAGCCGGCCGCGATGATCGGTCACAGTGTGGGGGAATTCGTCGCCGCCTGTCATGCCGGCGTCTTCGACCTCGAGAGCGGGCTCGAACTTCTCGCGGCCCGGGGCCGTCTCATGGGAGATCTCCCCGCGGGCGGGATGCTCTCGGTCCGATTGCCGGCCGGGGAGTTGCGCGAGATGATGCCGCAAACCCTCGACCTCGCCGCAGTCAACGGTCCCGCCCTCTGTGTCGTCGCGGGCCCTCACGAGGAACTCGAGGCCTTTCGGGCCGATCTCGAGAAGAACGGCGAAGCCGCCAGGCCGCTCCACACCTCCCACGCCTTTCACTCCCGGATGATGGATCCCGCGATCGAGCGCTTCGCCGCCTGCTTCGCGGGAATCGAACTGCGCGAGCCTTCGATCCCGATCCTCTCGACCGTGACGGGAACGTGGCTCACCGGAGCCGAAACGACCGACCCGCACTACTGGGCGAGGCACCTGCGCGAGACGGTCCGCTTCGCCGATGCGGTTGCGGCGCGGGGCGAACAGGACGATCGCCAGCTTTTCCTCGAAGTCGAAGTCGGACCCGGCCAGACACTGACCGGTCTCGCCCGGCAGATTGTGGATCGCTCGGCCGGACATGTCGCGCTCCCGAGCTGCCGTCACGTCAAGGAGCCCGGGAGTGATCACGGGCAGCTCCTCGAGTCGCTCGGCAAGCTCTGGACGGCCGGCGTGGAGGTCGACTGGGACGCGTTCTACGCCTCCGAGGAACGCGGCCGGGTTCCCCTGCCGACCTATCCCTTCGAGCGCAAGCGGCATTGGATCGATCCGTCACCCCTGACCTCCGCGACCGGGCCGGTCGCGGCTACCGATACCGCCGCGCCCGCACCACCCTCCGCGACCGGGCCGGTCGCGGCTACCGATACCGCCGCGCCCGCACCACCCTCCGCGACCGGGCCGGTCGCGGCTACCGATACGTTCGCAGCCGCACCATCCTCCGCGACCGGGCCGGTCGCGGCTACCGATACGTCCGCGCCTGCACCATCCTCCGCGACCGGGCCGGTCGCGGCTACCTTTCCTGACATGAGCACCAACGAATCCGCCTCGCGGCACAAGAGTCTCGCCGCCGCGATCCGCACCATTCTCGAGGAACTCTCCGGCATCCCCCAGGACGAGATGCCCGGCAACGCCACCTTTCTCGAACTCGGTTTCGACTCGCTCCTTCTCACGCAGGTGAGCAAGGGTTTGCAGGACGAGTTCGGCTGCGAGGTCACGATGCGCCAGCTCATGGCGGACTTCGCAACGATCGACGACATGGTCGTGCACCTCGACGCGACGCTCCCCCCGGAAGCCTACCGTCCGGATGCCGTACCGGCCCCGGGCGAAATCGTCGCCGGTCCGCACCCCCAGCCCGCCGCACCGGTTGCTGCTCCCGCCCCCTCTCTTCCGCCTCTCACCGCGCCCGCTGTCCCGGGAGGCACGGTCCAGGCCGTGATCGACCAGCAGCTCGAACTGATGCGCCAGCAGCTCGCCCTGCTCCAGGGAGGGGCCGCCGCCGCACCTGCTCCTGCTCCCATTCCCGAATCGGCACCACCGCCCTCGCCCGTTCCGGCCAAGCCCCAGCCCGCTCCGGTTCCGGCCAAGCCCGCACCAGCACGGAATGCGGATTCCAAGACCGACACCTCGGCGCCGACCACCGCGATCAAGCGCGACGTGACCGAGACCCTGACAGAGAAGCAACAGCGTCACCTCGACGATCTCGTCGCCCGCTACACCGACAGGACCCGCACCTCGAAGGAACTGACGGCGCGCTACCGCAAGGTCCACGCCGATCCGCGAACCGTGGCCGGTTTCAACCGACTCTGGAAGGAGATGATCTACCAGATCGTGGTCGAGAAATCGAAGGGCTCCCGCCTGCTCGACATCGACGGGAACGAATACATCGACATCCTCAACGGCTTCGGACCGAACTTCCTCGGCCACTCTCCCGACTTCGTCACCGAGGCGCTGCGCGAGCAACTCGACCGCGGTGTCGAGGTCGGACCCCAGTGTCGCGCCGCGATGGAAACGGCCGAGCTCTTCTGTGAACTGACCGGCAACGAGCGCGCCAGCTTCGTCAACACCGGCTCCGAGGCCGTGCAGGCGGCGATGCGTCTCTCCCGGACCGTGACCGGGCGCGACAAGATCGTCGTCTTCGCGAAGGACTACCACGGCAACTTCGACGAGGTTCTCGTCCGCTCCGTCGGCGAAGGGGAACGACGCCGCTCCCTGCCGATCGCCCCCGGCATTCCCCGGCGCGCGGTGGAGGACGTGATCGTGCTTCCCTACGGAACCGACGAGTCGCTCGAGGTGATTCGATCCCGCGCCGATGAACTCGCCGCGGTCATCGTCGAACCGATCCAGAGCCGTCGCCCCGAGTTCCAACCGAAGGAATTCATCCGGGAGGTGCGCGACATCACGCAGCGCTCGGGCTCGGTCTTCGTCTTCGATGAGGTCATCACCGGTTTCCGGACCGGTCCGCGCGGTGCCCAGGAGTATTACGGGGTCGAGGCGGACATCGCCACCTACGGGAAGGTCGTCGGCGGAGGCATGCCGATCGGTGTTGTCGCCGGCAAGTCGAAATACATGGACACCTTCGACGGCGGCGACTGGCAGTATGGCGATGACTCGTTCCCCGAGCAGGGCGTGACGTTCTTCGCGGGGACCTTCGTGCGACATCCTCTCGCCATGGTCGCCGCCCGCGAGGTGCTGCGTTTTCTGCGCGGTCAGCCCCCGGACTTCTGGAGGGAGATCCGCCACCGCGCCGACAGGCTCGCCGGTACCGTCGACCGGCTCTTCGTCGAGAACGAGGCACCCTTCCGCATGCCGAATTTCGGCTCGCAGATGTTCGTGCGAACCGTCGAGGACAACCCGTGGGCGAACCTGCTCTTTTTCCACCTGCGCGAGAAGGGGGTATTCCTTCTCGAGGGCTTCCCCACCTACATGACGGCGGCCCATACGGACGGCGAGGTCGACTACGTCATCGACGCTTTCCGGGAGTCGATCGCGGAATTGCAGGAGGCAGGGTTCTTCGCACGCCCCACCTCGGGTTCCGCCCTCCGTCTCAACGGCGCCCGACTCTCGGGACCTCCGCCGCTCCTCTCTCCCGGCGGCGTAGGCGAGGTAAAAAAAAACGTCACCCTGCAGGCCGGACCGGCAGCGAGGGATCCCTTCCTCCATCCGCTGACCAGTCCGCTGGCCGAGATCTGGCTCGCTTCCCGAACCAGTGACGAGGCCACGCTCTGCTTCAACGAGGGCAACGCGCTCGAGCTGCGTGGTGAGCTGTCACGCGACGCTCTTGCGAAAGCCCTGCAGGATCTCGTCGAACGACACGAAGCCCTGCGCGCCGTCTTTCCCGAGGGACGCGAGGGATTCGTGATTCGTCCCGAAATGGAGATCGACCTGCCCGTCGACGACCTCGCCGACTACGACGACGCGACCCAGGCTTTCCGCCGCGACGAGAGACTCGACGAGGCACGCACTGAACCGTTCCCGCTCGGCGAGGGGCCTCTCTTTCGCGCCCGCCTCCTCCGGTTCGCTCCCGACGATCATCTCCTCATTCTCTCCGCCCACCACCTCGTCTGCGACGGTTGGTCGTTCAACGTCGTCGTCGATGATCTCGCCGGCCTCTACGGGGCCAGGCTGCGCGGCGAGGTTCCCCAACTCGCTCCCGCGAAACCGTTCGGTGACTTCGTCATCGAGGCCAGCGAGCGAGAGGTCCGGTCCGAAGGCGGCGCCGACGAGACATGGTGGACCGAACGATTCGCCGAACCGCCGGCTCCCCTTTCCCTCCCCCTCGACCATGTCCGCCCGGAAGCGCCCGACTACCGCAACGGAACCGTCGCCGAGCACATCGATGCGAAGGCCCTGCGCGACCTCAAGCGAGCGGCGGGAAAGTCGGGTTCGACCCTCTTCGCCTTCCTCCTGGGCACATTCCAGACCCTCCTCTATCGCCTTTCCCGCCAGGAACGCTTCGTCGTTGCCTTCCCCTCGGCCGGCCAGAACAATCCCGGCCAGGAAACACTCGTGGGACACTGCGTGAACTTCCTTCCCCTTCCCGCCTCGGTCGATCCGGATCAGCCCTTCCACGCGTTCCTCTCCGACGTCCAGCGCGACGTGCTCGACGCCCTCGATCACCAGGATTACCCCTACGGACGGCTCGTCCGGCGTCTCGGAGCGGCGCGGGAAGGAGGACGGCGCAGCCTCATCGATGCGGTGTTCAACCTTGAACGCATGGATGCCTACGAGGAGTTCGCGGGACTCGACACCCGGATCGAGGAAGTCGACCGCCTCTACTCGGGGAACCCGCTCTTCCTCAAGACGGTCGAGAGCGAACGCGGACTCGAACTGCGCTTCGATTTCCAGACCGCCCTGTTCGACGAGGCGACGATGCGACACTGGCTCGCCTCGTATCGCGCGATGCTCGAGGCGGCGGCCGCTGCTCCGGATCGCACCGTCGCCGAGATCGCCGCATCGATGGCGTCCTGGCAGCGTCGTGCCCTCGAAGACTGGAACGACACCGCCACCGCTTTCCCTCGCGACAGGACCGTGTCCGAGCTTTTCGAAGCGGTCGCGTCCGAGCGGGGCGATGCCATTGCCGTGCGCCACGCCGCAGGTCAAACCTCGTATGCCGAACTCGCGTCGGATGCGGCTCGGTTTGCCCACGTGCTATCCGAAGCAGGGGCGACACCGGGAGGAAAGGGTCGCAGTCTTTCTCGAGAGGTCGCCCGACCTGATCGCCGCCCTTTTCGGAATCCTGCGGACGGGAGCTGCCTACGTTCCCATCGACCCCGACTACCCGGCCGAGCGCATCCGCGACATGCTCGCCGACTGCGGAGCCACGCACGTCGTCACTCGCGAAGCCTTCGTGGGACGCCTGCCGGACGGAGTGAAGGCGGTCACGGTGGAACACGTCGCGCGGAAGGGGGATCCCGGCCGTGCCCCCGCCCGGCCTTCCGTGGCTTCGACCGATCCCGCCTACGTGATCTACACCTCGGGCTCGACGGGCAAACCGAAGGGAACCGTGATTTCCCACCGCGGCATCGTGCGACTCGTGCGCGACACGAACTACTGCGACTTCGGGCCGGACGAGGTGATTCTCCAGGCCGCCACGGTCTGCTTCGACGCCTCGGTCTATGAGATCTACGGGGCCCTTCTCAACGGGGGAACCCTGCTCCTTCCCCCCGCCGGACGGCTCACGGTCGATCAACTCGGCCGCTGCCTGCGCGAGGGCGGCGTGACACAGCTCTTCCTCACGACCGGGCTTTTCCAGGTCATGGTCGATGAGGAACTCGACTCCTTCTCCTCGGTCCGCCAGGTTCTCACCGGGGGCGATATCGTATCGGTCGACCACATGCGGCGCATGCGGGAAGCCCATCCCGAATGCCGGCTCGTGCACTGCTACGGCCCGACCGAGAACACGACCTACACGACGTGCCACGACGTCGTCGCATCCGATTTTGCGAGGCGGACCGTTCCGGTCGGGGGCCCGATCGCGAACTCGACGGTCTGGATTCTCGACGAGGCGGGACGCCCCCTCGCGCCCGGCATTCCCGGTGAACTCTGCACCGGCGGAGACGGTGTCGGGCTGGAATACCTGGGACGCCCCCAGCTGACCTCGGACAAGTTCGTTCCCGATTCCCTGTCGTCCAACCCGGAGGAGAACGCGCGCCTCTACCGCACGGGCGACATCGCCCGCTACCGGGACGACGGGACGATCGAGTTCGTGGGACGCATCGATCACCAGGTGAAGATCCGGGGATTCCGTGTCGAACCCGGCGAGATCGAGAACTGCCTCGCCCGGCATCCGCGGGTCGCCCAGGCCAAGATCGTGGTGCGGGGAGAAAAGGCCGCCGAGAAGAGCCTGGTCGCCTACGCCGCCCCTGTCGGTGGATTGGACGTCACCGGGGAGGAACTCGCCGGATACCTGCGGTCGAAGCTGCCCGAATACATGATTCCCTCCTCGTTCGTCGTTCTCGACGAGTTGCCACTCAATGCCAACGGAAAGGTCGACACGAAGGCACTTCCCGATCCCTCGACCGGATCCCCTTCGTCGAACACCGAGGCCGACCTGCCCGAACGCGATCCGAACCCGACCGAGACGGAGCTGATCGCGCTCTGGGAATCCGTCCTCGACGTGAGCGCGCCCGGCATCGACGACGACTTCTTCGCCCTCGGAGGGCACTCTCTCCTCGGCATGCGACTCTTCGCCCGGATCCAGAAACGCTTCGCCGTCTCGCTTCCGCTCGCGACCCTCTTCGACGCCCCCACCGTCCGCCAACTCGCGACTGTGATCGATGGCACCAACGGAACCGTGCACGAGACCGCTTCCCCACCGGCCGAAGCATCGAGGAACGGCACGCCCCACCCTTCCGCCGCAGGGAGGAAGGGTCACGGTCATCACCTCCCACAGACGGCGAATTCCTTTCCGGCGGCGAAGGCCAACGGAAGTCCTCCCCCGGGAGCAAACGGATCCTCCTCGGCCGGGCCGAAGCAGGCGATCACGGTCGCGATCCGAGCCAAGGGATCGCGTCCCCCCCTCTTCGCCGTCCACGGTGGTGACGGAGGCGTGCTCTTTTACGGGGAACTGTCCGAACGTCTCGGCAGCGATCAACCTTTCCATGCCTTCGAGTGTCCTGCGCTCACGGCAGGGGGACCCATTCCCGAGGACACGGTCGAGGAAACCGCGGCAACCTACCTCGCCGAGATGCGCCGCATTCACCCATCCGGCCCCTACCATCTCTGCGGCTATTCCTACGGTGGCGTGGTCGCCTATGAGATGGCCTGCCAGTTGCGCGAGCAGGGACAGGATGTGGCCTTTCTCGGACTCGTCGATACGGAGAATCCCGCGGTCGAAGCCCGCAAGCTCGGTATCGGGGAACGCGTCAGGCTGAACTGGACCAGTCGCAATCGCCCCGGGGCGGGTGTCCTCGAAAAGGCCGGCAACCTCACCAGGCGCATCGGTGCAGGAGCCGCCTACAAGGCCTACTTCGAAGCCGAGTGCACGCTCGCTCGCGCCCTTCCGGACGCGAAGAACGCGGGCTGGCTCCGCCAGGTGCAGCTGCGGCTCGCCCACGAACGGGCCATGGGAGAATTCCGACCGCGCCGCTTCGACGGACGCCTCACGCTCTTCCGCGCCATGGTCGGAGGTGACAAGTTCGATCTCGGGGAAGACTACGGCTGGCAGAGTCTTGTCGCGGATCTCGACACGATCGACATTCCCGGCAATCATGTCACTGTCTTCGACAGGAAGAACATCGACGGCGTCGCGGCGGCCTTTCGGCAGGCACTCGAGAAACCCGTGCCCGCAGTGATCTCGTGACAGGCCGGGGATGCCTGCCCTTCGCGGAGCCGTCCTTGCGCCCCGGAACTCTTGTGAAACCCGACACACGCCCGCTATCCTTTCCCGTCGCCCCGGCGTCGCTGAACGGACTCCTCCCCGTCGATGCACCACCGGTCGAACTCGTCGTGGCTCCGCTCGATGCGGACCCGCAGGCCGTGGCCGCCTGCCGGGCCGTTCTCAGTCCCGGTGAATGCCGCCGCGCCGATGCCTTCCATTTCGAGCGCGACCGGCGCCGCTTCACCGTGGCACGCGCCACGCTCCGGGGGGGTATCGCGGAGAGAACCGGTCTCGGCCCGGAATCGCTCGTGATCGATACCGACGTGCAGGGAAAGCCCTTTCTCGCCCACCCCGAGAAGGTGCTTCACTTCAACATCTCCCACAGCGGAGAGCGGGTCGTTCTCGCTTTTTCCGAGGACTTCCCACTTGGCGTCGACATCGAGGATCTCTCGCACTCTCATCGCCTGCCCCCGATGGGAGAGACCATCTGTGCGCCCGCCGAATGGGACCGGATCGCCGACCTCCCGACGGAGATCCGGGCGCGGCACCTGATCCGCCTCTGGACCGCGAAAGAGTCCTTTCTCAAGGCGGCGGGCACCGGGTTTCAGGTCGATCCCCGACGGATCGAGGTCCCGGCCTCCGTCACCGAAGGAAAGCCGGCTCCGGTCGAGGTCCACTGGCCTGACAACGTGTCCCTGGCGGCCCGGTTTTGTCTCTATCCCCTACCCGGCTGTGAGACACGGATAGGCCAATCGGGGGCGTTGACGGTGTCCATCGGGTGACCGGGCACTTTGAAGTGGCCCCGGAAAACGGAGCCAAAGGCGAGATGAAGGATTGAGGCTGTCGGTGGTGCAACCCACACTACCGACGAATGAAGAGAAAGAGAAGACATCTGACGGCCGAGTTTAAAGCTCG
>Ga0180430_10000237_pt1 | contig 63241 bp, 49 predicted proteins | sample SS_ome_9_FD_132999 | JGI IMG/M metagenome (GOLD analysis project Ga0180430, IMG submission 132999) | Hypersaline lake sediment archaeal communities from the Salton Sea, California, USA - SS_1_S_2 metaG | ecosystem: Environmental > Aquatic > Non-marine Saline and Alkaline > Hypersaline >...
GCCCGCGGGGTTGGCCGTGTGGCATGTCTATCGGACATGCCCGAATGGCCTCCGCTTCGCTCCGGGCGGCCATTCATCCCCGGGCTTAAAAGCCCGGGGGGTTCTGGCCGGTTTTCTAAATCCGCAACTCTAAATCCAAAACGACATCTAAAATCCTTGGGTTTAGAACATTAGGATTTAGAATTTTGGATTTGTTTAGGATTTAGGATTTCGTGCTTAGGATTTGCAGTCTGCATTAGGCGCAGGACGCCCCTGCCGCTCCTCAGGATGACATCAGAGTTCGTCCGAGATCTTGCGCAGGGTGATCACCAGGCCGCGGCGGCGTTCGCGCTTGGTCACGACGTCGTAGCGGTCGGCCGAGAGGCTCTCCACGTCGGCGATGAGAGTCGCCGTATCGCCCGTGAGGCGACCGGAGAACTCCAGGTGCCTCTGGCTGACCGAGGTGGGGATAAAAAGCGTCACGTACGGTCGATCGCGGAGGTTTTTCTGTATGACCTTTATGTCCGAGGCGTTGCGCGTACCGAGGATCACGAGCGTGAACTCCTCGGCGTCCACCTTCGCGGCGTCCTCCTCTCGCGTGGAGGCGACGACCTTGTCATCCCCCTCCTCCGCCGCGGACGGCTGGGGGAGCCACAGGACCAGCGCCACGGCTGCTATGGCAAGTGCTGTCCTCAAAGGTAGTTCTCCAGAGGTGTGAGCGACTCGATCCTCTCGACCTCTATCATCGCGCGGTCGGTGCCGTCGGCTATGACGATGTTGCCGGCGTCGACGTCCACCTCCTCCAGCACTCCCGAGTAGACGATGCCGAAGGCGATGATCTCCACCTTCTTGCCCTTCGAGTCCATCAGCCCGCGCAGGAGCGCGTCCTCCTCGACAGAAAAGTCGATGTCGAACTTTTTAGGTTTACCCTCGGCCTTGGCTTTCTTAACCTCAGCCTTAACCTCAGCCTTAACCTCAGCCTTAGCCTTAGCCTTAGCCTTAGCCTTAGCCTTAGCCTTCTTGACCTTCCTCGCCATAGCCACCTCCGCTCAGCGGCCCTCCCCGAGCAGCCCGCCGAGCTCCCAGCCTAGCTCCATGGTACACAGCTCGTCAACCGCCGCGCGCGGCGTGAGGCCCTCGTAGAGAATCCTGTACATGGCGCCGCATATGGGCACGCTGATGTCGAAACGAGCCGCCAGGCGACTGACCGCCTCCGTAGTGGGCACGCCCTCTGCCACCATCTTCATGCCCGAGGCGATCTGCTCGAGCCGCTCGCCCTTGCCCATGCGGAAGCCCACCGTGTGGTTGCGCGAGAGGTTGGCGGTGCAGGTCAGCACCAGATCGCCTATGCCGGACAGCCCCGCGAAGGTGAAGGGGTTCGCACCCATCGCCCTGCCGATCTTTATCATCTCGTACAGCCCGCGCGTGATTATCGCGGCGCGCGTGTTGTTCCCAAGGCCCAGCCCGTCGGCCATGCCGGCGGCTATGGCGATCACGTTCTTCACCGCGCCGCCGACCTCCACGCCCACGACGTCGTCGTGCGTGAAGGTGAGGAAGGAGTCGGTGCGGAAGAGCTCCTGCGCCCGCCCCGCCACGCCCGCGTCCCGCCCCGCAATAACCACCGACGCCGGCAGCCCATGCGCTACCTCCCGCGCAAAGCTGGGCCCGGAGAGGACGACGCGGTTTTCCGCCGGGTGGTCCGGGAGGCACTCGGCCAGCACCGCGCTCATGAGCTTGAGGCTTGGGACCTCGATGCCCTTGGTGCAGCTCACCAGAATCGTTTCGCCTGCGAGACCCTCCGCCACCTCAGTCCACACGCGGCGCAGAACGTGCGACGGCACCACCGACACGACGTAGTCGCGCCCGGCTAGGGCCTCGGCCAGATCGCTTGTTGCCTCGATCTCTTCCGGAAGCTCGATGTCCGAGAGGTACAGCGGGTTGCGCCTCGCTGAGTTTATGCCCTCCACGACCTCGGACTCGAAGGCCCACAGCGTGACACTGGCACCCTTTCGGGCCAGAAGTCCCGCCAGCGCCGTGCCCCACGAACCGGCCCCTATGACGCCCACGTTCGTCGCCATGGGCCGTAAATAGCTGATTTAACAGGCAATGCAAATGTTTAATTAGTCGCGCAACTTTTCCCGGGGGCTACCGATACAGGAGGTGAAAACAGTTGCAAGCGCACAGGCCATGCCTAAAATGGAGAGCCTAGTCATGGAAGAGAGACGCCGCCACAAGAGACTCAACGTCACCGTCCCAGTGCTCCTCAGGCACGAGGGGCGCATCATACCCGCCACCGCCCTGAACATAAGCTGCGGCGGGATGTACATCAGGGCCGACGAGTCGGGCATCGAGGGGACCAAACCCGTCGAGGTGATATTCGACCTGGGCGAGCAGGACAAGGATATCGCGATGCGCGGCAACATAACGCGCTCGGAGAGCTCGGCCGACCACACGGGCCTGGGCGTGCAGTTCACCAACCTCTTCTCGCTCTCCCACAAGGCCATCGATCGGTATCTAAAGAACCACCTGAACTGACCCAAAACGCATATTTTTCAAGGTTTTGCCGATCAAAAGCCGCTACGACTCCATGCCGATATAGTTAGCAACTTCTGCGCCCCGCCGCCGATACATCTGCGTATGCCCAGGGTGACCGAGACAAAGGCGTTCGCCGACGTCCTGAGTTCGATCGAGCCGTTCAAGCGCGACCTCAGGGCGATCGTGCGGGCGGAGCGCGGGGACACCTCCTCCTTCGATAACCTCATGAGGTGCGCCGCGCACGAGATCGTCGCCAGAGGTGCGGGCGGCGGCGCGCGCAGCACCTTCATCGGGGCGGTCGATCTGGCGCCCGAGCGGCTGAGCCCCAAATCCCTCAACTCGATGTTTCATAGCCTCCTGCGCGAAAACCGGGATCTCTTCTGGCTGGAGTCGGTCCCGGGCGGCGGCTTCTACTGCCACACCCCCGGCGGGCTCTTCATCCTCGGCGCCAGCACCTTCGTCGTGCAGGACGACATAGGCGACGCCAGCCTGGCGATCCTCTCCAGCGGCGTCACCCTCTCCGCGAAGGCGCCTAGGCTGATATCCTTCGAGAGGAAGGCCATGATCGAAGGATCCGAGTTCCCGTTCTACGACGAGGTCGTGACCGCGGATTTCAAATACACCTTCAGACGCGTCAACGACTACGAGGTCGAGGCCGCGAGCGAAGACAGGAGCTGGAGGGTATCGCTGCTCGATCAGTTCATGGATTCGGTGCGCGCCATGAAAGAGGAGGATGTCTATCTCGAGGCGTGGAGGGACCTCGCCATGCTCATCAACATGCACATCGAGATAGACCGCAGGAATCTGATCAGCAAATCGAAGGAGCTCGAGAGGGAGGGGCCCGAATCCAAACCCGACGTCGACTGGCTGATAAGCAAGCTCTCGCCGCTTCGGCTCATCACCAGGGCGATAAAGGGCTTCAGGGACAACCGGCTGGTGAAGGAGTCCTGGGAGAGGGCCTTCGTCGCGGCGCAGGTGGATATCTTCACCGACAACTTCGCATGGCTGGACATTATCCCGACGCGTGGAGGGGCCGGCGACAGGCTGACGCTATCGAAGCTCTTCGACATGGACGATACGACGAGAACGCTCTCTGAAGTCTTCTGTCCCGTATCGTACCTGACGGCGCTGGCGAAGGTCTCCCAGCTCAGGAGATATGTGGATATCGAGATGAAGGCCGAGGTCGCCGAGCCCATCGAGACGAAAAAGGCCGCCGACACCAGGCACCTCATCGACAGCGCCATAGACTTCATCGGCAAATCGTCGCGCTTCGACAAGGCGAACCCTTCGCACGAATACGGGCCGGCCTGCATCGAGGTGGAATGGGACGTCGGGAACCGAAGGCTCGGGTTCATCGACAGGACGAACGGACACAGCGCCTTCGCGGCGCTCGACCGCGCGAGCGAGGGTAGAAACCACCTGGACAGGCTCGCCAAGAGGGCGGGTGCGAACGTGGACTACCTGATGGGCGGGATAGCCATCACCTTGCCTGAGCCTTCCGCGCCGCAAGGCGGCGGCGCGAGCGGAGGCGGCAAGACGGTGGACGGCCGCCCCCTCGGCCGGCGCGGATCGTTCAACAAGATCGGGATCCCCTGGATCAAAAGAACCATGGGCGGGGCAGCTGCGCTCCCATCGGCAGGAGCGAAGATGACCCTCGGCGGGCTCACGATGGCGAACTGCATGCGGCCGGTCAATGTAGGCCCGCTGATATAGCCCCTGAGCTGGAGCGAAGGGGAGGAATCCAAGGCATCCCGGCAAAACCCTAACGAGGGCCTAACTTGACAGATACCCCCCCTGCGCTGTTAGAAGGCGTCCCCCGGCAAGGCCTTACAGGACGGGGATTTGAGGAGATAAGCTCGATGAGCGCGCACTACCCGTACGGAATAGAAAACGTGGTCCAGAGGCTCGGAAGGTTCTCCGACGCCCTGGCCCCTCTGCACGAGGGGAGGGGCGAGGGCGTGGACACCAGGGAGAACGGCCTGCACGCCATGGCGGCCGCCCTGCTCGAGGAGTCCGTCAAGAGGCCCGACTCGGCGACGTTCTTCGACAGGCTGGTGGTCAACGGCAACGACGCCGGAAGCCTTGCGCTCGCCGCGCGCTACTACGGCGACATCCTCGGCGCCAACCGCGACTACGTCTGGTTCTCATATCCGCCCGGCGCCGGCGCCATAGCGAACACGCCGGGCTTCTCGATATCCATCGGCGCCCCCGAGGGCTTCGAACACCCGGCCGTGGCTGCGGCCAGGGTCCGGATCCCCTCATACGCGCCGCTGAGCGAGGGCAAATCGAAGCCAATCATCGCCAGACTCATGGACCATGCGATCGTGGACGGCGAGACCGTGCCATTCCATGAGAGGCTCGAGCTCGACGGCGTCGTCATAGAGAGGGAGGGAGACTACGGCGTGAGCATCGATGTGGAGGGGAGGTCGGCCGAGTACTCCACGCTCGATCAGTTCTCGTCCGCGATCAAGAGGCTGGCCGACAGGGGCTCGTTCATGCAGGCCCTTGAGGGATATCTCCCCTTCCTCATGGAGCACTTCGACGACTTCGTCCTGGAGATGGAGAGATCGATACCGGACGTGGAGCAGCCGGCAGGCGGGCTCTCCCTTACCGAAGCGGCGCTGAAGGAGTTCAAGTCTGTCATGACCGTCTTCAGGGTCCTGGACCAGTTCACCCGCAACCCCCACATGAAGGCCAGGTGGGAGCACATAATCGCGAGGGGATACCGCCACCACGCCTCCAATATCCTCGCAAAGCTCCAGGGACGGATCGACCTGATTCAGATCAGGTCAAGCAGGGGGAAGCCGATCGCTCCGGCGGAGATCCGGGAGCTGATCGCGGACGCCAAGGAGTTCTACCGCCATCCGCTGATACACATCGAGAGGACCTTCGCAAACTTCACGGACGCGCACCGCTGGATATTCATCGACTGCCCCGGCTGCCGCGAGATGGACCTGCCGCCGCGCATAGGCTCGCTTCTGTTCATCATGCTCAACAGGATAATCTTCAGGGCCGGCCAGGGCGCGCGTGGCGACCATCCGGTGGAACAGCACTGGAACCACGCCAAGCGCACGCTCGAGATCGTCGACAGGACGCCGGGCGGCAAATTCCTGGCCGAGGCCAGGGCCATACTGGCCGAGGCCGGCGTCGACTGGCCCTCGGAAGATCCCTCCACCCTTCTCACCCAGGAGGTCTATAGCGCCATAGAGGTCGCGCGCAGGAGGGCGGTGGACGACGTGGCCAGCAGCCCGGCCTACATCTCTCTCGACTGGGACGCGCCGACGAGGACCGCGACCATCGCGGACCACACCCCTGATCGCAGCGCCCTGTGGGCGTTCGAAGAGAACCGCTCCGGCCGCCGCACGCTGGAGAACATGGTGCCGATGATGGGTCCCGGCTCCGGAGTCAAGTTCACCCCGGGCACGCACCCGGTCTCCCAGATCGCCATCACCCTGCCACACTGCATAAACGTAAAACCAATCCTCTAGGACGGCTTGAATATCCTGCGCCGGCTCTCACGGAAAAACCCGGGACACAATACCGATTTTTCCGGGGAGCACTGGGTCGGATCTTAAAAAATCGGTATTGTGTCCCGGGTTTTTCATTTGTGGTAAGCGCCGGGCGGGAAGGAGCTCTGCCCCCCAGCTGCATTAAGCGGCGTCTACGAGACGAGCGTATGAAGTGCCGCAGCAGCGGGGGGAGAGCTCCGGCGCCCGGAGCGTAATGTGGGAGCCGGCTCTATTACGCCTAGCCGCCTTTATAGTTTACGGAAGGAGGTCGGCGACGCGGCCCTTGAACTTGAGGAGGTCGTCGCGAGAGGAGAAGTTTAGCATCAGGTGTGTGAGCTCGCCCAGCAGGCTGCGCCACTGCTCAGGGTCGCAAGCGTAGATCGCGTCCAGCGTGGCGTGGAAGAGGCAGTCGTCGCCGCGCCAGGGCTTGACGGCCAGAGATATCTCCTCCAGCTCGTACGCGCCCACCAGGTCCCTTATGTCCTCGAAGAAGCGCCTCTCCAGCGTCCCGTGCACCTGCGCCGGCTGCCTGAGCGCCACGTCTATGCGATGGTGCAGGTGCCTGGCGAACTCGAAGTAGCGCGCCTCCCCCTCGTCCTCCGGCTCGTCCTGCTCGGGGGACTTGAGCCCCGCCACCGCCTCCGCGGTGACGGCGATCGGCTCGCCGACGACTAGCTTCAGGGATATGTTCGAAAGTATGCGGCGGCTGCCCCGCGGACAGGCGAGCCCGGTCCCCCGTATGGCCACGGGCACGATCGTAACCTCTTCGTCGGATCCCGCCGCCGCGAGCTCCAGCGCCGCTTCGGTGACGATGAAGGCAGCGCCCTTCTTGAGGTGCCCGGCATCGCCCTTCACCCTCCCGCGCGAACCGACCGTGTAGTATGAGGAGTCCAACCTGCAGCGATACGCGTCGATGCAAGGGGCCGCGCGCGTGCCCTGCGGGTATATGCCCAGCTCGGCCCCCTCCTCCACGAGCTTCTCGGTGGCCCTCCACACGACGTTTCGCGCCCTGGACGCAGTTGCGCCTTCCCCCCTGTCGACGAAGATCATGCCCAGCGCCGCGGCCGCGCGACCGATGCCGAGCAGGCGGTAGTATATCGGGTTGTCGCGAAAGTGGTCCTTGGCCAACAGAAACGCCGGCACGCAGTTGGGCGGCAGCCGCCTCCTGGGCGGCGCGGGCCTGGCCGCGAGCACCAGCGGGGCCAGCGCGAAGTCCAGAAAGCTCGCGTGCGTGTACAGGAATATCTGCGGCCCTGCCGCCGCCGGCAGACGCTCGGCGCCGTCGACCTCGCAGCGCGCCCGGATGAGCTGTACCACCCTGGACGCCCAGACGAGGGAGAGCGATGAGGCGAGCCTGCGCACCCACCTGGAGCCCTTCATCTCGCTTGCCTGCACGAGGATCCTGGCGAGCCAGGCGGTGCTCCACAGCCCGCTCAGCAGACTGGGCAGCCGTATCCTCCTGGGCTCACGGCCGTCGGTGAAGTCGAGCTTCGCCGGATCGACGGTGCGCGATGGCAGATCGGGAAGCCTGTGCCTGAGTATCCCGGATATGCAGATCAGGTGGTCGAAGAACTCCTGCGGGTGGACCGTCGGGTTTGATCTGGCGAACTCGGCCAGCTCGGCGTGCCCCTCCCTCCTGAAGGAACGCATGAGCCATCCGGATACGATGAGGACCATGGCCGCCAGCGCCACGCCCGCGCTGGCCATGTCCTCCAACTTGAGCGCCCTGAAGACGTGCCAGAGGAACCCGCCAATGAGATAGGCAGTCACTATAGTGTCGCGCGGGAGAAAGACCAGGTGTTCCCAGATCCCGAAGGGCTTCTGTATCCTCATCGCGATGCGACCGCCGCCCTCGAAGGCGAAGCCCGCGACCCGAAGCAGCGGGACGAGATAGATCAGCGCGAAGGTGGGGACGAACCACCACCTGACGTGCCATATGTAGTGGGCCAGAGAGCTCAGGTCCATGCCCTAGCGGCTCCCCCTTCGAGCCCCACCGCCGCCCGCGCTCCTCTTGGAGAGCGTGGTGAGCTCGTATCTGAACTGGAGGTCGATCGCCCTTCGACCGATGTGGAAGACCTCCGAGCCCAGGCGCTTGGATATGCGCGCGGGAACGGACTCCGCCGCGCCGTGCTGAGTCTCGTAGACGGTCGTGATGACGCCCCTGTCCAGATCCGCGCTGACCATGTCTATGGGGAATCTCACAAGGGATTTCACGTAGTTCTCGACCTGCTCGACGAGGTGCTTTCCCTTCCTGATGCCGAACCTCTTGCGGATGACCGAATAGTTCGTGATCGATATGTCGTACCTGAAGGCGCGCTGGCCGGCCAGCTGAAGGTGCGCGACCTCCTTCGAGGACGGAAAGACGATGTGGTATGTCAGCGTGTTCTGGCCCACGTGGTCGGCCCAGAAACGCCCGTGCTGATGGATCACGTGCTCCCTGAGGTTTGAGAGAGAGACGCCCGTGTGCGAGTCGGCGCTGCCGTCGAACAGCCCCGACATGAGCGCCTTGTGCTCACCCGCCTTCAGATAGCGGTCGATTGCCCTGAAGGAAAACTCGACCCCCCTGCCGCTGCGGAGGCTGAAGTCAGCGATGCCTATAGAGATCGAGCTTCGACGGGGCGACCTAATGGCCAGGTGGTTTATCAGGCTCGTCAGTATCGACATCGCCTCCGATGCATCCGCCCAGACCTTTGCGAGCTGCGAGGTTATGGAGACCCGGTAGGCCACCTGCCTGCTGAGGAAGAAGGCGTCGTGCCCCTCCAGCACCCTCTTCAGAAGCGTCGGAGGATCGATCAGCACCGGACGGGACGCCTTCGGCGGCCACGCCTCGTGGGGCATGCCCTCGGAGGCCTTTGCCTTCGGACACCTATTTTTCCAGGGCCCCGCCTTGGCCTTAGCTTTTTTCTCGGCCTTAACCTTAGCCTTAACCTTAACCTTCTTCTTGGCCTTAGCCTTAACCTTAGCCTTAGCCTTAGCCTTAACCTTCTTCTTGGCCTTAGCCTTAACCTTAGCCTTAGCCTTCGGCTTGGCCTTCTTTTTTGCTCCAGGAGCCATTATCCCCTTCTTGTAATATAATGATATGGCAAATACAAGCGCCCCGGAGCCCACAGAGGGGCGTTGACAGTACCCGCCATTTAAACTAGACCTCCGGCACCTAGCCCGTCACCTTGGTCGGGGCGCAGCTCCCCGTTTGGGGAGCCGCCGCTTACGTCCGTGAGGTCGTAAAATAACGCTGCTGTTTGATAACTGTATTCAAGGCGTCTGTTTTGGTCGGGGCGTAGCTCCCGCCTCCGCTAAAGCTGCGGCGGGCAGGCAGTCTGGCCACGATGTAAGATGTTCGGGTCCGTGAGGTCGTAAAATAACGCTGCTGTTTGATAACTGTATTCAAGGCGTCTGTTTTGGTCGGGGCGTAGCTCAGTCTGGCTTAGAGTGCACGGTTCGGGTCCGTGAGGTCGGAGGTTCGAATCCTCTCGCCCCGACCAAAACAGACGATATCGTTAAGTTTTTGACAAACAGCAGCATCCTTTTAGGTTCTGACCGAGGCCGGGTACCCGCCTAAGGCGGGTGGCCGAGGAAATACCCGGAGGCGCGAGCCGGAGGGTGGAATCCTCTCGCCCCGACCAAAACAGACGATATCAGGACGAATATGAAGAAGATAGAGGCCATAATCAAGCCCTTCAAGCTCGACGATGTCCGCGAGGCCATCGAGGAGCTGGGCGTCCAGGGCATGACCGTCACCGAGGTCAAGGGCTTCGGCAGGCAGAAGGGCCATACGGAGATCTACCGCGGCGCCGAGTACGTCGTGGACTTCCTCCCCAAGGTCAAGATCGAGATAGTGGTCCCGGAGGAGAGGGCCGCCGAGATCGCCGACGTCATCCAGAAGCGCACGCACACGGGCCGCATCGGGGACGGCAAGATCTTCATCACCAGCATCGACGACGCCGTCAGGATACGCACCGGGGAAACCGGCGAATCCGCACTCTGACAGGGCCCGCCAATAGTCCTTGACAAGTCCCCAAATTTACCTAATTAAGTACGGCTTAAAGATGTTTTTACCTAAATAATTTAGGCTGAATATCAAGTAACAATTATTTTTTGAGGGGTTATGCACACCCAGCGCCCGCCGGACGAGATAGACATCGCACTGATGGAGGCCCTGCAGGAGAGCGGCCGCACCAAGCGAAACGAACTCGCGGAGGCCACGGGGCTGTCCGTCCCGGCCGTGAGCGAGAGGCTCAAAAAGCTGGAGGAGGCGGGATTCATAACCTCCTACCGCGCTCTGGTCGACCCGCGAAAGCTGGGCTGGGACGTAAGCGCCTTCATAGGTGTGACGGTCGACTCCTCCAAGCACTACCGCGCGTTCCTCGAGAGGGTGAGCGCAACCGAAGAGATCGTGGAGTGCCACGCCGTGACCGGCGACGGGACGCACCTTCTCAAGGTGCGCACGCGCAACACGCAGGGGCTGGAGCGGCTGCTGTCGCTCATCCAGTCCTGGCACGGCGTCGTGAGGACGATGACCAGGGTCGTGCTCTCCTCCCCCAAGGAGACGACCCGCATACCTTTGAGCGGCGGCTCGGGCGAGACGGGCAGGACCAAGTAGCCCTTTTAATATCAACCTTTTTACTCAGGAGGACCGAAGATGCCGATCACGAACGCGCTCAGGATGCTAAAGGACAACGGTGCAAAGATGGTGGACTTCAAGTTCGTCGACTTCCCGGGGGTATGGCAACACTTCTCTGTCCCCGTGAAGGAGCTCGACGAGGGCTCGTTCGACAGCGGCTTCGGCTTCGACGGTTCGTCGATGAGGGGCTGGCAGCCCATACACGCCTCCGACATGCTCATAATACCCGACGCGACGACGGCGGTCATGGACCCGTTCATGAACCACTCCACGCTGTCGATGATCTGCAACATCGTCGACCCGATCACGAAGGAGCCATACAGCCGCGACCCCAGGCACATCGCGCAGAAGGCCGAGGCCTACCTGCGCTCGACCGGCATAGCCGACACGGCCTTCTTCGGACCGGAGGCCGAGTTCTTCATCTTCGACCACATCGCTTTCGACCAGACCACCAACGAGGCGTTCTATCGGATCGACTCCGACGAGGGCCGCTGGAACAGCGGCGCCGAGCACGAGCGCAACCTCGGATACAAGCCGCGCTACAAGGAGGGCTACTTCCCGGTCTCGCCCACCGACAGTCAGCACGACCTGCGCACCGAGATGGTGTTGGAGATGGAGAAGGTGGGGATACACGTGGAGTGCCAGCACCACGAGGTCGCTACCGCAGGCCAGGCCGAGATAGACATGCGCTTCGCCCCGCTGGTGGAGATGGGCGACAAGCTGCTGTGGTTCAAGTACATCGTGAAGAACGTGGCGCGCCGTCATAACAAGACCGTCACGTTCATGCCGAAGCCTCTCTACGACGACAACGGCAGCGGCATGCACATACACGTCTCGCTGTGGAAGAACGACAAGCCGCTCTTCGCCGGCGACCGCTACGGCGGGCTGTCTGAGACCGCCATGCACTTCATGGGCGGCCTGCTCAGACACGCCAGGGCGCTGTCGGCGATATGCAACCCGACCACCAACTCCTACAGGAGGCTCGTGCCAGGCTTCGAGGCCCCGATAAACCTGGCCTACTCCAGCCGCAACCGATCCGCCTCCTTCAGGATACCGATGTACTCCTCGAGCCCCAAGGCGAAGCGCATCGAGTACCGGACGCCGGACCCGTCCTGCAACGGCTACCTGGCCTTCGCGGCCATCCTCATGGCAGGTCTGGACGGCGTGCAGAACCGCATCGACCCGGGCCAGCCGCTGGACAAGAACATCTACAAGCTCACGCCCGAGGAGCTCAAGGAGGTCGGGCGCGCCCCGGCGTCGCTCGAGGAGGCGCTGGATGCCCTGGAGAAGGACCACGAGTTCCTGCTCGCCGGCGACGTCTTCACGCAGGACGTCATAGACAAGTGGATAGAGTACAAGCACGAGAAAGAGGTCAGCGAGATGAGGCTGAGGCCCGTGCCCCTCGAGTTCAGCATGTATTATGACATCTAGCCAGTAAGGCCAGAACCGCCAGTACTGCTAGAACGGTTCAAACCGTACTGGCCGTTCTCGCTGTAGCTTTTCTCACTGTACTGGCTTCAGATAGAATCGGGCCCCGATGCCTTCCGGCGTCGGGGCCCTCCTTTGGGGTTTGGTGAAACGCGTTCACCAAGTGCTGTCGTCTATGCTCGCGCCCTTCTAGCCGCCAACCCAATCGCGGCCAGGAGCATGAAGGCCAGATGGAGCGCCTGGGCGCCGCAGGGGGCGCCGGCCGCCAGCTGACAACTCGATTTGCCCGTCTCCTGCCCGGACGGTGCGGAGATCGCGCCCTGAGCGTCGAAGGAGCCGGAGGCCACTCCGTTCACGGCTAGCTCCATCGAGCTCAAAACGTCGAGCTTGCCGTAGCCCCACCTGTCGTTGGGCACGCCGCCGACATAGCTGTCGACGTATGCGCCATCGATGAGGAATCCCTCCACGTCGTCCTGCGTGAAGTTGGGGTTGTGCTGGAACATCAGGGCGATCGTCCCGCTGACGTACGGCGCCGCCATGGAGGTGCCCGCCTGCATGAAGTGCTCGCCGTCGCCGGTGAGTACCTGGGCGGAGACCGCCGCGTTCGAGGACAGCGCAGACGCTATCATGCCGCCCGGCGCGGTTATCTCAGGCTTCTGGCCGGTGGCGGAGGGGTCCGCCGTCGGTCCGGAGCTTGAGAAGTTGAGTATGGATCCTAGCTCCTGGCCGCTGAATATCCAGGAGAGCGACTCGGCGTTCCACCTCGTGCGCGTCGCGTAGCCCGCCACGGCGATGACGCCGGGCGAGGTCGCAGGTATCGCTATGCTCATCTCCCTGTCGCCCGCGACGTATTCGTAATCGCCGCGAACGTCGCCATCCACGGACGTAAACTGGATCGTACGGGCCGGCTTGTCGGGGAAGAGCCAGGCGTCGAATCCGCCGCTGCCGCCGACGACCAGGTCGAAGCTGTAGGATGCGGGGTTGGGAAAGTCGGAATCGAGCATTATCCTGATGCCCACGTGGTGTTTCCCGTTGAGGGGGCTCTCCACCTCCGTGGAGTTTATCATGTACCGGACGTCTCCGCCCAGGAAGCTGCCCGATATCTTGTCGCCCCTGCGCGCCATGTAGGATCGCTGCAGAGGATCGCCCTCGGGTTCGCCGTCGTGCATCGCCAGCCCCACGGACAGGTCGCTCTCGGCGTCGCCCCAAAAGTCGATGTAGTAGATCCGATCGGAGGTGACGGTGCGGATGACGAAGTTTGTGGCCTTGGTAGCGCCCTCCGGGTCGAAGCGAGCATGTATGCCCGTGTAGGAGCGGTCGCCGGAGTACTCGTTCCCCGCCGCCGCGACCAGCGCCCTGCCCGCCTGCCCCTCGACGAGGCTCGACAGGCACTGTTCGAACAGCGACTTTCCGTCGTGCGATCCGATGTGCGTGCCCAGGCTGAGGTTCACCACGGCCGGCATACCCATCTGCGCGGCCTTGGCGAAGACGTAGTAGGCCGCCTCGCATATCTTCGTTGAGAATATCGTGTCGGCGTAGCCGGACTCGAGGTCGAGGCGGGCGTCGTATTTGACCGCCACGATCGAGGCGTCCGGCGCCACGCCCATATACGTGTCGTCGCTGGAGGCCGCTATGCCGGCCACGTGCGTCCCGTGGCCGTCGACGTCCATGAGGATGCAGCTGCCGCTCGATATCGACTCGCCGTCGCACTCGCTGCCGTAGGCGTCGTCGATCTCGGAGGGCACGACGCCGCCCGAGCGGCCCTGGTCCCATATGTAGGCGACGCGGCTGGCGCCGTCCGAGTTCTTTAGGTCAGGATGAGTGTAGTCGATGCCCGTGTCGACGATGCCGATCACGATGCCCGCGCCCGTGTAGCCCTGCGGGAGCCCCAGCCCCTGCATGACCTCGGTGGCCCCGATCTCGGGAGTGGCGATGTCGTTTCTAACGCTTATCGGCTTCGCGGCCTCTATGAAGACCACATCGGACGAGTCGGCGATGGACTCGATCGAGCCGGCGGGCACCCTGGCGGTGACGATCTCGCCCGTGACCACGCCGACGCTCCCTCCGTGCGAGCGGACAAGCTCCGCCACGGACTGCGGATCCGATGCCTTTATGAAGACATCGACGAGCCCGGCTTCGTCCTCCTCCTCTTCCTCTTCCGAAGACTCGGACGGCGGTACCACGCTTATGGACAGCGCCTTGAATTCATCTCTGCCGGGAAAGCTCTCGAGATAAGGGTCCAGCTTGGGATGCGCGAGGCTCGCGCCTGCGGCTAAGAGCAAAGATATGAACGCACAGGCTGATAGAACACGCCTTATCACCTAACCCCCGATTCTCTCCCCCGTACACCTTCTTTATCGGCAGGGATCGAAAATTGTTGCCCCCAAAATTCCCCGACCGAGGCCAAAACTCAAAACCCCCGGAAAACCAGTGTTTTCCGGGGGTTCCGAGCGTCAAAACCCAAGGTTCAGGAGGCCTCCTGGGCCTTAGGCTGCCCAAAAACCTGGGCCCGCGAGTGATGCGGCGGCTTCACCGTGGCGGCGAGAATCGTCGCAACCACGCAGATCGCCGCGGCGATGATGAAGGCCCAGTTGTAGGAGCCGAACATGTCCCAGAGCCTGCCGGCGAGTATCGGCATCAGTATGCCGCCCACGCCGTAGGAGGTGAACATCGCGCCGTAGTTGGCGCCGAGGTTCTTCGTGCCGAAGCTCTCGGCGGTCGCCAGCGGAAAGAGCGCGAAGTTGCCGCCGAAGTTGAAGCCTATCCAGCAGGCGGCGAAGACCAGCCCCGCCTCGGTCATTCCGATCTTGAGGATGCCGGCCAGCATGATCGCCTGCAGCAGCGTCATGAGCGCTATGGCCTTGCGCGCGCCGAGCTTCTGCGAGACGGTGCCCCACACGATCCTTCCCAGACCGTTGAACAGGGCGAGCATGCCTAGCGCCGAGGCGGCGGTGGCGGCCGAAAGACCGCTCACCAGCTCGCCGAAGTTCTTGAGGCACCCGATTACCATCAGGCCGGAGCCGGCGGAGAAGACGAAGGCCATCCACAGCATCCAGAACTGGTGCGTGCGGACGCTCTCGCCCTGGCTGAACTCCTCCGCCTTGGGCGCAGCCGCCTCGGAGGCCGCAGGCGCCCAGCCCTCGGGCTTCCAGCCCGCGGGCGGGTTCGACAGCAGCAGCGCGCCGACGATGACGCTGACCAGGAAGATGATGCCGAAGGCGGTGAAGGTGCCGCCCACGCCGTAGGTCTCGATGAAGCCGCCCCACGTGCCGGCGAGCTTGACGAATATGAAGGCGCCGGCGCCGAAGCCCGCGACGGCGAGCCCCGTGACGAAGCCCTTCAGGTCAGGAAACCACTTCACGCACGCGGCGATCGGGCAGACGTAGCCCAGGCCGATGCCGGCCCCGCCCACGATGCCGATGAAGAAGAGAAGCGCCCAGAAGCTGGTTCCCCCCAAAAGCCCCGCGAGTATGTAGCCAGCGCCCAGCAGCACCGCGCCCGCGAGCGCGACCTTGCGCGGCCCCGCCCTGTCCTGCCAGCGGCCCGCCAGTATCATCACTATGGCGAAGGTGGCCAGTCCCGCGGAGAAGATCGCCTGTGCCTGCGTCGCGGAAAAGGCGTAGGCCCCTGAAGGATCCTGCAGCGCCTTTGTGAACGCGCCCCAGGCATAGATCGCGCCGAGGCACAGCTGCACCAGCAGCGCGCCCAGGACAACCAACCAGCGTCTCGTCTTCATTTACGTCTCCTTTCGATCAGTTAGCCCTCTCGAGTCGTTGAGGGTTTATATATCAAAGGACCCCCTGTCAACATCGGCGGCTCCCATTTTCCGTTGCATCGGGGCCTGCCATGATGCTACTTTTCGCGAAATTCTCAATAAATTCAATCATTCCAAAAGGGGGATACAGATGAAGCGCTTCCTCATCATCATCGCGATGGCATCTTTGGTCCAGGCCGCGGCCTGCTCCAAGCCCTGCTCGGACGCGACGGATTCGAAGGAGCCGGCAGCGACGGTGGGCGGACAGGTCATCACCATGGGCGAACTCAACAAGGCAGCCAAGGACCACCTGGCCCGCATCGACACCGAGATCTATCAGGTCAAGAAGAAGGTCCTCGACAGCCTGGTCGAGGAGCGCATCATAACGGAGGCCGCGAAGAAGGAGAACCTCAGCACCGACGACTATCTGGCCAAGGAGGTCGACGGCAAGATCACCCAGCCCACCGAGGACGAGGTCAAGGCGCTCTTCGATGCGCGCAAGGGCGCGATCAACAAGTCGTTCGACGAGGTCCGCGACCAGATCAGGGGCTACCTGGAGCAAAACCGGAAGGCCAGGGCCCGCGCGGAGCTGCTGGCGAGGCTCCGCTCCGAGGCGGACGTCAAGATATCGCTCAGCCCGCCGAGGGTCTCCATCGACACCGAGGGTGAGCCCGCCTACGGCGAGGGCAGCGAGATCGTTCTCGTGGAGTTCTCGGACTACCAGTGCCCGTTCTGCAAGAGGGTGCGCCCCACCGTCTGGAAGCTCGTCGACGAGTACGACGGGAAGATAAAGTACGTCTTCATGGACTTCCCTCTGTCGTTCCACCGCGAGGCCCGCAAGGCGCACGAGGCGGCGCACTGCGCTGGCGAGCAGGGCAAGTACTTCGACTTCAACAAGAAGGTCTTCGCCGACCAGCGCAAGATGAGCGTGGACGACCTCAAGGCCCACGCGAAGGAGGTGGGCCTGGATACGGAGAAGTTCGACCAGTGCCTCGACTCCGGCAAGTACGCGGACAGGATACAGCAGTCCATAGTGAAGGGCGCGGCCGCGGGCGTCTCCGGCACTCCTGCCTTCTTCATAAACGGAATACTGATCTCCGGCGCGCAGCCCTACAGCTCGTTCAAGGAGGTGATTGAGTCGGAGTTGAGTCGATAGAGGAAGGTTGAGGTTGAGGTTGAGGTTAAGCAATATTAGGACTGTGGTTTACGCTCAGCCTCAGCCTCAACCTTAGCCTGACGTAGTTATTACAGGACATTCATATGCTCGATCCCAAGTACATACGAGAGAACCTGGACGCGGTGCGCGCCAACTGCGAGGCCCGCAATATCAAGGCCGACATAGACCGCTTCGTGTCGCTGGATGCGGAGCGGCGCGAGGCCATAACCAGGATCGAGGAGGTCCGCCGCGAGCAGAACGAGACCGCGGCGAAGATGAAGGGCAAGCTCGAGAAGGCACAGCGCGACGAGCTGATCGCCAAGGGCAAGGAGCTCAAGGCACAGGTGCAGGAGTCCGAGGAGTACCTGCGGCAGATGGAGGAGGAGTTCGACACGGTCGTGCGATCGATTCCGAACATGACCCACCCGGACGCCCCCGTCGCCGCCACCGAGGACGGCAACCGCGAGCTCCGCAGGTGGGGGGAGCCGCCCAAGTTCGACTTCGAGCCCAAGGACCACCTTCAGATCGGGCAGGCGCTGGAGCTGATCGACTTCGAGTCCGCCTCCAAGGTGACGGGCCAGAAGTTCTACTACCTCAAGAACGAGGCGGCGCTTTTGGAGCAGGCGCTGATAAACTACGCGGTCCAGACGCTTCTGGCGGAGGGCTTCGCGCCGGTGGTCACTCCGGACCTGGCCAGGGAGGAGATACTGGCCGGCATCGGCTTCAATCCGCGCGGCGAGGAGACGCAGATATACTCCGTGGCCGACACGGACCTGTGCCTGATCGCCACCGCGGAGATAACCCTAGGCGGCATGCTCAAGGACCAGATCCTCGAGGAGGGAAGGCTCCCGATCAAGTACGCCGGCATATCGCACTGCTTCCGCACCGAGGCGGGCGCGGCCGGCCGCGAATCCAAGGGCCTCTACCGCGTGCACCAGTTCTCCAAGGTCGAGATGTTCGCCTTCACCGCGCCAGATGAATCCGAGCGCATGCACGAACAGTTTCTGGGGCTTGAGGAGAGGCTCTTCCAGGGAATGGAGATACCCTATCGCGTGGTGGACATCTGCACGGGCGATCTGGGTGCGCCTGCATACCGCAAGTTCGACCTGGAGGCGTGGATGCCGGGCAGGGGGGAAGGCGGCGAGTACGGCGAGGTGACATCCACCTCCAACTGCACCGACTACCAGGCGCGCAGGCTCGGCATCCGCTACCGCAAGTCCGGGGAGAAGAGGCCGGTGCACGTCCACATGATCAACGGAACGGCCATCGCCGTCAGCCGCGCGCTCATAGCCATACTGGAGAACTTTCAGCAGGCGGACGGCTCGGTCACGATACCGAAAGTTCTGGTACCGTATATGTGGGGGATAAAGAAAATTGAACGCAAATTAAAATTCTAAATCCGAAATCCTAAACCTCCGCGGGCTGAAGCCCGCGGAGGTTTAGGATTTTCAAAGGAGTTATGATAAAGTTCACGATCAAGATAGTCGAGGCTACCAGCCCCTACGATCTCGAGGACCGCATAAACGAGGCGATCTCCGACCCCGACGTGCGTGGATTCGCGGTGCAGGACGTCAAGACCACGGTCACGCAGATGCCCGGCGCCAAGGTCAGCCGCGGCGGCATGTTCTATCTGGCTTCGATCCTCTTCAGGAAGGACTGATATCTGTCCGGCCTCTGAATTATCCCCAGATCAACCAAGTTCCTCAGTAACATCTCGCGCTCCCATGGCCTCAGCAGGATACGAAATTCCGGGTTGATCGTGGAGAGGTGTTTTCTCACGTACTCCATGTGGAGGGGCGCGCCGTCGAAGATCATGTCCATGTCCCCGAGTATCATGGGAAAGCGCTCCGCAAGTCCGGGGGTGCTCAGGACGCGCTCGATACGCTCCTCCATCGGAGCCCTGTGCTCCCTGGCTATCGCCCTGCGCAGCCTGTAGAAGTCGAAAGCGGTCTCGGCGGCCTCCTTCACCGGCCTCTGCAGTGGTATGGCGTTCTTCACGTACTGCGACATGTCCTGGACTGTGGTGAGCCTGAGGCAGAGCGCGGAGACGAGCATCGCATCGGTCGGATCGATGACGTCCTGGAGGCGCTTGTAGAATAGATAGACCGCGCTCCAGGAGTTCTCGTAGGCCCCGTACTGATCCAGGAAGCCGCCCTTCTCGTGGTTGATGAAGAAGTGATCCTCCACGTTCGATATGTAGGCGACCTTGGGGGCGCCGCCCGTATCGGGCGCAGCGCTCTCGACCACATCCATGCCCTCCCTGGCTATCTCCGCGGCTATCCCGGTTATGCGCCCCTCCAGGAAGATCTCTCGCTCCCTGTAAAACTGCTCCTCGCTGGATATCGTGCCCCCCCTGCCCTCGTCGTCGGTCACCACGAACACCGAGTGCGGCCCGTACATCTTCCTGAGCCCTGCGCCGGTGACCTCGAAGCTCTTCCTGAATTCGTTCATCCAGTGCGCCACGATCTCGACGATGGAAGTCTTGTCTGAAAACGGCACGCGCGACACGATCGCGTCGATTACGCTTTCCGACACGGCGGCGTGGAACCCCTGGTCGAAGGGTGCAGCCCTGGTCATCCCGACGAGCTCCTCAGGCGATGAGCCCGCCGAGCCCTGCAGCCTTCTCTCCTCCGGCATCGGCCTGCCCGATATGAGCGATAGAAACTCCAGGCGGTTTCGAGACATCGACAGCAGCGCGCCGTAGAGGGGTACGAAGCCGAAGGGCACGCGGCGGTTGCAGTCTATAGCCCATGAATGCGTGGCGCCCTGCCAAGCTGCGTATGTGAAGCCGAAGATCGGGCCCACTCCCACGTAGGCGCCGCCGCGCCCCTGAATCCCGTCTATCGCGGAGGGGAAGTCGTGCTCGTTTATGAGGTAGTTGAACATGCCGTACCCCATGAAGCTGCTGGGGTAGACGTGTGCGTTAGAGCGCTCGAAGTATCCGTCGATAACGGGGGCGACGTTGCTGAGATCGGAGCGCCACTTGCCCTTCGCCTTCACGGGATACGCACCGAGGCCCCTGGCCATGGCTGCGGGCGAGACCGCGCCAGACACTATAATCGGCATCTGCGCGGACATGTTTGAGATAGGGCCCCTCATCCGTCGTCCCTCGCTATCACCCCTATATCCTCCAGCACGTTAAGGAAGGCCGCGCGCTCCCAGTCCGTGAGGGTCTCCCTGAAATGGGCCGATCTGTCAAGGAGGGTCGCCTCCGCCTTGTCGCGTGGGATGGGCCTTCCCCGCCATCCCCTCCGGAGCGCCTTGGCGACATAGTAGAAGTCGCCGTCCAGCGTATCCGTCAGGTCACCCATCCTATCCCTGAGCGGCACCCTCATCGCCCTCGAGGTCTCGTAACGGAATTTGAAGATCCTGGCGGCATGAAAGACCGCATCCTCCACCGGTTCGCCCAGCGGAATCGCCTGCTCGACGTATCTGGCCAAATCGTGGACCATCGTCGGATAGCAGCCGAGCGCCGAGATGAGGCGGACATCGTGCCTACCGTTGAACGCCTTGAGTCGCCTGTAGAAGTTGTAGGTATTCCTCTCGACCTCGGTCGGATCGATATCCGGGTCATCCCTCCTCACTCTTTTGTAATCCTCGAAGAACCAGTCCTCGACGTTCGATATGTGCATCGCCCTGAGCGCGATCCCCCTCCGTCTCATGTCGCGGGCGATGGCGGCCAGCCCATCGCCCTCGAGCGGGGATGCCACGCCGGTGATACGGCCATCGATGAAGATGTCGCGCTCGCGCCTGAACTGCTCCTCGCTGGACAGCGTACCCCCCCTGCCCTTCGCGTCTTTGGCCTTGAGTATCGAGATCGGATGGACGTTGCTATGCGCCGAGGGCTCGTCGGACCCTATGCCCGCCTTGAAGGCCGAGAGATATCCGAGGGCGATATCGGCCATCTCGCTTACGCCGTAGAGCGCCCTGAAGCCCGCCATGTAAATCCTGACCGCGTTCTGCACCGAGATCTCGAACGACAGGTCGCTCGGCAGCGCCCTGATGAATTCGACGAGCACATCCGACGGACCGTCCAGAAGGCGAGCCCACTGTTCCGTCTTTGGGATCGGCTTCCCGCTGATTAGCGAGAGGAACTCGAATCGATCGGAGGCCATCGAAAGCAGCATGCCGTAGAGGGGTATAGCCACCATGGGCACGCGCGCGTTCAGGTCGATGTTGTACGCGTGCGCCGCCCCCTGCCAGGCAGGGTATGTGTACGAGAGCATCTGTCCCACGCCCACGTACGCGCCGCCCGCGCCATCGATCGAAGCTATGGCCGAGGGGTAGTCGGGCTCGTTGGTGAAGAGGTAGCCGTTCTCTAGATCGTGGCGGGCGCCCTGATAGCGATGGTAGACGGAGCGGCCGAAGTAGCCCTTTATCACCCTCCTGAGATCGCTGCCCCGAACGCCCCAGACCTCCCCCGAGCGCACGGGAAAGGCGCCGCGCGCGCGAAGGCGCTCGAGGCCGTCCGACGCGTCCTCTATCCTGATCTTGGGAGCCGGGGCGATCTGCTTGATGTTGACGATCGTCCCAGGCACCGTGGACCAGAGGTTCCTCGTGAGGAGCATGCTGCGGCTCGCCGCGGAGCCCGCTGCCTGAGAAGATGCGCCTGGATTTGTCACGCTAGTCCCTATCAATCACACACCCCCGCCCCATATGACGGTGTATCGCCTCTAGCCCCTGAAAGTTGCTAGGTTTTTGGATTTTTCCTCTAGCGGCTCGAGATGGCTTGTTTGAGCTCCTCGACGGTGCTTTGGATCCCGGAGACCGACTTGGGCGCGACGAAGAGCGCGTCGTCTCCGGCGACGGTGCCCAGCACGGTCGAAAGCCCCGCGCGGTCGAGATACTCGCCCACGAAGGCTGCGGAGCCCGGCACGGTCCTCATCACGATCAGCGTCTCGTTGAACTCCATCGTCAGCACCAGGTCCCGGAGGGAACCCGCGAAGGCCGCGCGCCTGGAGGCGTCGAGCTTGTAGGCCACGTGCCCCCTGTCGAGCGACTTGACCGCGCCGATCTTTCGAAGGGCCCTGGAGACCGTCGACTGGTTGACCTCGAAGCCCTGGTTCGCGAGCTCGGCGCAGATCTCCTCCTGCGTCCCCTCGAAGCCCGCCGACAAAAGCTCCCTGAGCGCATCGATCATCTCCGCCCGCCTCTTGGAATCCATGGCCACCTCCCTTTCCTGCATAATTATGCGGACAATGCCGACATTTCAAGAAATTTGTCATTTTTCAAAAAGTCCCGAAACTCGATCGATTTCCTGCCGATAATATATATGTGGGAGCAATTTAATGTATTGAAAATAAAGGAGATTTTATGAGCGACACACCCAGCGTATGCAGCTTTCCTCAGATGGCGGGCAAGGTCATCGAGCAGTCCCAGCGGACGAAGGAGATAAGGAGGGCGGATCTCAACGCCGACGGCGTGAAGGACGAGTACTTCACAGTCTTCGAGGAGAGGATGCTCATCTGCGGCGAGACGCCCGAGAGCATGGTCGTCGATAAGATACGGGAGACGATCGGCGTCAAGGGAGCGCCCAAGAAGGTCAAGGGCGGCGGCGTCTTCGCCACCCCCCTGCGCAGGGTGAGCTACAGGATATCCGACGGGACGACCGAGATCGTGAACAGATGGGTCAGCATGAGGACCCCCCTGGTCTATCCGCTGAAGCACCTCAAGACGAAGATCGGGATCGGCGACCCACTCAAGCTTGCGGACGGAAAGACCTACTTCTTCGAGGGCGTGGATCTGAACGGCGTCTTCAGCTGGGACGGCAAGAAGATGAAGGTGAACCACGACAAGATCAGGCTCTCCGTCGTCACCAAGGAGATGATGATCAAGGGCCTCAAGGGCGAAAAGGTCGACGAGTCCGAGAGGAAGTTCGTCAAACTGAGCGAGATTGCCTCCGTGGTGGACCGCAAGGAGCACCCGGATGTCTACGCTAAGAGATGAACGCTGCGCGAGGAGTGAGATGCCAGGCGCGACATCCATATTCGTAGGCGACATACCCAACTGCCTGCCCGACCTCAAGGACGCGGTCTCCGACTACGACCGAGAGGCCGACGAGTCGATTGGCCTTACTCCGGACGGGCGGTTCACGCGGGACGACTTCGAATACATGAAGAGCGTCCACCCGGATCAGCTAGCCAGGTTCCAAAGCTTCGATCACTTCCGCGGCTACGTCCGGCGCTATATCAGGGAGAACCGCTTCAACCCCGTATGCCAGGAGGAGAGCGGCCTTGCCGTGGACGAGCTTCCGATAGTCATCGCCAACATCCCCCGCTGCGTCGTAGCGGGCGGCGTGTCGCTTTACTCCGCGCTGGTGGAGCTCGACTCCAAGGCGGGGGGCGGAAGAGCCGACGGCAGGTTCTCGCAGGACGACTTCAGGAGGATAAAGCGAAACGGGAGCGACCTGGCGAACTTCGCAAGGTTCGGCCAGTTCAAGAGATACGTGCGCCAGTTCATCGACAGCCAGCGTTGCACGGACGAGTGCAGGGCGGAACGCAACATGAGCGAGGATCCGGAGGGCGACGCGATATGCTACGCGCCGGACGAGCCCGACCTGCCCCAGATCCCGCCGCCCAGGAGAAAGCCCAGGCACAGGGGAAAGGGCAGCGGCGACAGGCCCGAGCCGGACCTGTCCGCCTTCGACTACGACCCTCCAAAATGGCTCAGCGACGGCGTACCCTACGAGAGCGACCCCGCCTTCGCGCGCCCGAGCCCCACGAGGTTCTCGAGGATACCCACCTTCGACGAGCTGCTCGCGGACCACATGAAGAGCCCCTTCGAGGCCGACATCGACCTGCCGGGCCCCATGCGGACCGACGTCCCCAACTTCAAGGTCTCCTTCGACGGCGAGGACTTCATCTTCGACGTCTACGGCTGCTTCGTGAAGTCGCGCCGGGACAGGCGCTGCATAGCCGACTGGCCGTACTACATAGCCATGCTCAAGAACCACAACACGCAGGTCGTGCGGAAGAGGCACGCCGGCCCCGACGGCAAGGTCCGCGTCAGGGTCCCGGCGTCGATAGGCGACCGGGTGAGCGGCTTCGGCATCGACGCCTCCACACAGAGTTTCTCGATGAACAAGCTCTACTGGCAGATCATGGCCGACGGCAGCATAGAGCTCATAAGGAACGTGTTGATAGACTCGCGCGGCAACGAGTACAAGGCCCCGAGCTTCAGGCAGAGGGCGGCCAAGGTACTTCAGGGAACCGGGGTCGGGACCGGGATCTCGGCACTCATCGACCCCATAGGGACCTGGAGGCGCTATCTAGAGATGGTGGACGAGGCGAACAAAAACGGCTTTTCGGGCGAGGTCGACCCCAAGGCCAAGGACACCAGATAAATAAGCTAAGCCCATGTCCTATAAGGCTTTTTATTATGGGCGCGAAGGCAACTCGGCCCCCTCATCAGCCGATAACTATATGTAGGCGGATCGAAAGGGACATGATTTGAGCGTTTCGGAAAAGGACAGATTGGGCGGCAGGACGCAAACCACGGTCCAGGCGGACCTAAACGGCGACGGCTTCGCCGACCGCATCACCAAGATCTGCAGCGAGGGCCAACCCGAGGAGTGCATAGCCACCCAGGTGGAGATGGGGCTCGCCGACGGCAGCTTCATCGAAGTCTATTCGGGCGAAGACGCGACCGACGTCTCCGAGAAGGAAACCGTCTTTTACTCGCCGCAGTACTTCCTGGACGCGGCGGAGGGCCCACAGCGCGCCTCCAAGCTCGCCCTCCCCGGCAGGGCCATGGGCGTGCCCGTGGAGATCTTCACCGAGCCTCTGGACGCGAACGCACTGAAGAGAAAGTGCCTCAAGCTGTTCTCCGATCAAATGATAAAGCAGTGCGTCGAGGAGGCTGAGCGCGACCCGGATGGGCATGCCTTCCAGCCACAGCTCAAAGACGGCGATCTGAGCGACGGCGCGATACGCATGGAGCGCTACGACAGCCTCGCCGCGATCGGCATGAGTTCGCTGGTGGATGACGAGGACCTTACGGAGACGGCTAGCCCTGCGCACGCATACGGCAGACCCGCCATGGCCGTCACGATGCACGAGCTGTACGCCCCCTTCAGCGTAAACCCCCACGACGCGAGCGAGCACAGGCTCAAGCTCAGGGCCAACGTCATAGCGGACGTGAAGGCCAAAACGAGCGAGGTCATGGGCGAGTATTTCTACGCGCACGCCCTGGGGGAGATAGACGATCGCGAGCTGGCCCACGCCGCCAGAAGGCTTTGGGGGACATACAGGCTGCAAGACTGCACGCTGCCGATCCACAGGCTCATGCCGGCTATCGACCTGCACTACATGCTCAAGGGCAAGGCGCTCGTCGACCCGGCCATTTTGAATGGGAAGGTGGGAGAGCTGTACGAGCTCGTCAAGTCATGGGGTGAAAGGGACGTTACGAAAGACGCCCACATCAGGATCGTCACGGCCGTCGCAGATAGAATAGCGAAGGAGCCCCAAGCGCTGGACCGCGCCGAGAGGCTGATGGATGCCATACGCGAGAAGGCCGGCTCCTACCCTGGCCTCAAGGAGCTCATCCTGGAGAGGATCATGACGATAGACGCCTCCGGGGAGGTCTCGGTAGGCGCCCTTCGTCCGAACATGGGCGAGCTGCTGGCGGACACGATAAAGGCCCATCCCGAGGTGCTGATGTCCATCCCGGAGCTGGGTGCGGAACTCGCGGTGGCGCTGAAAGATACCGAGTCGGCCCAGGCATTCCCGGATGCAGCCAGGGCGCTTTGGGAGATGGAGCAGCAGCTGGGCCGAAGCGGCGTGGCGGGCGAATACGCATCGTTCGTGCGAAAGATCGAGTTCCTGCGCAGGATGGCGGGCATCGATCCGGTGGCTCAGATAGACAAGCTGGCGACGAGCGACGACGCCTTCGCGAAGAGGGTCCTCTCCTCCTGGCTTAAGGTGGACTCTGAATCGCTCGAGGATCCGAAGATCATAAGGAGGCTCCTCGACGGGCTGGCCAGGGACCCGATCATGAACCTCACCAAGAACAACCCTCTCAACAACAAGGACGACACGCCGGTGAGCCCGGATTGGATCAGGTCGTACGTAGACGAGCGCCAGAAGAACTGGCTCAGGGTGAGGCTGCTGTCGAAGCTTTACTCGCATGCGGACCCGTACAGTTTCGTGCTGTGGACCATAGAGATAAAGGACCTGCAGTCCATGTCCCACAGCGATGGAAAGGTCCAGCCGCTCTTCGACGGGATGACCTACATGACCATAATGAAGACGCTGGATGAGCTGCTGGCCGATCCCGACAGGGCCAAGGGCTTGATACCGTTTCTCACGAAGCTGGCCCTCGAACCCGGGGACATGACCGAACGGTGCAACGGGATAAAGGGCTACCAGGAGCGCGCGGTGTGCCAGGACCTGATGGACGCCTGCAACGCGAAACCCACGAGGAGCTTTGCGTTCACGCTGAAAGGCGAGGACGGTGACGAGGTTATCGAGGCCATGGGCGCCGAGTCATGCCAGAGCGCCGCACTGCGAATTGCCGAGGGCGGTTTGGAAATCACACGCATCGACGCCCCGTACGGCTCCTTCGAGCCGACGGACGAGATGAAGGCATCCGAGGCCGCGAGGAAGGCCGCCTACAAGAGGTCGGGCGGAAGGCCGCCCAGGGGCCCAGCGAAGGACTACGACCGCACGTTCGACAGCTACATACCCCTCATCGCAACTATCGTCTTCAACGCGAGGGCGCCGCACGACATCCCGGACATCGAACCGATCGTGCAGCTGGCCGAGAGATATCCCAAGGCATGGACGGTGGCGCTGTTGGCGATAGCCAAGAAGGGCGAGAAGAATCCCAAGGCCGTAGCCTTCGTGCGCAAGACGATCGCGAGGGGACACCTCTCAGATGAGCAGCACTACGCAGCGGTGCAGGCGTCGCTGCTGCTCGATGAGGAGGAGAAGATGGCCTATCTGGGGAGGCTGTCGAAACACGAGGATCCGCAGGTGAGGCTCGCCGCCTACAGGGGCATGATGACGGACTACGACGAGGCCCTCTTGCACGCGAAGCCCGACGAGCTCATGGGGCCGCCGAGGCCGGACGAGCACCGCGCGTCATCGCCCTACGTCGACACGAAGATGCCGAGCATAGAGCTCATCAGGCTCGTCAAGAAGGGCATGGGCGACGACGACCTCAGTGTGAAGAGGCTGGCGATGTCGGCGCTGGCCAGGTGGAGGGTCCCCGACGTCGCGCGCCTTCTGGCCGCGGACCTCAGGAGGTACCACGAGATTATCAAGGAGGTGGCTCAGCCCACGGTGCAGGCGGCAACCGAGGACGTTAGGGCCGCAGAGGAGAGGCGGATGCGCCTGGGGATGCTGATGGAGGACATAGTCAACGACCCGGGCACGTTCCTGGCGAACGTTCCGACGATGCTGCACGGGCCGATCGGCAGCGGCGCCTTCACCGAGGAGGGCTCGCTCGCGGAGGAGCTGGCCGGTTCCGACAGAAGGCACGTGGAGATGATGGAGACGCCGTTTCTGGCCGAGGGCGAAGAGCCCGAGGAGGGAAAGACGTATCCAAACATGAAGACGGCGGCGCTGGACGCGATAGCCATGTTCGGCCAGCCCGCGGACATGGCCCCCGTGTTGGAGGAGATGCTCTTCATCGAGGTCAACGCAGACGCCATAGTCCATACGGCCCAGGCGCTTCTCACCCTCCAGCCCGAGAAGGGCCTGCACAGGATCCTGGACAGGCTGGAGGCCGGCAAGGCGCCGCTTAAGCTCGTGGAGCTGGCCAGCAACGCAGCCGTCACCCTCAAACGGAGGGGGCTGGACATAAGGAGCTACACACCGAGGCTCGTCGACTATCTGGACGCCGACAGGCCGGACGCCAGGGAGCTGGTCGCAAAGACCCTCAACGCGCTGGAGGACAAACGCGTCCTGCCATACCTCATAAAGACGAGCCACAACGAGAACCCGCACGTCCGCCTCAGGATGGCCGAGGCCCTGCCCCACTTCGACTGCGCGCAGTCGGCCGCACGCACTGTCGAGCTCACGAAGGATGCCGACGTCATGGTCCGAAACGCCGCGCTCGCCGCCATGCGCATGTACAGGACGGAGGGAGCGCTGGCCGTCATCGAGGAGTACGCCAGGGCGGAGAAGGAAGGGACTTCCGACCGGGCCGGATGAACCTCCAATAATTCTTAGCAATCTATGAGATGATCAGCGCGTCGCCGGATTGATGCTGATTATGGGGCTTATCATGACCTCGCCGCCCGCGCCCATGTTGGAGGAGAAGTCGCAGGACAATCCGAAGCCTATGCCGGGCAAGGTGTCGCGTTTGGGAACGTAGGCCTGCGCCCCCAGTTCGATGGGACCCGTCCTCGGGGCGGTGAGGTTGAACATCCTATCGCCCGCAAGGCTCAGGCCTCCGCCGGAGCCGCCGGAATCGCCCGACTTGGATGGCGAGCTCCTGCGCATCCTCACTATCCTGTCGACCTTCTCGTCGCCCAGGATCCCTCTGAAGAGCATCTCGAGAAAGGCTATGGAGACCTCCTCGGCGGGTTTGATCCTTCTTTCCCTCTCGAGCGTCTTCCTGCGGCGATCTATGAAGCGCTCGAAGGAGCCCTTGTTATGCTCGGACTCCAGCTCGTCGTAGCTCGCCTTCAAGGACTCGTAAAACTCATCGCCCGCCTTTTTCATATATCGCATAAGCGCATCGAGCCTCTTCCTCGGGGGCTGCCTACCGAAGATGACCCTGGAGAGATCGTCCTCGACGATGATGCTTTTCCTGGCCTGCTTGAACTGGGGCGACTCGTACCACCGCAGAAACGCCGCGTGCGCCGCTCCCTTCGGGCCGTCCCAGCTGAAGCTCACCGGGACCTCGATCTCCCGCCCATCTTCGGACCGAAACGTCCTGAAGTCTATTCCCCTGGCGACGCCCTCGGGATCCAGGCCGATACCTACGTTGTACTGGGTGCCTCGAGGGCTGTTCTCATGATTGCGATAGAGGCTCGCGCCCATGAAGCGTCCGTCGGGCGCCACCGATATGTCGTAGAGCCTGTAGCCGAACTGCCTCCTGGTCAGCAGTGTCCTCACCTCGCCCAAGGAGGCGTCCTCCATTTTGGTAACCAGCCACTCCGCCAGCGCCTCCCCGCCCCTGTACGGCAGGCTTACGGTCCACTGGATCGTCATCTTGTGTCCTTCGTCCATACTCGAAAGTCCGCTCGCAAAGGCATTGTTGGCGCGGTCCAGCTTCTCGTCGGGCATTATCAAGCCGTCATCCCTATCGGAGGAGGAGGGCTTTTCGAACGGAAGGATCGGCCTGAAGCGCGTGACCTCCTGGAGCAGCTCCGGGACGCCCTCGCCCATCATGCCGTCGCGGACGGCGATCTCCTCGCTCAACCTCACCTGCGCGCCGCCGTTGTATTCGAGGTACTCGACGAGTATCGCCGCCTGCGAGTGTTCGAGATCTTTGGCGTCGGGAAGCATCCCGGCATCGCTCATCGATACTGGGCGGCCGGTCCGAGAATCGAACACGGCCACGAAGCTCTGCCTCCGAGACGTCGTGGGCGCCATGGGCGAATCGCGATGAAAGCCGCTCTGGGAGTTCACGTCGACGAGTGCCTCGCCCAACATGCCCAGCCACTCGAGCGCGACCGCGCTCGGCGGCCTGGCCAGCCGATCGTCACGGACGTCGGGCCGGCCAACCCTCACCGGCTTTGCGCGCTGCGCTCGCCTGGCCTTCATCGCGCCCTCGCCGCTTATCTCGTCCTTGAAGTAGGCGCGCAGGGTCCCGTAGTCCAACATGTAGTTGACGAAGACGCCTCGGCCTACCGTGATGACCATGTCGGCCACGCGATCTACCGAACCCATCCGCTCGTCGCTGTAGAGGTAGCTCTTTATTCCTGCGAGGACGTCGTCGACGAACTCGTAGGCGCCGACCGCCATGTCGCCGACCAGCTCGTCGCCTATGGGCAGCACCGCGGAGACGTTCTTGCGTATCGCGGCCGCTATCAGCTCGTCCCTGACGCCGTCGATCACATCCTTATATGTGACGTCCTCCCCCACGAAGCGATCCAGCGCGATGACCGCATCGGCCTGGACATCATCCGCCTCGACCGCGGCTATGGTCACGCGCCCCTGAGGGTCGGCGAGCCTCACGCTTTCGTGTAGGGATTCCTTGGGAAATGTGGCGTCGGGCATGATACCTCTCAGCCCCCCCCGACAGGTTTATTATCGGCAGGAAAATCAAAAAGTTGCTGCACTTCTCTGATTTTTTACCTGCATATTTATGCTGTCTAACCCAAATTTAATGCGTATTTTACTTGAATATGCCGATATTTATGCATATACGTGCATAAATTTCTTTTTTCCGGAGGTGCAGGATGGACAGCAAGACGATCGTGCTCGCCTACTCGGGCGGGCTGGACACATCGGCAATCATACCGTGGCTCATCGACGAGTACGGCGCGGAGGTGATCGCCTACTGCTCCGATCTGGGCAACGCGCCCGACGAGGGTTGGCTTGCGCGCAGGGCCAAGGAGCTGGGGGCAAAGGAGTTCATCTTCGAGGACTTAAAGGAGGAGCTCACGCGCGACTACGTCTTCCCAGCGGTAAGGGCGGGGGCGATCTATCAGGAGGCCTATCTCCTCGGCACGGCCCTGGGCAGGCCGCTGATCGCCGAGAGGATCGCGAAGATCGCGAAGGAGAAGGGCGCGTGGGCGGTGGCGCACGGCTGCACCGGAAAGGGCAACGACCAGATCCGCTTCGAGCTGGCATGGGCCTACCTCATTCCCGAGGTCAAGATCATCGCCCCTTGGAAGATCTGGAACTACAAGGGGCGTAGCGATCTGATGGGCTATCTCAAGTCCAAGGGCTTCGACGCCGGCGGGGCGTCGAGCGTCTACAGCGTCGACGTCAACCTCTTGCACAGATCTTGCGAAGGCGAAATCCTGGAGGAGATCGACGAGGAGTTCGACCCGAACAAGATCTACGAGTGGACCAAGCCGCACACGCACTGCGTCTCGGAGCCCACCAAGGTCTCGATCGACTTCACGCAGGGAATACCCACGGGGCTGGACGGGCAGGAGCTATCGTCGGCGGCGATACTTGCGAAGCTCAACGAGATCGGCGGCGAGCACGGTATAGGCGTGGCCGACCTGGTGGAGGAGAGGACGAACGGAATCAAGTGCCGGGGCATCTACGAGACGCCGGGCGGCACGATACTCCACTACGCGAGCAGGGTGCTAAAGCACGTCTGCTGGGATCGCAACGTGCTGGACGTCTCCTCGCAGCTGGGTCGCAAGTATGCGGACCTGGTCTACGACGGGCTGTGGCACTCCGACGCCAGGAAGGCCATAGAGGCCTACTTCGAGGAGGCCGGAAAGGTCCTGACGGGCACGATAGATCTGAAGCTCCAAAACGGCCACATATTCATAACCGGCCGACACGCCCCTTTTTCGCTTTACGGCAAGGAGCTCGTGAGCTTTGAAGACGATGAGTTCGACCTGAACGGTGCGTCGAACGGCTTCTGCCGGACGCTCTCCTTCAGACAGTGGCAGGCGGGAAAGAGAAATGTGGGAATAAGGGGTAAGGGATAAGGGATAAGGGATAAGGGGTAAGGGGTAAGATGGGTGTATTGAAGACAGAGAGGAACCGGGGCGCGGAGCCTTCGCTGTATGAGTTTACCGGCGGCATCGAGGTTGACCGGCGGCTCGCGCCTCAGGAGATCGGCGTCCAGAAGGCGTGGGTGAAGGCGCTGGCCGCCGGGGGCTACCTCGACGCGGAGGAGTGCCGCAGGGCGCTGTACTTCCTCGACAGGGCGCTGGGACAGATCGGGGACGGATCTTTCGAGTGGCGCGCCGAGGACGAGGACATACACATGAACCTGGAGCGCTTTGTCACCGACGAGGCCGGGGACCTGGGCAGGAAGATGCACATGGGCCGCTCCAGAAACGACCTCATAGCCACGACGCTTCGGCTCTTCTCCGCCGACTGCTGCGCGGTCGCAAACGATGGGGCGTGCGACATGGCGCTGGCGCTGTGCGCTCTGGCCGAGGAGACAGCCGGGGTGATCGTGCCGGGTACGACGCACCTGCAGCACGGCCAGCCGGTCTCGCTGGGCCACATCTTTGCCGCACACGCGCAGGCGTTCTTGAGGGACGCGGGCAGGCTCGGCCGCGCCATCCAAAGTTGCATGGAGCACATGCCGCTGGGTTCGGCGGCCCTGGCGGGGACTCCGCTCAAGCTCGATCTAAAGGCGTGCGCGAAGGAGCTGGGCTTTTTCAAGCCCCCCGAGAACAGCTACGACGCCGTCGGCGACCGCGACTTCATGATCGAGGCGATGGACGCCTTCTCCTCCATAGCGGTGCACACAGGGAGGCTCGCCGAGGACGTTATATACTGGTCCTCCAGCGCTGTCGGCCTCGTGAAGCTTCCCAAGGATTACTCCACGGGGAGCTCGATAATGCCCAACAAGAGGAACCCCGACGTGGCGGAGCTTGCCAGGGCGCGCTCGGCCAGGATCATCTCCATGGCCCAGGAGGCGCACTCGATCCTGAAGTCGGTGCCGACCAGCTACGGCAGCGACCTGCACGAGCTAAAGAAGTGCTTCGTGGCGGCATTCGACGAACTATCCGCCACGCTGGGCGCGATGATCCCCTTCGCCGAGGGCCTGGCCGCGGACGAGGTCAGGGCCCGGCAGCTCCTCGAGAGGGGTCACGTCCTGGCCACGGAGATCGCGGACGCGCTCACATCGCAGGGCATGTCCTTTCGGGACGCCTACGCGAAGACGGCGGCGCTGGTGGAGCTGGCCGAGGCGGCCGGAGTGCAGGTCCACGAGATCGAAATCGAGAAGGCCAAGGCCCTGCTACCGGAGGTCGAACTGGGCTTTCTGGCCGACCTCTCATATGAATCAGCAGTGATGAGACGCAGCCTCTTTGGGGGCACCTCGCCGGAACAGGTCTCGCTCTGTATCGGGCGAACCAAGGAGCGCGCGCTGGCGCTCCGAAGCAGGCCGTGACAACCCGTCCGGGACGGTCTATAAATCAAAAACAACATCTTTGAACGGCAGGCAGACGCACTGTCCCGGCCCATCAACCGAAGACAGACAACGACTGCTGAGGTGGGAGATGAAGAGATCGTTGAAGTACAGGGAGATGATCCCCGAGGTCAGGAGGGTCGTCGTAAAGATAGGCAGCCGGGTGCTCGTGCAGAAGACCGGGCGCCCCGACGTGCGGCGGATGCGCAGCCTCGTCCGCGACATATCGCAGCTCAAAAAGGCCGGCTACGAGGTCGTCGTCGTGACGTCCGGGGCCATAGGCGCGGGTATGGAGGCGCTGAGGATGAAGGAGAGGCCCACGAAGCTGCCCGATCTTCAGATGGCGGCGTCGGTGGGGCAGACCAGGCTCATGTGTCGCTACAGCGACCTCTTCGCGAGGCGCGGCTGCAAGGTGGGGCAGGTGCTGCTCACGCACGACGACTTCCACCACAGGATCAAGATGACGAACATCAAGCGCACCATGGAGAACCTGCTCAGGAGCGGGGTCATACCGATTATCAACGAGAACGACGTGGTGGCCGACGAGGAGATACGCGCGGGGCTGGCGCTGGGCGACAACGACTACCTGTCCTCGCTGCTCGTGAAGCTCATCCGGGCGGATTTGCTCATAATGCTCACGACCGTCGACGGCGTGAGGATGACAGGTAATTCCGGCAGGACGAAGAGGATGCGCTACATCGAGCACGTGACGCGCGAGACCTACTCGCACATAACGAAGGGTGCCGGCGCCCTCTCGAAGGGCGGGATGGAGACGAAGCTTAGGGCCGCACACGCGATATCGAGGTCAGGCTGCTCCACAGTGATAGCCAACGGACGCACGGCCGGCGTGCTCTGTGCTGTCATGAAGGGCGAGGACGTGGGAACGATCATACTCGCCATGGGGGAGTGAGGGAGGCTTACGATGGATCTGCATCGATACATAGCGGATATGGGCGAGCGCGCGAAGGGCGCATCCCGACAGACAGCCATCCTGCAGGGCAAGACCAAGGACGCGATGCTCAGGTCGATGGCGGATGAGATCATGGTCCGTTCGGATGAGATCCAGGCCGCCAACGCAGCCGACCTTGAGGCGGCGCGCGAAAGCGGCCTTTCCAAGGCGATGATCGACAGGTTGAGCCTGGACGCCGCCTGCATCTCGTCGATGGCGGAGGGGCTTGGGGCGATAGCCGCGCTGCCCGACCCCGTCGGCGAGGAGATATCAAAGACGGTCAGGCCCAACGGCCTTCAGATAGCGCGGGTGCGCGTGCCGATAGGCGTGATATGCGTCATCTACGAATCGCGCCCCAACGTCACCGCGGACACCGCGGCCCTGTGCCTGAAGGCGGGAAGCGCGTTGATACTGCGCGGCGGCAAGGAGGCGGTGGAGTCCAACCGGGCGATCGCGAAGGCCATCGTGGAGGGAGGCAGGCTCGAGGGCCTGCCGCAGGACGCGATACAGCTCGTCGAGACGACCGACCGCGACGCGGTGAGGGAGCTTGTGCAGCTGGAGGGCAGGGTCGACCTAGTGATACCCCGCGGCGGCGAGTCGCTGGTGAGGGCGGTCGCGGAGCAGGCGCGGGTGCCGGTGATCAAGCACTACAAGGGCGTCTGCCACACCTACGTCGACGAGTCTGCGGATACCGCGATGGCGCTGGCAATCGCCGAGAACGCCAAGTGCCAACGCCCGGGGGTCTGCAACGCCATGGAGACCCTGCTGGTTCACAAGGCGATCGCCCCGGCGCTACTGCCTCGGCTTGCCGAGAGGCTGGCATCGCACGGCGTGCACCTCAAGGGCTGCCCCGCCACGAGGGCCATACTGCCCGACATCGACGAGGCGAGCGAGGCGGACTGGTCGGAGGAATATTTGGACCTCGTGCTCTCCATCAAGGTCGTGGACTCCGCCGCCGATGCGATACGCCACATAAACCGCTACGGCTCCGGGCACTCCGACGCCATAGTGGCGGGCGACGAGGGTGTGCAGAGGATGTTTACGCAGAGGATCGACTCGGCAGCGGTCTACGTCAACGCCTCGACCCGCTTCACCGACGGCGGCGAGTTCGGGATGGGCGCGGAGATAGGCATAAGCACCGACAAGATACACGCCAGGGGTCCGATGGGCCTGGAGGGACTCACCACCTACAAGTACATAGTGCAGGGAAGCGGCCAGATCAGGTGAGCATAGCTCACTTAGGCGCGGGATCGATCGGCCAGAGGTTCAGACCCTCGTCGAACCTGCGCTCGATCACCGGTTCGATCTCCTGCATGAAGACCTCGGCGAAGGGATATATGATCGACCCCTCCATGAGGTGTCCTCCGTAGACGCCATCCTCCGAGGCGGCCATGACGTGACAGTGGATCAGGACCTTGCCCTCCTGCATCGTGATGTTGCCGCCCGAGGGCAGGACCTCGAAGGTGTTGTCGGTGGTCTTGCAAAACTCCTTGCGGCTTCCCTCCACGTAGATGCTGTAGCGAAACTCCCTCAGCCCACCTATGAGCGTGAAGTAACCCGACCTTATGTCGTTTTCCTCCGCACACTCGGTGAGCGACTTGAGCAGGTCCTCGCCCTCGTCGAAGCGAGCCACGATGATCCTCTTGTCCTTACAGACTATGCTCTTCATGTCCCCCCCTCCTCGAACGTCGGCTACCGGGTGAAATCCTCCTCGGACACCATCGCCTTGGTCGGCAGGTAGTCCTCCTCCTTCTGGACGGCGACCTCGATTATGGACGCCTTCGGGCTCGCTACGGCCTTCTCCAGGCACGGACCTATCTCGCCGGCCTTGCTCGCCCTGAAGCCGTTCAGCCCGTAGGCCTCGGCGATCTTGGCAAAGTCGGGCATAGGGCCCAGATGGACCGATGAGTATCTGTCCCTGCCGTAGACGTGGCCCTGCCACTGCCTGACCATGCCGAGATACTCGTTCTTGAGTATGATCGTTATGACCTTGAGATTCTCGTGGGCCAAGACCCCCAGCTCCTCCATCGTCATTTGGAACGAGCCGTCGCCGTCGATGTTGAAGACCTCCGCGTCCGGCCTGGCAAGCTTCGCGCCTATCGCGGCAGGAAGCCCGAGGCCCATAGTGCCCTCGCCCCCGCTGGTGATGAACGTCCGGGGGTAGCGCCTGTTGATGTAGCGATCCGCCAGCATCTGGTGGTTGCCCACTCCGGTGACCACTATGTCCTCGTCCTTTATGAAGTTCCTGAGGTCGTAGAAGACCCTCTTCTGAGAGAGCGGGCTTTCGTCCGCGCTTATGTCCTCGCTCGATTCGAGCTCCTTGAGCTCCTTGAGCTTGCCGGTCCAGTCCGCATTATCGCATCCGGCCCCGGCGTCGCGGACCCCTGCGACGAGCTCCTCCAGGACCAGCCTGGCGTCGCCCACGACAGCGACGTCCGGCTTTACGTTCTCGCCTATCTCCTTCGGATCGACGTCTATGTGGACGATCTTGGCGTCGGGACCGAAGGCCTCCCTCGACGTGACGGTGCGGTCGGCGAAGCGGCACCCTATCGATATTATCAGGTCGCACCTGTTGGCCGCGAAGTTGGAGGTGAGCGTCCCGTACATCCCCACCATGCCGAGGCACAGCGGATGCCTGTCGGGGATCGCGCCCTTGGCCATCAGCGTCCTCACGACCGGGATGCCGGTGACCTCCACGAACTTCATCAGGGCCACCGAGGCGCCGGAGGCGATCACCCCGCCCCCGATGAGCACGAGCGGCCTCTTCGAGCCCTTTATCATCTCGGCTATCTTGCCGAGCCGATCGCGCTGTCCCTCGAAGGCGGGCGAGCTGGCGGGGACCTCCGCGGGTATGGCCCCCTTGAGCTCGCCCGTCTGGACGTCCTTGGGAAGATCGATGTAGACCGGGCCGGGCCTTCCCTCGGTGGTGAGCCTGAACGCCTCGTTGAAGACCCCGAAGATCCTGTCGGGGTCGTCCATCTGAAAGTCCCTCTTGCAGGTGTGCAGTGCTATGTCGACCATGTCGGCTTCCTGGAACGCCTCGTGCCCGATGAGTTTGAACGAGACCTGACCGGCCATCGCTATCATCGGCTGAGAGTCCATCCATGCGGTGAGCATGCCGGTGACGAGGTTGGCCGCGCCGGGCCCGGAGGTGGCTATGCAGACGCCGGGCCTGCCGGAGGCACGCGCGAAGCCGTCTGCGGCGTGCGCCGCGCCCTGCTCGTGCCTCATGAGGATGTTTCGGATATCAGCCTTGTGGTCCAGGAGCGCGTCGAAGACCGGGACGATCCCGCCTCCGGGATACCCGAACGTGTGCGTGACACCGTGTTTGATGAGCGTCTCGACGATGGCATGGCTGCCGTCCATAGGGCCCCCTCTGAGAGTCCCTGTATAGCAAAAGATATAGTGGGTGTAAGGGAAAAAATCGGGGGAGGGATCAGTCCAGCTCCTCGCTCATCGACTGCTCTATGATGGTCTGGCTGGCCATGCTGATCATCTTGTTCACCACCGCGTCCATTATCGCCGCAGCCTGGCCGGACTCGTCGATGGCATGCCAGATCTCGTCCTCGTCCGCCTCGGTGAGATCTATATTGCGTACGCGCTCCATCACGCCGTCGACGTTGGCCGTCTCCACCAGCCTGTTCACGTAGTCGTTCTCGGACTCGCTCAGATACCTGCGGAACGCGCGCTCGCCGACAACCTCCCAGGTGCTGTCGTTCATGAGGCTCGATATGATCGAGCGCACCTCGCGTTCGCTCCACCTGCCGACTATCGTGCCCTTCCTCCGTACGGACTTGTCCAGCTCCGAGGAGCGGAAGACGTAGGCCAGCGCACGGCAGGCTGCGCTCATGCGGCCGTCCAGCTTCAACTCCGCTATCAGGCCTGAGGCGGCGTCGACCCTGGCTGCAAACTCTGGCTTCATGCCTGCGCGCGCGAGCTGCCACTGCATCTGCGACTCGTCCGCGTGTCCATAATTGGCGCCGTATGAATGCAGCCCCAGCCTCTCCTCCGCGAGCGCGATCATGTACCTTGCGAAGGCGGCCTCGAGCCTTCCCTTGGGGGTTTTGCTGTCGGCCGTCGGGGTCAGCTTTTCGTCCTTGAGCAGCCCGCCCGCGATATCGAGATCGAAGTGCGACTCCCACCTCGACAGCTTCGCGGGGTCTATCCCCAGTATCCTGGAGGCATCCGCTTCCACGTCGGAGAGCCTGCGAGCCCCCATCTCGTCGAACGGTAGCGCAAGGGCGACGCCCATGACCAGGGCGCGCTTTATATAGGCATCCCACTCCTCCGCCGTATGCGGCGCGCTGGAGCCGTTGGAGAGCCTGGCCCTGACGAAGGCGTTGAACTGCGCGAGCCTGTCGCCCTTGGCCAGCGATTCTGGCCCCGCCGCGATCTGCGACGTGACTAGCGTCGCGAGCCTGTCCACGACCTCCGGGTCGTCGATCGGCAAGGGCTGCCTTCCGAAAGAGGACTCCCCTCCGGCCTGGCCGAGGCCCATGACCATGACGCCGTCGCTTCGCATCTGCGACTGAAACTTATCGAATTCGGCGCGCGGCGCCTCGAGGGCCTGGGCTGACGCATCGGCGCGCTCGAAGCCCGCGAAGACGGCCCTGCCCTCGATGAAGACGAAGTGCCTGTCGTAGGCGACGTCCCCTATGCGGCTCGATACGACGATCTCCCCTTCCGGCTTCAAATCGCCCGCGCGCTCGAAGATCTCCTCAGGCGAGTCGAACCTCACAGGCTGCGAAGGCCGGGGGAGATCGAGTTCGGAGACGGCCGACAGGGGCCCGCCGTACACGACCCCCATCGCATCGGAAAAAATCCTCTCAAAGACCTCGGGAGCGACCCCGCGCGCCTCGTCGTCCGAGACCAGATTCCTCATCCCAGATACCACCTCGAGACGCGGAGCCAATTCGAAGGGCCCATTCATCCCTTCGCCGGCCATGGGGCTCATCGACTCGGATGAACTGGCGAGGGTCGCCGCGTCCGCTCCATCCAAGTCGGCCTTCGCGTCAGGCGTCTCGCCGGCGCACGCGCGAACCGGGCGAGAAATATCGGATGGCGCGGAGTCCGAGGACACGTTCGAAACCTCGAAGCCTGCGACATCCATCAGCGATTCAGGATCTGCCAATTCGCCGACCTCTATTCCGGCGAGATTCAGCGTGAACTCGACGACACGCTCGAAGCTCACAGGCGGGGCGATCTCAGCGCTTTCGACCTCCACCGGTTCGTCCGCCGTGTCCTCCGGATCGGAGGACAGCCCCTTACTATGTACAAGGATTCGATCCTCAGCGGGCTCGAACGCCTCAACCTCAGCCTTAACCTCAGCCTCAACCTCAGCCTCAACCTCAGCCTTAACCTCAGCCTCAACCTCAGCCTCAACCTCAGCCTCAACCTCAGCCTCAACCTCAGCCTCAACCTTATCAGATCTTTTCAAGACTGCCGCCTGCGGCGCCCTCCTCGATGCGAAGACGGCCGCCGCACAGCGTTCCACGCTGCGTGCCTGCGAAATGGCCGCGCCGTTTCTGGCGGCAGGATTCCGATACGCGAAAGTTGATACCAGATGGGACTTGGTCCCCAAAGAGGAAGCCGCCATCGCAGCGCCCTGAGGCCTGGCGAAGGCGGTTGTGCACGACAATATGTTTACACCGGTTGAAATCTCCATGACCCCTTAAGGCGGACCGATTCCGGGTCCACCACCCCTTTTTGTCTACAGGTTAGTTATCGGCTGAATTCGGCTTATGTTGCGTGGGCATCGCCATTTTTTCGTAAAAAATTATTATTAAAGTATATCATATACTTATAGCCGCACGTCGCAGGGGTCCATGCCCTTTGGGCGGCATCGACACACGCGATCCGCCGCACTTGTGCGAATGCCCCCGATAGCTTATTTTGGGGCATCAAGGGGGCCGCATGTTCGTACAGCAATTCTTCGTGGGTGGGCTGGCGCACAGCTCATATCTGCTGGGTGGCACCGAGAACTGCGCGATAGTCGATCCGCGCCGGGACGTGGGCATCTACGTGGAGGCCGCGCGGAGGATGGGGATGCGGATAACCCATATCCTGGAGACCCACCTGCACGCCGATTTCATATCCGGCCATCTGGACCTCGCGAGGATGACAGGGGCGAGGATCTACGCGCCCAAGTCGGCGCGCTGCAAGTTCAAACATGTTCCGGTAGCGGAGGGGACGCACTTCGGCATCGACGACCTTAGAATAGGCGTGATCGAGACGCCCGGCCACACGCCGGAGCACATCTCCTATGTCGTCAGCGACAAGGCCAGGGGCGACGAGCCCGCATGCGTCTTCTGCGGTGACACGCTATTCGTGGGCGACGTGGGGCGCCCCGACCTCTTCCCCGGTAAGGCCAGGATGCTGGCCACGAAGCTCTATGCCAGCCTCCACGAGAAGCTCATGAAGCTCCCGGACTTCTGCGAGGTGCTGCCCGCGCACGGCGCCGGCTCGCTGTGCGGGAGGGCTATGGGCGCAAAGCGAACGAGCACAATAGGCTACGAGCGGCGCTACAACGCGGCCCTGCAGATAAGGGAGCTTGCGACATTCATATCCTCCCTCACAAACGACATGCCCCCGGCGCCTGACCACTTCAGCCGCTGCAGCGCCATCAACGGCAGGGGTCCAGCGCTTGTGGGCTCGCTGCCCAAGATCGAGGCGCTGGGGCCCACAGACTTCAGGAAGGCGATGGCGCACAAGAGGGCCGTCGTCCTGGACACGAGGGACTACCAGGCCTTCGCCGGAGCGCACGTGCCGCGCTCCTTCCACATCGGAATAGGCGGCAACTTCCCCACGTTCGCGGGGTGGGTGCTCCCGAAGGACGCCGAAATACTCATAGTCGCTGACGACCTCGCTACGGCTGAGGGGGCGCAGGCGAAGCTGCGCATGGTGGGGCAGGACCGAGCGACGGCCTACCTCGACGGTGGGATCTTCGCGTGGGCGAAGGAGGGTTTCGACACATCCGGTGTACGGCTTATCACCCCGCGCGATCTAGCATCCATGGTGCGCCGTCAAAGGGGCATGACGCTCGTCGACGTGAGGGCGCCCGTGGAGTTCAAGGCGGAGCACATAAAGGGCGCGATAAACATACCCGCGCCGGACTTAAGGCGCGCCCACAAAAGACTCAACCCGCACAGGCCGGTGGTCGTGATATGCAGCACCGGGCACCGATCGAGCCTCGCGGCTAGCATCTTAAAGCGCAGGGGCTTCGGCGAGGTGATCAACGTGGCGGGCGGGATGACCGGCTACAGCGCTGCGGGGCTGGCCAAGGAGTGCCCGGTGTGCATGGCGCCGCACCTGCCGCGCTTCATGGGCGCGTAAACGAAGGAAGGCGGGTGGATGGATTTTCTATCGATGGACAGATGGTCGCCGTACGCGGTGGGCGCCGGCATAGGCGTGCTCAGCTGGATCGCCTTTCTGCTATCGGACAAGCCGATCGGCTGCTCGACCGCCTTCGCCCGCACCAGCGGCATGATACTGAGGCTCTTCGCGGGCAAGAAGGTGTCACGCAACGCGTACTTCAGGAGCGTGAAGCCAGAGGTCGACTGGCAGTGGATGCTGGTGGTGGGGATAATAATCGGAGCATTCATATCGGCGCACCTCTCGGGCGAATTCAGGATAACCTGGACCCCACAGCGATGGTTCATGCGCTACGGCCCGGAGGCTCTGCCCAGGTTCGTAGTCGCGCTCATCGGCGGGACGATAATGGGCATAGGCGCCCGCTGGGCCGGGGGCTGCACCAGCGGCCACGGGATAAGCGGCTTCTTCCAGCTCGCGGTCTCCAGCTGGATAGCGGTGATGTGCTTCTTTCTGACCGGCATCATCACGGCGATGAGCCTCTTCTAGGGAGAGCGAATGTTATCGAGGATAAGGACGAAGGAGGCGCTGCAGCTCGCGATCGGGCTTTCGATCGGAATCTGCTTCGGCTTCTTGCTGCAAAAGGGAGGGGCGACCGACTACAACGTCGTGACCGGCCAGCTCCTGCTGATCGACTTCACGGTCGTCAAGATCATGCTCTCGGCCGTGGTGACGGGAATGATAGGTATCTACGCGATGCGGGAGCTGGGGCTGGTGCGGCTCCACCCCAAGGAGGGTTCGGTCGGCAGCACGATAATCGGAGGTCTCATCTTCGGCGTGGGATTTGGCCTTTTGGGCTACTGCCCGGGTACGATCGCCGGCGCGGTCGGCCATGGGGCGCTCGACGCCCTATTCGGCGGCATGGTGGGCATACTCATCGGCTCCGGAATCTTCGCGATTTTCTTCGAGAGGCTCGAGGACTCCATACTCGACAAGGGCTACTTCGGCCAGATCACGATACCGCAGCTCTTCAGGGTGAACCCCTGGGTCGTGATACTGCCGCTGACCATCGTAATAGCCGGGTTTCTCACGGGGCTGGAGATCTTCGGCCTGTGAACCTGTCTCAGAAGGGCCCGATATCACTGCATAATTATTTTATTCTTCGCACTAACAGCGAAGTTGACAGGGTTTGCATAGCGGGACTATAGATTAGTCAGCCATTGGGGGATTGGCCCCGGAGGAAGCATCCGAAGGAGGTCGACCGTGGCTGGGACGAAAAAAGGGAATACGCCGTTTCATAAGCGCCTGCCGGCCATCGAGCCGGACAGGCCTTTTATTTTCAGAGACACATGAGTTTTACGGGGGCCACAAGACGGTCCCCTTTTTTATCGCCGGGAAAGGGAGGGCTTATGAAGCGCAGGTTGTTGATTATCATAGCAGCTTCGCTCCTCACTCTAGTCATGAGCTTCGGCTGCGGCGGTTCAGCAGGCTCCTCTACGGATGACGACATGGGCAGCCCCTCCATAGGCGTCGACGACCCTGCAGGGGGCGACGAAGGATCCGAAGAAGGCGATTCCACGTTCGGCACCGATTCGACCGATGTTCCACCGTCCAAGGCTCTGATAGTCGGCGTGCTCTCCGGCGCGGAGGGCGCAGGCATCCCGAACGCCTCGATAACCTTCCATTCCGATCCGGTCAACGTGATCACGGATGCAATCGGCGTGTTCGAGGCGCTGCTAGAAATCGGCGATCACACCTTCGAGGTCACCGGCGGCGCCATAGGTGAGATATCCGGAACTCTCACCGTAAGCGCCACAGGAATGGTCGACAGCTCGGGCCAGGCCATAGGCTCATTCATAGCTACGGTGACGGCCGTTACGGTCGATCCGATGTCCACCTGCCAGAACCTCCAGCTCGTTGACCTGGGCGACACGACCGTAACCGGAACTCTCGACGGCATCATTCAGGGCACGTTCGGCAACGAGGTCGACTCGCAGGGCACAAACCAGACGGCGATAATCGTAGGCAACTCCGAGATGACGGCGAACATATCCGTGGACGGCAGGCTCTCGGGACTGTGGTTTCCGACGGTCGGCGCATTCAACCATGTGCCTTATCTCTCGAAGGTGGCGGAATGGGTTAAGCCGTTCCAGGGCTCGTTCGCCGGCATCCGAAGGGGCGATGACTACTACTGGCTGACCGACCGATCGAGCTGGAACAGGCCGACCATAGAGTACCAGTCCGGGACCTATGCGCCGATCGCCGTGATCACGCACACCGGCACGGGCGACTGCGCCGGAGCGACGATCAAGGAGCGGGTGTATGTCGTGTACGATGCCTACGAGGACGGCGGAGATCGCGCTAACACCCTGATAAGGGACTTCAACGTATCGGGCGTCACGACGTACAACCTCTGCAGGACCTCCAGCAACGCCTCCTCCGACGCGATGCTGACCGTATACTCGAGGCTCAACCCGAACGACAACTATCAGCTCTTCAGGCAGTGGAGCCCAGACCTGGCCTCGACCAGCTGCGCAGGCGACAGGATGTACTGGACTCAGCTTCCCCAGCCTCACTACACGATAGCGATGGAGGGCATGGACAGGTACGGCAACGCCCTGCCGATTTCCTGCACGGAGTACGTAGTGACACAGGATGATGTAAACAGTGTCGTGCCCAATTCCGACTGTTTTCCCTTGAGTGTCATAGGATCCATCGCAGAGTGGGAGGTACCATCGACCAGGCGCCTTTTTGTAGCTATGGCAGGCTGCGACGGCGCAGGCGTTACCTGCGATGGAGCGATAGACGAGGCCGAGGACGGAGTGCCCTACGCGCTGGAGAACGACGTGAAGAACGGATGGTCTTCATGGCTCACCGGCATCAGGAACGTGTCCAACTCCACCTGGAGGGACAGGTACAAGCGCTGGCTGGTTTCGATGAAGATGCTCGCCGATCGTAACACCGGTGCGATCATCGCCTCGCCAAGCCAGGAGCCCACCTATTACTATTCGTGGCCGCGCGACGGCGTGTTTCAGGCGGTCGCTTACATCATGGCGAGGAAGTACGACGAGGCGGCAGATTTCTTCAACTATCTGTTCGACATGGCCCAGGGCGACATCGCCCAGGGCATCGGTAGCGGATGGACGCAGGCCCACTCGAGTCTCGACGGATCCAAACTGGGACTGCCTCCTGTGCCGCTGCGGATGAACGTCGAGGAGGACCAGCCGCCCACAGTCTTGTGGGGCCTGTGGGTTTACTGGAAGCAGAAGAGCGGAAATCTGCCGTCGGGCATCGACACGAACGATGTGATCGAGGTCGCCGACTACGTCGTATCGAGAATCTGTCCGACCAGCGGGCTCATATGGCCCAGTTTGGACTGGCACGAAAACCCGTACAAGGACATCGGCCAGTCGCTGTACACGAACGCGGCAGCATTCGCTGGCCTGCTTTCGGCAGCAGAGATGGTCGAGGCTGAAAACCCAGGAAAGGCAGCAGATTACAGGGAGGCTGCGAACGCCATACGCGAGGGGGTCTATGACAACCTGTGCGATTCGGATTCCTGCCACACCAGGATAAAATACAGCTTCGCACTGATCGGAAACCTCTGGAACTCCGATCTGGCCTGCTTGGCTTGTCTGTCCTCCGACTACAGCGACGACGACGGCGAACACATAATGGCCTTCGCCTGGCCCTTCCACCTCTTCGAGCTGGGGGACCCGCGCGTGCAATCCTACTACTCAGACACGTGGGGGGGACACGACGACCTGGGAGACTTCTCGAAGGATCACTCCCTATGGATTCCGCGCTATCTCTACAGCTATCTCTATGCCAGGGCTGCGAGCGTAAACGAAGAGACTACAGGGCTTACTGACTATAGGGAGAAGCTGTCGGACGACATATCGGATATGGAATCCTCATTCACCGAGCTGATGACCGAAACGGGCTATCTGATGGATCAGCACATCGACGGCGAGGAGTCGCTCATCTACAGCGACTACGACGGGTCATCCCTCGGCGGCAAGCTGGGCAGCGCAGCCAGGCCGCTAGGCTGGTCGCAGGCGATGGGGATCCTCTATGCGCTGGCCAGACAGAACTCGTTCGTGCCGCTGCTCGACCCCCCGCCCCCGCCCTCGGATTGCACAGCCGGATCCGGGCCGTGTTGCGATGACGACGGCTATTTCCGACCCACGTCGTATCTCTGCGACACCGCGACCGAATACGGATGTCCCAACGGGACTGGCTGCGGTTCCGACGTCAAGAAGAGGAGCGTGAATCAGTACTGCTCGGGGACCTCCGCCGAGTGCACCGGCGCTACGACCGAAGGCGGCTGGAGCGCGCAGGACTACTGCTCCGTCTCCGAGATGTGCGTACCGGGCAACCCAGCATGCCAACCCTGCGTCTGCGTATGCACTTCGGGCGCATGCTGCAACGGGTGCACATACAAGGCCGCGGGGACGACCTGTTACTCGGAAGAGGAATACGATTGCACCGGACCGACCTGCGGAGGCACGCTTCTGGTCCGAACGCACACCAAGGAGTGCACCGGCGCCTCCGCCACATGCGATGGCACACTCAGTTCCTGGAGCGACTGGGCTACGGATGAGAACTGCGACGACGACGAGATGTGCTCCGCCAGCGATGAGGACTGCGTATACGAGGGCGACCTCGGGGACGAGTGCTTCGAGTCGGAGTGCACCTCGGGCACATGCTGCAACTCCACCACGCAGCAGTACCGCCCCGCGGGCTTCATCTGCGACGCGGAGAGCGACGAACGGTGCGCAGGCAGCGGCTGCGGCGCCAATGCAGAAAACGGGGTGCGCTACAGGCGCTGCACCGGCGAATCCTCCGCCTGCCCGAGCACATGGGATAGTTGGATCTGGAGTACAAAGGAGGACTGCACAAACGACGAAAAGTGCTCCACCTCCACGTTTACCTGCGAGACCAGCAGCGCCTGCTGCAGTACATACGATGGCTCGATAGGATTGGAAGCGCACACCTCTGGATTTTCTGTCATGCTCACATGGAATTCCGTGGCGGAGGCAACCGGCTATTACATCACGAGGATAGACGGCTACTACGGAGCGTGTCCGCCCGATTCCAAACACATTCACACCGCTGACGACGACGATGTCTACTATCACGATATGGAGCTGGACAGCGGCGATTGTGCCACTTACGGGATCAAAGTCATAAACGATTGCGGCGTAGGTGCATGTGCGGGAATCGATCTCGGCTGTATGCCGTAGGCTTGCTCACCCACAGCGTGATTGGCCCGGCCTAAGGCGGGCCTTCTCTATGGTGTTTTCATCACCCTCCAACTGTGTATAATCCTCCCCCGGGGGCGGCATGGACACCACTCTGGTCATCGGAATAATACTCTTCTCGGGTTTCCTGCTGGGGGAGCTAGCCCAGAAGCTTATGCTCCCGCGCATCACCGGCTACATCATAGCCGGCGTGATCCTAAACCCCCAGGTCACCCCTATCCTGCCCAAGGGCATAGCCGGCCACACCAACTTCGTCACCAACATCGCCCTGTCGTTCATCACCTTCTCCATCGGGGGCTCCCTCATCTTCAAGAAGATCAGGAGCCTGGGCAGAAGCATCGTCTCGATAACCGTCTTCGAGGCCGAGGTGACCTTCATCTTGGTTGCGCTGGGCGTGGCGCTGATCCTCCCCCTCTTCGCCCACGATATCCGCGGCGGCTGGATGAACACCTTCCTGCCGCTGGGCCTCATAATAGGGGCGCTGGCCTCCCCCACCGATCCGAGCGGGACGCTGGCGGTAAAGCACCAGTACGGCGCCGAAGGCCCGGTGACATCCACGATACTTTCGGTGTCGGCCTTCGACGACGCGCTGGGGCTCGTTAACTTCTCCGTAGCCGCCGTCGTGGCCAAGATCCTGGTCCTCAACGAGTCGTTCAGCATCAGAAACTCCCTGGGCGTCCCGCTCTACCAGGTAGGCGGGGCGCTTCTCCTCGGCGCCGCGTTCGGATTCGCCTTCAACTTCATATGCAGACTCATACGCAAGCAGACCGAGGGCGTGCTTATCGTAATGCTCTTCTCGCTTCTGTGCCTCTGCTACGGCATCGCCACGTTTGCGGGCTTCGACGAGCTCTTGGGCACCATGGCCATGGGGATAGTCGTCACCAACTTCAACCGGGCGCGCGACCGCGTCTTCGAGATACTGGAGCGCTACACCGAGGAGCTCATCTTCGTGCTCTTCTTCACGCTCTCGGGCATGTACCTCGATTTCACCACGCTCGCGACGAGCGCGATACTCGTCGGTCTCTACGCACTCTGGAGGACGGCGGGCAAGTTCACAGGGACATTCATAGGGGCGGAGCTTGGCGGCGCGTCCGGGCCGGTCAAGCGCTACACGGCGCTGGGGCTCATCCCCTCCGGCGGCATCATCATAGGCCTCGCGCTGCTTCTGAAACAGAATCCGGCCTTCTCGCACTTCGCCGACATCGTCATAAACGTCATCATCGGCGCCACCGTGATACATGAGCTGGCGGGACCGATACTCGTTCAGTTCGCCTTCAAGGCCAGTGGAGAGGCGGGCAAGGCGGCTCACTGTCACATGATCAAGAGCAGCTCCCAAGGGAGGTAGTCATGCATCACTACATATTTCTGATATATCCGGCGCTGACCGTCCTGTTCGTGATCATACAGCTCGTGGTCACGCGCAAGAGGCGCACATCCGAGTACATGTGGGCGGTGATACTGACGTACGCGATACTCTTCAACATAGGGCTCGCTGGGCTCATGGGTTTCTACGCCCACGCCTTCATGCCTGAGCAGACCGCGGCCTACATCGGCTGGCCTGCGGGCAGCCCCTTCCAGTTCGAGATCGCCTGTGCGAACCTCGCGTTCGGGATACTCGGCGTGCTGTGCGTGTGGCTGCGTTCGACGTTCAGGCTGGCCACGATAATCGGATTCTCGGTCTTTTTGATAGGTGCGGCCTACGGCCACATACAGCAGATGGAGCTCGCACAGAACTACGCCCCGGGCAACGCCGGGGCGCCTCTGTTCTTCGACGTCATAGCGCCGCCTATACTTCTGGCGCTGTGGGTCATCCACTACGTCATCGCCAAGCGCGGATGCACAAGGCCCGAGCCAGCGCACCACCACGTCGAGGAGTCCTACAGATAGCTCCGATCAAGCGGCGAGGCCCAGCATGACCTCGAGGGTCCTGCCCTTGTTCTCCGCAGCGATATCCTCGGAGTCCGCCTCCGTGTAGACCCGAAACTCCGGCGAGTTGCCCGACGGTCTCAAGTGCACGATGTTGCCGCTCTCGAATGTGATGCGCACGCCGTCGGTGTAGTCGATCGAGGCGACCTTGCCGAAGATATCGCCGAAGACCTCCTCGGCCCGCGCGCGGTTATGCGCCTCGTCGTCAGTGCTGAACTTCGCCAGTATCGCCTTGCTCTTTTCAGTTGGGAACGGCTTGTGGCTGCCGCTGGCGGTGAAGCGCGGCGGCAGCTGGGCCACCAGCTCCTCCACGTGCTTCCCCTGCGTCTTGGCGGACAGCAGCGCAGCTATTATCGCGATGAAAGAGTCGCGGGTCGGCAAAGCGGTGAGAGTGCCCCACTCGAATTCGAAGTCGGTCATGGTCAGCACGCCGCCGTTTGCCTCGTAGCTCACCACGCGCTCAAACCCCTTCTTCACGGCGTCCATCATGCCCTGTATCACGTATGGCGAACCGATCTTCGTGCGGGTCACGTCCTCGAAGAGGCCCGACTTCTCCAAAGCCGTGTTGCAGGATACCGGAGCGGCGACCGAATCCGCTCCGAGGAACTTCGCAACGAGTATCCCAAGCACGTCGCCGCGCAGCCACTCGCCGTCGCGGCCTGCCACCAGGGGCCTGTCGGAGTCGCCGTCGGTGGAGACGATCGCGTCGAAGCCGTACTCCTTCGACCAATTCTTTGCCAGCTCGATGTCCTCCTCGCGTATCGCCTCCGTGTCGACCGGTATGAACTCCTCGGAGCGGCCCAGGCGGGTCACCTCCGCGCCCAGCCCGCCCAGAACGCTCGCCAGCATGTCCCTGCCGACCGCCGTGTGCTCGTAGAGACCGACCCTGATCCCCTGCAAAGCCGTAGGGCCGAAGAGCCCGACGTAGCGCCTGATGAAGCTGTCCCGCGCCTCGTTGTCGACGGAGGCGAGTTCGCGAACCGCGCCCTCCACGAACATGCCGCCCTCGTCGAAGATATCGGTCGGGATCTCGATTACCTGCTCCTTGATGCCCGCCTCGTCGGACTTGAGTATCTCGCCCTCGGCCGTGTTGAACTTGATGCCGTTTCTGTCGGCTGGGATGTGGCTGCCGGTCACCATGATGTTCGGGACACCCTTCTCGATCCCGTACAGGGCGGTCGCGGGCGAAGGTATCTTGCCCAGGTTTATCACCTCGAGCCCCAGATAATCGCCTGCGGCGCCGACGGCGCCCATGATGCGATCGGTGCTCGGCCTCAGGTCCCCGCCGACGGCGACGGAGTCGCCCTCCTTTAGGTCCATCCTCTGCATCAGGTGCTGCAGGAAACCTACCGTGTACGCGAAGCAGACGCGGTCGGTCATATCCTTCACCTCGCCCCTGGCGCCGCTGGTGCCGAACTTCACCCCGCTCGTCTTCATCAGATCGCCGATCATGATCCGCTCCATCTTCACCCCTCCGTTTCCGTCCGTTCCGCCGGGCGCCTGAGGCGCGCCCGCGCCGTTCACATTCGATGGGCCAGACGCCCCCGCACCGGATATGCCCGATGCCAGCCTGGCCGCCGCGGGCACCCTGTGCCCCGCCTCGAACGAGCGCGAGAGCCTCTCGCTCACGACGCCCCCGTACGCCGAGGAGCCCCTGTTCATGGTTATGCCCCCTCTGGGGCCCAAGGCGACCGAGAAGGTGCCTCCGAAGAATCCTGTCATAGATGGGTTGACGGCCGTGACGGGTGTGGTCTCCATTGACTCCTCCTTCCAGACGGCAATGTCATATGAGGTCGGGTGCAAATGCTTATAATACGCACCTTTCCAAGGCAAGCGCAAATTTCCGGGCCCATAAACCCTGGACAATTGCGCCCTTCCGTTGTCTTCTCGGAGGGACTTCGGAAAGGGGGAAAATATGAAGAGATTTGCGATGTTGATGGTTGCCCTGTCGGTATTCGCGACGGCCCAGGCGGCCTACGGCTATGCGGCGAAGATGCCGAGCGCCACGCTCGCCGACCCGCGCGGTGTGAAGCACAGCCTCAAGGCGCCGATGGTGATACTGATCACCGCGCCCACCTACCACGCCGAGCACCCGCAGGAGAGCTGGGACAACGCGCTGGAGAAGGCCATGCCCAAGGGCGGAAACTTCGTGATGCTCGAGGACATGTCGGTCAGCCACTTCAAGGGCATCGCAAAAAAGGACATGAAAAAGGACTGGAAGGGCCCTCCGCCGCTTCTGCTGATCGACGAGACGGGAAACACGCGCAAGGCCTTCGGCGTGGGCGGCGACGAGACCGTCGTGCTCGTCTACGACAAGGGCGGAAAGCTCGTCCACTCGAACGCAGGCGGTGCCTGCGCCGCAGCGGCGCAGGCCGCTTGGGCCAAGTATAAGTAATTACTTATTATTTATAATTATATCGATGTCTTTCGGCGGGGCCCGTCCGCCCATGTGGACGGGCCTTTCTTTATCTCAGACTTTTTTGGCAACTTCTCTGCTGATCGGACGATAAGGCCCCGCAAAGGGGAAGATAGATGACCAGATTCTTGAGCGCAGTTCCTACAGCATCGCACTTTCTCATGGCGCCGCACGGCGCGCCGCCGGGGGGCGCGGGGGGCCTTCCTCCCAACGGGTCCGACCGGGGCCCGAAGTTCAAGTACGGAAACGGGGAGATCGACGCCTTCGCGAGGCTCGAGCAGGGCGTGACGGGCCTGGAGAAGGTCATAAGCAGCGCGACACAGGCCAGGAAGGGCCTCTCCGAGGGGATCTTCGCGCTCCGCAGGGGCTTCGAGAAGATGCGGGCCGAACTGGATGGCGAGAGGGCCCGGCGGAGCGAGCTGGAGGAGAGGCTTGCGCACGCTACGGACGGCTTCGTGCACGAGGAGAAACTCGCAAAGCTGGGGGAGGAACACGCGGCCCAGGTCGCTTCGGCGCGCAGGGAGACGGAGGAGGCGAGGTCGGAGGCCAGGGCGCAGGAGCGCGAAGCCGCCGTGCTCAGGCGCGAGCTCGAACACAAGTTCGCAAACTCGGCCGAGGCCCTGGAGGTCGCGACAAAGTTATCGAAGCTCTGCGACAATCTCGGCGAGGAGCTGGGCGCCGTCCTGGGCGCCATCCGATCTCTATCCGAAGCGCTGGCGCCCGTGGTCGGCAGCGACAGCGATGCCGGCCGCGCCGTCTCCAAGGCTATGGAGGGGGCCGAGCTGAGCTCGGAGCTGATGGCCGAGCTGGACATCTCGAGGTCCGAGCTCTTCGAGATAATGAACGCCGGCATCGAGGACGCCGCGGACGCGGAGGTCTACCTCCCCTCGAACATCCCGCCCCTGAGCGTGGACTCGCTGGCGGTGGTCCCCAGGATATCCCGCGACAAGGAGGTCGTGGACCTCATCTTCCGCAGGCTCCAGACGATGTTCTCTAACATGAAGAGGGAGCGAAACGTCGAGAGGCTCGAGGCCTTCTTCGACGCCTACCAGGTGATGCAGAACGCCGGCCGCATCGACGGCAGGGAGAGGTTCTTAAAGGGCGTGGTGAGCGCGCTCACCGACCGGACTCAGACCGACATGGAGGCGCGCGGCAAGTTCTACGAGCTGGTCAGGCTCGCGGGCATGGTAGAGGCCGGCCGCAAGATCGACACCATCAACCGCGACATCCCCAACGTGGACTACGACGGCTGGAGGGACGAGGGACACCAGGTGGCCATGGAGAGGCTGAGCTCGCCGGCGGAGGTCGACGCCATAGGTGAGGGCAGGCTCATCGAGGTCAAGACGGTCTGGTTCGGCGGCCGCTTCGGCACCTATCTCTCCGAGATGTTCAAGTACGATGGCCTGAGGGATATCGCCATAATAAAGACGATAGAGGACCCCAACAACGGCATCAGCCACATAGGCCACGCCGTGAAGATAGCGAACCAACTCATCAAGTACCGGGAGCTGATGAAGGCCGGCATGGGCGAGATCCTTGAACTGCACGTGACATCGCACGATCCGATCCCGCAGGACGTGATCGACGCGATGCACTCGTTCTTCGGCAAGGGACGCCTGGAGGTCGTCTGGTACGACGACATAATCTCCCATAACGGCAGGACCCTGGAGCCGACCGAGGGCCTCTTCGACGTCCCCGAACCCGCGCCTGAAGCGGAGGAGGCGTCGTCCGCCGATACGGCGGACGAGACGCCGACGATCGTGCCAGAACCCGCGGAGGAGGAGCTGGGGGAGATCGACCTCGAATCCATGGACCACGTGGGCGACCAAAACCGCATAGAGATCGAGGTGGGCGAGCTCATAGAGGAGCAGGACGAGGAGGAGGAGCCAGACGACAGGGACGCCGCCGCGGCCCTCTTCTACGGCAGGGGGCTGATGTCGCTGCTAGATCACGACGCCGACCGCTCGGAGGAGTTTTTGGACTGGCTCGTAGAAGAGGGGCACTGGGCCGCGGACATCGTCGGAAACGACAGCGACGGAATGACAGCGACCGTGCGCGAGCGCGTCGCGCAGTGGCTGGAGGTCGAGGCGCAGGAAAATGCCGCTGCTATGCAAAACCCGTGGGACGCCATCGACGACGACAAGGCCGGAAAGAAGTTCAACGCCCTGCTCTCAGAGGTGCGCGCGAAGGACGCGGCGCTCGACTGGAACAGGCCGCGCACACAGGGGATCCAGAACGTGGACGTAGTGCAGGTGCTAGTCTGGATAATGAAGCTGCCCATCGCGAGGATCAACGCGGAGGTCAGACTCCATGAGGAGATAGGCGACTTCATAGCCTACATGAGGGAGAGGTACCAAAGCGGCATGTCCAGCTACTTCCAGACCGCGCGCGACGGCCCGAGGCTCCTGGACATCATGAAGCGGTACTGCTGGGTTCTCGATAACTCCTGAGGATTCATCCTACGAGGCTCTTCAGCCCCTCTTTGAGGTCGAAGGCCAACTCGCGCTCCTCCGCCAGCTCGACGGAGCCCTTCCACAAATCGGTGACCCTGTCCAGGAACAGATCTATGTCCTCCCAGCCCATCGAGTCGTGGCCGGAGGTTATGCCCATGCCCATCGCCCACAAGGCCCTGGCGTAGCCCTTCCCCCGCTCGACCCTGCCGGAGTTTGAGTCGGCCTCCAGCCTGTAGAGGTTCACCGACTCCGCCCACGCCTCGGATGCGAGCGCCGCCGTGATCCCCCTGGAGCGCATGATCATGGCGGCCTGCTTGTCGTCCTTGTTCTTCATCGCCTGCGCCAGCCACGCGCGTGCGACGAGCGCGCCGATCGGGATGCCCACGCCCGTCCCGCGATCGAATCCTCCGAGTTCTATGGCCCACTCGCCCACCATCGCTCCAGCCGCGTTGCGATGCAGGCCCATGAGGCCCCAGGCGGCACCGACGAAGAGCTCCGCCGCCCTATCGCGCATCTGGCCGCCCAGGGCCGCATAGAGCGCGCCGGCGACGAAGCCGGCCTCTGCCGAGAAGGGCTCCGACTCGTCTATCTCGAGCGCCGCCTTCGCAACGTCGGCCGCCAGAGCCCTCATCCTCCGGTCGCCCTGCGCCCCCTCAGGAGTGATCGCGCTGCTTATCAGCTTCCGGATGGATATCCCGCCAAAGCGACGCGCGCCGACGGCGAAGCCGGGCTCGAACAGGTCCTGCGACTCCGCATCCGCCTTGGAGAGCTCGAAGACGTAGTTCGCATGGACCCCCAGCGACTTCTCGAGCGAGATGATCTCGGGGATGAGCCCGGTAGCATCCGGCTCGCGGCTGAGCATCGACATCCCCTCGATCTGCGCCCTGTAAGTCCGCTCCTGCACCTCGAACGCGGTGCGCGCCGACCCGTCGATGACCGGCAGCGGCTTCCGATGGACGAGCTTCGCCTCTTCGTTCGAGAACCTGATGTGCCCCGCGCTGTAGCCGTCGGGGAACCTCCCGATCGCGGGGCTGCTCACCATGCCGGTCGCGACCCTCATGAAGGCCTGCGGATTATTGATGAAGATCCTCGCCATGCTTCCTCCAAATATTATGCGACGCTAGTACAAAAGCACCCCACTTAACAAGCCATTTCTCAAGGGAGGCCAAAACTGCATCCTTAGGGGTATCTGGCGCCAAACCACCAGTTTTTTCAAGCGTTTCACTTGCTGCAGGCCATATTGAGCCGTTACGTCATACGGGCCTTTGACAGACAAAGGCCCTGGTCCAACCCTCCTTTTGATGATAGGAGTCGTTCATGAAAATAAATAATTTGAAGATAGCCCTCATGGTGATGACGATGTCCATCCTCCCCGCGTGCGGCAGCAGCAGCGGAGGTGGCGGAGGCGGCGGCGGTACGACGCCGGTCGACGTGAACACGCTCGACGGCCAGACCGGCATCGCAACCGACTCGACGTTCCGCTACACATTCTCCGGGCCGGTCGATGCGTCCACAGTGACGTCGACATCCTACTTTATGGTGCCGACCCCCACGTCCACCTCCGTATCGGTAGCTACCGCAAAGGCCGCCTACGATCCGACGATATGCGACTCCGACAACGCCATCGGCGCGACGATCACCCCAGGGGCGCTCTACGCGGACCTCGCCCCCTCTAACCCATTCTCGGCGAACACGGGCTACACGATCTGCCTGAGCACCGACATAATGGTAAACGGCTCCGCCTTCTCCGGTTTTATGGCCAGCTTCGATTCCCAGGGCGGCGGCACTCAGACCGAACGCCTCAGGATAACCAACAGCTGCTCCTACACGATCTGGATCCAGCAGCAGAACATGCCGTCAGGCACGCCCGAGGTAGTGAAGCTCGTCTCCGGCGCACACCAGGACTACCAGATACCGGATGCGGGGCTAGCCTCCACCCGCCTGTGGCCGAAGACCGGCTGCGACGACGACGGGAACAACTGCACGATAGGCCAGAGCTCGGACCCATGTCCCGCGGCCGGCTGCGTGCCCCCGGTGGATTCGAAGATCGAGGCCACGTGGGGATGCACTCTCTCCGACCAGAGCCAGTGCGGCTACGACCCGCAGGGTGACCAGTTGATCGACACCTACTGGAACGCCAGCGCTGTCGACGGTTACACGCTTCCCTTCACGATAACCGTCTCCGGCAACAGCATCACGGACCAAAGCGCGCCTTGCGAAAACGTCAACTGCGCCGACTTGAGTCTAACATCATGTCCCACCAGCGAAGACCTGAGCGTCGGCCAGGGCGGGTCGAGCTATCCCGCATACGCGAACGAAGACCTCCAGGTGAAGGACGCGTCGAACAACGTCATAGGGTGCTACTCGCCCTGCAAGAAGTTCAACTACCCCACCTACGGGGGGCTGAACCTCTCCGAGACCAGCGACCCGCCGGTGATCTACTGCTGCCCCACGCCGCCGATCAGCTCCGAGGAGTGCAGGGCCGGCCCCGTCGTAAACACCGACTACGTCACGGGCGTGCACACGATGTGCTCCAACACCGTCTACGGCTACGCCTACGATGACAAGCTGGGGCTGAGGCACTGCTCCGCAGCTACGCTTGTCTCTATGACGTTCGGGCCCAACTGCCCATAGTCATAGCCCGCGCGAAGCTTCGAAAATAATCGCCCCGATCGGGGCGGCCTGCACAACTCAGCCATTTTTCAGCCGATAACTATATCGAGGGCCATCTTCGGCCCGAGATAGGGAGAGACTGTAAGTGGTTGAAATGCTGGACAATACGATAAAGGCCAAGCTGCTACCCCCCTGCATACACGGGCTGCGCGAAGAAATCCTGAGGATCGACCGCGCAGGCGACGCGGCGGACGGCAGAAAGCCCGACGGGATCCTCTCCGAGGAGGACTTCGAGCGCGCGAGGGACCTGATCCCGGAGCTCTCCCGCTTTGAGACCTTCGGCGCCTTCGTCGGACACGTGAACCGCTATGTAGACGACGCTTGGTGCGCGGAGAGTATGTCGCTGGAAGAGATCGTCGAGGGCTCCGATCCGGAGTGGTCCCCTAATTCGGCGGGCGAAACGAAGACGAGAAAGAAACGCGTGGGTTCCGTCGAAGCGTCGGAGGCACAGGACGATAATCTCTACATCGACGACGCCTCCGACATCTTGAGCCAGCTCAGCAACGCCGTCATCGCCGAGGGCGGGCGCCTGATAGGCTTTGGCAGCGACGGCATGCCCATCTTCAGATACTACTACGTCAACTTCACCGTCACGAAGAGCGGAGCGCTGAAGTTCCTGCCCGACAGGTTCAAGGACTTCCTCAAACGCTTGGACCTGAAGGGCGGGAAGGAGGAGGTACCGATCCCGAACGCCGCCCAGCCACCCCCGGCCTTCACCATAAGCATATCGATCGACTTCGACCTGCAGGAGAGGCAGATCGCAAACGGCCTGAAGCTCAAGGTGATCCACATCACGGAGCCCTTTCTGGACCGAATCGCTGAGCTACACAACGAGAGTGTCCTCGAATCCCCTGAAAGCTACAGGGGGATCGAGCTGTCGCTTATGGCGCTGATGAACAGGCCCACGATAAGCATCGCGGAGAAACGCGAGCGAATCTTCGACCTCTGGGACGAATGCAACGCCTCACGCGTGGGGACGAGGGCACAGGGGAGGATCGTAGGGTTCATCGAGGAGATACTGCCAGAGCACAGCCCCTACGCATACACGCTGGAGGAGGTTCAGAGGTTCAACGGAAGGAGGGCGAGCGGAGAGGCTTTTCTGCCGTATCTATGAACGCCTGACGATAAGGAGCGGAGACATGGTCGAACTCTTGGACAGGACGCTGAAGGCCAGGATGCTTCCGAGCTGCGTTATGAAGCTCAGGGAGAAGATCGAATACTACGACATGGTAGGCGACCTCTCGGACGGGCGCGAGGCGGACGGCATACTCTCCGAGGAGGATTTCGAACGGGCCAAGGCCCTGGTGCCCGAGCTCGAAGGCTACGCTACATTCGGAGCATTTGTGGCTTACGTGCAAAAACAGCTGCATGATGAGTGCAAGGACGAAGGGAAGGTCTTCAGCTACGTCATCCCTCACCCCGAAGCCGGGAAGCCTCCCAAGCCAGCGCCGGTCTGGTTTTCTCCCAAGTACAAGGCCCTCATGAGGGGCGAGCTGCCCCCGATCGAAGGCCTCGAACCGGACGAGGGCCTCATGAGCATCCCCACGGACAACGCATGGGATATGATCGACAGAGCGGTGGAGGCGCTCGGCGTCGGATCGGCGCTCATAGACGCCACGGAGGACGGCTCCCGCACATACAGGCACCATCTGACCAACTTCAGGATCACGAAAGACGGGAGGATAGAGTTTCTGCCCGATAGTCCGAAGGACTTCTCAAAGCGCTTCAGGTCGCGCCAGGCTATGGACGGATACAGGCAGAACTCCCAATCAAGCGGAAACGATTTCTTCGACTCGCTCGACCGCAATCCTGGCGATAACGATGGTTCGGCCAAGTGCCGAAGCGCCTCCAAGCCCTCGACGCCACCGAGAGGCCTCCGTGACAAAAATTTCTTCAAGCCTTTCGATCGGATGACGGACGACGAGAAAGAGGCGCACTACTACCGTCACTTCGACTCCTACGTCCAGTACCGCGCCCATCGCGCCTATCGCTCCGCATTCTCCAAGTTCAACCCCTTCTCCCTAACGTTCGACCCGCAGGAGAAGCAGCTGAAACAAGCCGACAAGCAGCGTGTGATAAAGGCCCTGGAGCCCTACCTGTTGGAGCTGCGAAGGGAGCACGAGATGCGGATACTGAGATCGCCGCTGACCTACAGGTGGCTCGTGCAGGACCTGAAAGCGGTGATAAACAATCCCACGCTATCGTTCGAGGAGAAGCGAAGGAGGTTCTTCGAGATGTGGGACGAGTGCACCGACGAGCCGATAGGATTAAAGGGCAAAAAAATAATCTCCGACTTCATCAAGCTCAACCTGCCCGCGCAGAGCCCCTACGCCTACACGATTGGAGAGCTGGCGGAGCTCAACAGGAGAAAGGTGAGCCTGGATACCTTTCTTCCCTACTTCTGAACGGACGCCTCGCCCCGGTCTTTCTTCTTGTGATTCCCCACCTCGACCATCGGGACGTAGTCCTCCATGACGGGGAAGCGATCGAGCTTCCTGGCTATCGCGGCATCGAGATAGGAGTTGACCCACCAGTAGATGTCCTGCTTACGGATCGACTGCCTGAGCTTTTTCATCCGCCTGTGTCGCTCCGCCTCGCTCATCTGGCACGCCTCGTGGATCGCGCGCGCGACCTGGACGATGTCGTAGGGGTTGACCATTATGGCGCCCTTCTGCAGCTGGGCGGCCGCGCCCGCGAACTCGCTGAGGATCAGAACGCCGTTCTCCTCGATCTTCGAGGCGCAGTACTCCTTGGCCACCAGGTTCATGCCGTCCTTCAGCGGCGTGATGAGCGCTATCTCCGCCGTACGGTAGTACGCCAGGAGCTCCGAGCGGTCCATGGACCTGAAGATGTAGTGTATGGGCACCCAGCCAGACTTGGTGTACTTGCCGTTGATTTCGCTCACCAGCTTGTCGATGTCGGCCTTGAGGTTCTCGTACATAGGTATCGTGCGACGGCTGGGCACGACCACCTGCACGAGCGTGATCTTCTCGCGCAGCTCCGGGTGGAGCTCCAGCAGCTTCCCGAAGGCCGCGATCCGATACGGTATACCCTTTGTGATATCCAGGCGGTCCACGCCCAGCACGATCTTGCGCTCGGGTATGTGCTCGTGGATGAACCAGGCCTTCTCCGCCACCTCCTCTGACTCGGCCACGTCCTTGAACTCGTTGAAGTCTATGCTGATCGGGAACGAACCGACGCGTATCGTGCGATCGCGCACGGCGACCGACACGACGTGCCCCTTGCCCTTGACCGACATGTGCGGCGTGAGCGTGCGCAGGCACTGGATGAAGTTGCGACGGTCGCGCATCGTCTGAAAGCCCAGCAGGTCATATTCGGCGAGCCCCTTGAGCATGTCGGAGCGCCACGGGAGCTTCACGAAGACGTCAAGCGGCGGAAACGGGATATGCATGAAGAAGCCAATCCTGTTCTTCACGCCCATCTCCCGCAAGAACTGAGCGACCAGTATCAGCTGATAGTCCTGGACCCAGATGAAGTCGTCCGGCTTGATGTTGGCGGCTATCGCCTTCGCAAACTTGCGGTTCACCGATAGATAAGCCTCCCAGTAGTCCGGGTCGAAGTTGCAGTACGACTGGAGGTCGTGGAAGAGCGGCCAGAGAACCTCGTTGGAGAGGCCGTAGTAGTACTTCTGAATCTCGTCGTCGCTGAGCATCACCGCCTTGACCGAGTAGCCCGCGTCCTTCGAGGCCTTCTGTAAGAGCCCCTCGATGTCGGTCTCCGATGTGCCGGGCCAACCGACCCAGACTCCGCCGCGGTTCTTGAGCACGGGCGCCATGGCGGTGACAAGCCCCCCGGAGCCAGGGATGACCTTCCTCTTCTTACCCTTAACCTTCGTAATTACGAAGGGAAGCCTGTTCGAGGCTATCACCAGCCTCCCGGCGCCTTCAGACATTTTTTCCTCCGATCGCTTCCGACCATCTCCTCAGGAAATCCAGGAGCTCCTCCGGCGGTTTGATCCACACATCGGCCGCGGTATCGCGGAGCCTTTCGTTCACCAGCACCGAAAGCCCCCTGCCCCTGAGCGCTATGAATGCATCCTCGTCGGTCAGATCATCGCCCAGATACGCGGCGACTGAATCCGCCGCAGCCTCCTCCAGTATGGAGTTCACCGCAAAGCCCTTGTCCCGGCCCGGGAGCCTCAGCTCAAGGCCTCCGTTGAAATCGTGGACTTGCAGGCCGTGCTCCGCGGCTATAGTCCCCCAGCTCTCTGCGATCTTGTTCCTGAGACACTCGATCTCGCCCGCGGCCATGCCGCGCCAGTGCAGGGCCACCGTCACGGGCTTTCTCTCCAGCCGCTCCCCAATGCCGGCGTCCTCGGCCCATTCGCCAGCCTCCCTGAGTCCGGCCGCGGGCCCGTCGGGGAGCTGGGGCGCGACATAGGTGCCGTCGGCGAGCCTGCGTTCCCAGCCGTGGCAGCCCCATATCTCCGGGACCCTCTTGAGGCCAGCAAGCGGTATGAGGTCGGCTATTGCGCGCCCGCTTATGATCACCGTGCGACAGTTAGCGTTGGCGATTATCCCCTCGAGTATCCCGGGAACCTCCCGATAGGGAACGGCGGCACCGCGCTCGGTCCTGAAAGGCGCCAGAGTCCCGTCGTAGTCCAGCAAAAGGACCCTCCCCGATGCTGTGGATAACTCCTCAAAGAATGCGTCGATATCTATGCCCTGCCTCAGCGATTGCATAAGTTGTCGTAACTAATCAGAGATCGGCGCAGAGTACAAGTCCGCCAGGACGGACGCTCCACGTCGTTAATAGGATTATATATATAAATTCAGCTATTTACACTCTTGGGTCGGCAGGAAAATAAGGCCCAGAACCTGAGTTCATCCCGAAGACTTGCCGGTTATCGCCTCTATCTCAACCTTGATGACCGCCACCCCCTTTATCATCGGAGGGGGGTATTCGAACTTTTTGGGGGTATACTGCTCGACTATGCAGTCCAGGGCCCTGCGCTTCTCTTCCGGATCGGTGAGAAAGACCGCCCGCCCGAAGCCTATGACGCTTCGGTACTTCATCTCGAAGTTGCAAGCCGCGTCGGCCTCCACCACGTCGCCCACATCGGTTATCTCGAAACAGACGCTGGCGTTGTGCTTGAGCGTCTCGATCTTCCTGCCCGCAGGCGCGCTATGGAGGTACAGGCTCCCCCCGTCGTAGCCGAAACACATCGGAACCACGTAGGGCCGGCCCGCCTCGGACATCGCGAGGTGGCAGACTTTGGCGGCCTCGATTACGGCATCGATCTCCTTGCGGTCCGTGATCTCAAGGTCTTTTCTTCTCATAAGCTCAATTCCACCTCATGACCTCCTCGTCCCAGATGGTCTCCAGGTAGTTCTTGTGGCCCATCTCCTCGCCGGCGAGGCCTTCGAAGAGCGCCTTGATGGTCGGGTCCGAGACCATGCCGGCGAGGTCGGTGTACAGCTTTACGGAGGCAAGCTCCCTGTGCATGGCGATGTTCACCACGTCCTGCCAGCCCATGCCCTCTGAGGGCTCCGAGGTAACCGTGTAGTCGGCAATCTTGAGGTCCTGCAAATCACCGGAGGGTTTCGAGACGAAGCCCTCCAAGTCCATATTCTCGAGCTTGCGCTTGTGCCCCATCTCCATTGCCGCCATCTTCTTGAGCTCGTCCGCTATCGCCTCCGAGCGCACCTTCGAGGCGAGTCCCTCGTAGAAGTCCACCGCCTCCTGCTCGCGCTTGACGGCGAAAGCGATTATGTCGCGCAGACTTTCGTCTCCCATCGCCCCTCCCCCTGAAATTCGACGTCAGCCCAGCTTCGATATTGCGATCTCTGCCGCGTTAACCAGCGCGTAGGAGACCGGAGAGGCCGTGAGCGCCGGATGGGTTCCCAGCTGGAACATGGCGATCTGCTCGGCGGTCATGCGGCCCTGCACGCAGGCGGAGATGGCGTTGATGATCTCGCCAACCGAGCTGTCGCCCGCGACCTGCCCGCCCAGGAGGACGCCCGAGTTTCTCTCGAAGACGAGCTTGAGCTTGATGCTGGCGGCGCCGGGCATGCAGCCCGGATGACGGTTGGGGCCCTCCACGGAGGCGCTCACCGTCTCGTAGCGGCGCTTCTTGGCGAGGTCCTCGGTGAGCCCCGCGGTACCCAGGGCCAGATCCCCCACGGCAGTCGACCACACGCCCACCGTGCCTGGGCTCTCGCGCGTCAGGCCGTAGAGGTTGGCGCCCGCTATCCTGGCCTCCAGCGTGGCGATCGATGCGAGCTTGAGCGGAGACCATCCGCCGCCGAAGAAGGATATCTTCTCCGCGCAGTCGCCGCACGCGAAGATGTTCGGGTCGGCGGTCATCATCGTGCGGTCGACCACGATAGAGCCGCTGGGCCCTATGTCGAGCCCGGCCTTGCGCGCCAGATCCACGTTGGCGACCGCGCCTATGCCGAGGATCACTATGTCCGCCGAAAGCTCGCCGCCGTCCTGAAGCACAACCTTCTCGACATGGTCCTGGCCCACCACCTCCTTGACCCTGGTTCCAGTCTTGATATCTATACCGCGCTCGGCGAGCTTGGCCTCCATCTGTTCGCAGAACTCGTCGTCGTAGGCCAGCGCCAGGCAGTGGGGCAGCATCTCGACTATCGTGATCTGCTTGCCGCCGATCTTGTTGATCTCGTCGGCGAACTCTATGCCGATGAAACCGCCCCCTATCACTACTATCCTCTTCGCCTCCTTCGCCTTCCTCTGCAACTCGCTCAAAAACCCGACGTCCTTGACTACGGCATAGACGCCATCCTTATCGAAGCCGGGCACCGGAGGTTTGGCGGGCAAAGAGCCGGTCGCGACTATTAGACGGTCGTAGCCCAGCTCGCCCGCGGAGGTCTTGATGCCCTTCCCCCCGCGGTCGATATCGGTGACCTCGGCGACGATTAGCTCTATCTTGTTCTTGTCCAAAACCGCATCCGGTATGAGGTTCTTCTCCGGACTGCCTACGGTACCGAATATGTACGGAATACCGCAGGGGATGGGGACCCTTTGCTCTCTACGGACTATCGCTATGCTCTTGTCCGGATAGTGCCTGCGAGCGGTTATGGCCGCGGTCAGTCCAGCGGCGCTTCCACCTATGACCACAACGTCGTATCTGCTCATCATCCCCTCCCGGAGATATCGTTTGGACTTCCTGTTGAGCCGCCGCGGAAGGCTCCCTACCTGCCGCGCTTCCCGCGCCCGCGGCCGCCGCCCTGGCCCGAACCCTGTCCGCCGCCCTGGCCCGAACCCTGTCCGCCGCCCTGGCC
>Ga0180430_10000238_pt1 | contig 62974 bp, 54 predicted proteins | sample SS_ome_9_FD_132999 | JGI IMG/M metagenome (GOLD analysis project Ga0180430, IMG submission 132999) | Hypersaline lake sediment archaeal communities from the Salton Sea, California, USA - SS_1_S_2 metaG | ecosystem: Environmental > Aquatic > Non-marine Saline and Alkaline > Hypersaline >...
GCATGCTGAGGATTTCCCTATTGATACTGGTATTGGGGTCAGTGAAACCTGGTACACGTTAAATGATGGATCGGCTATGTTGTATGATGGTGGAACTGGGATTCATGTATCTGTGACACAATCAATGGATTGGACAGGTGTCTGGAAGATTACTTTTTGGTCGGTGGATCGCGCTGGTAACATTGAAGATCCCTCTGGTGAAAGCAATATTATTACGATTCAGATTGATGCAGAACGACCCTATATTGAGTTTACAACTCCTGCGGATGAGGAACGTGTGGATATCCCGTTTTGGATGCGTGCTGATGCTTCAGATAATGTAGGGATTGAAAAAGTAGAGTTTGATATTGAGCCTTTTGGTGAACGCGAGGGACTTCCTTTTGTGGATACTACTCCTCCCTATGAATGGTATTGTGATGTTGAACAAGGAGATGCATTGTTTAAAATGCTTGATCCTGAGATGAATGGGGTGAATGTGATGATCCGTGCATGTGCGTATGATAGTAGTGGGCAGATCTGGATGCATGAGGTCTGGGTGTATATCAATAACTGGCGGGAGGGTGCGAGTTTTTCAAATGAACTCTGTTTTGTTGTTTCGCTTGGTGGAAACTTGGACACAGTTCGGATGTCTAATGCAATGGATAGTGATCGGGAGTTAACTAATGGTCTTGCAGTTGGTCAGATTGATTGGACGTATCAGGATGGATTATGTTTCTCCGTAGGTACTCTGGGTGTGCATTCCTCGCTTGGATCCCATACTGGTAATGCGGATTACTTCATTGGTATAGCCAGTAAACAACAGAATATTCTGGTTGGTCTTGCTGGGAGTATTTACATAGAGTAAACTCTTCTCTCCCTTTTTTCTATTCTTTTTATTATCATAGAAAGATTAAAATTTATGAAGTATCATACTATATGTTAGGAGGGAATCATATGTTGGAAAAGCTCCTTGTCCTAGGCATCATATGCTTGTTTGTTCTTATACCATTAGGAGAGGGTACTCTTGATGATGGGGACAATGAATGGTTCTATGATGAAGAAACAGGGAGATGGAACATTGAGTTTAATGAACCGGTTATTGAAAGTTTTATTGTGAAATATGGCTTTGTTCAGAGTTTCAAAGTTGGGGTTTTATTCACCCATGATTATGTGTTTCCAGATCATGCAACTGGTTTTCTCGAAGCAAGCTATGATCATGGGGAAACATGGAGACTTCTTTCAGAGTTTAAAGATAGATTATGTGATGGAACAAACATCTATACAACAATTACGAGTAATTCCCTCTGGTTGCGATATACTATTGATAGTACACAGGGATGGGGGCGTTGGAGTATATGGAATATTGATATTATTGGAGATACAAGAGGAAGTCCCCCTAAATCAGAAATATACTTTCCAGGGAATATAGGCACACCCTGTTATGGTAATCCAGTTACAATTGCCGTTGAATCAAAAGATAGTGTCGGGATTAAAAGTATACATTGCCTAGATAATGTTTATTCTAATTATTATAGTTCAAATAATAATACGATTGAATTTACAGTGACAGAAGATGGAAGCCATCAGGTTGTTTTTTGGGCAGTCGATGCGAACGGAAATGAAGAATATCCTCAATATCCACCTATTTTTTGCATTGATTTAGGGTTGCCTCCATCAGTAAAAATTACTTCTCCTGAATCTGGTCTATATATATTTGGAGAAAAAATAATCTCTTTAGATATAACCGTTATTATTGGCCCCGTCTTCATTGAGGTAAATGCCTCGGATGATAAAGAAATATATTACGTAAACTTTTTACTTGATGGAAAAGAAATTGGTGCGGATACAGAACCGCCCTATCAGATATATTGTGCCTATAGACATAGCGGTTTAGTAAATATTGAAGCAATAGCAATGGATAATTCTGGAAATACTGCTGAAGATACGGTTAATATCCATTATTATAACTTATTTTGAGGTAAAATAATGAAAAAAGTAATCATTTGTATATTATGTTTCCTTCTCATTCAAATTCCAGTTTCTACATCCGATGTAAATAATGTTATTTATGTTGATGACGATAACACTGAAGGACCCTGGGATGGAACACAGCATCATCCTTACCTGTTGATACAGGATGCAATTGATAGAGCAGAACCTGGTTATACTATACTTGTATCTGAAGGATTGTATAGTGACTCAATTGTATTAGATAAGCAAGTTTCTCTCATTGGTTCTGGTTCTTACTCAACGATTATTGATGGAATGCAAAATAATTCAACGGTTCATATTACAAGTGATTCCTGTATTTTTAAAGGCTTTAAGATTACTAATTGCTGCTTTGATCTGCTTGAATTTCAACAGAGTCTACTGATGATTGATGCAAATGATATTTGTGTTGAGGAGAATTGTTTTTCGATGAGAGCAACGGATGATTTTTTCTCGATTGCAGCAGTACAAATTAACCAAGGTGATCGTAATTCATTTGTTTCCAATGTCTTTGTTTCAGAGCAAAATACTTCGAGGAATCATGCTATATTTTTAAATGGTGATTGTGTACAAACAGTGATACAGAAGAATATAATCAGTGGTTTTGATGTTGGATGTATTGACTCAGTAGATTGTATAAATACTCTTTTTGTGGGCAATACACTTACTGAGAATATTTTTGGGATTAAGGCATATGGATATCATATGAAGATTCAAGACAATAATATTTCAGATAATCGAGCTGATGGTATTATTGTTTATAATGGAGCAGGTCATTATATTGTCAATAATACATTTCAAGATAATGGTTGTAATGAGGGATATGGGGCTGCTCCGGCGGTTATGTTATATCAGGGCTCTAGACAAATACATATTGAAAACAATAGTTTTCTTCATAACGCTGGGCCTGGTGTTTATGTGTTTATGAGTTATGATAACAGAATTACTCAGAATAATTTTATTGATAATGGGTGGAATTATCAAACCGATGTAAAACCAAATGCGTTTTTTTACACCCATTTTATGAGAGTAGGGAAAACAAATCAATGGAATGAGAATTACTGGGAACCATCTGAATCATCATCTTGGGAAAAGATACCCGGTGTGCTTCGGTTTTTCACCTATTTTGATTATATATGTTCTATACCCTGGTTTACCTTTGATTATTTTCCAGTGGACAATCCATATCTATAAATGAATGTTTAAAAAAGCATCAATGTGAATCGTTGATGTATCTAAAAAATTATATGTGTTTGTTAGAGGTGCTGTGGGATGTTGTGATCAAAAATCCTTCGAGTGTACCACATTTCATCGGTGACTTCACTATATATGGTTTTTTTATCAATTGTTCTTTGTGGTTGCTCAATGGAGACCGATGTGCTACGCATTTCATCTCCTTGCATATATTTTATAATGTTTGATTGATTCAATTCCCAATAATGAGTAACCCATTCTCTTCCATCATAAAGTCTTGATTGTTCTCGGCAGGTTGTTAAAAATCCTTCTGTTTGTAGCATATAAAATATCTGGCGTTCATTGGGAGTTAAAATATTATCAATGATTCGTAGTTCATAGCCAAAGGTATCCATCACAAAGGATGCGATTTTCTTGGCCATAATTTTTCTCATCCCAATCTTGTTTTTTATTGCTTTTTCCATTATATTCATTGTAATTAATTTCACGAAAAATATTCCCCCTAGTTAAGAAACCCTTTTTATTCCCATACATTATATATATTTTTATTTTTCTTTGTATATAAATATTTGCATGTTACGCGAAAATCACATTGGATTAAAAAAAATAATACTAATTATTACCTCTGCTTCATACATATCTCACTGTTTTCTTCTATGCTGGTAGTAAAAAACAAAAAAGCCGATAACAAAAACCAATAATAGAACCGTGAAACCAGGAGTACTTCCTACAGCATCGGATGGCTCTTGATTCTGAGAATTATTATCTTCCATTGTAATAGATACATACGTAACTTCACTGCTCTCCAGGTCATGTTCATCCATTACTGTTATTGTCACTGTATAATTTCCCGTAGCAGTATATGAATGGGTGACAATAGATCCCATGCTTGTATTGCCATCACCAAAATCCCATATAAACGAGGTCAATACATCTTTATCAGGATCATAGGTTTGTGATCCATCAAAAGCTAACACCTCATTGATACCGCCCTTATAAGGTCCATCAGTAACAATGATTGGTGCTTGATTAGGGTCAGGTGGTGTTGTGTTTTCAAGAATCGTTACCGTTGCTGATGCAGTATTGGACCATAACCCTAGATTATCTCGCACTTTGAACTGAATGGTATGAGTACCAAGAGACAAAGTGGTACTAGTAAATGAGGAATCAAGGCTTAACACACCATCCTTGCTAGATGACCATTGATATGAGGCAATATATCCATCTGTATCTACGCCATATCCATGAAAATACACAGCATCTCGTTCATGTGCCTGCGCGGGGTCAATGCTGCCTATTGTGGCAGTTGGTGGTTGATTTTCTGGTTCACTTTCTGAATTTATGGTAAGACTCTGTGTTGTATATGCGGACCATTGATCTTGATCATCTTTTACTCGAAATGAGATTGTATGAGACCCAATTGAAAGTGTTGAACTGGAGAAACTTGCTGAGGAACCAATGCTACCATCAAGTGAGGACACCCATTGATATTCAATGAGAAGGCCATCATCGGACCCATGGCCGGTAAAGCTTACTTCAGAACCATAGACTGTGGTTGTTGGACTAATTGCATCAATATAGGCGATTGGTTGTTGATCTATACTTAAAAAATCTCCAAGAGGATGCGCATCAAGACTATTACTATCTATTAAATAGGGAGTATCACCGATTCCATTTGAATTATTATCATAACCTGTGTAATCATCCCAATAGTTTCCTTTCTCTTGATAGCTCCAGATGTTACTAGCCAGATCATATGCATTTTTTACTAGATTTAATGAGAAATCATTTTCAGAAAAGATATTGTTTGTTGAGCTAACTGATACTTGAACGCCATACATATTGTTGTTATGAACATCGTTTTTTGTTATCATATTGTCGTCTGCATTTGAAAGATACAGGCCACAGTTACAAAGCTCAATACTATTATCTGAAATAATGTTATCCGTGGTGCTTACAAGATACACACCGTTTCCAGCATATCTTACCCAAATCCGTTGCACCGTACAATTCGATATGTCTTTTAAAAAAATACCACTGAAATGACTGCTGATCCCTGAATTTCTAATAGATATATCTGTTAGTGTAACATTATTACTAGAGACTATCACTGTATGGTTCCCAGAGCCTTCTATTGAAACACTTTCCCTACTAATGCCTTGTACTGTGAGTGGTTTATTGATGTCAATGGTTTCCAAGTAGGTGCCAGCCAGGATATAAATGGTATCGGAGGTATTTGCAGCATCGATTGCATCTTGAATAGTGGCATAGGGTGCCCCACCTGAATCATCCACATATAATGTATCAGCTTGTACAGAACAACACCCTGTTAGAAAGCTAAAGGCTCCAATAGCACAAAACATTCCTAGGATACTATAGAGCAATACTCGATAGATCATGTCCACCATCCACTACATAGTATTTATCGGGTATTCTTATTAATAGCTATCGTGTGAAAATCATCATTTGTATACTTCTCCAGTCTCGTAATTTTCAGCAGAACTTAGTAATATGAACGAAGAAGTTTTGAATTCATTTATACTTGGATTACACAATGAGTTGTGTAAAAAACATGTTACGTTGATAAAAAAAAATAAAACGCCCCGGCCGGAATTTGAATCCGGGTCCCGAGCTCGACAGGCTCGGATGATAGGCCGCTACACCACCAGGGCAGATGAAATCAATTATATACAGGGTAAATAAAACTCTTTCTTTAACTTTTTCCTTGATTAAGCAGAAGATATATAAAATAAAAAAGAAAAAGAGGAGGAAATCCTGTAATTTTGAATTCATTTCATTCATATGTTTAATGGGGTTCTCGAATTGTACTAAACCCCTTAATGTTGTACTCTTCGATTTCATCTTGGATTTCAACGTATTCTACAAGTGCTGCTTTGTACATATCCATTGTCATGTTGAATAATTCTTGAATATCTGTCATATTCTCAAGAATGACTGTGTCGTTAACAAACGTCATGTTCTCAGCAAGCATTAACAGATAGTGACTTGCATTATATCGTAGTATGGTTAATTCAGCACCAGAAGCCGTAAGATTCACATATTTCTCTAGTAACACGAGATATTGTTGATTTGAGGTATAATTCTTTGTGTTATAAAAAAAGGTTGATGCAAGCTGGAAATTCTGATGTGACACCATGTATTGGGGCATCGCTTGGGAGCAATTATCAATAGTTTGGGTTCTGTACTGATCAAAGAGTGAGATGTTTTTTTCAGAGAGAGCAGTACTATAGAACAGATATGCGATATCAAAATGATAATTCCCATACGCTCTATCTTCTCTAGCTGTATCGAGGAGTACAGATGATTCAAGAAAACCATTTGTAAAATTTAAATTATTTTCTTCTATAGTATCGATTTCAAAACTGTGATCGGTTGCTATTTGGGTGAGTTGTGATTGATGCTGCAGATCAGCGATGAAATAGGTAATAGTCACTGCGCCAATCATGATAACGACGGCCATGATGAACATGTTTCTGTTAAATATTTTACTCATCATCTTTTTCACCTAATTTTTATTGAGCTGTTAATGTTACTTCCATGCTATCCCAGAAGAACATAGGACAGACAATTGGATCTAGAGTACTGCTCCATTCAATGTATGCAAGATTTGAATCATAGGATCCTGGGGTTCGTGTAAGTATGAAATCAACAAGGGGTTCATCATCTTTGATGTCTAGGATACCGACATCGGTTTTTTCAAGGGTGTAGCGGATATGATTTGTATCAATACGTTGAATATGAAGGGCATACCATCCATTATACAAATACCCAAGAGATTGGGTTGAAAACTGCTGCCAATTATTTAGATCAGGGCTCCAGTAAGAAAGTGTGGCTACCCAATTTAGAATGGAATGTGTCCCTGCTTGTTCATATTCGATTTTGAGACGAGCAACACAGGCATCATCGCTATTTGTTAAGTTCATGAAGAGAATGGATCGTTCACTAGCGTTACCACAATAGAAATTCATCGAGAGGGATTCAAATATGCTTTCTAGGGAGGAAAGATTATAATACCAGTACTGTGGACTTCCAGCTGATCTCAGTTTGGTTTTAAATGCATTTGGATAACTTTTATAAAATCCACTTGCCACCTCAAAATTACTTTCACCTTGCTCTTGAGTAGTTGTAAACCATGTTCGAGTCATATAGGATTCAGAAGCATAGGATCCAGGTGTATCTTCTGTGAAATTCTCAAATACATGTTGTGGTGCTTCAAAGGCAATGATGTAATCAATGGTTGGATCATCATCATTGGTCTCCCCATCATTATCAAGATCAACCCCATCATCAACATAAGGATCATCTGTATATTCAATCGCATCATTCACACGGTTTTCATCACTATCCCAGTTAACTATGCCCTGATTTGAAATCAATGCCATGTTTGGAAGTGATTCATTGATTTCTACATTAAAATTCAGTGAAACACTGCTCTCTGATGGCACAGGACCATTCCAAATAATCATATTGGTTGCTTCTTGAAAGGATATACTTCCAGAGGTCGCCGTTGCAGATCCTGCGATATATGAGCAGTTCTCGGGGAGTATATCTTCAAATTCATTTCCGGAATTATCGTATTGTGTTGCGGCACCAGTATTACTTATTGTTACACTATAACGGAGGGTATCACCACGTTCAAGGTCTCCTCCATTCAGATCAGTTGAAGTTTTTCGTGCAACAATATTAGTTCGTGCATAACCAATGAACATTAGATTATCAATAAATGCAGTACTATCAAACTGGTTATCTCCTGTATCAATGATTTCAATTGATACTGTGATTTCTTCATATGGTGCTACTGGATGGGTTATACCTCCAATAGGAATGATATCCGATGCACCACCATCAGCACCATTATAATTAGGATTTGTTGTAACCCAGTCAACACCACCAGGATACCCGCTCATCGCATAAATGTCATACCCAGTACCAGGGATATCATCAGCATCAAGGACGAAATATCCACTATTCACATCAAAGAGATATTCTGATGTTCCCATTGCAGGAGAGTTTACGCTAATGGTGAGTTTATCATTATATTGTGATCCAATGTATTCGGGGAATTCTGTACTAAAGAATTGTACATCATAATATAGATAATGCATATAAGCTGGAACCTGTAGAGTCATGGTAAAGAGCACTTTGTCACGGGGGTAACCGTATTGCCCACCTGAGAACCAGGATCCTCGTTCACTTCCTGGATTATTCCCAGATTCAGTAACCGGGTTTGCTCCTGCGATACCTGTACTAAACAATGCAAAGGTTGTTCCATCCATGGGTTGCATTGTGCCAAGGGAACTTAACACTGTGCTCTGCCGGTTCCCATAGGCATCTGTATCATAATAAGTAGTATCAATCAGTGTTGAGGGGTCCTCCAAAATTGCAAGAGCAAGATCTTCACCAGTGTATGTATCTGCTTTTACCTTTTGAATAGGAAACACCAAAAATCCTGCAGTAACCAGGCTTAGTCCAAACAGGATGATTGTTGCTTGTTTCCATTCTTTTCTCTTTTTCATTTATCCACCTCCATATTCAATGATGGTGAGAATTGATGATTCGATGGGGGATGCATTCATTGTGGTATTTGTTGGAATGACTTGGCATTGCCAGTGATCTGAATCAGTTGTTTCCTCTGCAACAATAACACTTAGGCTACTTTCTCCATCTTTTTTACAGAGATAATTCTGATAGATTTGTTCTTCTGAGAGTGCTCGTTGATATATTGTGATCTCGTCAATTATTCCTTGGAAATACCCTCCACCCTCATTTGGTAAACCTGTAAGAGTAAACGCATCTACTCCAGCTTCAACGATTGAACCATAGCCTTCATCTGATGCTTCAAATCTAATTTTTATTTGATCTGTTAAAGTCACATAATCCTGAATTTGAAATGTATAACTATACCATTGTTCTGGCCAAGGGGTACTTGGTCCGATGGTATCAAGAGTGACCCAACTAGATCCGTTATTATTTGAGATATAAATAGTAAAAGTATCGCTATTTGGATTTGATCCTTCATTGTTTGTATACCAGATGTCATAGCTCACATTACATGCTTGATATTCAGTCAGATCAAAAGTTGGTGAAATTAAATACGTTGATCCACCATCCACATCTGAATTTCCTCTTGTGTTATCCGTTAAATAACAATTTCCCGATCCATCAGAATCAGAAGATGGATCTCCTCTGTTATCATTAACTGGGTCTCCTCGATCCCATGTCCCATCGGTCAAACCAGAGCTGTCTTGGATAGACCAACCAAGGTTATCTTCAAAATCATCAGAAAAAACTGTTTCATAGGTTGGAATGATAGATGGGTTGGTGTTTTTTCCAATGTATCCTGTGCAGGGTGATCCAGTTCCAAGAGTCTGACCTGTGCTAGTATAGGGGGCTGTAGTATCTTGTATTCCATCAACAAAGAGTTCCGGTTCTCCAGTATCATAGTTATAGGTTGCAGTTATAAGGTGCCAGGAGCCATCGTTAATTTGGGTTGATCCAATGGTTTCAATACTTGTTGTTGATGTGGTTGTTACCCAGTGTATATATCCGTTTGCGATACGGAGATCGAAATATTTACTTTCATTAAAACAGATGATTGTTCCAGCATCTTCGGTTGTTTTTATCCATGCTTCAATAGTTAGTTCTTCGATAGTGTTTTCTGAAAAGCAATAGGGTATGGAGATTTCATCATCTCCATCAAACTGATATCCGCCACTTATGATTCCTTGGTTGACCCATGTTGCACCGGTTATTGTCCCATGATCTCCATTGGTTGAAAAATCTTCTAGTTGAATATTGTTTTCAACATTACATGCATAGAGTAGACATGAGAAGGGATTGCTATTGATCATCCAATTATACACAAATCCAGTTGATATAATGGATTCATTAAGCATATCGCCAGAAACTGTTTTATTGTAACAGATTAAATCTTCATCTGTTGTATTTGAGAGAAGACTTGATATGAGTAAAGGAGCATGTAATGGTGTATCTATCTCCTCAATTTCAGGATTGCCCTGTAATAATCCATGGAATATTCGTACTTCATCTGTATTCTTTTGCTCATACACGCTGATGTAGAGTTGATCTTCCTCATTGACAAGTTTATTTGCAGTTGGAATAATCCACTCACCAATATCCCAGGGTTCATCTGTATAGGTCGTAGTTCCAATGAGTGATCCATCTGTATCTTGAATAGTGATGCGATAGGTATTGATGGATTCTCCTCCGATATGTTCAAGGATAATGCTTCCGTTATTTGACACGTATCCATTGATTTTTACATGTGCTTCCGCCTCTGGACCTGGCAGAGGAAGCACAGTTGAATAAATAACCGCAAATGATAACAGTGCTATAGCAATCAGAATCACCGCTCCAATCACTTCAGACACCGCACTGGTATCAAATAAAGAGGAATTTCTCCACATTTCCTATCCACGCTGTTTTGTTTTGTCCGCTCAGTTATTTAAATTATTCCTGCTATTTTATCATATTGTAAAAAATCAATCTTTTTTCAGAAGAAGAATTTGAACACGATAAAGGAAATAAGAACAAGGATGAATCCAAATCTAATCCCTGATGATAGGTTTCCATCCATCATGAATCCACCGAGCATACCTCCACCAATACTTTGTACCATCAAAAAGGAAAAGAAGGTATAGCGAAGCATGTTATGATCTATTGGAGCAATTTGCATGTTACCTATTGCTTGTCCTGCCATTTCTCCTTGAAGATCCATAATCGCAGAAAAAATGGTTTTATCAATAACAAGGATGACGGCAAGAAACACAAAAAAACTAATGAAAATAACAATGCTATACATTGACATCTCTGCTTTTCGTTGCATTTCAACACGTTTTGCTTGATCAATTTCTTTTGCGGCTGCTTCAAAAACAGAAGCATTGTTTCCACCAATCTCCAAGGCTTTATTGATCGTAATCACCATACGTTTTACTCGATCTGTGTTAACGCGCTGTGCAAAGTTTTCCAAAGCCTCTCTGACACTAATGCCCCAGGTTAATTGTGAGGTCAATCGTTTTAACTCAGGGGTAAGTTTACCATGGTCTCCCTGTGCTGTTGCAGTAATAGCATCATAGACGGTCATCCCTGATGCTGTCGAACCACTAATTTCTCGAAGAAAATCAGGGAGTTGATCTTCTATCTGACGTTTCTTTTTCTCATGGAAATAATTATAATATCCAATTGGACCGATTGCGGTGAGTACACCAAAGACAAAGAAATCAAAGCTGTTTAATCCAGTGATATTAAGTGTAATGACGTTTATAAGTGAAAAAAAACCGATAAGAAAGAAGAATACGGTGGCTAGGGCAGTGATTGAAACAATGGCAAATAGGATGACTTTTGATCCGTAGACATGATGTACATTATATCGTTTGGGTGCAAAGGGTACCTTTTTCAAACGGTTTCCCCCATTCCAGATTTCATCATTACATAAAACCCAGCATAGGCCATCGGTAAAATTAAAAACGCGAGAATAAACATAAACTCAAAGGAGATTCCACCGCTTGTCATACCCATAATTGAGAGAATAATGACAAGAAATAGGGGAAAAGCGATAACGGTAACAACAAACGCTTCGGCCATAACTGCTAAAGAGTCAAGGTTTCGTTTTCTATCGATTAAATCTGCTTCCATATATTTTTCAACGCATCGATCAAAATAGGGTCCTAATTCGCTACCTGATTGAATCACAGCAAGTATTCCTTGTAAGAATTCTTTGAATTTATCAGAAGGAGAAATTTGGATTGCATGTTGTATTGCGGTAATGGTGTCTACACCCATCATGTTGATTTCGGTAGTGATCTTTTTTGCTTCAGTCTGTAATTCTCCATAGAGTTTTACTGTTGAAAGTGTTTCAAAGATCTCTGCAGGGGATATTCCCGCCACGGACATGGTGTTAATGAAATTTGTTGCATAGGGGAGATATCGATCTATTTTTTTCCCTCGTGCCTTTGCTTTTGATCCAGGTAGGGAGAGATAATATAACCCGATTCCTACAGGGATGATTGATGAAATCGCAAGGAGAAGAATGGATGTAATAGGATTAGGCAGTATGAGGTAAAAAATGAGGGAGAGTATAAATGAACATGTAAATCCAATAATCACGTTCATAAAAACCATTGAGTAATATTCCTTATAAATAATACTAATGTCTGCTTTTTCAAGAAGTCGATTCCGACTGGTTTCATTGACATTGAATTTTTCAAAAATAGGGGAGAACACCCGTCTACAAAATCTTGAATATGGAGTTGATTTCACTCTACTGACTCCTCTTGTATTCTTTCAAGAAGCTCTTCTGGATGCCGTTCATATTCTGCAACGATTTTCCCTACTTCTAGATAATCTCTAATGTCTTTATCAAGCATCCATTGAAGAATTGTCTTTCGGCGTTCAAGTTCTTCTTCAAGGTCTTCCTCATTCCAGTCATTTTGTTGACAAATGGTGTTTATTATTTTACTTCCACCTGCGCTATCAAATCGATCATCTGTTTTTGAAACCCAACGGAATGGTTCAAGAAAAATAAGTTGATTTGTATCCGGATCAAGTTTAATGACTTCTGTAATACTGGTCATTCTTCGCACAGTTTTTTTCCCGATATCAATAGCATTTTGAAACACAATAATATCTAATGATGTGAGAAGAGCACGGGGTAGTGATATGGGAGGGTTCTCTAATCGCTGAATGAGTGTATGAATCGTACTTGCATGAACCGTTGCATACGAAGTATGGCCTGTAGCCATTGCTTGAAACAAGCTATATGCTTCTTTTCCTCGCACCTCGCCGACAATAATAACCTTTGGTCGTTGTCGCAGCGCTGCTCGGATAAGATCAAACATATCGATATCTTTTCCTGTTTTTGTTTCTTCTGACGCGGAGAATCCTTGACGGGTGGTCCCTGCGATCCAGTTCTCATGAGGTAGACTTACTTCTCGGGTATCTTCGATAGAGATGATTTTATGTGATGAAGGGATAAAAAGAGATAAAGCGTTTAATGCAGTGGTTTTTCCACTAGCAGTCCCTCCACAGAAGAGTATAGATGCACCGTTTTCTATTGCCATCCAGAAATATGCAGCCATATCTATAGAAATAGAGTGAAACTGGATTAAATCAATAGGAGTTAATGGATTTTCTTTAAAGCGACGAATGGTAAACGTTGATCCTTTTGTTACAGTATGTGCAAGGGTGGATTGCAGTCGAGAACCATCAGGGAGTTTTCCATCAACGATTGGTGAGAATATTGAGATCTGTTTCCCACATATTTGTGCGAGTCGTACCACGAAAGAATCAAGCTCTTCTGATGATTCAAACTGAACATTGGTAGTAATCTCTTCATATTTTTTATGATAAAGAAATATTGGAACATCAGGGCCATCGCAGGAAACATCCTCAATTCCCTCATCCATCATGATGATATCTATACGACCATATCCAATGAATTCTCGAAATACATGATAAAAAATTTTATCTCTTGATTCCTTTGCATAAGCTTCTAAGCGTTCTTTTTCCTCTGCTCGTTGTTGTTTATCAAATGTTTTTGTGATTGTAGTAGAAAGTGATTGAAAGAAATTTTCTTTCTTTTCTTGTTGTTTGACTGGTTTTGTTTCTTCTTTTTTTTCTTTTTTTGAAAAAGAGAAGAGTTGTTTGAATGATTTTTTTTCTTTCTCTTTTTTTTCTACAGGGTAAAAGGTAATATTGTTATCCGTGACGATTTGTTCAAGAGTGCTTTGTAAGTAATTATTTCGCTCAGAGGGTTCCTTATATGCTACGTTTACATCCGCAAGCATTTTAAAAAGATGGCTAAGTTCTTTTTTAATTTCCTTTTCCTGTGGGTTTAATGTTGGCTCGATAACTTTGTAGAGGAATTCACCAGTTGTCTGAAGTTTTATGATCTGTCGAATTCCTAATCCATTCCAACCAAAACCCTTTTTTTCCTCCATGATCTCAAAAGGGTCGTTGAATTTTGAAATAACTTTATTGGTTTTCTTCTCAGTTTTTTGATTTTGGTTTGAAGGTGAAGTCTCTTCTTCAATCACTTCTAGGGCTACAATGTGTTCTTGCTGGTGTTTCAACTGAGCTTTTTCAAGTAATCCCATATCGTTCCTCACTTGATATGATACTTCTGCATGACTTTTTGATAGAGCTCAAAATCTTTTGAAGAAGCAAATTCTTCAATTACTTGTTCAGGGAGTTTGCCTAATAATTCATCGGTCATTAAAAGGACTTTTCGGATATCATCATCAACAGGGTATTCATGATTAGTTTGTTCTTTCATGAGTGGTGGTGGGGGTGTTATTGTTGGTTGTTGTGATTCCTTTGGTGGCGAGTATGTTTCAGCCGTTTGAGATTGTTTGCTTTGCTGTGGAAGGGGAATAGTTGAAGTTGCTGGTGTTTGGGCCTTTGTCGTGGTCTGTTTAGCTCTCTGTTTTTTTGAAAGGAATCCCACTTTCTTTTTAGGTTTCTTTTTTTCTAGTTCCTTTCTTTTTTCATCTTGTTGAATCTCATGATCTCCGGGCATAATCGGTGGTTGAGTTATTGCTTGCTTTTGTGTGTTCATTTGGTTGGTTGCTGGTTGATTCTTTTTGTTTTTAACTCGTTTTGCTCCAAAAAAAGAAAACAATTTTTTCTTTTCTTTTTTCTTTGTATTTTTTTGATTTATTTTTTGTTTTTCCTTCTGAACAGGTATCTGTTTTTTTTGTTGATTTGTTGGGTGTAATGTCTCTTGGTTTGAAGGTTTACTGGCATCATTATTCACTGTATTTGATTGAGTTTGCGTCTCTTTTTCTTCTATGGTATTAGACTCTATTGGTGTTTCTTCATGTAAGACTTCATAGAATTCTGTATTTTCTAATTCTTGAGACTCAATGACTTCTTTGTCTAATGGTTTAGTAGATATTATTTCATCAATGAGTTTTGTTGCTTCGTCAAAATGAGAGAGATCAGCTTTATAGTCTTTAGTGTCTTTTTTCTGAGTTTGAATGTCTTGATTATTTTTTTTATGTAATTCAGAATTTTGCTTTTTTTCCTTTTTATCAGTAGAATTATTTTGAAACATACATCATCCATCTCCTATTATGGGAAAGATGTGTGATTATGCAATCTTTCCGCATCCCATGCACCTTTGTAATAATAGTAAAGCCATATTAATATTATAATATTTCTATTATCTCAAGAATCAAACCATCGATATTTTAATAGTCCTATGTTATTCAGGTATTCCAGTATGGTATCAGTAAATGAAATATTGTTTATTCTTCGGTTCATTACTGGGTTTTGCATTCTTTTTTATGCTTCTTATACAGATATAAAAACAAGACGGGCACCTAATATCTTGTGGTTAATTATGGGATCTTTAGGGGCTCTCTTTCTTATTGTTCAGGTTGTGTTTGCACTGTCCCTTCTACAAACAAATTTGTTTGATCTCATTTTCATTCCAATCATGATTGGATTAATGTATTTGTTTTTTCAATTGCGACTTATCTTTGGTGGAGCTGATGCAAAAGCATTGATGGCTCTTGCGATTCTTGTTCCCTTCCCTCTGGCGTTTTCCATGGTGCCACTGTATGAATCTATCTTACCAACCTCTTGGGTTGTATTTGCAAATTCAGTAATCCTGTTTCTTTGTATTCCTATTGGTCTTTTCTTGTTTAATGTACTGATAAAAAGATCCATTGGATTTCCTTATGTTTTTTTAGGATATCAAATGCCGGTAGAACAGGCAAAAAAAAAATTTGTGTGGCCTCTTGAGAAAATAGTTGAGGGAAAAAGAAAGTTTGTTTACTATCCGACCACCTTTGATGATCAGAAGATTTGGAAACAATTTGAAGAACAGAACATAAAAGAAGTCTGGGTTACTCCTAAAATACCCTTTATGATCCCATTGCTTGCTGGATTTGTTTGTACTTTTTTTATTGGAGATATCCTCGTAGGAATCATGCAGCTATTTCTTTAAAGTTTCACATTGGTTTTTTGATTCTGTTGATAAAACACTTATACTAGTTTTTTATTTAGCAGCACTTGCCGCATGACAAAAAGAGATTATTATGATATCCTTGGTGTTGATAAGACCATTGATAAAAAGGATTTAAAAAAGGTGTACAGAAAACTTGCTCTTAAGTATCATCCTGATAAGAATCCAAGTAAAGAGGCTGAGGAGAAATTCAAAGAAATCTCTGAAGCATACGCGGTCCTTTCAGATGATGAAAAACGGCAGATGTATGATCAATATGGTCATGCAGGGATAGATCAACAATTTAGCTCAGAGGATATTTTTCGAGGAGCTGATTTCGGAGATATCTTTCGAGGGATGGGATTTAACTTTGAGGATATTTTTAGCCAGTTTTTTGGAGGATCGGGGTATCGACAACAATCAAGACGATATCGTGGGGCTGATTTACGGGTTGATATTCAGATCTCTCTTGAGGATGCTTATTCTGGAACAAAAAATGAGATAAAACTCCCACGGACAGAGCGATGTGATGTATGTGGTGGGACTGGTGCAAAAAAAGGAACGAAACCGATAACTTGTCCGCAATGTAAAGGTGCGGGGCAAGTGAAACATACTAGGAGGACTGCATTTGGAATGTTCACTCAAGTTGCACCGTGTAATTCCTGTCATGGTCAAGGCTCAATTATTAAAGAAAAATGTGATAATTGCCGTGGCCGAGGTACGGTACAAGTGACCCGTACTCTTTCCATTTCTATTCCTGCGGGTGTGCATGATGGATCACAATTACGGTTACAAGGTGAAGGTGAATCAGGGCCTAGTGGAACAGGAGATCTCTATGTGGTAATCCATGAGATGCCACATAAACGATTTAAACGAAATGGCGCGGATCTTTATACGACTCTTAGCATACCAGTTACCGATGCGATTTTAGGAACAAAAGTTTCTGTAGAAACCATTAACGGGGAAACAGGTGAATTAAAGATCCCGGATGGGACACAATATGGAGATACTTTCCGATTAAAGAAATATGGGATGCCAAGCGTAAACAGTAGTAAACGCGGTGACTTGTATGTGAAAGTACTCATACAGACGCCTAAGAATCTGAATCGGAAAGCAAAAAAAATTGTTCAGGAACTTAAAGATCATATGTAAAAAATAACACATGCGATGGTAATATTGGTAAAGGTATTTGTTATTTTGACCTAAATAAAGAATATATTTTTTTCCCTTAAACAAAGATAATTATATATATTGTGGTAATAATATGTTACAAGGGAGAATGAAGAGAATGAAAACAGTACAAATATTGCTTATTGGGATTTTAAGCTTCTCCATGGTTTTTCCCTCTGTTTTGGGGAGTAATTTTTTTAATCAAGATACAAACGGGGAATCTTATTTACTGTCTAATCTGTCGTATCGATTTGATTTCACAGAACCAATTATGACAACAATTGAACAAAACAATGATTCCTTTGATACTATTTCCTTAGGAGATCTCCCGGTAAGACAAGCTACTGGAATGTATAGTTTACCAGTTAAACCAGTTCGTCTTCTTTTGCCACCTGGAGTACTTATAGATGAAATCACTGTTCATACTTCAGATAAAAAACTCATATATACAAATATTAATCTTATTGTGGGTGCATCATTAAGACATATTGGACAAAACTCTTTAAGTGAAAACACTCCACTTTCACAATCAACTTCTACTGATGCACTTTATGAGTATATTGGAACGTATATCGTTAGAGGATACCCTGTTGCTTATATCAATCTTCATCCGGTTTCCTATGATTCTGTTGATCGTTCTCTATATTATTATGAATGGATGCAAATACAACTTCACACAAAACAAGTAAACTCTAGGGGTACTATTCGAAATACCCTGTCGGATATAGATCATATTTCATCAAATATCGATAATACTGAGATGCTATTGGAATATGAACGCTTACATTCAACAGTGGCTGCTAGCACTATGAATAATGTGGATTATATTATCATAACCAATGAAGCATTAAAAAATACAGGATTTGAAGATGATCTACAATATCTTACCCATGTAAAGAATCTACGGGGAATCACGACAGACATCGTTACCGTTGAAAGCATCATTGGTAATGAAGCATATCATGTGAATGGGACATGGGGGGATAATAATCCAGAAAATCCTTTTTATCAACAACCGATAACTACGAATTATTCTCGATTTGATGATACTGCGGCACGTATTCGTAATTTCATTCGGTATGCTTATATGGAGCTAGGAACGGAGTATGTGCTTTTAGCAGGTGATGCTGATGTAGATAATCCTGAGGAAAATATCATTCCTGCACGAGGATTATTTGCCAATGAGAGCGGATTACCACTCATTTCCTCTCAAGGTGGTATTACTGAGGAACAAGCGGATATTCCCTCTGATGTGTATTATGCGTGTCTTGATGGGAATTTTAATAGTGATTTTGATATGCATTTTGGAGAATCAGCGGATAGAAATCATGTAACAATGCAAGATGAAGCTGATTTACTTGCAGAAGTCTATGTTGGACGTGCACCTGTTGATTCAGAACTTGAAATAGCATATTTTGTTGGAAAAACTGTTAATTATGAATTACAGGAGGATAACCCCTATCTTTCAAAAATACTTTTTTCTGGGGAATATCTTGGATTTCCGGGTGTCTCACAATTTGGTGGTAACTATAAAGACCTTGTTGTTCCCTTGGTTCCTGAGGGATATCATATTGATTATTTGTATGATAGGGATTGGCCGATGTATGATCCAGATGTTCCTTGGAATGGGGGATGGAAGACGATTGATATCATGAACATTCTTAATACTGCTACACCACACCTGATTAATCATGATGGGCATTCCTATTATGCATATAATATGCGGATGAGCTCAAATAATATTCTTTCCCTAGAAAACATTCATCCGTTCTTTTTGTATTCACATGGTTGTATGGCTGGGGGTTTTGATAATCCTCTCGGGTATGATTGTATTGCAGAGGCTATGACTGTTGAAACACCATATGGTGCGTTTGCTGCAATTATGAATGCACGCTATGGTCTTGGCAGTGAAAACAATTTGAATTCTCCTTCACTTGCGTTGGATATTTCTTTTTATAAAGCATTATTTACTGAAAACATACGAGAATTAGGCAAAGCAAATCATTATTCAAAGGAGGATCATATCTGGCAGATAAATGAGAATGGGATTCGGTGGGTGTATTATGAGACGAATCTTTTTGGCGATCCTGAACTCTCCATACGGGATCCTTCATCGCAATCTATTGAATTGGAATTAAATGTAGTGAAACCAAATCAGGGTTTTCTTTATTTCTTTGAACGAGGTCTCCCCTTACTTTTCCCACAGACGTCTATTATTGTTGGAGGGATGACTGCAGAAGTTGATGTTTCAAGTCAACCTGAAGGATACATTAGTAGAGTGCATTTCTTCCTTGAAGGTGAATCATATGTCTATGATACAGATCCACCGTTTGAGTGGGAGCTACCTCGATCACTTCGTGGTAGATATACACTAAAAATTGTTGCGTATGCTACTGATGGGCAGACTGTGTCAGAGACAGTTCCGTTATTCATTTGGAATTAAACAAGTGAAATCCAAAATTTTATAAAAAAGAAGAAGTACACTTTGTGATAAACGGTGATAAAATCATGACACGCTACGCTTCAAGCGGGGTTATTGTACTTCTAGTTCTTATGGGTTTATTTACAGGTTGTATTGATGAAACGTCTTCTTCACAGATTCTTTACGTTGATGCAGAGGGTGAACAGCAATTTACACACATTCAAGATGCTATAGATGCTGCAGAAAACAATATGACGATTTTTGTATATAGTGGAATTTATGTTGAAAATCTAAAAATTAGTAATAAATCTTTGATACTTACCGGGGAAAATCCTGATACTACTATCATTGATGGGAATTATTCAAACGATGTGCTGTTTGTTGAAGCGGATGCTCAGGTGACCCTTTCAAATTTTACATTGCAGCATAGTGGAAATACTTCTACCGTAGCGAACTATGATGCAATTGTGAGCATTCATTCATCAAATAATACGATAGTTCATAATATTATCAAAAATGGAAATGTTGGCATTTATATTGCCCATGCACCTAAGAACAATATCTCTAAAAACCACATTAAACATCAACAAGAATATGGAGTATATGTATATTCTTCTTCAGATGAAGTTATCTTATTTGATAATGAATTTAGGGATAATACTTGTGGTGCTCGTGTGAAACAATCAGATCATTGTACTGTCTTTGAAAATTTATTTCAGGATAATGATAAAGGGTTTTATTTCTGCTGCGGCTCGTCGTCAAATACAGCATATCATAACACGTTTATCAACAATTCTGTTTGGAATGCATGTGATTATGTTGGGGGAAATAAATGGTATGCATCATTACCTGTTGGTGGGAACTACTGGGATGAGTACACCGGCTTAGATAACTTTTCCGGTCCAGGTCAGGATCAACCAGGTAGTGATGGGATTGGTGATAAGCCATTTGCAGATTCCAAAGCAGACATTGATGATCTTTATCCTTTGATGGAACCTTATCTCTAGGATTTCCCCATCTTTAGCATTTTTTTAACATAAAATTCTAACTGTTTTCATTAGAGGTGTACATTTAAGTACATGAAATCCTATTCACTTGAGCGTTATCGTACTCATATAGCGGGGTGGGGTAGCCAGGAGATCCCGACGGGCCCATAACCCGTAGATCAGTGGTTCGAATCCACTCCCCGCTATTTTTTTCCTAGATGTATAAATATTATGGGATGAATAACGCATTAATACTATGAAGCTGGAGGCACCTCGGTTTTGGGAAGTTGATAGTGCAAGAGGAATAGCAGTCATTATGATGATTGTGTATCATATTTTTTTTGATATAAACTTCCTTCAGGTCGTTTCTATCCCTTTGACAAGTCTTGCATTTCAACTGTTTTTATATCCTATTGGTTCACTTTTTCTTTTAATAGTTGGTATATCCCTTGTTCTCAGTTTTCAAATATATGAAAAAAAACATCAAAGGATGCCACCGTTCTCTAAATATTTTTGGAGAGGTGTTTTCTTATTCCTATTGGCATTAATGATTACTTTTATCACCTGGATTTATCCACATAAGGGATACATTGTGTTTGGAGTGATCCATTGTATCAGTATCTCTGTTATCCTTTCATATTGGTTTATTTCAAGACCCACATTATCTCTTTTTGTGGGAGGTCTCATTATTGTTCTCGGTGTTTTATTTACTCAGGTAACAGTGGAATCTCCTGTTTTTTTTTGGTTAGGTTTACGATCCGCAGGATTTTATTCATTGGATTATTTCCCTCTCTGTCCGTGGTTTGGTGTAGTACTGATTGGACTCTTTGCTGGAACCCGCCTTTATCCAAATTTACAAAAGAAATATCAGCGTTCTCAAATCATACCAACGCTTGCGTATCCATTTGTGTTTTTAGGGAAACATGCTCTTCTAATTTATATCATACATCAACCGGTCATTTATGGTGTTCTTTATCTTCTGTTTCAATAATTCATAGGTATTTGAGTTGCTTTGAAAGAAATTCAACACCAGTGCCTTTCTTGATGGTTCCTACTTGTTGGGCAGGATATGAGGAATGTTTCTTTAAAAGGCTAAGAGTTTCTTCTATATGTTCTGGTGGGACAATAAGGGCAAAACCCATGCCCATATTGAATGTTTGATACATTTCATGGTCTTGGATTCCACCAGTTTTTTGAAGAAATGAGAAAATATTCTGCACAGGGAGTGGGTTATTGATTTCATATTTCACTGAATCCTTTAATCGAATAAAATTCCTTAAACCTCCACCGGTGATATGGGCAAGACCATGAACAGGGATGTTTTTTAGGATTCTAAGTATTTCTTTCACATAAATTGCAGTTGGGGTCAGAAGGATTTCTCCGATGGTTGAATGAGGATACAGGTTACCAGGGAATGGGTCCAAGTAGTTAAATGATGATTTTTCGATGATTTTTCTCACAAGAGAGTACCCATTGGAATGGATTCCTGAGCTTGCAATTCCAATAATTCCATCACCTATGCTTATTTCTGAACCGGTGACAATATGTTGTTTCTCAACATATGCTAAGGTTGTTCCAGCAAGATCAAACCCATTGATGATTTCTGGGAGTGATGCGGTTTCCCCACCGACAATGGATATGTTAGATAAAGATGCTCCTTTTGCAAGACCTTTGCCGATTTCTTGTGTTATTTCTGGGTCTGGTTTGTCTATAGCAAGGTAGTCAACAAAGGCTAATGGTTCAGCTCCTACACAGATTGCATCATTGACATTCATCGCGATGCAGTCAATACCAATGGTATCCCATTTTTTTAGCTGAGATGCAATGAGGACTTTACTGCCAACACCATCGGTACATAATACAAGAGCATATTTTCCAAAATCAATCATTCCAGCATAATGTCCACCTAGAGATTTACCAAGCCCTGTTCGAGTGTTTGATATATTTGATATGAGTTTTTTTATCGCTTTTTCTTCTAGATTGATATCAACACCGCTTTCGGAGTAGGTTAATGTCTTCAAAAAAATCACCTGTAGAAAAGCATATCGCTGTTGTTATGATAAAGTTTTTGAATTGATAGTTTAATTGGTGATAAAAAACAGATGGTTTTTTTTGGTAGGTAGTGCTGATGAAAACATTAGCTGATATAGGTGAGCGCAACGCGATTGCTCGGTTATCCAAGATTATCGAGACGAAACATAATGAATTCTCTCTTGGAGATGATTGTGCGATTGTACCATTTCATGATGAATATTTGTTGATTTCAACTGATATGGTTGCACAACATACTCATCTTTCTTCAAAAATGACTCCCTGGCAGATAGGATGGTTTCTTGTTGCAGTTAATCTGAGTGATCTTGCAGCGAAAGGAGGTACGCCATATGGTCTTGTACTTGCATTGGGGCTACCTCGGGAGTACCCTGTTGCTTCTTTTGAGGAGTTAATACGAGGTGCTCATGATTGTGCTCAGGCGTATAACACTCATATAATTGGGGGTGACACAAAGGAATCAAGGGAACTGGTGCTTACTGGTACAGTATTTGGATTGGTAAAGAAAAATGAGTTCATAGGTAGAAAAGGGGCTAAAGTTTCTGATGTAATTGCGGTAACTGGGAAGATTGGGAAAGCCGCAGCAGGTATGTATGTGTTGGAAAAAGGTGCTCATTGTGAAGAAACTTGTTTACAATATTTATTTGAACCCCAGCCGAGAATGACTGCTGGGAGAATCCTTGCGCAATCTGGACGTATACATTGTTGTATGGATACCTCTGATGGTATTTCCACAAGTCTTTATCAGCTACAGCAACAAAACTCGATGGGATTTTGTATTGATGCTTCTTTACTTCCTATTTCTTCTGAATTTACACAATTTTTTGTTAAAGAATCAGATAAGGATATGGAGGAATATGTACTTCAATATGGCGGGGATTATGAGTTGCTATGTACCCTTCATCCTGATGATTTTTCAATGATTCAATCACAGCTTGAAAAGCTAGATGTTTCCTTTACACAGATAGGGGTAGTAACAAAGGAAAAAGAAATTGTATATAAAAAGAATGGAAAAAAGAAAACTTTGTGTAATAATGGTTATGAGCATTTTACTACTTAGTTTTTTAACAAGTCTTCTAATGAATGTGGTGTGTTTTGTAGAGCAAATAATATATATAAGATATTATAAAGAAATATAGTGGTACCACATGCAGATGAAGCTAGTTTCTCTTGGCATCTTTTTCCTGATTCTCATTCCTATATTCTCAGGTTGTTTAGAGGAACAGAAAACAGAAAATCATCCTCCAATCGTAAATATTATTTACCCAAATAACACAGAGACTGTTTCAAGTATTGTAAAAGTAACGGGGACTGCGGTAGATGAGGATGGAGAAAAAACACTTGTTCATGTTGAAATTAAAATTAATAACACCAATTGGGAAATGGCTTCTGGTACAACACAATGGAGTTATGATTGGGATACTTATCAGAGCCGCGATGGTGTTGTCAGTATCTATGTACGCGCCTGGGATGGTCAGGTATACTCAGAGGTTGAGACCATTGATGTTCTCGTTTTAAATCCTGAGGCGACTGAGTCTGATGCCCATAAATGGGCAGTGTTTGTAATTGCTGCTAATTTCCCTGATAACAATGAGTCAAAACTTGGTAATGGTGGATTATATCTTGCTGAGGAAATGGCGGCGTTTTTCATTGAAAACTATAATTATCCGACGTCTAATGTGTTCATTCTTTTTGATGATGGATGGATACGAAATGATAATGGATATGGACAGCGTATTGAGACCTTAGCACAGCGTCCTCACGAATATGACATTCATTATAGTGGAGCGACAAAGCAGAATGTGGAGGCAGTGATTTATAGGGTTGTAGAACAAGCAAATCGTTATGGGGATAGTGAAGTGTTCTTATGGTTTGCAGGGCATGGTACTGGAGATAATACTAATGATATTACCGGTGGAAAGATATTGGAGCGAAGTGCAATCTTTCTTTGGGATGATAGTATTCTTACTGATCGTGAGTTAGGGCAAATGCTTTATAGCCTACGATCTGATAAAACCTGTATCATTGTTGATGCCTGTTTTAGTGGTGGATTCGTTGATAGAACTCTGTATGATTTTCCCACATTTTTCCTTTTACATTCTGGTATCTCTGGGTCTGGTCGTGTTGCAATCTCAGGGGCAAGTAAATTTAGGCAAGGATATGCGAGTACGACTCGTGGTCCATTGTTTTCTCTTTTGTGGTTTGAAGGTATTAAAACAGGTGATGCAGATGGGTATCAACCTGGGTTTAGATCAACAGGTAAACCTCCTCGATTTGGATTATTTGTGGATGGAGAGGTCTCTGTTGAGGAAGCGTTTTATTATGCTCGTTATGTTTTAAGAACAGATGAGTCTTTACAGAATTATAAAACCATGGAACCTCAGATAAATGATCAATATCCTCATCGGGGGATTCTTCGTGATAATGGTGAGATGATCCTCGGTGATTAATGGTTTTTGTGTTGTGATATGATCTTATGAATCTGAATTTTATATTTGAATATGAAAAAGTTTAATAAAGGGCGAAATATACTTATATTAATAGATAAATACTATTAGTATAATAATATTAATTTGGTGTTTCCATGAACTTAAAGAAAAACGATAAAATCATTTTGGTCGTGGGCGTTGTCATTTTGCTTGTTGCAGGTGCAGGTATTGCTTTATATACGGCACCAGGATCAGATGATGATGATGTTGGAGAGGCAAGTCAAAAGAATGATTATGCGAGTTCGTGGGTTAGAAAAACAAGTGAAGTCTCTTTGGATGATGTGCTTGAAGCCTCAAAATCTGAGCCTTTTACAAAAACAATTTCAATTAACCCTAGTTCACAGTGTGTTTTAACAAATGTAGAATTTGATCTTGATTGGATGGATGATCGTACCTTTGGACTTTTTAAGAATAAGGGGCTTGATACATTAACTTTTGAAGTATCACGCAATGGAAATACTAAAACAGAGAGTTCAACTGGTGAGGGTAACCATACGTTTTCTTTTAATATAAATTCAAAACCAATGGAGGAAACCATTGAAGCAGAAAGTGAAAGTGATGCTGAGGATTGGTTTTTAAGTCAAATAGCGGGTAAAAATTCTGAGACTTTTGATGTAACTGTTACTGTTGAAATCGGAGAACCCCGATTCCGTTTGCTAAAATATTTTAGAGATAAAGGAAATGATTTTGATCTCTCTGTAGAATACACCTATTATGCCCTTGAGATTGGGATGAATGATGATGGTGATGATGAGACGAAGCCTTCAGGTGGAGGCGATGATGATGTTGTTACCAATAATCATTATGTTGGTGAATTCTATATTAACCTTGGTTTTGGTCGAAGTATGATTTAATCAATCATACACAATTCTTTTTTTTATGTTTCTTTGAGTGTATAGCGGAGTAGTGCACCAACACCACCGATTCCTTCAAGTTTTTTACCGGCATCATGCATGCTGTTAATAATGGTGAACTCGGTTTGATACTTTGTCACCTGGGAAAGCAGTTTGTCTCCTTTCTCTGATCGCACAAGGGCATCGACAATTAGTAAATGTTCTATGGCTCCAGATTGAAGGACTCGTTCTACTTCTTGAAATCCATATGTTGCTCGACCATTTTTTTTGATTTCTTGGAACAACTGATCGACCAATGTTGTTTCATACAGGACCCGGTTTTCTTTTGCTACATGTTCAATAACACCGGATTTGATTGCTTCATTAATACCGTTCATACTGTTATGTCCTGTTCCATGGGTAAGACAATGAGTAAAGAGCTCTGGTTCCTGGGTTTTGCCATATGTAATGAAATGATCTTTTGTGAAACCAGGTCCAACAATGACAAGAGTGGTGTGTGGTCCTTTTTTATGCCGTACAAACGAGATGATTTCCCCAAAATATTCTTTTTCGGAGTACTCAGAAGCATATTGTTTTCCAGATTTATGTGAATCGATATCTGTGATCCATTGGATGCCACTATGGTGTAATACAGCAATTGTTGCTTGTTCATCATCAAGGGAGATAAAGGTGACCAGTGATTGTATACTTTGTTTCACTGCTTCATCAAGACGTTTGAGTTCGAATGATTTCCATTCTGTTTTTACAATACTGATATGCTCTCTGTTTTCTACAGTGATATTAAGAGTGTGATAGGAACCAAGATCCTGCGGTCCTTCCTCAATGGTTCCATGGATGCGCAGTCTATCAGAGAACTCATGAAACTTCACTTGTTCAACTCGTATGCCTAAAAGCATTTTTTTCTTCGTTGATTTTTTTGATCTTATTTTATCGTCTGATTGTTCATCTGTTCGAAAGCTTCGTGCACGAACAAGATCACCTGGTTGTATGATATTGTAGAGATGCCAGATGTCATCTAGGGTTTCAGGAATAAGTTTTATTTGCTGATGATGGAGATCTTTGTTAATGATTTTCATGGTTTTTTCATCCAAGATGGTTGTTTCAAAGGCCCTACAATAGAAATAAGTGATATATCGCCCGGTGGAAGGATTCTTTGTACTTCTTCAGTAGAAACTGAAAACGTGTCTTTAACATACTGTACAAGCATTGATTTTTTTATGGTACCTGGACGTATGATTATATAGGATTTGCAATGCTGACGTATCGCACTAACTGGTCCACACATGATTTTTTTCTCTTGATGGATTTCGATCATGCCAATACCAAGCTCAAGGATACATTTCACGTAGTTTCGAGATCCTCGTATGATGAATGCTCCTTTGGGAACAAACTCGCCACTTTGTGGGGTTTTACTGACTTGTTCAGGGAGAACCCAGTAGGCTTGGGTTTCTACGAATTGATTCCATGCTTTTGAGTAACTTGATGCGAAAATACATGCTTCTTCCAATGAAGGGGATTTGATTTCTTGTTGTTTATCATCAATTGTTTTATTTTTTATGATGCAGCTTGGTGCTCCATGGATATCTGCATGAACATATCGGTCACCTGTGTTTAGGTATTTTTTCACGATTTGTTCATTGGTTTTCGCGTCCCTTCCACCGATGATGATGTTGTTGTTGCTGGAAATAAACCATCGGTAGTGTTCAAACCAGTATTGTTTTTGTTTTGCTCTTTTTTCAGGTTTCTTTTGTTTGATTTGATCTATGTTGTGTTGAAGTGAGATGATGTTTTGTTTGGTTTTTTCAAGAGCTTGTTGTGCACCGATGAGTTTTTGTTTTTGTTTTTTACTCTCATCATATGATTGTTCAGCGTTTTCAGAGACTGTTTTTCGTATGTTTAATGGGACCTGAAAAGATTGATTATTTAGGTCTGTGAGCTCAATGGTAATAATGCCTGATGCCATATCAAGGTTGTTAATAAGGGAATTTTGCTTTATTTCTTCATATAATCTTGTTTTATCTTTTTGATTGAAGTGTTCATTTATTTTTTGAAGGAGTTCTTCGCATTCTTTAAAGTGAAGATAAATGAGTTCTCCATGTAAATTTTTTTTAGTTATTTTTTCTTTAATTGAGAGTATGGCTTTTTGTTGTTGTACTTGCATGCGCTTTAGTTTTTCCATTTTTGTATCTGTTGAGGTGAGTGGTATTGACTCCTCTTTAATTTCCATAAATGAGGATAATCCTTGTACGAATTGATCAACAGATTCAGAGGTATGATTTTTGTAGATGGTAAATGGGAATGGTGTAATATCAAATGGTTTTGATTCTTTTTTGATGATTTTTGGATTAAATGATTTTGTGGTAAATATTTCAAGAAACATTTGAATTATTTGAAAGAGATGTTGTTGGTTTTCTTGACTTATACTATCCGGTTTTATATTTTTTTCAATTGCAGCTCTTGAACAAATCTCTTCAGCGTATAATCCACCGAAGTTTAATTCTGCAGCAAGAGTTCTAACAAGATCGGCAGTTGAAGTATTAAGGATTTGTTGAAAGGTCTCTTGTTTGAGTTCAAATGGGTTTATCTGTGTTGGTGGCGGAGTATAAGGTTTGCCGATTTGTATCATTCTATGGGACCATTGTTGTCGTTTTAATGGCATTAGTATTTTTTTTTCTTGGTTTACAAGAAGGATATTTCCATTTTTGAATAATTCGAGGATAATAGAAAAACACGCTTCTTTTTTTGATACTTCAATATGGAGGATACGGTCAAATGGATGTTGCCAGATTCTTGTTATTCGAGCATTCGTGATATGCTTTCTTAGCGTCATTGCAAAGGTGGATGGTTTTATTGGTGTTGGTGGGGATTCTTGTAATCTACAAAGGATTTGTTCATTCTGAATGTAGATGTATTCTTTCTTTTTCTGTTGCATATTACGAATTCGTATAAGCACCTCATCTTTTGAAAGCTGATAGATTTTATCAATATAACTTCCAATGAGATCTTGAAGCTCATATGAGATGGTATAAATATCAAAAGTGGATAATTGTCTCGTCATCTTTTCGGTATACATGATAGAGGTCATTTATTTAAAGACTGTTCTTGAATACTAAGAATATATGGCAGAAAGGCCAGCCGCTAATGCTGGCTATTCCCCCGTATTGCACGTCAGGATGATTTATGATACCTTCATTTTTTAATATAAATGATCTGATGGGGGGGGTGGTGAAAGTATTTTTAGGCTTTGTCTCAAAAGTATAGTTTCACTTATGTATCCCTCTTATTAATAAACTTGAACTCTTTCATAGAGAACTGATATGGGTAGAACCGGTCTTGCACATCTTCCTCTTCATAGTGGAAAGGCACCAAAATGGTTATTTACACGAATGGTAGCTCTTTCGAAAAGTATCATCGAGGTCATGCTAATGGATCTTGGTTCTGATATGGTCCTTCAACGATTATCAGATCCGTATTGGTTTCAGGCATTAAGCTGTGTATTAGGATATGATTGGCATTCGAGTGGAACCACAACGGTTACCTGTGGTGCGTTGAAAGAGGCTATTGATCCGGAAACCCATGGTATTGCGTTTTGTGGTGGTAAAGGTGCTGCATCAAGACGCACGCTTGATGATATTGTACATGCGTGTTCTTGTTTTAATATATTAACAGAAACCATTGATAGGTTTTGCTATACAAGTCGGATGACTGCTAAAGTAGATTCTGCAGCTATTCAAGATAATTATTCATTGTATCATCATATGTTCTTTTTTTCTGAACGGAAGAAATGGGCGGTTATTCAGCAGGGTATGAATACACAAAACAAATATGCTAGAAGGTATCATTGGAGTTCAGAGCATTTGAAGGGTTTTCTCAATGAGCCACATCAGGGGATTATTAGTGCTGAAAAACAAGAACAATCATTGGATATGACTGCTCGGAGGAGTGAGGCATTAAAAAAAGATTTCTGTGGATTTAATTAATGATAATCCTTATCATCTTCGAACTTGTTTTGCTCAGATGCAGTTGCCTTCAACACAAGTCACCTTGGATGCCCTACAAACTGTTAATAAAGAAACGATGAAAACATTAGATATGCCTCGTGTTTTCGATTGGCAAAAACTTAGAGAACTTTATGAGTTTCAACCAAAAAATTATGAGGAATTGCTCTCTTGCAAAGGTCTTGGACCAAGTACTGTTCGTGCACTTGCGTTGGTATCAGATCTTATCTATGGTGAACCACCTTCATGGGAGGATCCTGTAAAATATAGTTTTACTGTTGGAGGAAAGGATGGTGTTCCTTTTCCTGTTGATAGAAAAGCTATGGATGAGACAATTTTCTGTATTAATCAGGGGATTCATAATGCGGTTTTAGGGGATAAAGAGAAGATGCATGCGTTACGTACATTATCAAAGCTTATTCCAAATTAGATTGCTCTCTTATCTTTTAAGCAATATATGAAAAATTATAATTAAGTGAACACCTATATCCTGCTATTAATTTGATGGCTAAGGTGAGTTAATTGGTTAAAAAAGTCATAGTAGTAGATGATAATCCAGATGTTATTTTTTCAGTAAAAAATGGTCTTGAGGATATTTCACCAGATTATCAGATCACTGGTGTGGAAAGTGGAGAAAAATGTTTAGAGTTGCTCCAAACAGAGTCACCGGATTTAATTCTCCTTGACATCATGATGCCGGGAATGAGTGGTTGGAAAACATATGATAAGATAAAGGAAAATGATACCTGGAAGAATATTCCTATTGTGTTTCTTACGGCACGCACAGATAAAGTCGCAAAAAACGCTGGTGGTTTTCTTGGTGAGGATTATATTGAGAAACCATTTGATATTGATGATTTAAGAGGTCGGATTGATAAAATATTACATATCTAAATTATCTTCGTTTGTTTCTTATTTTTTTTTCAAAGGAAACATGAATTAGTTAATCTTATTATATACCCTTAGGATAGTATTTTTCTATTGGATGGTATATGTAGGGATAATATGCTTTATATTGTCTTGACAACACCAAAATGTAATCTTCAATGTACTTATTGTGGAGGTAGTCTTCATGGAATGCCTGATACGATTACCTATGATCCAATGCTTTTAAAAGAATTAATTAGTAGAGATCAAGAAGCAGTAGTAGCATTTTATGGTGGGGAGCCATTACTGCAACCTGATAGAATCATTGAATTCTTAGAGCTTCTTCCTGCAAAATATTTTGTTATTAACACAAACGGGTTTTATATTGATTCGATTTCTTCATATCTTGATTGGTTTAACACTATTTTACTTTCTATTGATGGAAGAGAATCAACAACGGATTATTATCGGGGTGAGGGATGCTATCAAACCGTGAAACATGCTGTAGAGATTATCAATCAATCAGCGTTCTCAGGTGAACTTATTGCGCGAATGGCGGTGTCGAATCACACTGATATTTTTGATGATGTTATGCATCTCCTTGATTTTTTCCCTTATGTTCACTGGCAGCTTGATGCCGTATGGAGTGCATTATGGGGTGTAGATGAGTTTGTATCATGGGTGAAGAATTCCTATGAACCAGGGCTTAAAAAACTAATTTCTCACTGGGTGGAGGAATATAAAAATGGACATATTGTTGGAGTTATTCCTTTTCTTGGTATTCTTACCCGTCTTTTTTCTGGTGATGGATCTTTACCTTGTGGAGCTGGGACAAGTGCGTTTACTATTACCACTGATGGATCTGTGCTTGCCTGTCCGATTGCTCCTGATTTTATGTGGAATAACCTTGGTGATTTACATCATTTTAACCATGTTTGTATTGATGATCCTTGTCTATCTTGTACTGTTTATTCGGTCTGTGGTGGTCGTTGTCTTTTTACAAATAAAGAACGCTTATGGGGAAACGAGGGATTTGATGCTATTTGTGGGGCAACAAAATTCTTGATTCAGGAGTTATCGAAAATAAAATCGGAACTACACATTGACCAAGCAAAGGTTTTTTATCCACCATATAATAATACAACTGAGATTATCCCCTAAAATTTTGTATTTTTTGTTTCTGTAAAAAAAATGGAAAATTCATAAAAATTTATTAGTAAAATGGAATCTTCATATTGTTATGGGATGTGTCAGTCTTCTTGTCTGTCCGAAATGTCATCAGGAATTTGAATATGACTGGGTTCCTATGGCATCAATGCATGCAATACGCTTGGGAAAAAATAGATATATGCGTTGTCCGAAATGTCATAAATTCTCAATGTTTGATGTTTCTGATAATCGAATTGATAAATAATGTATCTCTTAGAATAAAAAAACAAGTTTCTTGTATAGTGAATCTAATTAATTTTTTTCTTATTCGTAGTGTAATATATTTTACTTTTTGCAGTTATTTTTTCTATGAAGGTTGTTTTCTCTTTTGTGTATCTAACCCTATTATGTGGATACTTGATAGCTAGTGTTTTCTTTAAGATATCGTACTCCTTTGCAACTGATGGGAATTCTCTGAGATAGTCTCTAAATAATAGCCGGTCCCATAATTCAGAGTTTGCTTCCACCATATGGATATGATGAGATCTTTTGCCTATCATATTTCGTTTAATAAACCATGCATAGAAAGGGGGTGATTCACCGATGATTGGACGCCAAAAATATTCATATCCTCTCTGGGTAAGAATGGGTACGACATGTTTTTTGGTCTCTGAAAGACTTCGAACTTCAACAAGTAGGTCTATGATTGGTTTTGATGATAAACCAGGTATTGCAGTACTTCCAAAATGTTCTATTCTTTGGATTAGATCTGCTGGAAGTATTGAACTTAGGTATTCTTTTTCTTTTCTGAAATCATATGGCCATTGAGGATTATATGGGACGATCTCTACTATTTCTTGTGTTACTTGTTTTATTCTTTTTTCAAGGGTTTTTTCCATAATACTTACTCGCATTTTGCAAGAAATTCTAAGGGTACATAATATTTTTTATACCGTTTTCCTTGGCTATCTTTATAATATCCATTTTCGTCAGAGACCATGACCGTTGCTCGTTTGGTGATGCGGTAGATGATTCCCTGAAGTGTTTTATTTTTATAGATAAATTGAACGCGTGATCCAAGTGGTAATTGATATGATTTTTCTGCGATTTCTCTTTGAGTTATTAACTGATGGGTTGTTTCAGTATGTCCAAAGAGGTTCTTGGCTATTTGTTTAAATCTTTTCGAAGCACAGCTTGAAGAACCAAACACGATAAATTCTATTGCATGAACCAGTTCATGTTCAAACACTCGCATGGTTGCTTCTAATCGGTTATGGCATCTGATCCCGTTTATCAGGATGGTGCGGCTGATGGTATGATACGACTGAAAGAGTAAGGGCAGTGAAAGAGAAATCGATAGATTTTTTGTATGATGATACAATGTTTTTCCTGCTGATCTCGTCATTCGTTTTGATAGCTGAAAACTGATTTGTTTTGAGTAGTCTGTTGTGAAAAATTGTGAAAAAAAGACGGTGTCATAGAGATGAAAAAGATATTCAAGATCCTTAATAGTTATGCTTTGAAAATTTGGTTGATTGATGGTGGGGGAATTCGTAAGAATATTGGTATAAATTTTCTGTGTTTTCTGCTGAATATTTTCTTGACTATATCGTAGTTCTATAAGTTTATTTTTTTGCATGTATCATCTTTGTTGTATGGAGGAAAGTTTACATTTGGTTTTTTAATGCTTTAACTCCTTGTGCTAGGGCGGTTAATCCATCTTGTAAATAGTCTGGTTCTAGGTTGTATCCTATACGGATATGTGATTCTTGACGAAAAAAGGAGCCAGGTGAGACTAATATCTGATATTTTGAGAGAAGATATGTACAGAGTTTCATTGAAGAAACGGGGAGCATGTATTTTGGGAAACAGATTATTCCTGCATCAGGTGGAACCCAGGTGAAGAGATCTGTATGATCTTTGATCCAATCAGCGATTATCTTGGTATTTGTTTGTGCTTTTTTTTGAAATCGTGTTCTAATTGTTTGACGTGCGTAGGTTAATGCCTTGGCGGTAATGGTTTCTGAAAGAAAAGGTGAGGAAATTGTTGTATGGGCTTTTGCCTGTTGGAATTGTTCTGAAAGATGTTTTGGAGCAATAATCCACCCGGTTCGAAGACCACAGAATCCATATATTTTTGCAACACTTGATGTTATGATTGTGTTTGGAAGATTCCATGCGGAAAGCATGTTTTTTTCTGTTGCATCAAGAAAGATTTCATCAATTAAAACATAGATGTCGTGTTCTTTGGCGATTGCGGCAAGTGTGTGTAATGTTTTTTTATCAATAAGGACACCGCTTGGGTTGTGTAAATTTGTTATGATGATAAGTTTTGTATTCTTTGTTATAAGGAAAGGTAATTCATTTAGATTCAGTGCATAACCCTCTTCAAATCGCCGTTCCCAGAAGATTGGTGTTGCTTGTAGGAGGAGTGGAGTTTTCCATAGCGGTTCATATGTTGGAGTTTCGACGATGATTTCAGCAGGTTTTTTAAGCATGCTGAGAAACACGAGAAAATTCGCTTCTGTACCTCCGCAGGTGGTCACGATTTCTTCTTTTTTACAGTGATAGATATTCTGTAAACTTTTTTTCAGATCATCAGATCCATAGTGTGTATCCCATCCGAAATCAAAATCAGATGGTATGTTATATCCAGTTAATTCTGTGAATTCTTGAAGGCTTACACCATCACTGTTGCTAAAAGATAGAATATATTTTGCGTGTGGGTACTGGTGAAGCATCCATGAGAAAAGATCAATAGAAGGGATTTGCATGATGTACTCATTATCATTTAAGTGTATATTAAGTCCTTGCACTTTTTTTTTGTTAATGATTAATTGTATTTCCTACCGTGGTAACGATCTCATTAAAATCATGTTCATTTGCTTGATATTTCGCGAATTCGACGAGGGAACAATATGAGAAACATTTTTTAATGGTTTGATGCGGTTTTTTCTGTTTTCGAAGGAAGTTAAGGACTTCATCATTAGTCAGTTCTTTTTTCAATCCATATTTATAACTCAGATATAATCGAAGGGCTTGTCCAGCGGTCCCATATGCATCTTTGTATTGATGATGCTGAAAATATTTTTTTGATTGTTCGAGTAATCGTTGTGATTCTTTTTTATAATCGAAGGGGGGTGCTGATGTGATATGAGGCAATTTATCAAGATTATTGGATTGTTTTTTCTTTTTTAGATACAACCAAATGAGTACCATACATCCGATTATGATGAAGGGGAGAAGAATGAGAAAGAAGGGGAAATGTTCCTTTTTTTCAAGTTCTACTTTTTGTAATTCATTGTTTTCAAATTCCGCATGAATGACTGCTGTTTCATTTTCTTTGTTTTCATATGTGATATCCAGAGTGGTTTTATTGCCATTTTGTTGAAATGAGTGATTTGTTGCATTGTATCCTTCTGATTGGAGCTGCTCTTGGAACTCTTGGTATTGCTGACTTTGATTGAGGTTTTCAAACATTTCCTGTCGATCCTCAGCGGTTTGTTGATAGATTTCCTCCATTACTCCTTCTTGCATAGTGCCCTGTAGTGTTGCTTGTTCTCCTTGTTGGTTCTCATAGGTGTAATTAAAGGAACCGGTGTTATTGCTTGCTGCATTGAGTTGTGTATCAGTGAGGTTGTATCCTTTGTTTTCAAGATCCTGTTGATGTTCTTGAAACTCTGAGTTTTCCTGTAATGTCTCTTGAAATGCTTGCTCTTTATGTTGTTGTTCCGCAATCTGTTGTTGAATTTGTTCTTTTAATGCTGAGCTATCCTGTGATAATTGATTGTTTTGTAATTTCTGCTGTGGTGTCTGTTCTGTTTGCTGTTGTTTTTGGGATGGTTGTGCATCAATGATTTCTTCAGAAGAGCTCGTTTGTTGATTTTGTTGATTGTTCATCTGTGATTGATTTGAGACGAAATGAATAATGATATCATTGAGATTAACAGATCGTTCTCCACTTTCCTCATACTTAAAGGTAATACTGACTTTCAGGGTTAATGGTTGATCGGTGCTTCCAAAATTGATATTAATAGTGTTATTTCCATCTTCTACAGTAAAACGTTGACTATTTGAATTTGAGGAGGAATACACAAATCCATTTTGATTAACTTCTTGGGTGATTGTATATTGTAATTGACCTGCTTTTGAAGACCCATATGTGTTATTAAGGGTTAGGGGAATGATTGCTTGTTGTCCAATGAGAAAATAGTATTCCTTCTGATCTAAAGTAAAAGTAATATCCTCAGCGTGTACAGATATAACAAAAAGACTGAGGATGCATATGATGAAAAGTAATATTTGTTTCCTCATTGAATGATCCTCCCTTTTCCATACCGTAAATAGAACTGAATGAATATTAATCCGACCGCGGCGATAAAGAACCAGTCCTTAATGTTTGTTTCTTCAAGTTCTCGTTCTATGTTTTCACTAATAGTACTATAGATTTGATCCAGGGTTTGTTGATCAACTGATTTAAAATATTGTCCACCAGTGTCTTGAGCAATGGTTTCTAAGGTTGCTTCGTCGAGTTCTGCATAAATCGGGTTTCCACCCCAATTGTATCCAAGGATTACTTTTCCATCTGAGCCCATCCCAATTGAATAGACTTGGATGTTGTTGAGCACGGCGAATTCTATTGCTTCTTGTGGACTAATAACCCCTGCATTATTTACACCATCACTGAGGAGAATAACAACCTTTTTCTTATTTGGAATGGAGGAGGCCATATCGATACCTAATGCAAGTCCATCTCCAATTGCTGTTTTCCCCTCTTTTGATTCAATGCTCCTTAGTTTTTCAATAACGGTTTCTTTATAGGGGCTAAGATAGGCTGCGGTTGTTGCACCGGATTCAAAGATTACGATTCCTGCGTGATCCTTTGGTTTTAAGGAGTTTAAAAGTATTTCAGCAGATTGCTTCGCTGCTTCAATTCGAGATGGTTCATAATCGGTTGCTTGCATGCTACCAGATATATCTATGACAAGAACAACATTGACACCTTCCTTTTCTTGTTCGAGGGGAATATGTGGGTTTGCGAGTCCAATAATCATACATGCTAATGCTGCTAAGGTAAGGAAAAATAGTATATCCGCTCGTTTTGATTTTTTCTTATTACCAAGGGCGGATTTGATGAATCCGATATGGCTAAATTTCATTGCTTCTTTTTTTCTTCGAGTGCTTATTATTCTGTATACGAGAAACAAGAGGGGTATACTGATTAATGCGAGCAGGATATAGGGGTCATCAAAGCCAGCCATGTTATCTAACCACCCGTTGCATTCTTTGTTTAAAGAATTTTTTTAATGGGATTTCAAATGGTTCATCGGTGAAAATACTCACGACATCTATTTTTATCTTCCGAAGGTTTTGTATGAGCATGCTTTCTAGTTCCTGCATTAAACGTGTGTATGCTGATTGGAATTCTACATCTGAGGTATCAACAAGAAGTTGCTCTCCTGTTTCTTCATCTTCTAATTCAATAAGACCAATATCTGGAATTTCTTGCTCTCGTTGATCAAGAACACGAAGTGCAATGACATCATGTTTATTTCTAAGGATTTTTAACGGATGGTAAAAGTCTTCGTCAAAGAAATCTGAAACGATAAATACAATACTTCTTTTTTTAATGACCTTTGAAATATATTCTAAGGATTGTTGAAGATTCGTTTGTGTTGAAGTTGGTTGAAACTGTACAATCCTACTGAGTGCTTGTAAGATATGTTTTCTTCCTTTACGTGCAGGGATGAAATGTTCAACGGTGTCCGTAAAAAGAAATACACCGAGGTTATCCTTATTTTTCAATGCAGCAAACATCAAACTTGCAACGATTTCAATTGCTTTTTTTCGTTTTGTTACATTGTTTCCAAAACTACTTGATCCAGACATATCAAGTGCAAAATACACATGTAGATCTCGCTCTTCAATAAATTCTTTAATGTATGGATGATCGAATCGAGCGGTAACCTTCCAATCAATTGAACGGATATCATCTCCGATACGGTATTCACGGCTTTCAGAGAATTCTATTCCTTGCCCTTTGAAAATAGAGTGATACTGACCAGTGATTAATCCTTCAACGAGTTGTTTCGTAGTGATTTCGATTTTTTTTACTTGTTTGATAATCTGTTTTGTCTCTTGCATGGGAATCTACCCCATCAGCTGTTTTTATGGGATTTTTATAGTGTCTAATATGTTTGATATAATCTGGTCACTTGTGATTTCTTCAGCTTCTGCTTCATAGGTGAGAAGAATACGATGGCGGAGTGTTTCATATGCAATTGCTTTTATATCCTCAGGGAGAACATATCCTCGACCTTGCATCATAGCATGAGCTTTTCCTGCGAGAATTAGCCAGAGGGATGCTCGAGGTGATGCACCAAATTCAATGAGTCCTTCTACATCAATAGCATACTTTGTTGGGTTCCTTGTTGCATCTACTATCTCAGAAACATACTCTTTGATTTTTTCATCAGCATAAATCTTTTGATTAAAATCCTGAATTTCAAGGAGTTCTTTTTTTGTTATAATTTTCTTTGATGTTGGAAAGATACCCTCAGTAAAACGATTAATGATTTCTATCTCCTCTGATTTAGTAGGGTAGTTAATAAGGACTTTAAACACGAATCGGTCGACTTGCGCTTCAGGTAGTTTATATGTTCCTTCTGATTCAATGGGGTTTTGTGTGGCCATGACAAAAAAGGGTCGAGTTAATGGAAATGTTTCACCCTGTATACTCACCTGTTTTTCCTGCATTGCTTCTAGTAATGCAGATTGCACTTTTGGTGGTGCTCTGTTGATTTCATCTGCTAAAACAAAATTGGCAAAGATTGGGCCTTTTAATGTTGTAAAGGAGAGATCTTTATGATTATAGATTTTTGTACCTGTGATATCAGCTGGGAGAAGATCAGGTGTAAATTGCATTCGTACAAAGCTACAGTCAATACAATCCGCAAGCGTTTTGATCATCAATGTTTTTGCAAGTCCGGGAACTCCTTCAAGAAGCACATGACCTTGAATGATAAGCGTGAGGAGGAGTTTTTCAATAACGTCATCTTGTCCGACGATGATTTTTTTTATTTCATTTGCAAGATTTTCAAGCTTTTTTGCATATGTTTGTGCTTTTGTATTTAGGGATTCGATTTCTTTGTTCATCGTGTCATCATCTCTTGATTTGATATAAAACTTCAAGGAAAATATGATAATTATATATTAATATATTTTACGATTCTATTAGGTGTTTTCCTATAAAAAATTATTCTATTATTTTTTCTTATAATAATTCTTTATTTACTATTTTTATAACTGAATTTTTAACGAAACTCTTATCATTTATCAGCATATTTCTTATTTACGTGTTTCTAAATGAGAATAACCGCATTTAATGGAAGTCCTCGTGGAGAACGAAGCAATACACACACTATGCTAGAATCATTGTTTACTGGAGCAGTTAAGGTGGGAGCTGAGGTCGAAGAAATCTATCTTACTGATAAGAATATTGCTCCATGTAAAGGATGTTTTACTTGTTGGATGAAAACACCAGGCTCCTGTATTATACAAGATGACCAACAAAGCCTTCAACACTTATTCATATCCTCAGATATCGTTATTCTCGCTTCACCGTTGTATGTTGACAATGTCTCAGGATTATTAAAAAACTTCATGGATCGATTAATACCTATCGTGGATCCACACATTGAGGAAGATGAACGTGGAGAATGTCGACATGTAAAGCGATATAAAAAATACCCAAAACTCGTCATTCTCTCTAATAGCGGTTTTCCAGAGCAATCCCACTTCCAGGTGCTTCATCTCTATTTTGAACGAGTAGCACGAAACATGCATTCAGAGGTCATTGCTGAAATCTATCTACCCGGGGGAGAGATATTTCATGTTGATATGTTGATCGTTAAACCATTCGTATCATCATATAAGAAACTCTTGCAAAAAGCTGGAATGGAACTCGTCCAAAACCAATCAATTTCATATGAAACACAGAAAAAGCTACAAAAACCAATTGTTCCACCAAAACAATATATTAAAGGATTAAACAAAAGATTTGATCAAATACCGTTAGAATAATTATTTGTATTAATTGATCAAGTGGGCACGTACTGTGGTTCTAAAAATGAATGATTAACAGTAGATATTAATAACATAGAACTGATTTTTCCCGTATGATTATTGATCTAACTATGGAAATTTCTCATCAAACACCTGTTTTTCCTGGCAGTCAACCTATGATAATTCAACAAGTAGCATTCATAAACCAGGATGGATGGAATGAAACTCGGATTAGTTTGAGCTCGCATCTAGGAACTCATATTGATGCACCGTATCATATGGTTGAAACGGGGAAGACTATCAATGAATATCCTATTGATTATTTTTGTGGAAATGGTATTGTTGTAGATGTTAGAGATCAACAGATCATTGAAATTGATTCATCATTGCTCCAAAATCAGGATATAGTATTGTTTTACACAGGAAATACAAAAAATATTTCTAAAAAGACATATTTTGATTCTTCTCCTGTGCTCTCTGAGAATACAGCAAAATCGTTGATTAAGAAACAAATTAGACTTGTTGGTATTGATTCATGGACTATTGATCAAGAACCATATAAGATTCATAAGATGTTGTTAACTCAGGATATATTGATTATTGAGAATCTTGTATCATTGGATACTCTATTGAACAAATCATTTCTCTTTTATGCATTACCATTGCCTATTATTAGAGGGGATGGTGCGCCTTGTCGTGTGATTGCAATTGTCCAATGAGCGATTTATATTAACAAATGAACAATATTTTATATTGGAAAATTAATAAAAGATAATACTATGGTTTGGCCCCTAAAATTAGAAAGCAACAAAAGATTTCTGCCTAAAAAAGGACCGGGTTCTTTCTGGGAAAACAGAAAAGATCGGTATCATTGCGGAATTGATCTTTATGCTACAGAGGGTACAACGGTGTGTTCAATTGCTGATGGAATAGTTATTGATGCCGGTGTATTTACTGATGCTTCACGATGTCGTTATTGGAATAAAACATTTTATGTTCTGATAGCTCATGATAACAATTATCTAATAAAATATGCAGAGATGGGTAGCATCTGTGTTGATGTTGGTGACGAAGTTAAAAATGGGATGGAAATAGGTAAAGTTGGGCTTGTTCTCAACACTCAAAAAATAAATGTAAAAGATCCAATATACATACAAGCCTTAGCATTAGATAATCCAAGTATGCTTCATGTTGAGCTTTACAAAAAAAATGCACTAATAGAACATGATCAGTATTTAGGGGGAAACTGGTTTGGATCTATTAAACCAAATCAATTACTTAATCCATACCCTCTACTAAGGTCTTTTTTATAATCTATGCAATGCATATAAGTATTCAATATCTGTTAAAATCAAAAAATTGGTCATTAATATTGTAAAAAAAATTAAATAAGATTAATAATTACCCTTCCAAATGATTCCAAGGTATGTCCTTAGTCTTCCGATAGGTGGATTATTCTTTGCTATTGGATTAGTGCTTCAATTATTTTCTTCAAATCATTCAATACTTCATTTTTTAACCGGTTTATTTATTGGTCTCTCTATTGTTTTTAATCTTTATTTCTTAATGTGTGTTTATAAAAGAAATAGTAATCGGAATCAAATGGATATTAATAAGTAATATATGAAAATTGCTAATTCTAATCAAATAATTTAGAAATATTAGGGTACTTTTTTCTAAACATATCACAAGTAAAACAGGGGCCTTTCTTTGCTGGTCCACCTTCTCCATTGTTAAATATGAGCCAACCTTCACAAATATATTGGGATTTTGAATTATTTAGATATACTGGACAGTTGTCCCTATATTTTTTTGGACAATTGAAATGTTTCCAACATGTTACATTTTCATTGGTAATGTTCATCCTTCCAATGATGACATTATCACTTTTTCTGGGTTTCAATGTGTCATATTATTTCTATTTAATAAATATTTTGAAATATTTAGCACAATTATATTAATAAATTATTTTATAGTTTCAAATAAGTTGGTGGGCATTACTCTTTTTACAATTCTTTTCTTATGATACAATCTAAAAAGAGGTGGGGGTAAAGTGAGATATTGAGTTTACTTTGAATTCAATTAAACTTGATTCTAACAAAAGTATTGTCCCATAAGAGCGTTGATGGGCCCAGCCGGATTTGAACCGACGACCATCTGGTTATGAGCCAGACGCTCCACCAGGCTAAGCTACGGGCCCTAAAAGGTACGGTTTGGGAGAATAGCATTTATAGTACAAAAAAGTATGTGCTTGTTAAAAGGGAATAGGGAGGGATTTTTTTTGTTTTTTCTTTAAGTTAATTTTTTAAATATATGATTGTATTTTAAAAAAAACGGAGGGAGGGGAGAAAGGGGTATAGAAAAAAAATATTGAAGCAAGTAACTTCAAAGAGGCCCCTTTCTCATATTATATTTATGTAACACATGTAATATAAAAAGTTTACTATTTCTTTTTTGTTTTTACAAACAATTTAATAAAAAAATTATACCTCGTCCCCTCGGGCTCCCCTGACAGTTACTCTCATTATAATATATGTTGGCGAATGAATAAGTAACTGAATAGAAATTAAATCATGAAAAGATAAAATGAAGTGGTTTTTGATTTCTCTTGACTTTACTACTTAGTTCTATAAGTCTTCATCATAAATGGAATCCCAGAATGCTTCTAGGTTTTTGCCAATCTGTTGACTCCATGAATCTTGAAGCACTTCTTTATACGCTGCATCAAGATGTTCTAAACGGTTTTCGACGACTTTTCTTGGAGTAGATATCATGTACTACCTCCTATATATTTGTATCATGTCATTTTTTGTCATAAAAAGTATTTAAGGATATGGTGTGAAAGTTCCAACATGGAAAAACATCAAATATCACAATAAACTACATTAATAACTCACTTCTTCCCCTCTATTTAATTACAATGTATTCTCTTGAACAAATTGCAAAATATCCTTTTATAAAGGAAGCAAAGAGATATATGCAAAAAGAAGCTCCTACAATTCAAGAATTACTTAAAGACCCACTATATGATAGAGCTCGAACTAATGCAATAGAGCGATTAGAGAATGCATTTGAACATAAAGATGTTGGGAATCGAGCTCTAGTAACCGAAACGGATTGTATCATGGAACTTCTCTCATATCCATTAGCACGAATGATTGTTGTTAGTATTCAAGATGCTTTTTTTACACGAAGATACGCTCTTGGTGAATCAGTACATATGTATAAGAATTTACAGAGAGAAAATACATCTTTTATCTCAAAAATTGCATCAGAATTCTCTATGGATATTAACACAGAGAGTGAATCAGATATTTTGGTTTATTTTACGGATTATCTTCATTTTGCTCCAACACGGTATAAAAAATGGAAGATGATAAATAGACAAATGACCAACGGATACATTAGCATTACTATTCGGGAATTTGCTCGTCTGATTCAGGAGGCACTTCGTTTACGTATCAACGATGAATTAGAAGATAAACTGCAGAATGAATTAGCTAGCCGTGTATTTCAAGAAGAAATTCAACGGTTCCGCCGTATGACTCAAAAAATAAGGGATAAAATTGATTCAACATCTATCCGTAAATTAGATGTGGGGAAACTTCCACCATGTCTTCATTCAATTCTCACTTCAATTCAAGCAGGAGATAATGTACCGCATATGGGGCGCTTTACTGTGGTTGCCTTTTTAAATTCATTACATCTGAGTGTGACAGACATTATGAAACTGTTTAGTTCTGCACCTGATTTTGAAGAGGAAAGAACTCGGTATCAAATTGAAAATATCACTGGAACATCTGGAACTACTTCTTATAAATCACCGGGGTGTGGAAAAATGAAAACATATGGATTATGTCCTTTAGAAAAACGAGATGCATTATGCAAAACAATCAATCATCCCATGTCCTATTATAAAAAACGATGGAAACAACTGGAGAAGAAAAAAACATGAAACGATTTATTACTTTTGAGGGAATTGATGGATCCGGCAAAAGCACGATTATGCAATTAGTTTATAGTTATTTTAAAAAAAATAAACAGAAAGTCGTAAAAACCTTTGAACCAACGGATACTCCAATTGGCAATCTGGTGAAAGAGTGTATTAAAACCCAATCAGATCCCTTTGTCACAGCATTGACATTTTCAGCAGATAGGGTTCAACATGGGAAACAAATACAACAATGGCTTGATGAAGGAACAATAGTACTATGTGATCGGTATGAGGATTCAACCTATGCATACCAAGGAGTGCAACTTGAATCAGTTATTGATGAACCTGTTAAATGGTTACAACAATTAACAAAAGACCAGATCCCTCGCCCAGATTGTGTATTTGTATTTCTTCTGGATCCTAAGATAGCTATACAACGTATTCAGGATCGTGAAGAATTAATCCCCTTTGAACAAGTTGAGTTTCTTACAAAAGTACAGAGAATTTATGAGCAACTGAGTACAGATTCTTTTTATAAGATTGTTGATGCAACAAAACCAATAGATAACATTGTAAAATTTTGCATCAATCATATTATTGACTTATGAAACATTAAAAAAGAGATTTATTAAGAGAGCTAGATTTTCTTTATATCATTTATTTTAAAATCATCTAATGATCTCTGATGATCATCCGGGAGGATAATTTCTCTTTCAATTTCCTGCCATTCTAACCCATAATCTGCAAGTAAATGTTTTACCATGTCTGGTACCCTTGGAGCACATAAAATCCCTCGAACTGCGGCCTCATGACAATCATGTTTGATATCATTAACATACATTCTGAGTTGGTGAACAGAACTTATAGTAGCTAGACTTCGTTTTACTTCTATGATAACAGGTGTATGATCTTTATCATAACCAAAGAGATCAATCATACCTGATTTCACTTGTTTCTCCCGTTTCTGAATACGTAAACCCTGTTCTATACAATAGGGATTGTTTACTATTTGATTCACAACATCAGATTCCATACCTGAAATTTTTATTTTTGCTGTGTCTTGTATCATACTGATAATAATTAGATAGATTTTTCGGAATTTAATCTTCATTTTCTCTGGTGGATTCGTATGTCGTACATGCATGATGAAATGGTTTTTTTCAACGGTATACGCAATGATCGAACCGGCTGGTTGCCAGTTTATTGGTTCTCTTAATACTGGTTGATGAATAATGACATTTCCATCTTGTTTTACGAGAATAATGCGTTCTCCCCAATCCAAAAAGGACCGAGCACGTCCATGGTAATCAACAGTATATTCACCAATAAGTTCCATACATGTTTTCTCTGCTTTTTTTTGATGGTGTTCTGTAATAAATATGACTGCATCAGTAGCTGAAGGATTTCTTTTTATTTTTATTGGACTTGAAGTCGTATTTTTCATTATTTTTTTCAATCCTTTTAAATTAAAGAGATAAGGGGGAAAAATATCAGCCAGAGCAGACGATTTGTACCATGTAACATCCAAGAACCAAGGATATTTTCACTTCTTCTTGCAATTTCTGTAGTTAAAATTGCTTGTACTAATGTTATGAGTAAAAACAAAGTGAAAAAATGTTGAGGATGCATGAGAATAAAACTCAATGTTGAGGTTAAATATGCAATTGGAAGGTTTGTTTGTTTATATAAATATAAAAATAAAATCCCTCGAAAAAAGAATTCTTCTGTAAATGATTCAAAAAAACTAAGAAATCCTGTTATGAAATTGGGAGTTATGGCTGGTTGATAAAGTAACCAAACAATAAAGGATGTAATAATCATGATCGGTAGAAATAGAAGGGAGAGTTTGATGCTTAAACGGTAATTCTTTTTTTGAACACCAAATTGAGGGAAAAGATCTAAAAATGATTTGTTTGTAAATATTTTTAAAACAAAGACTGGAAAAATAAGAAAAAGAAATACTTTTACGATTTCATATGAATATGGGATGCCTGAAAGAACCGAAAGCATCGGGTAAAAAAAGAATATGATGCAAAGTGTAATACATGTGAGAATTCCCACTATTTTCAGGTTGGATCGTTTATACATGAATGTATACATTAATGGAAGAATAAACGGAGTTATCATTGGCCATAAAAAAAACAGTCCTTCCATTATCCTACTCACCCTGAAATTTAAATACAGAATGAATTAATGAAGATATCGGAATAATTTCAGGATTCTACATTCTTATTTTTTAATGATAAAACAGAAATATTGAATTATATTACTCTGTATACTTGTTCTTCATAGATACCTTTGTGTTGGGAAATATTAGATGAGGACCGAGAATGACTGATATTATAAGGATAATTCTATATGCATATCTTGGTGGGTTTCCAATTGTTCTTGGTGGTCTGCTATCATATTATATTCAAAATCATGATTTTAAGATGAAAGCCAGACTTAATCATTGGTTCATTGCATTTGCTGGTGGTGCATTAATATCAGCAATTTCTTTTGCATTGGTCCCACATGCAATTGAATCGCTCTCAGATATTGGATTAATAATTATTTTTCTAAGTGGAACGCTTACCTTTATGATTATTGATAAACTCATTGCCAACGTTGGTGGATCCTTTGGTATTATTATTTCAATGTTAATGGATTTTCTACCTGAAGCACTTGCATTAGGTGCATCATTTGCGTATAGTCCAAATTTTGGATTGTTACTTGCGATTTTTATAGGGGTACAAAATTTTCCAGAAGGGTATGGATCATATATTGAATTAACTAAATTTTTGAGTAAAAAACGTACCTTGTTTTTGATGTTTTTATTAAGTTTCGTTGGCATTTTCTCAGCATTAATTGGTACGTTTTTTTTAAGTAATAATAAGATATTAATTGATGAGATTTTGTTATTTGCTGGTGGGGGAATTCTCTATCTCGTATTTCAGGATATTGCTCCACTCTCAAAGGAACCAAATGATTGGATTCCAGCTTCAGGAGCGAGTATTGGATTTGTCATTGGTATGATAGGGCAAAAACTATTGATTTAACGGTTTTTTAATCATTGCCTACTTAAAAAAGGAGAGCATATCTTAAGAGAAATATGTAGAGATGAAAAAAAATTGTATATTTCTTTAGAATTTGTTACTGTAATCGTTTGATAATTAAGAGGGCTTTCCTCCCCAAATCCATCAATCGCACAAGTTTTCAACACATAAAAGCCACTAGTACCATAAGAATGATTTATTGAGATTTCTTCTCCTGATGTTACGGGCCCATAGTACTCTGCTTGACGGTTATCTCCCCAGTAGATTTTGTAAGTGATTAAATTTGATTCCGGATCAATACTTTTCAAACGATAGCTATATTTTTTATTTTTATACAAGATGTTTTGCCCATTACATATGGGTTTTTTTGGTGGATTATTTGATTGTTGTATGTGTGCTTTAACTATTGTACTAATAGAATGGTTTTTTCCATCGGATATTGTTAAATTTACAGGATATGTACCTTGATGCTTATAGCAAAATGTTATATTTTCCCCTTGTGTTTGATTTCCATTATGAAATGTCCATATATGAGTTAATGGATCATTATCGGGATCATAACTGTTGTGTGCAGTAAACATAATTGGTTTATTTACATAGCCGTACACATTTTCATTTGTTTTAATGACTGGACACCAATTATAACTTTCTTTGTCATAATCAACCCATGCAATAATACTAAATTGATTATCAATATTTAATGTTCCATATTCAATGTTAAAGAAACCTTGATTCCCCCATTCAGACCCCCAGCTATTCTTACAAATCCAGTAGCCCCCATTTGCAAGGGTTTCATCATCCTTCCAACCAACGATAATAACAATGTGATTTATTCCACCTTGTGTTTCATTGCTACTGAAATAATCTGTTTTGTTATGATGTGTACAACCCCATCTGATGAAATCTTCTGTGACCAAAATACTTGAGGTCACTGGTCCTGTTTGTATGATTTGAGATTTGATTTGCATTCTTCCATCATTTGTTCCATCGGGTACAAAATATCCACAGTCCAGTAAAGGAATACACTGTTTTTTCCAACAGTCACATTTTGTTTCACAAGGAATTTCATCATTTGCTTTGTATGAAAAACAGTTCTCAGTAACACATCCATTGATGTTGTTACCTTCTGTTGTGTTTTGTATCATGAGGCGGAGTGCTTTGTACGGCCATCCTCCATTACAACTTCCAGCAAGTGGCAGACAGGAGAGGATATATTGTTCAGATAAGTCAGGGTTAAATAAGGGGCATTCTTCCTTAATTTTTATTACACTTTCAATAACTCCGATGGCGGCAAACACCCAGCAACTTCCACATCCTTCTTGATTTTTGACTGGTGTTGTAAAATCTTTGTTTTGTTGGTTGGTCCAAGAATATTCTTCTTCAGCGGTGATCATCTCAGGTGGTGTTGGAGGCTCTTCAAAGGCTGGTTTATCTATACTCTTCTCCATGATTATATAAGGTGAAGTGTCTATGATATTCGGGCAATGCTGAGCAAGTATTTTTTGAGGATTTTTACGGGGTTCTTGGTTTGAAAATGTCAAGTGTGATGATAATAAACTATGGGTGCAAATAATCGAAATACATATTAACACAATTATTAGTTTTTTCATTTTTCTCTCCCAGTATCAATCTCTTTAGTTGAATATTAATGTTATTTCTAAAAATTTGTAAAATGTGATAAAATTAATTATTAAAATGTTAATAAGTACAAATCATATAGTATATAATTGAAAATTTATCCTATATTAATAGAAAATTATTGATTAATTGCCTATGTTTTCTCTTTTTTTTTAATTCATTCTTTTCGGTTGATTTATTAACCAAAACAACTATACAGAAACATAGAATTTCAAGGTGAGCATGGGATGAATCACACGCAAATAACTAATGGTAATAAGATTTCTATCGCACATTTCTCCTGGGAATACCCTCCAGCCATCTGGGGTGGTCTGGGCACATTTGCTTCAGAATTAACAAAAAAACAAACAGATTTTGGACATAAAGTCACCGTTTTTGCAATCAACGATCAAAATAAACTAATCGCATCAGAAACAAATCAAGGAATCAATATTTATAGACCGAAAACCATTGATTTAACCCCAAGCCTCTCAATCTTCTCAAATAATGATCTTCGCTCTTGGGGACAACACCTTCATTTTTTTTCAAATGTCTACAGTTATAATATCATGTCCGCAACAACGTTAGTTGATACCCTGGTCTTACAACAAAAACAACATTATGATATCATTGATGGCCATGATTGGCTTGGAATCCTGGGTGGTATGTTAGCAAAAAATGCATTAAATCTTCCGCTCATCTTTCATGTTCATTCAACCGAGTATGGAAGATCACAAGGGCATGGTTCACAAACCATTTCTGATATCGAGAAACAGGGTGCAGAAACAGCGGATGGCGTGATAACGGTATCACATGCAATGAAAGAGGAACTTGAGTATATTGGATTTCCTTCTTCTAAAATTCACGTTTGTTGGAATGGAATCGATCCAGAAAAATATAACCCTTCGTTGATTTCTTCAGAAGCTAAAGAACAACTCCGTTCATCCTATGGGATTCAGAAACATGAAACAATGTTATTTTTTATTGGACGACTTGTAACAGTAAAAGGAATTATAGAATTAATAGATGCAATGCCTGATATTATCTCTGAATTTCCTCAAGTAAAGTTAGTTGTCCTTGGCATTGGGGATTTAGAATCCTGTATAAGAGAAAAAATCAAAGCATATCAGATAGAGGATCATGTTATTCTAAAAACAGAGTTCATACCAGAACCTGACCGTATTCTTCACTATGCTGCTGCAGATATTGTTATCCTCCCATCTTTGTATGAGCCATTTGGGATTGTCTGTACAGAAGCAATGTCTATGGCAAAACCAGTAGTGGTTGGCGCAAACGGAATTAGTGGTATGAGAGAACAGATTATTGCTTCAGGAGATGAGAAATGTGGCATTCATGTTAATCCTAATGACTCGAAAGATATTGCATGGGGTGTCAAATCACTATTGTCTCACCAAGATCAATGGCAAAGAATGGGGGAAAACGGAAGAAAACGTGTATATGATGCATTCACCTGGGACCATGTCACAGCAAGAACTCTTGAAATTTATAATAGTTTTCTTTAAAAAGATCATAAATAGTACTTGATTTTTCCATTTTTTTTTATTTCATGTCTAATAGCTGTTACTAAAATATATTTTGAAGGTTTTAGAATATTCAAACTCGTCAATTATATCAAAATATATATCATAAAATTATGATGGCAAGATCCTGTCTAAATATATATAAATATCTCCAAAACGATAAAAACTGTATGTCTCTTGATGTATTTCCCTATCAATTTTTACCTTTTTTTTTATGTTTTTTATCTAGGAAACGCTGATGTATTTCACGGATACGACGGTCTTTGTGTTCTTCGAAAGGATCACTCATTTTGATCACCAAATCATCTATATTATATAATATATATTATATATAATAAGATTTCCCATAGTAATCTGATATTATCGACAATATTCAATTTATATACACAATAAAAAATAGAATATAAAAGATACACAGTCAAATATACAATATATAGAGTAAAGTAGAAATTCTTTTCTATGCTATTGGGTTTCTCTTTATGCCAATAGAATAGTATGCTTATTTGATTTCGAGATGAATTTCGATTGATGAGACGTTATGAGTGCGACCTTCATCGTTAGTAACGCTTTCTGTTCCAATCTCGATTTTCTTTACTGTAGATTCAGTGACAAATCTGTTTCGAACAATTTCAGCAGTGTCAACCGCACGGCTAATCGCGCGACCTCGTGCTTTTATTATGACTTCATTGGTATTGTCCTTTTTGAACTCTGTTACTACTGCAAGAACGTAGCTCATCGGTGGTTTGTTTCCAATAAAAATAACGTTTTCATCAGTTTCTTCTTTGGGCATAGATCATTCACCTTTTTTCATCCATTCTGTGTCATCGAATAGCTATGCACCCTTATAATTGTAGGTATTTAAATCTTTTGTGTATTTATTCGGTTACACTCCCACTCCTTTATGATATAATTATATATGTGATTTTTTTTTGTTAGAGTTACAACTCAAGAGGTTATTTTCTCTAATAACCAAATCATATTTTCTGCAAGAATCTTCATGGTTTTTTCTCCTTCACCATCTTTATGCACGTCACCAATATCTTTTCCAATACCAAGATTCCAATAGATAGAACCTGGAACAATCATCTGCTCAATCAAAAAGAAATTATTAATTGCATTAAATGCATCAATGGATCCCGCTCTTCGAACTGAAGTAATTGCTACTCCAATTTTATGTTTATAAAGATACTCATTTGCACGTCCAACTCTCCCAGCACGATCGATAAGGGCCTTAAGCTCACTACTAATATTTGCAAAATAAGTTGGAGATGCAAAAATAATAGCATCAGCTTCAATCATTTTTTCAATGATATCATTAACAATATCCGTTTGAATCACACATTTATTATTTTTCTTTTTATAACATTGATCACAAGCTTTACATCCACTTATTTGTTGATTTGATAACTGTATCATCTCACAAGTAATTCCTGCTTCTTTTAATGGTGTAAAGACCATATTGATAAGATGAGCAGTATTCCCATTTTTTCTAGCACTTCCATTTATTGCAATAACTTTCATGAAATCACCGGTAAAGCAATCCAGAAGCACCTATAAGAACGTTGATGTATGAAATGAATGTATGATTCTTTTTTCTTGTTTCATTTACAAAAAATATAATAAACCCCTATATTTCCAGTGGAACATTTTTGTTAGAATAACCTATCGAATTAGGACAAATAAAATTTTTATATATGCAATAATGCATCATTATGAAATATTTATCATTCTAATAAATTTTGATAGATAATAAAGGGGGCTTCTGAAAATCCGTTGGCAGAATAAATAGTATGAGCTAAGGTATTATTCTCATGGACATACAATCGAATAGCATAGACCTGTTTTTGTTGAGCTAAATCCCGCAGTTTTTGCATCATCTGAGTAAAAACACCGTTATTTCGATATTTTTTTACAACATAGACTCTATGGACCCACCAGATATCTTGATTTCTCCAGTCACTCCACTCATAGGTAATCAACATTTGTCCAATGATGTTTTCATGCTCTTCCATAACTAAATAGAATCCCCGATTTTTATCTTTATCAAATACCTCTCTCGTACCAAGGAGTGCTTTGTCTTCATTTAGGGTTAAATTCTCTGTTTCTTTTGCAAGCATTACGTTATTTTTTGCAATGGTTGGAATGTCATACAGCTTAGCATACCGGATGTTCATACGAATAAAGATATGTAGCAATTCATTTATATTTTTATAACAAAGATATTGTAAATATTCAATGATGAAAGTAATGTAATAAAAAAAAGAAAAAAAGAGAGAGGTGAGCGACTTATGGCTCAACCGGTGTTGGTTCTATCCAGTCTGGTGCATAACAGGTCATCGTTGGGTCCCCATAGAGGACTTTGACATTTGTTAATCCACCAGAACTTAACTGGAAGAGAGTGGAACGTCCATAAAGCGTTGTTGGATCAAGCGTGGTGAAATCACGGTTAAACAACCATTGATATCTAGATTCGGATGCACCAAAGGAATCACCATACATCATGACATCATGGAAGATCCAATCATTATGCAGATCATCCTGTACGCCATAGGTTGATCCAGCAGCTCCATACCATAGTGCTGATCCATGGGAGAGATACATTATTGGTCCCCAGTGTTCACCGGTTGTACAGGAACTCCAACATTCAATTTCACTATGTAGATTATCAAAGAGCTGATCTACCCATTTGAAATGGACGAGGTCATAGAGGTTTGGTTCCTGTGCATTATACCCTGAGCTTCCACCCCAACGAGCGGTTTTCGTTTGTTGGTTATCATATCCACTATAACCACGCCAGCTATCCCACCAATCAATATCCTTTAAATGCTCATAGGTAAGCGTTGCGAGTGGGAATTGCTCATTGACGTTTTTATATTGTGCTGAAATACCAGATCCACCAGTTCCATGTCCAGAATAATAACTTAAGACAGCTCCTTCATTATAGCGTTCTAAAAGATTATCCCAGATACAGTGACCTTCATAGAATCGTCCACGGGAAATAAATGCTTCTTTATCGCCCTGTGTTGCATAATTTGAATACCCATTGCCATCATTGGCTTGCCAGACGTATCCATCAGGATAATTCATCATCTGAGAGGTGGTCACATCTCGACCAGGATTGGCGTAAATCACTGCTGGATAAAGTACATTTCTGCAGATAACTGCTGATGAAAAAGCGGTTGTTTCTACAGGGATGTGCCCAGCGTATGATTCATTTCCAACAAGGGCTCGACAGGCAACATCACGGATATCAGTATCACGTGGGGAAACAAAGAGATATGCTTCTTGTCCCTCAAGATCTAGATTATATCCGCGGGTTAATGATTGAATGCTTTCAGCAACTGCACTAAACCAGCGTAATTTCAAATCAAAACCTGGGTGTGGGAACTCTCCATTCAAGAGGTCTTGGAGAAATGTTTTGAAATCAAAGGGTTCAGCCATCTGTGGAAGATGTCCAACGGATCGACAACCATGATAGTAATCGCCAGCATACTCACGCCACGCGGCAATCATATCAATTGTGTTATATGCTTCAGATGCTTCACCAATGTTAAGAATTGGTGCGGTATGATATGCTGCTGCCATTGCTGCAGGAGCAAAATATCCTTCACCGGTTCCAAGAGAAACAATGGTGATGAAGTTCTCGGAATGCTCATCAGCTTTAATAGCGTCTATAACTGCTTGCATTGAGGTGAGTTCTTCTGAAGCTCCAGGATCTGCACTACTTGCTGATCCAATGTTTACAAAGATAATAGTATTTGCACCAAGAGCACTTATCGCGTCAGCTGTCTCTGTTGGTACAGCATCCTCCGTTACATACAATAATGGTGCATGATGCATAGATGCAATAACAGCGCCATTGGCTGCGGACATCGCTGCATTAAGTCTATTTTCATTGTATTCTCGAGTTACTGCATTGATATGATAGGATCCTGAATATCCAACGTCTTCTCCGTCTTCATTTAAAAATGGAACAACGATTGCCGTCCATTTTCCCGTCATTGCATTATGAACTTCAACAGTCATTTCAGTATGTGGTTCTATAATCCATCTTCGGAATTCATCTTGGTCATGTTCCCAATGTCCACCATTCCATTGATGAATAGGTTTGATCTCTCCACCATTATAATGGGGAACTTGAGGTCGTCTTACATTTCCTTCGGGATCAATGAGATAAACGATGAGATTAGAAGCATCTTCAGTTGTAATGGTAACTTCAATACTTGTATCAGTTGAGGAAACTGGTATAGTATATCGATCACCAGCATATTGAATGATTTCTAATTCATCTAGTCCGCCTGTTGCGGTTACATATGGGAACCAGATTCCTGCCATTGTTACTGGGTAAAAAGTATCATAATCTTCACCATTTGCATCATATGGATATGGCCACCAGTCTTCCATTACACCTTCATATTTAGGTGTGATAAGTCCAGAGTCTCCTGCAAATTCATCTCCCTTTGCAACGAGATGAATTGCACCCCATTGTTTTCCAATATACATTGGATGTGCAAAACTTCCTATATCCTTTAAATCCTCAGGTTGGACTGTTGTAATATCTGGCAAGGAGCTAATGGTTTTATCTGCATCTTCAATGGTGTTGATAACATCATCAAAAGCACTTCCATCAACAGACACAACAACGGTATCACTGCTTTCCCAGTTATTTGTAGCAATAGCTGCTGCTGCAGTAATTGGATCTGCTGGAAGGGTGAATTCCTCAGCAGTCATGTCGTGTCTCTCAAGATATGTATTCCAGTCATCAATCAAGTATTGTGTTGTTTGGTCAATAGTTGTAAACCATGTAGAAACGGTATCTACACCTTGATAGACAATAGGTGAAAGATAACGATCTCCATTTTCAATATAATTTGATGCAGGAACTGCAGCGAGATAACCATATTCATCTTTATTGCTATTGGGATCATCATTAATGATGAAAGTTTGAGCAATAGGCGTTATCATTGGTTGTGGGAGTGGTTCAATAATTGGATCAACAGTTCCTCCTATTTCTACTTCTAGAAGATAGGATCCTGATCCATAGAGGTAATAATCATCTGGCCATTTCTCTGTATCCCAACCAGGGAAAATATCGAGTTTAATTTTCCAGGTACCTGACATGTCTGCTGGATATTCTAAGGTATCATCTCCGTAGAATTGTGCTGAATGAACAAGCTCGTCATTAGGATTGAAGAGATGGATATCATAATCTGTTTTCTCTTGTGGTTCAACGGTTACTATTATTCCTTCTCCTGAGTTTGCTGAGAAACTATACCAGTCTTCAACATCTGAACTGTCCATGTATCCACTGTAACTTCCAGGGTTTATTGGTGTTGCAGATGATATTGAGTTTCCTGCATCACTACCGCTTCCACCATCATTTTGACCGTTGATTGTGATTGTGAAAGTATATTCGCCAGTAGTATCTTCCGAGACGATGTGTGCAAAGAAGCGTCCGGTTTCCTCTGCGACAGTACTTGTACCAATGATTTTTCCTTTTGTATCTGCTAGTTCAATGACAAATCCACCATTAACAGATGCTTGAATGGATTGGCCTTGTGCAGCGGTAAAGGTATACCAATCTTCGCTATCTCCATTCTCTGGATCAAGTGTTCCTGAGCGACTACGTCCAGGGATATGCTCCTCTATTGGTTCTCCAATGTATACTGGTAAGGATTTCAATATTCTGTTGCCTGCATCCACGTTATAGTTTGCATCGTTTTGTTCACCGGCTAATGAAACGGTTTCTTGTTCTGGATAATAGTTCGTATCATATCTTATCGCTGGAAATTGTTCAACATTATCAAATAAATGTTGTAATTGATATTCTAAAGTATCTTGTTGCTCGGTTTTCCATGAAACTTGGATTGGTGCAGAAAAAGTAGGTGCACACAACATACAGGTCATGAAAATGAGAACGAGTACGGCTGCCCATTTTTTATTTAATAGCATTTTTTTCATGTGTATACCCCCCAAAAGGTATTTTTTATATTATATAACATATATGTAAGACTCATATAAATTTTTCTCATTCAATAATTTTTCATTAAATCCTTGTTATTTATTCAAATCTTTCAATAATCGATTATAAAGAAGTTATCGTGTACGTTATTAAAGATATATAAAAAGATATACAAAAATAAATATTTTAATTTTCCTATTACAAAATAGATAACAACTCATCAAGCGAATCTTTATATGAATATATCTGTTCCTCTGTACATGGTGATATCATGGTTGTAAATATTGAACGATTATTTTCAAAGCGGGCAAACAGATTACGCTCATCTGAAATTCGCGAACTTCTAAAAATTACTCAAATACCTGGTATGATATCTTTTGCGGGAGGATTACCTAATCCAAAAGCATTTCCCGTTGATGTCATCCATGAATGTATTGAAAAAACTCTTAAAAAAAATTCTGCACAGTCATTACAATATGGGACAACTGAAGGTCTTACACAGTTACGATACGCTCTTTCTAAAAGAATGAAAGAGGTAAAAAATATCGATTGTGAACTGCATGATATCATCATGACAAATGGGGCCCAACAAGCCTTATCACTTGCCGCACTTGTATTTTTAGATCCTGGTGATACCTATTTAACAAGTGTTCCAGCGTATCTTGGGGCCGTTCAGGCTTTTCATGCCTTAGAAGCAAATTGTGAATCTATACCTATGAATGAAGAAGGAATAGACATGGATTCATTAAGAAGAAATCTTGAACGATTAAGTCGAACTGGTGTTTACCCAAAATTCTTCTATACAGTCCCCTCATTTCAAAACCCTTCAGGTCAAACCGTTTCTTATGAACAACGAAAGGAACTCTTGGAAATCGCATCTGAATATGACTTCCTCATTATCGAGGATGACCCATATGGTGAATTAATTTTTGAAGGAAAATCAATCCCTCCAATAAAATCTCTAGATACAAAGGGAAGAGTCATTTACATTAGCACTTTTTCAAAGATTCTTGCTCCAGGTTTCCGTCTTGGCTGGGTCATTGCATCAAAGGAGATACTTGATAAATTCATATTAGCCAAGCAAGCAATGGATTTGTGTACGAATATGTTTTCACAATATGTTGCTTATGAGTATATCAATGGAGGATATCTTGATAAACAGATCGAATTTATAAAAAAATTGTATAAAAGAAAACGGGATATCATGTTAGAGTCTTTAAAAAAGTATTTTCCAAAAGATGTCTCATGGACTATACCAAAAGGCGGTATGTTCATTTGGATTTCACTACCAAAAACAATCGATACGCGACTAATGTTTAAAAAAGCCTTATCGAAAAAGATTGCCTATGTTGTAGGTGAAGCATTTTTCCCAGAAGGCGGAAATTATCATTCCATGAGATTGAATTTCTCATACTCAACAGATGAAGAAATAAAAGAAGGAATTCAACGATTAGCAGAGGTCATTCAAGAAGAAATGAAGACAGGATATCTTGATGAGACATATCCTCCTGAGGGTGTATAAAAAAAAGGAAAAAATGCAACCTTTAGAATGTTGCATGATTACTAGGGCTGAACAAATCAATAATCATATTGATAAAATCCATAACAATCTGAATGAGTTGATTAATAGCATTTATTATGCTTTCAACTAATTCAACGATATCCATGAGGCCAAGGACAAATTGAATCAATGATAAAATCAAATTCAAAATGAGATTAAGTAACTGTTTAATTATATCAATAATCCCAAACGTCTTTGGTAACTGAAACGATTGTTCTTCTGCTTGATTAACCATTCCCTCCAATGCTTCAAGTTCAGAGATGATGTCCATTACCGGCTGACTCTGTGAGTACGGGTATGCGGTAACTGATGAAATGGTTAAAAGACCGATTAATACTGCCCCTAATGCAATTAAGCCCCTTTTCATTTTATTTCACCAAGATATTATTGGCATTATCCTATTTAAAATTATTTCACTATTGACTCCTAAATATGACTATATCGCTGAAAAGATATTATTTTTCTAAATTCACTATGCCTACATATGATAGTCTGCACATAATCATTTTATATGTCAATGCTGCTACAATGATACCATATCTATGCAGTCACCAAAAACAAGTACAAATCAGTCATTGAATAGAACTGAAAAGAGAGTCATCCGTGTTGCTATTATTGCAGATGAACCACTCAATTGGGGGTCTGGAAAACACTATTTTCCAATTATTCTTGATTCATATTCATGGATAAGTTCAAACATACAGTATACGTTTTCAGTTTCATATGTTCATGAAACGGATATATTAAACAACTCATTAACAAGGAGCAAATTTGATGTGGTACTTGTCCCTGGAGGAGGAGTTGGAGATGGACATGCACTTGCCAAAGGTTTTCTCAGAAGTCGAAAAACAAAAAAATGGAAAAAAAACCTTACAAATTTCATTAAATATGGAGGAGGATATGTTGGTATTTGTGGGGGTGCAGCACTCTTAACAGGGTTAAAAACCGGTAGATCACATCAAAAAAAATTTATTGAAAAATTATATCATAATAGTTCCTTAGAGATATCCAATGTGTTCTCATATTATCATCATTTAGCATTACCTATATTCTATCCATTCCAATATAAATACCCCGAAAACATTGGAGCTATGAATTATGTGTTTTCTTTTAAACCGGGGATCACAATAAAAAAAAGAGCTATCTTTTCCGCAGGAGCATCCCTTGATTTTCCAGTGAAAAAGGATCATCCAATCTTTCATGATTACCCATATGATACACTCACGATGAGATGGTGGGGTGGACCAGGGTTCATTGTTGATTCTATAAGTAAATCTCAGGTCGATGTTATTTGTAAATATCCTATTAAAGATCTTTCTGAGAGTACACGGACTCGGATTTATGCTTGGAGATATCTTGGTGGATTAAGCGGGCTAATTCGTGGGTTCATACGATCTTGTAACTTCATTAAAAAACAAAATCTTTCACTGAACCGTTTATTTGTATATAGTTTTTATTTTGCAGGAAATTGGATGAAAACGAATAATGTCATCAACCTGCATTATGAAAATAAACCAGCTCTCGTACTTGAGACATTTCCAAATGAACATCAAGGGCGTATTGTTCTTTGTGCAACACACCCGGAATATCTCATTTGGCATGATGGTCATATCGAAGAAGTAGAGGACAAAGGTTATCATTGTATCGCACAGGGATTTCATCAGTGGAGAGATATACAGATATCTGAGGACAAACCACTGGAAAATTTGACAGCTACTTGGTGGTTAGTTCGTCGTTTAGTTGCATGGGCGGGGAAAATACCTGATAAAGATCTTCCACCTATAGCAAAAGAAGAATATTCGGAGGAGATCGAGGAATTAATGAAAAAAGAAATGTTTTGGGATGGAACAACACTCAGCCAGATCAACAACATATAGTAAATTTTTTTATTCTTGTATATTCTATTCCTCTTTTATCCTATGAAAAAAATGAGCTGAATGAAAATATCCAAAAAGATTAGCACAAATGTCAATAAAAAATAATCATATATTTTTCTTCCGAGTAGTAATCCTTTATTTTTTTTGATTAAATCATGAGATCGATAGAATCGAATAGAAAAGAGTGTAGTATAAAGAAAAATTGCGATAAAACCAATTAAAAAAATATATGATAATGACGTAAGGAAAAAGGCACCAAATGCAAATACAGCTGATAAAAACAGCATGACAATTGAAATAATCCCCGCTTTTTTTGCCCCAAATGATGTTGCATATGTTTTCACTCCATATGTTTTATCACCAAGATAATCATGTATTCCTTCAACGATGTCATGGGCGGAATCTGCGAAATAGGTGAAAAGACATAAAAAAATCATCCCAAATAACATTGTAAAAGAAGAGTTACTATGCCCATAAGGTAGTATTACAGTGTATATCTCTTGTACTGCTGAGGTTGTTGTCCAAACCGCGCAATATCCAAATATAACAACGATAACCCATTGTAATGGAGTAACGATTTCTGAATATGCAGGGATATTGATTTTTCTTCGTAAAATCTTATTATGAATTGATACAAATAATGCTGTTATACTGACAAGTAGAAGGCAAGGGATACTGATAAGAACTGCAAAGATGCACATAAGAATTGCAAAAAAAACGGCAATGGCAAAAAATGTATTTTTTTGTATTTTTCCAGAGGGTAGAGGGCGATCCGGGTGAACGATAGCATCGATATCAGCATCAGTGATATCATTCCATATAAGCGCAGAAAAAAAACCAGTGTTCAATGTCAAAATAGTAAGCAGTATGATCTCTACCATTTCAAGAGTATATGCTTGGATGCCATAGGCAAGCATGGGAACACTAGCAAACATTAATTGATAGCTTACTAACTCATACCAGGGTAATGACCGCCAACTTGATAGAAAGCTAAGCGGACTGATTATTTTATGAAGAATATGATTAAATGACATAGTCAATATAGATCCCTTATCTGGTGTATGACCATCAGTAATCATAAAAGATTTACCAATATAAATATACTATTTTTTTTCAGATTATATGAAAAATGAATCTTATTGTTCCTTTGATTTAATGATGGGTTTGATGAGGAGATACACTAAAGGAACGCAAGCAAAACAGTAGAGATAGAATCCAAGAGCTGGGCCCCATGTTGTTTGCATAAGCCGAGGAGTTGTCTCATGTGCAAGGCTTGTTAGTATTTTTTCTGATCCAATAAATCCTCCAATGCTTACCTCTGAGAGCAGGGTGATGCTAGTGATAAAAAGTGCTAGTGAGATTCCTAGTAAAATTAGACCACTAAGTATCAAATATGTTGTACGTTTTTTTTTGTTTTTCTTTTCAGTTAATAGAGTGACACTCAGGAGGAGTAGTGCGCCTATGCTTATGAATGAAATGAGCTGGATTACGAGAATAAACACATCTGGTAAATAGGCAATTTCTCCATAATGAAATGCGTTACTTTGGGTAATCGTAATCAAGTTTACAGGTATTAGATACATATTTGTCGTAACTTTAACAGTCTCCTGTTGCCCAAGAATATTCCACCAAGGAAGCACCAAAGAAATGATTATGAAAGATATAGAAAAAAGGAGGGACATCTGATGAAGCTGTTGTTTTCTAAGATAATACATACTAATAAAACCAATAAAAACAGCTACGAAGATACAAGTGAGTAATGGATAAAGCGGTTGAGATGAAGTAATGAGAGCAGTAGACCTGTCACTTGTTATTGTAATAGGTTTAGTTAGAATATTTTTAGAACCATCAAAGAGTTCAATCAGATATGTTCCCGGTGGAATAGTTACTTCATCTAATGATGAGGAGAAAGTAATTGATTGTTTTTTTCCTGATCTAGTGAGTGATAGATTACCATGTGTTATGGGGCTTCCTCTATTATCATACACAGTGATTGATAGAGTATTTGTTGCTGGAAACAATAATTCATGGACTGTTTCATCAAAATGGTCAATAGAGTGATTAATTCGAACCGATTTATACGCTGCTTCAAACTGATAGGAACCTTGAGGAATATTCGAAAAAAAATATGAATTATTTTTTTGATTGGTATGTGAAATACTGTTTTTTTTATGATCTTCTATTGGATATAATGCTGGTTGTACTGGGATGCCTGGTGGTAAATCCCAGAGGTCTTTTAGAATGATTGTCATAGGGTACCGATTGATTTGAATTTCCTTTTTTTGTTTAAGATAATTATCTAATTTTTTAAAAGAAATCTCTTCGGTGTAAACAAGACAATGTTGGTAGATGACCTCAAGCACATAGGATTCACGGATTTTTGGAGCCGCTAGTATACATATGCCATCTCGGTTTGTTCTATTTTGAAAAATTATTTCTTCATTATGCAGAAATTGAACAGTTGCATCAGGGATATCTTTGTTCAGTTGATCATAAAGATGAATTGACAGAGTGTGTTCCGATGTGCACCAAATATGCTCCGTAGTGTTTTTTGTAAGATTGATGACAGTTGTTCCAATAAATATTCTTCTGTCCTTTAAAAAAGGGTGTTCTTTATAGATTCTTATAACATAAGTTCCAGCATGCAAATCTTTAAAGACGATGTGTTTAAAAAATGTTAAATTCTTCCAATCGAAAAAAACAAGAGATGCACGGATTTTTTCAAGTAAAGTATCTGTATCCTCTGTTATCATTCGAAATGGTAATCGTCCAACAGTAGCTGATTGTTGTAATTCATTGTTCTGATAAAGTTCTGCGGTGATATATGAAAAATTAATGCCAAGTGCTGCTGATAATGCTGCACCAAAGGGAAAAGATGGGCAGAGATGCGTATAAATTGTAAGATCATATGATTCATGTACTGATGAGTTGTTTGGTTGTTTTTGTCTGGTTTGCGGCTTCATTTGTATAAGGTTTTGAAAAATTTTTGTCTCGTTATTGATTTGTAATGGATTTGTAAGATATCCAGTAAAAAATTCAGCATGAAAACTCACGGTATACCCTGAGGGAATCACTAGGTTTTGTGTTTCACTTGGCTCAAATGTATTCTTTCCAATGTGTACTCGGGCAACATTATTTTCAAGACCTGGGAGATGAGGATAATCCATTTGAAATGCATTTACTTGTAAACCAGATCGTTCACCAGTATTTGACATCTCAATATCTGTAGATCCAAATACCATTGCATGA
>Ga0180430_10000240_pt1 | contig 62838 bp, 54 predicted proteins | sample SS_ome_9_FD_132999 | JGI IMG/M metagenome (GOLD analysis project Ga0180430, IMG submission 132999) | Hypersaline lake sediment archaeal communities from the Salton Sea, California, USA - SS_1_S_2 metaG | ecosystem: Environmental > Aquatic > Non-marine Saline and Alkaline > Hypersaline >...
CCATCGGCATCGCCGACGTGCGCAGCCAGGCCATCGGCAACAACCTCGAGATCAAGACCGAACTGGTGCGTCCGGCACTGCTGCGCGAGGACCGCCGCGAGGCCGAGGCACGCTTCCTGCCAACCGCCTTCGCGCGCTATACCTATTCCGCGTTCGACGAGCCGGGGGTGCCGCCGACGCGCAATCCCAACGGCTCGACTACCGACGACGCCGAGCTCGGCATCGTCGTGCCGCTGCAGACCGGCGGCAGCGCGCGCGTCTCGGTGCCCATCACGCGCACCGATTTCGGCGTGCCGGGCGTCGAGAACGTGCAGGACGCGGCGACCACGTTCTCGCTCAGCCAGCCGCTGCTGCGCGATGCCGGCCGCCACGTCAACCTCGCACCGATCACCGTCGCGCGCCTGCGCGAGCGCCAGCAGGACGCTCAGACCAAGCTCGCCATACTCAACGTGCTCGCCGGCGCCGACCGTTTCTACTGGAATCTCTACGCCGCCTCGCGCGCCGTCGAGGTGCGCCTGCAACAGTACGAACGCGCCAAGGAACAGGAGCGCCAGGCCGTGCGCCTCGCCGAGGAAGGCGTGGTTCCGGCGATCGAAGTGGTACGCGCGCGCTCGGGCGTCGCGCGGCGCGTGGAAGACATCATCCGCGCCGAGAACACCCGCCGCCAGGTCGAGCGCGAGATCAAGCGCGCCATGAACCGGCCCGATTTGCCGGTTAACGGCGCCACCGCGTTGCTCGTGACGACGCCCCCTGACCCGATCGAGATCGTGATCGACCGGCCCGCCGCGCTGGCCAGCGCACTCGACAACCGCATGGAACTGCTCAACCTCGAACTGCAGCTCGCCGTCGATGCGCTCTCGGTCGACGTCGCACGCAACCAGAAGCTACCCAGCCTCGCGCTGGACTACAGTTTCCGCTACCTCGGGGCGAGCAACGAGCTGGCCGAAGCCTTCGAGCAGATCGGGCGCACCGATTTCGCCAACCAGAGTATCGGCTTGACGCTCGAAGTGCCGCTCGGCAACCAGGCACGCGTAGCGCGCTACAACCGTGCCGTGCTGCAGCGTGCGCTGACCGCCGCCAACCGCGCCCAGCAGGCCCAGATCATCGAACGCCAGGTGCTCGACACCGTCGATCAGCTCGACGAGGCCTGGCAGCGCATTCTCGCCGCACGCGAGGAAACCCTGCTCGCCGCGCGCAACTTCCAGGCCGAGCAGCGCCAGTTCCGTGCCGGCGTGCGTACCAGTACCGACGTCCTGATCGCCGCCGACTTCCTCGCCGATGCCCAGATCAAGGAACTCAACGCCCTCGCCGCCTACGAGATCGCCAAGATCGACCTGGCGTTCGTCACCGGCACCCTGCTCGGCAGTGGCAACGTCCAGCTCGCCTCGTTCGACGAGACCCACGACATCGACGAAGTCGCCGCCGCCGCTGTCGACAGCCTGGTCGCGATGCCGCCGAGCCCGCCGGTCTCCACGCAGGAATCCATCGCGCGCAAACTCGAACGCCTCGACGTCAAGGCACCCTCGGCAGCCTCGGTGCCGGGCATGCCCGACCTGCCCGCGCGCCCCGACGCGGTCCGCCCGGGCCTCGCCCCGCCGGCCGTGTTGCCGATACCGCCCGCGCAGTCCTCGACGCACGCGCCCGGCGCTGTGGGCGCACCCGCGCCGGCTGCCACCACGAGCGACGCGGCCGACACCGTCGATGCCGCCGACTCGGCACGGACCATCACGGTCGCCGCCGACGACACGCTGTGGTCACTCGCGCGGCGCCATCGTCCCGACGCGAGCATCAGTGTGCCGCGCATGCTGGCGGCGCTCATCGCGGCTAATCCGCAAGCGCTTGCCGATAGTGATCCCGCCCGATTGGCGGCCGGCACCGTCCTGCGGGTTCCCGACGACGCGGATCTCGCGGCCGCCGCGACGCCCTGAACAAGACCGGACGGGCAGCGGCGCAACCGGCGCTGCCGCCGGGCCGTTTTCCGTAACCCACGCTGCCCGGCGATGAACGCTGGCGCGCCGCCCAAAGCACCCTATACTCGCCACCGTTGCTGCTGCCGCCCGCGGAGAAAGATCAACTGACGCGCCGGCTTGCGCCCCGGCCCGATGCGCATGCGCAGTTGCCGTGCACCTCAACGTTGAGCTCGTCATGAAGACCACCCAGGCCTCGTCACGACCGACCGGCGCCGCATGGCTGCGCCCTTTCCGTAATGCCGGCATCCTTGCATTGGGCCGCGGCATGCAGGGCGTGCTCTCCCTGGCCTACGTCGCGCTTGCTTCGCGTACGCTGGGACCGAGCGCGTTCGGCGTCCTCGTGCTGGTGCACAGTACTGTGCTGGTCGCGGCGCAACTGGTGCGCTTCCAATCCTGGCAAGCCGTACTCAAGTACGGTGCGCCGGCGCTGCTGGCGTCCGACCGCGAGTCGCTGCACCGCGTCCTGTTCTTCGCGCTCGGCCTCGACATCGTCAGCGCCGCGTTGGCCAGCGCGATCCTCGCTCACACCATGCCCGCCATCGCGGCTTTCGTCGGGATCCCGGATACGGTCGCCCCGCTTGCCACGCTGTATGCCATGAGCGTGGCGTTCGTCATTCTCGGCGCTGCACCGTTGGGAGTGCTGCGACTGCTCGATCGCCACGATCTCATTTCCTGGCAGACCATTGTCGAGCCCCTTGTGCGCTGCGCGGGCGCCGTATTCCTGTTCGTCAGCGACGGTTCGCTGGCCGCGTTCCTGCTGGTGTGGTTCATGGCGACGGCACTCGGCAAGGGAGCGCTGTTCGTCGCCGCGTCGAAGGCCCTCGCCGCTCGCGGGCTCAGCCTGCAGCGCGCGGCGCTGGACCGCCGCTGCCTCGCGCCCGCGCCCGGCATCTGGCGTTTCAGCGCGGGCACCAACCTGAGTTCGATGCTGAACCTCAACGACACACAGATCGGGCCGCTGCTCGCGGGTAACCTGCTCGGCGCCGCGGATGCCGGTCTCTATCGCATTGCACAGCAGGTGGCCAACGTGGTCTCCAAGCCGGTGCACAAACTACTGGTGCCGGCAATCTATACCGACATGTCGCAATTGACGGCCGCCGGCGACCGCCGGACACGCCGCGACGTGGTGGCACGCTCGGGGCTGGTCGCGGGGCTCGCGGGCCTGGCCATCTTCGCCTTCCTGGCCATGTTCGGCGCGGACCTGCTGGCGCTGGTTTTCGGCGACGCCTACCGTGAAGCCGCCGGGCCGATGCTCTGGCTCGCGTTCGCCGGCGTGCTCGCCACGTTCGCTTTCCCCCTGGCTCCGCTGCTGATGTCCGGTGGCAAGGTGCGCCACGTCGTGATCATCCGCCTCGCGGCCCTGGCCGCGTACCTGGTCGCGTTCTACCTCCTGGTGCCCGCCTACGCGCTGCTCGGCGCGGGCGTGACGGTCAATGTCCATGCCCTGGTGACGGTCGCCGGCATGGCCTGGTGTGCACGTGACCTGTTACGCGCCGACGCGACGCGACGGCCGTGATCGCGTGGACACCACGCGGCCCGCGGAACTACACTCGTGCGCCGGATGCATCCGTCCCGGCCCGCAACCACGACTCGCCAGCGCTGTTGTCGGCCGGACACTGTGTGGAGGCCCCCCCTCCGACACGCTCCTGCCACGTGATCGGGCTCTCGTGTGACATGAAACGACTACTCTCCCACCGGCGCCGCCGTCCCGGCAGCGGAACGCTGGAGGATGATCCGCGCCGATTCCTGGACACGGTCGAATTCGCTCCCGCTCCCGGCCTCACACCGTCGCCGTTACCGCCCGTCCGGATCTTTCTCGGCACCGAAGCGGCGCACTACCGGGCGGAGCGCGTATTCCTGTGGTCGATCCTCCAGCATCGTGACCCGGCGCGGCACTACGAAATCATCCTGATGAAAGACCTGCCCGGCTTCGACCGGACGGCCTGGACCACCGGTTTCAGCAACTACCGGTTTGCCATCCCCTATCTCGCCGGCGACTCGGGCCGCGCGATCTACAACGACGTCGACCAGATCTATCTCGCCGATCCGGGCCTGCTGTTCGATCGCGACCTCGGGGACCGCGGCTTTCTTGCCTTGTCGAGCGAAGACACCTCGGTGATGCTCATCGACTGCGCACGCATGGCAAGCGTGTGGCAACTGGGCGGCGCGCGCACCGCGCCCAAACGCGAGCTCCTGGACCGTGCCACCCCCCTGCACGGCGACCTGCCACCCGAGTGGAACGCTCGCGACGACGAATTCCGCCAGGGGCACAGCAAGCTGTTGCACTTCACGGCGCTGCATCTCCAGCCGTGGACGCCGGAGCCTGAGCGGTTCGCCTATCGCGCGCACCCCCACGGCGAATTGTGGTTCGGCCTCGAGCGCGCTGCCGACGCGGCCGGTTTCACGGTGTTCGATCGGGCGCATCCGAGCCGGCGCTACCGCGAACTGATCGCGTGCTGCAGCGATCTCCACGCCCGCGGCAGCGGCGCACCCGGGCAGAGCGCCGGGCAGACCTTCCCCGGACAAGTCCTCCCGCGGCACGTCGGCAGCGTCACGCGTCTGGTCAAAGCCGCCGCTGCACGGACGATCCTCGACTACGGCGCCGGCAAGGCAGGCGCCTACCGGTCGCTGCCTGGCCAGCCCCCGGAATCGCCGGTCAAGGGCATGCCGGAATGGGGCGAGGACGTGCGCGTGACCGTCTACGATCCCGCCTACCCGCCGTACAGCGAGATGCCTGCAGGCCGCTTCGACGGCGTCATCTGCACCGACGTGCTCGAGCACATCGCGGAAGAAGATATTCCGTGGATCCTGCAGGAGCTCTTCTCGCACGCCGAAGCGTTCGTGTATGCCTCGGTCGCCTGCTATCCGGCGAAGAAAGTCCTGCCCAATGGCGAGAATGCACACGTGTGCCAGAAACCGCCGGACTGGTGGGACAGGCAGTTCCGTGCGGCTGCCCGGGCGCACCCGCAGGTGCACTGGGAACTGTCGATCCGCGAGAAGAACTGGCGCGGCAAGAAGGTCCGGCTGACCCGTGTCGGCGGGCACTGGCTGGACCGCCCGCGCGTGTGGGTGCTGGCCGATGACAAGCCCGGCAACACCAACCAGGCCGTCGCGCTTGCCGAGGCCCTCGGTTACGACTACGACCTGCGCCAACTCGATTATGGTCCGCTCGCCGGTCTTCACAATCGCCTGCTCGGAGCGAGTCTGCGTGGCCTCACGTCCCGCTGCGCCGCGAGCCTCGCGCCACCGTGGCCCGAGTTGGTCATCGCTTGCGGTCGCCGCACCGCGCCGGTGGCACGCTGGATCGCGCAGCGCGCCCGTGGCGCCACCCGCGTGGTCCAGCTCGGCCGCAAGGGCGCCGACACGGCGCGCCCGTTCGACGTGGTGGTCACGCCGGCCCACTGCCACCTTACCGGCGACCCCCGGCGCATCGAGACCCTGCTGCCGCTGACGCCGCTGGCCGTGGGCAGTTCCGCCGGCACGAGTTCGGCGACCGCGCGACCGCGCACCGTGGTGCTGGTCGGTGGCGCCACCCGCCGCTACCGCTTTGATGCCGATGCGGTCGGCGCGCTGGCTCAACGCCTGCGCGCCGACCACGCGGCGCACGGCGGCGAACTCCAGGTATTGACCAGTGCCCGGACCGGTACCCGCGCGGTCGAGCAGCTCATCGCCACGCTCGGGGACACCGCAAGCGTCCTCCGTCCGGACGAGCTCGGCAGTCGCTACCGGGAGATACTCACCGCAGCCGACCGTATCATCGTCACCGGCGAGAGCGAGTCGCTGCTGGCCGATGCGGTGGCCGCCGGCCATCCGGTCTTCATCCACGCACTGCCGCCACGGCCGGCGTCGCTGCTCCTGCGCGCCGGCGCGCAGCTCGACCGCTGGGCGCGGCGGCGCCCGACCAACCGGCGCGCGACCACGCGCCCGCAACGCGGGCTCGAGTATCTCTGCGCGCGTCTGATCGAGACGGGTCTGGTACGCCCGCCGCGCGATCTCGAGGAACTGCACCACGAGCTGTACGCGCGCGGGGTCGCGCAAGCTTTCGGTTCCGCCCCGACGCTCGCGCGCGAAGTGTCGCCTCCGCCGTTCAGTGCAGCAGACGAAGCGAGCGCCGTAGCCCGGCGTGTCCGCGAGGCGCTCGGCTTCGGCGTCTGAACGCCCCGCGTCGGGTCACCGCGCCGCAACACCCGGGCGTCATGGTGCGACGTGGCCGCCCGACGCCGCGACGCGCCTCAGCAGGTGGTCGCCGAGACGGTGGGCGAGCGCGACGATGGTCAGCGTCGGATTGGCCCAGCTCGCGGTCGGAAACACCGAGGAGCCGGCCACGTAGAGATTCGCGTAGCCGTGCACGCGGCAATCGCGGTCGACCACGCCCCGGACCGGCGCTGCGCTCATGCGCGTGGTGCCCATGTGATGGTAACCGCCGATGGCATGGTTGCCGACGGTCGCATCGACCGGCCACGCCGTGCCGGACTCGCGCAACCATGCCGCCGGCTCGAGACGCCCTATGCCGCGTGCCACGAGTAGCGCGCCGAGGCGCTCGACCATCACCGCCACGGTACGCTTGTCGAGTTCGCCCAGGCGCCACTCGAGTGCCGCACGCCGCATGCCCAGCGCGTCGCGCTCGGCGGCGAGCCGTACCCGGCTGTCCGGATTGGGCGCCTGTTCGGCGCGCACCATGACGTTGACGCGCTTCACGCCGCGCGCGAAACGCACGCTCTCGACGCGTTGGCGCACGTGGTGCTGGATGAAACGGCGCAGGGCACGGTAGCGATGCCATAGCGCACGATTGGCACGCGTCGGCGCGAGCTGGTGCTTGAGGTCGTTGTAGAGTCGCTTGTGCAGGGCGACACCCTGCGCGCTGTCGCGCTGCAGCTTGAACGTGAACGCGGTGTTGAGTATGCCAGCCTCGCGCTGCAATGCCGGCGCCGGCAGCAGAACCGCCGCAATCTCGTTGCCATCCGTGCCCTGACGGCGCTGGAACGCCGCCCACAGTGCGAACCCGGCGCGCGGCTCCAGCCGCCCGGCGCGTGCATGCGGGTGCTCCATGAAGCAGCGCCCGACCTGGTCGTGACGATTTCCGACCCCGGCCGACTCGACATCGTCGGACGCAAGCATCAGGCGCGCATTCTCGATACCGCCGGCAGCCAGCACGTAGTGCCTCGCGACGAGCCGCGCGCGGCGCCCGCCGAGCGAAGCCAGCTCGAGGGCTTCGACACGATTCGCCTCGCGGGCGATGCGGATCCTGGTCACGTTGGCGTGCAGTAGCACGCGCACGTCGCCGGCTGCGAACAGGTCGTCCATGCGCACGGCATTGAAGCGCTCGCGCTCGTTGTCGAAATGCCAGCAGCGCGTGACGAAGTCGCCATCGAGGCCCTGCCGCAACGCGGTCTCGTCGTGCCACCCGCATGCGGCCGCGGCGCCCGCGGGCAGTCCGAAGTCGCGCGCTGCCTGCGCGTACCAGGGCTCGAGGTCCTCCAGTGTCAGCGGCCATCCGCTGAGCGGCACCCACGGGCGCGCTTCGAAGTCGATGGCCTCGAAGCGCGCGCAGCGCCCACCCCAGATGTTGGTCGTCCCGCCAAGGAAGCGCAGGCGTGCGTCGACCAGCGCGTAATAGGGATCGCCGCAGTCGGGGCCGGCGGCGAGATCCTGCGTTGCGGCTTCGAAGTCACGCCCGCCGCTTTCGACCAGGCACACCTCGACGCCATGTCCGGCCAGATGCCGGGCGAGCGTGATGCCGGCCGCACCGCCGCCGACGATCGCAATGTCGCAGGCCAGTTCGGCGTTGTCCGGGTAATCGTTCAGATCATGCAGCATGGTGGTCGGCAGGGAGGCGCCTCGCGCGGGCGCCCGCATCATAGGGTGCGCGAGCGGGCGCGGCCAGTCGCGGCGCTGGCGCCAGCCGGCGGCATACGCGATCATGCGCGCAGGCAGAGACGACACACGCAGCGGGGAGTCCAGGCACGATGTCGAGCACGACGAGCAACACGGGAACTGACCAGGCGACGTTCTGGAACGAGGACGGCGGCCGCCGCTGGGTCGCGCACATCGACCAGCTCGAGCGCATGCTCGCAGGCCTCAGCACGGTGCTGGTCGACGCCGTCGGCGCGCAGCCGGGAGAGCGCGTGCTCGACGTCGGCTGCGGCGGCGGTCCGACCAGCAACGCTTACGCGCGCGCCGTCGGCGACGCGGGCCGCGTGCTCGGCGTCGACATCTCGGCGGTGATCCTCGAAGTCGCGCGGCGCCGTGCCCGGCACATCGCGAACCTCGAGTTCGCCACCGCCGATGCCGCCACGCATGCCTTCGAGCCGGCCAGCTTCGATGTCGCCACCTCGCGCTTCGGGGTGATGTTCTTTCCCGATCCCCACGCCGCGTTCGGCAACATCCGTCGCGCCGTGCGTGCCGGCGGGCGTCTGTGCTTCATGTGCTGGCGCGGCATCGACGAGAACCCCTGGATGGGTGCGCCGGCCAAGGCTGCGTTCAGCGTCATCCCGCCGCCCGAGAAGCTGCCGCCGGGCAGCCCGGGGCCGTTCGCATTCGCCGATCCGGCGCACGTGCGGGACATCCTCGCCAGCGCTGACTTCGTCGACATCGAAATGACACCTCACGAGCATCGCATCACGCTCGGCAGCGTCGACGAAGCACTCGAATGGCTGACCAACATGGGCCCGGCGGCGACCCCGCTGGCCGAAGCCGGACCGGACGCGCGTGCCGCCGCATGCGAGGCCATGCGCGAGCTGCTGGTGCGGCACGACACGCCGCAGGGCGTGACCCTGGATGGTGCTACCTGGCTGGTCCGCGCGCGGGTGCCCTGAGCTCGCGGCGACGCGTTCGCCCGCGAGCGACTACACTGGAACGAACAGGCCGCGTGGCAAGCTGCCCGGCCGCCATCACGCGGCCGGGCAGCGCGCCGGCATGGCGCGGACGATCACCCCCGGGGAGACAACCGACATGGGCAAAGCCGAGATTCCGAGCGGAACGCTGGCGTTCTGCGACCTCGATCTGAAAGAGCGCGACAACCTCGATGCGGAGATGGCGGCGATGGTCGCCGGCATCGAAAAGAAGTACGGCTTCGTGCCGAATTTCGTCAAGTTATTCGCGACCGACAACCAGCGCCTGCGCGCGTTCATGACTCCCTACCTCGAGCTGATGCGCCGTGATTCCGGGCTCGACATGCTCGAGCACGAAATGATCGCGCTCGTCTGCGCGGCGACCAATGGCTGCGTGTACTGCTGCGCCCACCACGGCGCGCAGCTGCGAGGTGAAAGCGGCGACGCCCTGCTCACCGAGTATCTCGGGCGCAACTACCGCCTCGCCGAGCTGTCCCCGCGCCACCGGGCGATGCTCGACTTCGTGGTCAAGGTGTCGACCGATGCCGAAGCCATCGACTCGCGGGATCACGATGCCCTGCGCGAAGTCGGTTTCGACGACGAGGCGATCTGGTCGATCGCCTCGACTGCCGCGTTCTATGCCGGCGCCAATCGCCTGGCCCAGGCGGCCGGCCTGCGCGTGACGCCCGAATATCTCTCGATGCACCGCTGAACCCCCGCGCCTGGACGCCGGCCCGCGCCATGCGCCAGTGCGCTCAGCGCGGCTGTGCCGGCTTGAGCGCCTCGCCCAGGTGCGCACCGAGCGCCGCTGCCTCGACCTGCGCGAGGTCCTTGGCGACGCTCGCGACGACGCAGCCGGCAGTCTGCTCATCGAGCGCATCGCGCAACTGCCCGAGGAAGCGCGGCTCGGCGACCAGCACGAGTTCGTCCATTTCCCCGGCACCGCGCGCCTTGGCGAGACGTGCGCCGATCTCGCGCGCGAAGTCCGCGCCGATGCGCTCGTGCGGGCTCTCGGCGCGGCTCATCGCGTGGCGGCCCTCGCCACCGCTGTCGAACGCGCGCCCGGGTCGGTCGCTATCGATCTCGCCGTCTTTGAGGCGGCCGCGCGGGTTGTCGAACGTTTCCCGTGCCTCGAGCGTCTTGCCGCCGTCACGGACCGCCATGATGCGTGCGCCGACGCGATCGGCGACAACTAACCATTTCTCGTGCATGCCTTGTCTCCTCGTGCTGTGCGCGGACGCTGCCGCCGATGAAACTAGCGCGAGCCTACGTCGGTGCGCGCGGCGGCACCTGACCACGATCAGGATTGTGCCCCCCGAGAGACTCCGCCCCACCGGTGGGCTGCCGCGCATCGTCGCTCGTGGAGCGCGCACGCAACGGGCGCGTAATCACGGCCGCTGTCGCACGCGCCTGCCGCGCGCCACCCGGGAACGCTAGCGGATTGCCACCGGGTTGATGATCATCTGCACCGTGCCTTTCAGACGCGCCTGGCCGAGCACGAACAGGAACTCCCAGGCGCGGTCGGCCACCAACTCGGCAGTGACCACGTTCTCGAGAATGTAGATGCCGCGCTTGGTGAGAAACTCCTGGTGCACCGGCAGGTAGACACCGTCGACCTCGCCCGGCTGGATCTCCAGGCTGAAGGTATCGCCGCCAACCGCGACGGGCTCGTGTTCGGCCAGGTACAGCGCGCCGGCCTTGCCGAGCCCCGGCTGGCTGGTCATGTAGCGCTCGACGTCGAGATGGCTGAGCGGCATGTAACCGGTGTGCAGCAGGACGACGTCGCCACGCGCGAGCGCGATGTCCTGGCGCGCCAGCGCGGCCTCGATCTCGGCCTCGTTGACCGCCACCTCGGGGCGCAGCATGACGTGGCCGTCGACCGTCATCAGCCGTTCCGGCTGCGTCTCGGCGAACAGGCCGACGATGTCGAGCACGATACCGCGCGCGACGATCGGCGGGATGTCGGACGTGGAGAACTTCTTCAGGCCGCTCTGGTGGAAGAATTCGTGGATGTCGGTGCCGTTGTAATACGTATGATCGATGCCGACGTGCCCAAGGCCGTCGATCTGCGTGCCGACACCGAAGAAGACCAGGCCCCAGTCGTCGTTACCGGTCACCTTGCCCTCGCCGATCGGCTCGCCCGCGTTGTTGAAGATCGCGCCGTTGGAGACGACGAAAGTCTCGACGGTGCGCGATCCGAACGCCGGCGTTTCGCGCGAGACCTCCATGCCGAGCGCGTAGCGCTTGCCGCTGCGGACCAGGCGCGCCGCGGCGGCAACGCTGTCGTCGGTAATCAGGTTCACCGCGCCCAGCGTATCGTCCTTCCCCCAGCGCGACGGATACCAGTCCGCCGCCGGCACCGCCCCCGTGATTAGCAGCGCCAGCAACACCGCCGGCAGCCCGAATCTCCACTTGCCACTCATTGTCATCCCCTCCCCTCGTACCGTCCGGTACGCCACGCATGTAACCGAATCCGGGCCAGCGAACACATCCGAACACCATCCCCAACTGACCAAAACTTAAGCAAAAGTGTCAGACACTTTTGCCTTGCTGCAGCACCCTCGCATCACCCCATAAGTGTCTGACACTTTTGCTCGCTTTTTGCTCGCGGACGGTTGGCGGCTGCCGGGCGGTTTCAGGCGCGTGCGCGGGCCAGCGGGCCGCGCACGAGCCGCCCGGGCGTCGCGCCGGTGGCGCGCTCGCCTTCGAGCAGCACCTCGCCGTTGACCACGGTCCAGGCGATGCCGCGCGAGGTCTGCTTGAGGCGCTGTGCGCCGGCCGGCAGGTCGTTGACGAGCTCGGGCATATTCGGCGCGAGGGTGTCGGGGTCGAACACCACGATGTCGGCGTTGAGGCCTTCGCGCAACAGGCCGCGATCGTGCAGCCCCCAGGCGCTGGCGGTGTCATAGGTGATGAGGCGTACGGCTTCCTCCAGCGTGAAGGCCTGCTTCTCGCGCACCCAGTGACTGAGCAGGTGGGTCTGCAGCGACGAATCCATGATCTGCGCGACGTGCGCGCCGGAGTCCGAGAAGGTCACGACGCTGCGCGGGTGTTTCATCATCTTCAGCACCGCGTCCTGGTCCTCGTTGGCCAGCGGCTGGCGGAAGAAGACGTCGAAGTCGCGCTCGAGCGCGATATCGATCATCGCCTCGACCGGATGCACGCCGCGTTTCGCCGCAACCTCGCTCATCAGTTCCTCGTCGCCGATACCATTGAACAGGTACACCCAGTCCCACTCCGGTGGGCGCGCCTCGGCGCCGACGACATCGGGGCCCTCGTAGGGCCGCGCCGCAACCTCGACCAGGCGACGCTTCATGTCCGGATCTGCGAACAGCGCCTTCTGCTCATCGAGCGGCTTGCCACGCACGTCCTTCCAGACTTCCCACTCGTCGAACGGGGTGTGCGATTTGAACGACAACATCGTCGAGATGGAACGGCTGTGCGCCTGGACGAACAGGCGTCCGCCGGCTGCCGCGACTTCGTCGCCGAGGTCGTAGTAGGCCGGCCAGAGTTCGGGCGCAATGCGAATGCTGGGCATGCCGTAAGTCACCGGGCAGCCGGATTCCACCGCAAGCTGCTTGAGCCGGCCGAAGTAATCGGCCTGGCGCCGCGGACTCCGCCCGGGCGCTTCGCTGGCAAGCTCGAAGATGCCGGCGCCGACTTCGCCCATGGCGTTGACGAGCGCCCGCACTTCTTCCCAATCGGCGACGCGGCTCGCGACCGGGCGATCGTCGGAGGTGAGGTGGTTGTAGGTCCGCGAGGTCGAGAAGCCGATGGCACCCGCACGAATCGCGTCCTGCACCTGGTGACACATGCGTGCGAGTTCGTCCGGCGTCGCCTGTTCGCTGAACGCGCGCTCACCCATTGCCCAGGTGCGCAGCGCCGAATGGCCGATATAGCCTCCATAGTTGATGCCCTTGGGCAGCCGATCGATGACGTCGAGGTACTCCGGGAAGGTTTCCCAGCGCCAGTCGATGCCGGCTTTCATGGCATCGCGCGACAGATCCTCCGCGCGTTCGAGGTTGCGGAATACGAAATCGGCGTCGGCGGCAGCACAGGGCGCCAGGGTGAAGCCGCAGTTCCCCATGATGACGGTGGTGACGCCGTGGTAACAGGAACACGATCCGAGCGGGTCCCAGAAGACCTGCGCATCCATGTGGGTGTGACCGTCGACGAAGCCCGGCGCAACCACCTGTCCGTCCGCATCGAGGACACGCGCGGCACGCTCGTTGATGCGCCCGATGCGCACGATGCGGCCGCCGGAAATGGCGACATCCGCCGGGTAGCGCGGACCGCCGGAACCATCGACGACGAAACCGTTCTTGATGACCAGGTCGTACATAGCTTCTCCCCTGTCGCACTCGGACCCGCTTCGAGATTAGCATTAACCCGCTGCCGCTTCAGTCGGGCGGCGGCACGGACAGGCGGCGCCGGGGAGGGCCAGGCATGACCGAGTACAGCATCATCGACGTCGATACCCACGTCAGCGAAGCGGCCGACCTGTGGACCAGCCGCGTGCCGGAGCACTGGCGCGACGCCGTGCCGCGCGTCGGCACCGACAAGCGTGGCATCGAGTACTGGTACCTGGGCGAGCGTCCACTGGCCAAGGTCGGCCTCGCCGCCACAGCGGGCGTCGGTTCGATGAAGTCACCGCCACGCGGCTTCGCGGACATGCATCCAGGCGCCTGGGACGCCCGCGCGCGTCTCGCCTACATGGACGAGACGGGCATCTGGGCGATGGTGCTCTACCCGAATGTCGGCGGCTTCGGCAACCAGGCCTTCCTGCAGCTCGGCGACCCCGAGCTCATGCTCACCTGCGTCCAGGTCTACAACGACTGGCAGACCGAGTGGGCATCAGCCGATCCGCGCCGCCTGCTGCCGATCACTTCGCTGCCGTTCTGGGACGTGGCGGCCGCCGTCAGCGAGGTGCGGCGCTGCGCCGCGCTCGGGCACAAGGGCATCCTGTTCACCGGCGAGCCACATGCGTTCGGCCAGCCGGTGCTTGGCGATCCGCACTGGAACCCGCTGTGGGAAGTGGCCTGCGAACTCGATCTGCCGATCAGCTTCCACATCGGCTCGGGCAACATGGAGGGCGGCCTGAACCGCGACAAGCTGCGCTTGTACGGCAAGATGGCGACGTTCACCGAGCTGTCCGTCGAGTTCTTCATGCGCAACGGCATTCAGCTCACGGACCTGCTGATGAGCGGCGTGCTGGCGCGCTACCCGGCGATCAAGTTCGTCTCCGTCGAGTCCGGCATCGGCTGGATCCCGTTCCTGCTCGAAGCCCTCGACTACCAGTTCGAAGGCAACCAGGTAAGCAGCGAACGCGCCGATCTCGACCGCCTTCCCTCAGAGTACTTCGCACGCAACGTCTACGGTTGCTACTGGTTCGAGCAGGTTGCGCCGCGCCGTCTCATCGACAAGGTCGGCGTGGACAACATCCTGTTCGAGACCGACTTCCCCCACCCGACGTCACTGTTCGGCGCGGAAGTCCATGCGCGCATCGCGAACGGTCTCGGCGAGTGCGATGCTGACACGCGGCGCAAGATCCTGTGGGACAACGCGGCGCGCCTGTACAAGATCGAGCCGCCGCCCGGGGCCTGAGTCATGCCGCGGATCAGCACCGCCTTCGTCGAATTCCGCGCGCTGCTCGCGCGCCACGTGCGGGAACTCGAACAGGCTTACCCGGACCGCTACTCCACCGCCTGGTTCTTCCTGCGCTACCTCAAGCGCGTGCAGCGCCAGGCCGAAGGCCCGACGCCGCGCGCCTGCGACCGCGCCATGCGCGGCCTGGTCCGCTTCTATTGCGACATGGCAGATAGCGAGCAAGCCCTCGCCGAGCGCTTCGACGAGGTCTACTTCGCTCACCGCAACGCCGTGCTGCTCGAGCAGCGGGCCGAGCGGCGCGCTTCGCGCCGCGCGTGAAAACACCTGTGACAAATCGGACTATACGGTAGCGTATGGAGTCACGTAGAATCGCGCCCGGCCCCATCACGAGGTGACAGGTGATGCCCCGCTACCAGAAGCAGTTCAATCTCGATGTTGCCGACATCGAACTCATCGAGCGCGCCCTGCGCGGCGAAATCGCGCGTCACTCGGTGCGCGGCAACGCCGCGCTCGCCGAGCCTGAACGCCGCGAGCAGATGCGCGCGATCAATGCCTTGCTCGGCAAGATTCACAACCAGAAAATCTTCTACGCGCAGGTCAAGGCGCCCGGCGTGCCGGCCGGCTGACGCCGCGCGCCAGACCGCCGTCACCACATCGCCGGGCGGATCGGCGCCGCGCTGCGGCCACGCCGCCGGTGAGCGCATCCGCGGCCGCACGCGGCCCCCCACGCGCACGCGCCGCGCGAGCCAGTGCATGTCAGGCCCACCCGTTGAGGCACAATAGCGCGCTCGATCAGGGTTGAGGCCAAGACATGAGTTGGTGGGGCAAGGTCGTCGGAGGCGCGTTCGGGTTCATGCTCGGTGGGCCCCTCGGCGCGCTGTTCGGCGCAGCGGTCGGACACCATTTCGACCGCGGTCTGCATCGCATCGAGAATGTCGAGCAGCCGTTCGGCAACGGTCCCGAGCAGGAACGGATCCAAATGGCTTTCTTCACCGCGACGTTCGCGGTGATGGGCCACGTCGCCAAGGCGGACGGGCGCATCAGCGCTGACGAGATTGCACACGCCCGTGCGGTGATGCGCGAGATGAACCTCAATCCCGAGCAGACCCGGGTCGCGCAATCGCTGTTCCGCGAGGGCAAGGCGCCGGGCTTCGATCTCGAAGGCGTGCTGCGCCAGTTCCTGCGCGAGTGCCGCCGGCGCCAGACGCTGCTGCAGATGTTTCTCGAGATCCAACTGCAGGCCGCCTACGCCGACGGTACGCTGCATACCGCCGAAGCCGCGCTGCTGCGTCGCATGGCCGGCCGCCTGGGCTTCTCCGGCGCCCAGTTCGACCAGCTCGACGCGCTCATTCGTGCCGCGCGCGAACACGGCACGCGCGGGCCGGGCGGCGCGGCCGGCGGGCAGCACGGCCGGCGTCGCGCCGCTGCCGGCGCGGCCGCCATGAGCGCGGACGAGGCGCGCGCCATCCTCGGCGTCACGCCCGGGGCCAGCGAGGCCGAGGTCAAGAAGGCCTATCGCCGGCTCATGAACCAGCACCATCCGGACAAGTTGATCGCGCGAGGCATGCCGGAGGAAATGGTCAAGGTCGCCACCACGCGCACCCAGGAGATCCGCACGGCCTACGAAGCCTTACGCCGCGCCAGCCGCGCATGAGTCGCGCGATTGGCAAGCATGACCGGATCTGGTCCAATGGGGCGCCTCGCGGCGGCGGGGACGCTCATGCCATCGCGTGCGGGGCGGGGCGGGCTGCCGGTCAGAACCGCCAGCGCGCCACCGGCGAGCCACGTGGGCTCAAGAACAACAAGTGACTCCGCCAAGCCAGTTCGCCAAAGCCATGGATGCGGCCAGCGCCGACCCGTATACCGAACGCCTGATCGAGGACGCGCCATTCCTCGTGTGGGTAACCGATGCCGCCGCCGAGGTGATCTACGCGAATACCGCGTGGCATGCGTTCACGGGCTGCGGGCTGACCGGCTACACCGGCGCCGCCTGGCTCGACGGCGTACACGCGGACGATCGTGCCCGCTGCCATGCGGCCTTGCGCCCCGACGGCGGTGAACTCGAGCTGCGCCTGCGCCGTCGCGACGGCGCCTATCGCTGGCTCCACGCGCGCGTGCGCGCTCACTACGATAGCGATGGCGAGGTGCTCGGCTACGCCGTGTATGGCGTCGACGTAACCGCGCTGCACGACGCGCGCGAAGCGGAATACAACGCCCGCCTGCGCCTCGAGCTCGCCATCAGCGGTGCCAACGAAGGTATCTGGGACCGGCCCGATTACGACCGCGACGACGAGTACTGGTCGCCGCGCATCTATGAGTTGCTCGGTTACGAGGACCGCGCCTTCGCCGGTGGCTACACGGCGCTGCTCGAACGCGTCCATCCCGACGACCGCGACCTCATCGTCGACGGCCTGGGCAAGGCCATCGACCGCCGCGCCACCTACAACCAGGAATATCGCCTGCGCACGCGCAGCGGCGACTACCGCTGGTTCCATTCGCGCGCCGTCATCGTCCGTGACGCCAATGGCAGACCGACTCGCATGACCGGCTCCCTGGCCGACATCAACGCGCGCAAGACCGCCGAGTTCGCGCTGCGTGACGAAAAGGAGAAGGCCGAGGTGACCCTCGCCTCCCTCGCCGAAGGCGTCATCACGATCGACGACAACGGCGTGATCGAATACATGAACGGCGCTGCCGAACGGCTCAGCGGTGCCGTGCCGGACGGCTGGCGCGGCCATCCGCTCGACGCGGTGCTGCCGGTGGTCGATGACGACGGCCAACCGCTCGGCCTGCAGGCGGTGTGTCGCGGCGTCGGCCAGGACGAGCGTCGCACCCTGGAGGGCTACCTGACGCTGCGCCCGGGCAAGCGCACGGTGCTCGAGATCACGGTCGCCCCGCTGGGCGGAGGGCGCGGTCATCACACCGGCGACATCGTGGTCCTGCGCGACGTAACCGAGGCGCGGCGCATGGCACGGCGCATGGCCCACCAGGCGACGCACGATCCGCTCACCAACCTCGTCAACCGGCGCGAGTTCGAGCGCCGCCTCGAACGCATTCTGCGCAGCGCGCGCGACGATGCCACGCGTCACGCGCTGTGCTACATCGATCTCGATCAGTTCAAGATCATCAACGACTCCTGCGGCCATAGTGCCGGCGACGAGCTGCTCAAGCAGATCGCGCGCCTGCTGCGCGGCGCGGTGCGCAAGCGCGACACGGTCTGCCGTCTCGGCGGCGATGAATTCGGTGTGCTCATGGAACACTGCGACCTGGAACACGCCGTGCGCAGCGCCGATCTCATCCGCGAACGCACCGCCACTTACCGATTCACCTGGGAAGGCCGTGGCTTTGCCATCGGCACCAGCATCGGCGTAGTGGCCATTACCACCGACAGCGACGACCTCGCTGGCGTGCTGCGCCGTGCGGATGCCGCCTGCTACGCGGCCAAGGAACAAGGCCGCAACCGCGTGCACGTCTACCACGACGACGATGTCGAGATGGCACGCATGCACAGCGAGATGCGCTGGGTGGCACGTATCAACCACGCGCTCGAAGGCGATGCCTTCGAACTGCATTACCAGGCCGTGCATGCCGCAGGCACGCAGCGCTCCGGGGCGCCCTACTACGAGTTCCTGCTGCGCATGCGCGAGGCCGACAGCCTGGTCGCCCCGGGGAATTTCCTGCCCGCTGCCGAGCGCTACGGCCTCGCCACGCGCGTCGATCGCTGGGTCGTCGAACACGCGTTGACGCTGCTCGCCAGCAATACCCTGCCCGGCGGCAGCGACGCGGTGTGGGCAATCAACCTGTCGGGCGCCTCGCTGGGTGACGAGCATTTCACTGCCTGGGTGGTCGAACAGTTCGAGACCAGCGGCGTCGAAGGCGCGCGGGTATGCTTCGAACTCACCGAAACCGCTGCCATCACCAATCACACCAGCGCCATCGTGTTCCTCGAGACGCTGCGTGAACGCGGCGTGCGCTTCGCGCTCGACGACTTCGGCTCCGGCCTGTCCTCCTTCGCCTATCTCAAGACACTGCCGGTCGACTTCCTCAAGATCGACGGCGTGTTCGTGCGCGACCTCGCCAGCGATCGCATCGCCCACGGCATCGTCAAGGCCATCGTCGAAATCGGTCACCTGATTGGCTCGACCACCATCGCCGAGTTCGTCGAAGACGAGGCCACCGCCAGGGAACTCGAGCGCCTCGGCGCCGATTACCTGCAGGGATACCATTTCGCACGCCCTCGGCCGGCGGTCGCGGACGTGCGCGACAGCAGCCGAACCAAGAGCGCGTAGAAGTGTGCGTGCAACGGGGATGTGGCAATGCCCCGGCGCCTCACCCTGCTCGTTGATGGTGCCTCCGCTGCCCCAAGATGCAGCGCGCGCACCTGGCGCCCGGCGGGAGCCGCGCGTGCTCCGCGCCACGCATTGCCACCCGGCCACGGCGTGGAATTCGCGCCGCGGCCATTTGCGCGACTGCCCGCGTTGCAACCACGCCGGGCGATCGGGACGGAGTCAATCATGGAGGTCATCATGCACAGCCTGGTAGTAGTCACGCTCGTCGGCGCGGGCCTCATCACCGGCCTGTTGTTCGCGTTTTCGAACTTCGTCCTGGCCGCGCTCACCCGGTTGCCTGATCGGCACGCCATGTTCGCAATGCAGCGCATCAACGAGCAGATCATCAACCCGATCTTCCTCCTGATGTTCCTGGGCACGCCCCTCGCCTGCGTGGCAACGATCATCACGAGCGGCTCGGCCGGCCCGGCACGAGCGCCACTGGTGATCGGCGCTCTCCTCTACCTGGTTGGGCCCCTGGGTATCACGGTGCTGCGCAACGTGCCGCTCAACGACCGCCTCGCCCGCACGCACCTCGATGATTCGACGACGGCCTGGCCCGATTACGTCAAGCGCTGGCAGTTCTGGAACCACCTCCGCAGCTATATCGGGATTGCGTCGATGTTTTTTCTCGGCTTCGGCGCGGTGGCGTTGTGAATGTGCGCAGTGAGCTCGAACCAGTGGCCGGATTCCAACGCCCGGGCAGCGTCCGGTACGCACGTTCCGTGCGGACCGGACGGGGAACCAGCCCGGGCAAGAGCGAACTCACGCTCGACTGGACGTGGCGGCGCCACGGCGCCACAGTAACGCTTCGAACGACAGCGGACCGCCATGGATCGCGTTCCCGGTGCCCACGCTCGTAGATCAAATCGAAAAAGCCTTCGATGACGCCGGTTTTCCCGGTGAGGACCGGCTGACCGACAGCTTCGGCGAGGAGGCGGAAGCCCTGGTGCGCGATTTCAAGTCGTGTCGGGATTGGCGGGCCCTGTCGCCGTCCTTCCTGAACCAGGCGCCGGAAGGCTGGGGCACGGCATTAGCGTACTTCTCGGGACCGGCGTTGCAGTTCTACCTTCCGGCTTACCTGATTGCCGACATCCGGGGCACGCTCGAGATCGGTGACGCCTCGACCCGCTTGTGCGCGTTCCTCGTTGCCGGCTATGAGGACAAGAAGCTCGCGCGGTTCTACGGTGGAGGTACCCTGGGGGCGCATGCGCGATGCGAGTTTGCCTTATTCAGCGCCGCGCAGGTCTCGGCGATCGTCGCCTACCTGTGGTGGAAGCTCGAGCAGCGGGGATACGACCCGCTCATCGAGCAGGCGCTGGAGAACTACTGGTTGGAGCGGGAAGCGTTGTTGACGCGTCCGGGACGCCCGCCGCCCCTTGCACGTTAAGGACCCTCTGCCCGGGACTGGTCCGAGCGGCTTGTGTCCGCGCTGTTCGAGTTCAAGGCGGGAAGCGCACGTCATAGCCGGCTATAGCGAAGATTCGTCACGCCGAAATCGGACAACGCGGGCGCAAGGGGCCCTGGCATGGCTTGTTCAGAGCTTCGTTTGAGGTCTGGCGAGCATCCTCGAGTACGGGCGCAACCACGAATGGTTTTGATACCGGTTGCCGCATCATCGATACTGACGCTGGGCTGCTGGTTCGCTTGGCGGGACCTCGTCATGGCGGCGTACCGCAAGGTCGGGATACGGGCAGCGTTCCTCGAGCACTCCGGGGAGGCAAGGTACACCGGCATCCTCGAACGCGCGAGAAAAGGCCGCCGAGAGCGCGCCCGGACGTCAGCCCCCGGTAGCGACGAGGCATGCCGCGACCGGCCAACCGGGCAGCCCCCACCCGTGCAAACGGCAAGGAGGACCGATGACTACCCGTTCCCCCCGTTACGTCATCAACCAGCGGTTGTTCGTCGCCCAGTTGATGCTGGTCGGCATCGCGTGCGCATTCATCACGTTCCTGTTCGTGTTCACGGGGCAGTTGGGATCATTCCCGCTGTCTTTCATTGCCGGCTGTATCGGCGGCAGCCTGGCGCTGCAGCGGCGCCTGCCGAAGACGGATCCGGCCACGATCGACGCCCTCGCCGCGAGCTGGATCACGACCTTGATGCCCTTGCTTTACGGCGGGCTGATGGCCTCCGTCACCTACCTGTTGTTCATGTCGGGGATCCTGACCGGCGACGGCGGCGATGGCCTGTTCACCAGCAATCTGTTTCCCAATTTCAGCCGCCCGCAGGCGCCTGCGGGCGAACTGCTCGATATGCGGATGATCCTCACGCTGCGCCCGGATGGCATCGCGGATTTCGGCAAGCTCATGGTGTGGTGTTTCGTGTCCGGCTTCTCGGAGCGCTTCGTGATCAGCATGCTCGGCACCCTGGAGGATCGTGCCGCCCCGGCCGGTGACCGCAACGACGACGGCTAGCAGAGCGACCGCGTGACGGCATGACGGCCGTGATCGTCAGCACACCGGGGACGCCCGCGGTGTACGACCTCGCGGGACCGGGGATGGCCTGCTTCAGCGCCAGGCATCTCGCCGCAGCCGCGGGGATTGATCATCGCGTTCGTGCCGTTCATCGCCTGCGCTCACGTTCTGACCATGACAGCGCCGCTGCGGGTAGCCGCGGGTGATGCGTGCGCGACTTGATTGCGAGCGGCGTGACCCGCGGCCATTCTGCGCGTCGCGCACGTCGACTACACTGCGACACATGCCAGCCGCCCCGCGCAACCCAGGAACGGGCATGGCGCGCCCGCAGTCACACTGTGCGGCGCGCCGTGGCACGCCCGCGCGCGACGCGCCCGATTCGGGCCTGCGCGCCGCGCGTCCTGACCGGCGAACGAGCCGTCCCCTCGACATCGGCCGGGTCCGCCCATGAGCGCTCGGCTGCAGGTGCGCGCCCAGCAGATCTGCTTCGTTGCCGCATCGGTCCATGCTGCGCTGGTGGTGCCGCTGTCGCTGGCGGCCGGAAGCGGCCTGCCTTTCGGCCTCGGCGTCTATGCCCCGCCGCTCGGCCACGCGCGCGAACTTCTCGGCGGTTTCGTGCTTGCGGTGGTCACGGGCTACCTGATCGGCCGGCCTGCGCGCGCATTGCTCGTGTTGCTCTGTGCAACCTGGTTGCTGGCCCGCCTCGGCTGGCTGCTCGATGCCGGTGGCGCGTGGGCCCTGGCGAGCCAGGGCGCGTTCGCGCTTGCGTTCACCGCGAGCCTGGCACCGAAGTTCATCGGCAGCGGCCGTCGCTGGCGCAATCTCGCCATCGCGCCGCTACTCGCGCTGCTCGCTGCGTCCTCCGTCGCGCTCGACGGCATCACCGGCAACCTGACGCTCGTGCACCAGGTCATGCTGCTGCTGCTCGCGATCCTGCTCGCCTTCATGGGTGGGCGGGTGCTCGCGCCGGCGGTGACGAGTCAGCGCGAGCGCGACGGACATACACCCACCGTGCGCATGCAGCCGCACCTGGAGGGCGTCATCATGGCGCTGCTGGCGGTCGCAATCCTGGCGCTCGCCGCCGGCCTCCCGCGGATCGCCGGCGTCGCGACACTCGCCGCCGCTGGCGCCGCGGCCCTGCGGCTGTGGCGCTGGCGCGTGTGGACCTGCCGCGCGCGCGTCGACCTGTGGTGCCTGGGAGCCGGTCATCTGTGGCTCGCACTCGCGCTGCTGGCGTTTGGCCTGGCCCTGGTTAGGCAGTACGGGACAGGCGCGGCGACGCACCTGCTCACCATCGGCGCACTCGGAACCTTCACCTTCAACATCATGTTGCGGGCACGCCTGCAGCGCACGCACGGCGAGCCGGCGCGCGAACGCCTGCTGCCCATCGGCACCGTGTTGCTGGCCTTCGCCACACTCACGCGGTTCGCCGCCACGACCACTGGCGCCGACCACGTCCAGGCACTGCTGGGCTTCGCGGCAGCGGCCTGGAGCCTCACCTATGTCGCGCTCGCGCGCCGTCTCCTGCGCGCCTGACCGGCGGTGCCGCGACGGGCACCCGCCGACGCCGGCTGCGTGATCGCATTCGCACGGCCGCCGGGCAAGCGCCGGTCCCGGCTCGCCGTTTACCGTAAGCCGGCCCGGGAGGATAGGGAATGACAAGAGCGCCAGCCGTTGCCGAAGCACTCGCCGCGCTCGCCCGCACGTTCGATGCATTGCACGAAGCCGACGTGCGCGCGAACCCGGGGGGCCTGCTGGCGAACGACCGACCGCGCGCCGTCGCCGCTATCGACACCGCGCTCGATGCCACGCTCGACGGCTTTCATGCCCTGTGCCTCGCGACCGACGCGCAACTGCCCGATGTACCGGTGGACTGGTACGCCGACGACGACGTCGCGCTGGTACTGGGATTGCGCGCGGCCCGCTTACGCGGCGACGCGCACCGCCCCCGCACCATCTACGCCGCGCACGCGCAACACGCCGCGCGCCCGACGGCGCTGGAACACTACGTGCTGGTCGATTTCGACTACGCGGTGGAACGCGCGGATGCTTTCGACGTGTTCCTGTCGTGGTCCGATTTCGACGCGTGCCTCGGGCACGATGGCGCCGCCCAGGACTTGCATCCCGCGACCATCGCACGGATCCGCAGCTATCTCGGCGCTGACGATTTTCCGCACTACGCGGCGCACCATGCGCTGCCCGTGGAGCGCGTGTTCTTCAACGTGGTGCCGCTGTTCGTCAACGCCGGCGCGACCATCGCCACCCTGATCGCACCGGTCGTCGAGACCGACGCGCAGGCCCAGGCGCTGCTCGGCCACCGCTTCGCGGCGACCGCGCGTGCCGACACCCGCCGCCCGCAGGTATTGTCCGGACCGTTCCTGTTACCGGCCTGAGCAGCGCCGTCGCGCGGTGCACCGCGCTTCAGGCATCCTCGGCCCAGGCCTCCGGCGGCGGACAGCTGCACACGAGGTGGCGATCGCCGTGCACGTTGTCGATACGCGCGACCGGCGGCCAGTACTTGTCGGCGATGTCGGCGCCGGCCGGGAAGAACGCCTGCATCTTGTCGTAGGGGCGCTCCCAGCGCTCGGCGATGAGCAGGCGGTGGGTGTGCGGCGCATGCTTGAGCGGATTGTCCTCCGGGTCGGACTCGCCGCGCTCGACCGCGGCAATCTCCTCCCTGATAGCAATCATCGCTGCGCAGAAGCGGTCGAGTTCGCGCTTGTTCTCGCTCTCGGTCGGCTCGATCATCAACGTATCGGCGACCGGGAAGGACATCGTCGGGGCGTGGAAGCCGAAGTCGGCGAGACGCTTGGCGATGTCGTCGACGCTGATGCCGGTAGCGTGCTTGATGGGCCGCAGATCGATGATGCATTCGTGGGCGACGCAACCGTTCTTGCCCGTGTACAGCACCGGGTAATGCTCGCGCAGCCGGTGCGCGACGTAATTGGCGGCGAGGATCGCGACGAGCGTTGCCCGGCGCAGCCCCTGCGCACCCATCATCGCGATGTAGGCCCAGGAGATCGGCAGGATGCTCGGCGAACCCCACGGCGCCGCCGAGACGGTGCCGATAGTGCCGGCCGGTCCGGCGGCCGGGTTCACGCCGTCGATGACCGGGTGGTCCGGCAGGAAAGGGGCGAGATGCGGCATCACGCCGATCGGTCCCATCCCGGGACCGCCGCCACCGTGCGGGATGGCGAAGGTCTTGTGCAGGTTGACGTGCATCACGTCGGCACCGATCTCGCCCGGCCGGCAGATGCCGACCAGGGCGTTGAGGTTCGCCCCGTCCATGTAGACCTGACCGCCGTGCTCGTGCACGACCTGGCAGATCTCGCGGATGGCCGCCTCGAACACGCCGTGTGTCGAGGGGTAGGTGACCATCAGCGCGGCGAGGCTGGCGGCATGCTCGCCGGCCTTGGCGCGCAGATCGGCGACGTCGACATTGCCGCTGTCGTCGCAGGCAACGAGCACGATGCGCAGGCCCGCCATCACCGCGCTGGCCGGATTCGTGCCGTGGGCCGAAGCCGGCACGAGGCACACGTCGCGAGCACCTTCGCCGCGTACCTCGTGGTACTTGCGTATCGTCAGCAGGCCGGCGTACTCGCCCTGCGAACCCGCGTTCGGCTGCAGCGAGAAGGCGGCGAACCCGGTCAGATCGCACAGCATGCTCTCGAGTTCCGAGAACAGTTGTTGATAGCCCTGTGCCTGATCGAGTGGTGCGAAGGGATGCAGGTCGGCGAACTCGCGCCATGACAAGGCCTGCAGCTCGGCCGCCGCGTTGAGCTTCATGGTGCACGAGCCGAGCGGGATCATGGCGCGGTCGAGCGCGATGTCGCGCCGCGCGAGTCGGCGCATGTAGCGCATCATCTCGGTCTCGGAGTGGTAACGCTCGAACACCGGGTGGGTGAGTATCGGGTCGCTGCGCAGCAGTTCGCCGGGCAGGTTGTCGCCGATCTCGCGATCGAGCGCGGCGATGTCGAGTTCGTCGTCGTCGCGCGCGAATACGCGCCACAGCGTGCGCAGGATGCCGCGCGTGATGGTTTCGTCGAAGGCGATGCCGAGATGGTTGGCATCGACCACGCGCAGGTTGATGCCGGCCTCGCGGGCACGCGCCGCGAGATGGCGCGCGCGATGCGGCACCCGCACGGTGAGGGTATCGAAGAACTGCGCGTGGACGACCTCGTAGCCGAGGTGTTGCAGGGCCAGAGCCAGGATCTGCGCGAAACGGTGTACGCGTCCCGCGATCAGCGCAAGGCCACGCGGCCCGTGATAGATGGCATAGAAACCGGCGATGATCGCGAGCAACACCTGCGCGGTGCAGATGTTCGACGTCGCCTTGTCGCGGCGGATGTGTTGCTCGCGCGTCTGTAGCGCCATGCGCAGCGCCGGGTGCCCGTCACGATCGACCGAGACGCCGATGATGCGCCCGGGCGTGGCGCGCACGAAGGCCTCGCGCGTAGCGAAGAAGGCCGCGTGCGGGCCGCCGTAGCCCATCGAGACGCCGAAACGCTGCGCGCTGCCGACGACGATGTCCGCCCCCAGCGCGCCGGGCGCAGCCAGCATGACCAGCGCGAGCGGATCGGCGGCGACCGTCGCGATCGCCTGCTGCGCGTGCGCCGCCTCGATGACCGTGCGGAAATCGCGCACCGCGCCGCTCGATCCGGGGTACTGCAGCAGGATGCCGAAATAATCCGCTTCGGCGTCCCAGGTCTCGGGATCCCCGACCACGATCTCGAAGCCGAAGTGGCGCGCGCGCGTCTCGACCACCGCGATCGTCTGCGGATGACAGTCGGCGTCGACGAGGAAGCGCCGGCCCTCGCTCTTCGCCACGCGCCGGGCCATGGCCATGGCCTCGGCCGCGGCGGTCGCTTCGTCGAGCAACGAGGCGTTCGCCACCGGCAGACCGGTGAGATCGATGATCATCTGCTGGAAGTTGAGCAGGGCTTCGAGGCGCCCCTGGCTGATCTCGGCCTGGTAGGGTGTATAAGCGGTATACCAGCCGGGATTCTCGAGCACGTTGCGCTTGACCACCTCCGGCATCACCGTGCCGTGGTAGCCCATGCCGATCATCGACACGTTGACGCGGTTGCGGGCGCACATCTTGCGCAGGTAGGCGAGCACCGCCTGCTCGGAGATCGTCTCGGTCAGCGCAAGCGGGGCGTCCGAGACGATATCGTCCGGTACCGCGCGGCTGACGATGTCGTCCAGCGAAGCCAGCCCGAGCTCGCCCAGCATCTCGGCGACCTGGGCCTCGTCGGGACCGATGTGGCGGCGCACGAAGTCGCCGCGCTGCTCGAAATCACGCAAGCGCATGATGCCCTCCTCGTGGTGCGCGCGGGCCGGCGCGCGTCAGGTGGTGGTATCGGTGAGCGCAGGCCCGCGCTGCGCCGTCACGCGGCGCCGCCCGAGCGCCCCCTTGCCGGGCGCGCGGCAGCCCTGGCCCCGTTTCCCTCACAGGTATGAGCCCCCTGGTCCCGGCCGGGTTCCCGGGCGCAGCAGCGACCGGCCCGGCGCGCTGTCACAGGCCGGCGAGGTAGTCCCGGTAGGCCGCCTCGTCCATGAAGGCATCGAGACCAGCGGCATCGTCGGCCTCGATGCGCATCAGCCAGCCGTCGCCGAGCGGCGCGCTGTTGACGAGTTCGGGAGCATCGCCGAGCCGATCGTTGACGGCAACGATACGGCCGGCCAGCGGCATGTTGATCTCGCCGACCGCCTTGACCGATTCGATCACGACCACCTGGGTGCCGGCGGCGACGGCGGCGTCGGCCTCCGGCAACTCGACGTAGACGATGTCGCCAAGCTGCTCCTGGGCGTAATCGGTGATACCGACGGTGATGCTGCCGTCGTCCTCACGGCGCAACCATTCGTGATCCTGGGTGAACTTGAGCATGCTCATGGGCGGATGTTTCCTCAGCCTCGGTAGTAACGATGGGGGACGAAAGGCAGCGTGCGGACTTCGACATCATGACGCCGGTCGCGGATCGCGACCTCGAGCCGGGTGCCCGCACGCGCGACTGCGCGGTCGACGTAGCCCATCGCGACGGGGTGCCCGACGCTGGCGCCGAAGCTGCCGGAGGTGACCGTGCCGACCACGCGGCCGGCAGTGTCGACGAGTTCGGTCTCCGCGCGCAACGGTACCCGCCCCAGCGGGGCGAGGCCGACGCGCACGCGCGGCGTGCCGGCGGCGAGTTCGGCGACAATGGTCGCGGCCCCGGGGAAGCGCGCAGCGGCGCTGCCGTCGCGGTACTTGCGTGCGATGGTCCAGGCGAGATCGGCGGCGACCGGCGTGGTCGTGGCGTCGATGTCGGTGCCGGACAGGCACAGTCCGGCCTCGAGACGCAGCGAATCCCGCGCGCCGAGGCCGACCGGCGCGACGCGCTCGTCGGCCAGCAGGCAACGCGCGAGACCCTCGGCGTCGGCGGCGGCCAGCGCAATCTCGAATCCATCCTCGCCGGTGTAGCCGCAGCGGTTGACCAGGCAGGCGCTGCCCGCCAGGCGGCATTCGCGCGCCGACATGAACGGCATCGTCGCAAGTTCCGGCTCGAGCGCGCCGAGCACGGCTGCGGCGGCCGGTCCCTGCAATGCGAGCAGCGCTCGATCCTCGGCCAGCGTGACGCGACAGCCGGTGCCGAGCCCGGCCGCCAGATGCGCGAAATCGTCGTGCTTGAATGCCGCGTTGGCGACCACGAACAGGCGCTCGGGCAAGCGCGTAATCATGAGATCGTCGCGAATACCGCCGTCGTCGTCAGTCAGCAGGCTGTAGCGCTGGCGCCACAGTGCGAGTCCCGCGATATCGCCCGGCACCAGGGTTTCGAGCGCGTCGAGTTCGCCCTCGATGATGATCTGCCCCATGTGCGAGACGTCGAACAACCCGGCGGCACGGCGCGTATGCAGGTGCTCCTGGCGGATGCCGCCCTCGTACTGCAGCGGCATCGCGTAACCCGCGAACGGCACCAGCCGGGCACCGAGCTCGCGGTGCAGCACCGCGAGGGCGGTCGTCCGGCCTGCTTCCCCGTCACTCATCGGCCGTTCTCCCCTGGCGCCCGCTGCTTCCTCACTTGCCAACTCCGTCGCGAAACCGGCGCCGGCGAGCGCTGCGCACCGCCGGCGTGATCATCACCATAGCATCCCGGCCAGGGGCGGCGACCAGCCCGCACGCCGACGTTGGATCAAGTTTCGGCCTCGCCGTCCGCTAGCAGGGAATCGATGAAATCGCGATATGCCCATCGCAACCCCGCCGCCCCATGCTGCCCGCCCTGTCCCTCCACATGCTTCGCCTGAGCGCCGCGCGCGATGGCCATGCGCTCGCGCGCGCCTATCTCGACGCCGCTCGCGAGCTGCTCGGTGGCGAGGAGACGACTTTGCTCGAGGTCTACATGCCGCTCGACGCCATCAGCGGTACGCGCACGCTGCGCCCGGGAGAAACCATCGTGCGGCGCTTCGACGGCCACACCGGTGGCGCGAGCGTGCGCCGCCCGGTCGACCTGCACGGCGTTCACGCGAGCATCGCGCAGCGCCGCGCACTCGAGCTGCCCGCCGAGGACGCGCGTCCGGCGCGCCTGCTGCTGCCCATCGCCGGAGACGGCAATCCGCGCCGGGTACTCGCCGTCGACAACCCCGCGGGCACGCCCGAGGCACGCGTCGCGCTGCTGCAACTGAGCGAGGTCTTCGCCAACCAGAGCACCCTGCTCGACCAGCGCGAGCGCGATGCCCTGACCGGCCTGCTCAACCGGCAAGCGCTCACGCAGCGGTACATGCAGATGCTCGCGGCGCTGCCTGGCGGCACGCGCGGCATAACGCAGCAACTCTGGCTGGCGTTGCTCGACCTCGACCATTTCAAGCGCATCAATGACAACTACGGGCATCTCATCGGCGATGAAGTGCTGCTGCACATGGCGCGCCTGATGGAAAGCACGTTCCGCTACACCGATGCCCTGTTCCGTTTCGGTGGGGAAGAGTTCGTCATCCTCATGCACGGTGACGCGGCAGCCGCGGCGCAGGTGTTCGAGCGCTTCCGGCGTACCGTCGCGGGGCACCTCTTCCCGCGTGCCGGCAACGTGACGGTCAGCGTCGGGTATACCGGCGTCGCCGCCGACATGCCACCGCCGGTTGCCCTGGACATTGCCGATCGAGCGCTCTACGCAGCCAAGGACGGTGGGCGCAACCGCGTCGTGCGGGGTCGCGGCAACGGCGGGCCACGACGCGCAGGGGAAGTCGAAATGTTCTGACACGCCGCAGGGCGCCGAGTATCCCTATAATCAGGGCAGGTCCATCAAGGGGAGAAGACGTGGTGCGATACCTGGCCGCATGGGGCTTCGCGCTGCTGCTGGGCGCAGCGGCACGCGCCGGAGAGCACACGGCGCCCGCCGCGCTCGCGCCAATCGCGGATTCGGCCTGGAGCCGCGCGCACGCCGCGCACCTGCTCGGGCGTGCCGGTTTTGGCGGCACGCCACGCGAGATCGACCGTCTCGCGGCGCTGGGTCCGCGTGCCGCGGTACGCCGGCTCGTGCGTTTCGAAGGTGCTGCAGCGGACACGCTGCCGCCGTTCGAACATTCCGGCATCTTCGACGAAGGCCTCGATCCCTTCCCGCCCAGCCGGCCCGCCACGACCAAGCTCGCCACGGAGACCGGCGAAGCCCTCGGTATCAAAGTCCGTACCGGCGGCAACCGGCCCTTGCAGCCCATCGTCAACAAGTTCTTTTACTGGCTGCGTGCGAGCCGCCTCGAGACCGACCGGGTTACCCAGTGGTGGGCCGAGCGCATGCTGCGCTCGCCACGACCGCTCGAGGAGAAGATGGCGCTGTTCTGGCACGGCCACTTCGCCACCAGCGAAGACAAGGTGCGCGACTACCGCAAGATGCTGCAACAGCTCGAACTGTTCCAGCGCGCCGGCCTCGGCAATTTCCGTACCCTGCTCGTGGCCGTGGCACAGGACCCGGCCATGCTCGCCTATCTCGACGCGGGCGTGAACGTGAAGGGCTCGCCGAACGAGAACTTCGCACGCGAGATCATGGAGTTGTTCACCATGGGCGTGGGCAACTACAGCGAACACGATATCCGCGAAGCCGCGCGTGCGTTCACCGGCTGGAACTTCGTCGGCACCGAGTTCCACGTCGATCCGGCCAAGCACGACGACGGGCCCAAGACCTTCCTCGGCGAGACCGGCAACTTCGACGGTGTCGACATCATCGACCGCATCCTCGCCCATCCCGCCACGCCCGCGTTCATCGCCACCAAGTTGTACCGGTTCTTCGTGCGCGAAGACCTCGCTCCCACGCTGCAGGCCGCCCTCGCCGACGAACTCGTCGCGCTCGACTACGAACTCGCACCGTTCCTCGAGAAACTGTTCCTGTCACGCGACTTCTACGCCGACGCTTCACGCGGCACGCGCATCAAGAGCCCGGTCGAGTTCGTCATCTCGACCTACCGCAGGCTCGGCCTCACCAACCTGCCCGGCGCGCCCGACTTCAACCTCGTCACCGGCGCGCTCGGCCAGCGCCTGATGCATCCGCCGACGGTCGCCGGCTGGAGCTACGGGCGCAGCTGGATCACGCCGAGCCTGCTCATCGAACGCGGCAATTTCGCCCTCGACCTGGCGTTCCCCGACATCGAGTTCATCCCCGAGGATCGCTACCCGGTCTATCCGACCGGCGAGGAAATCCGCGCCGTGCACCGCCGCCTGCGCGCCGGCGCCGACATGACCACCGCGACGCGCCCGGTGGAAGCCGGGATGAGCGAGGAAAGCGGCATGATGACGGCGATGTCCAACCAGGTCGATCGCGAGGAAGCTTTCAATACCCGTTACGGCAGCTACCGCGGGTGGCAGATGGCGATCGAGCGGGTCAAACCGATCGAGCGCGATCTCGCGCCACTCGATCTCACGCACATGGTGCTGAAGGCCGAACTCGCGACGCCACTCGCCGTCGTCGACCATTTCGCGCACCGTTTCCTATCGGTGCCGCTCACCGAGGACACGCGGCGCCTCCTGGCTGCTGCCTTCGAGCGCGAACTCGGCAGCGCAGACGTGCTCGCCAACGCAACGTCGCTGGAGGAACCGCTGCGCGTACTGCTGCACCTGGTGCTGAGCCGGCCGGAATACCAGTTGGGGTGATGTCATGACCACGAGACGCCATTTCATCAAGCGCGGTGCCGCCGTCGGCGCCGCCGCACTGACGTCCGCATTCGTCCCGCGGCTGCGCGCAGCCGGTGACGAGCGCATCCTGGTCGTGTTCGAGCTCTCGGGCGGTAACGACGGACTCAACACCATCGTGCCCTACGCCGACGACACCTACTACCGGCTGCGTCCCAGGATCGGCCTGAAGCGCGACGAGCTGCTCGTGCTCGATGAGCACTATGGCATGAACCCGGGCCTGGCTGGCATGCACCGGCTGTGGAACGATGGCAACCTCGCCGTCGTGCACGGCTGCGGTTACGAGCACCCCTCCTACTCGCATTTCACCTCGATGGCCTACTGGCACACCGCGTCACCCAACTCGGGCGATGCCTACGGCTGGGTCGGCCGCCTTGCCGACGCGCTCGAACCGGAGCCGCGCACGAACTTCCTGATCAACATCGACAGCGCGCAGTCGCTCGCGGTGAACAGCCGCGTGCATACGCCGGTCGTGTTCGACGAACCCGAGCGCTTCCAACGCCTCGCCCTCGCGCGCGAGCGCGAGGTGTTGGAGCGCGTTGCAACGAACGCCAGCGGCAACCCGGCGCGCGACTACCTCAACATGGTCGCTGCGAGCGCGAACGAAGCCTCGACGCAAGTGCGCGAAGCCTGGCGCGATTACCACTCGCCGGTCGATTATGGCCTGCTGCCGGCCCAGCTCGACAAGGTCGCCGCCTGCGTCAGCGCCGGATTACCGGCGCGCCTCTACTATCTCGCGTTCCGCAACAACGCATTCGACACTCACGTGCAGCAGCGCGACCTCCACCAGCGCCTGCTGACCTACGCATCCGATGCGGTGGCCGGTTTTCTCGCCGACCTCGAACGCATCGGCGCGGCCGACCGGGTGGTGGTGCTGATGTTCTCCGAATTCGGCCGCCGTGCCGGCGAGAACACCAACCTCGGCACCGATCACGGCACCGCCAATGTCATGTTCCTGGCCGGGAAGTCCGTGCGCGGCGGCCATTACGGCACGCCGCCCGACCTCACCGAACTGGATGACACGGACAACCTGCGCCACACCACCGACTTCCGCCGCGTCTACGCCACGGCAATCGATGGCTGGATGCAGCCGGGCGCGAGCGAGACGGTGCTCAAAGGGCGCTTCGAACCGTTCCCGGTGTTCGGCTGACAGCGCGCTCAGGTATGCCCGCAGCCGCGCAGCCGCGGTCCCGACAGGCCGGCGCCGGCCTCAGAAATAGAACGTGACGTCGGCGTACCCATAGGCGGTGTCGCCCTCGCCGGTCGCGTTCGGCGCAGTATCGGAGAAGCCGCCGTTGAGGAACAGCGCGCCGCCCGCCTCCACGCGCACGCTCTGCGGGAAGACCCAGTATCGCACCCGCAGGTCGATCTGGTGGCCGGCGAAGCCGCCACTGGCGCCGGCCGCGTCGCGCACCCCGCTCAGGCCGAAGCTGTCACGTTCGGAATCCAGCCACACTGCGCGCCAGGTAAGCATGCCGTCGAGGTGTTCGTTCGGCGCGATGTCGAAACGCAGTCCCGGCGAGTTGAGATTGGCGCGGAACAGGTGGGTATAGAGCGAGGTCGGCCCGAGATCGCCACGTACCGGCCCGTACAGCGTGTCGAAACGACCGTAATCGCCGTCGTTCGGGTCGTCGTCACCAGACGCGTAGTCGTACTGCAGCGAGACACGAGGCGACCAGGGCGCGACGAACGTATGGCCCAGCTCGGCATGCACGTAGCCGGCGAAGACGTCGAGATCACGGCGATCGAGCGGTGAGCTGGTCGCGCGCGCCTCGCCCGTCTGCACGCCTCCTTCGAGGTCGAAATCCAACTGCCCGCTGGCCCGCCGCCGGGACAGGCGCGTACCGATGGTGACGATCTGGCGGTTCTGCGTCTGGTGCTGCCAGTCGCCGTCACGCTCGTGCAGGCTGAGCACGAAACCTTCGACCGCAATGTCCCACGCCGCCGGGAAACGGTAATGCAGCCCCCACAGCTGGGTGTCGAAGCTCTCGCGGTCGAACGCGACTTCGTTGTCGAGCACGCTCTGGCGGTCGAGCGGCAGGCGGCTGTGCGGCAGCAGATACATGAGGGTCAGGCGATCGTCTCGCCGCCCGCCGAGCTCGAGCTTGGCGCCGGTGAAGGCGTTCGGCATGTTGCGAAACAGGTTGCGCCCGATGAGCCGGCCCGCACCGAGGTCGAACATCATGCGGCCGAGCATCAGGTCGATGCTCTCGACAGCGCCGCCGAGGCCGTCGAAATGCGCGCCCAGGAAAGCCTGTGCAAGCTCCGCGGTATCGACCAGGTTGCTGTCCGCCGCACCGCCGCGATCGGTGCGGTAGGCACGCGCGTCGAGCAGTTCGCCGACGACGCGCCAGCTCTTGCCCTGCGCCGCCAGGCGCACGCTGGTGTAGAGACTGAGTGCCTGGTCGCCGCCCTCGAGCCCGGCGCGAAACTGATTGTCGAGCGTTTCATAGCGGGTACGGTGAACGAGGTCGAGACTCAGCCAGGCAGGCAAGCCGAGCGCGGATTGCAGCCGCTGCGGCGCGGCCGCCGCGGTGGCGCCGAGAAGATGAGCGCCGAGCAGCGCGAGCGAAGGCCATAGAAGCTTGAACGGGGTCATGAAGATGGGTGTCCTCCTGAGTGGGGTTTGCGCCGGGCGCGCGGTACAGGATCATCCGGGTAGCAGGCTGAAAGCAAAGGCGAAGGCCGAAACCATCAGGCCGAAGGTGACGGCCAGCTCGCGCGGCCGCAGATCGCTCGGTTGCGCACGCCCGGCCGCGCCCTGAAACAGGTAGAGATACATTTTCATCATCGTCATCGCGTTCAGCGCCCCACTGACGACGACCAACGTCGTCGGCACGGCGGCGCCGGCGAACGCGCCGCGCAGGACGAGATCGGAGGCGACGTAACCGAGCGTGAGCGGCAGACCCGCACTGATCAGGCCGAGCACGAGAAAGGCGTTGGCAAGACGCGGCCAGGACGCGTAGCAGCCATGCGGCCGCACCAGCCCGAGCGGCGCACCGAGACGCGCCTCGAGCGCGCCGAGCAGCAGCACGAAACCGGTGCTCGCCGTCACCACCGTCAGCAGGACGAAGGTGCCTCCGACGACCGCCGCCTCGCCGCTGCTGAACTCGGCGAACCCAGCGACCGCGAGCTGGCTCGCCACGATGCACGCGGCCGCACGGCGCGCCTCGCGCTGGGCAAGCGCGAGCAACGAATTACCGAGCGCCGCGAACGCGAGCATCCAGGACAACGGCGCCTGCGCGGCCTGCGGTACCACCGCCACCGCGGATTCCAGCACCGAGGCTTGCAGGATGACGATGCCGGCGAAGAGATTGAGCGGCAGGGCCTGCGCGAGGCGCAGGTACCACGCGTGCAGCGGCGGCGCCGCGACCAGTGCGAGCAACCACACCCCGCTCGCCAGGCCGCTCGCCGTGCCGAGCGCGAGCGCCGCGCCGGCGAGCACGCCGAGCATGCCGGGCATGACCAGCAACAGGGCCGCCGCCTCGCGCCCGTGGCGCGAGGCCGCGAGGCTGGTCGTGGCGGCCGCGAATCCGACCAGTGGCAGCACGCACACCAACCAAGGCGCAGCGGCGAACGGCACCCCGGCGGCGGTCGCAACCAGCACGCAGAGCACGGCGAAGTCATAGCGCGACATGCGCAGCACGGGCGACAGCGCCAGCGCGACCACGCCGCTGCCGAGCGCGGCGAACGCGATCACGCGCGACGAGAGCCACGGCAGCTCCGGCGACAGGGCGAGTGTCGAGCGTTCGGGCAGGTGCAGCAGCAGGCCCGCGCCGACTGCGAGCGTCGCGAGCGCGAGCGCCCCGGTCGCGGCTCGGCGCGCCATGACGCGGTCCGGCGCGAGCACGGAGAGCAAGGCGCCGACCATGGCGCAGGTGACGCCGACCGTCAGCATCAGATCAGGATACATGGGCCTTCTCCTCGGCGCGCGCATGCCCTCGAACGCCCGGCAGGACGGCGAGCACGCCGCGTGCCAGGCGCCCGGACCAGCGCTGCTCGACGGCGTCCAGTCCGCGCAGCCCGTCGAGCAGCGTACCGACGAGCCGATCGGTGAGCAGTGCATCCAGGCCACCGCGCTCGAGCGTATGCCGATAGACGCGCGGCAGGCTCAGCCAGCGGTTGCCGCTGTCGAGATCGACCGCGTGCGACACGTGATGCCCGAGCATCTGCTCGAGATGATGCCGATCGTGCAGCAGGCTCGGCGCGCGCAGGATCTGCAACGTGCGGTAGCCGGCGTGCCCGATGATGTGCAGCAGCGCGAGCAGGTGCAGACCGAGGCCGATCTCGGCCATGATCAGGCCGACCTGCGTCACTGAGCCGTAGGCCAGCATGCTCTTGATGTCGGTCTGCACGCGTCCCACCAGGGCGCCGTGCGCGGTCGTGGTGAGGCCAATGACGACCAGTGCGACAGCGATCAGCGGCGAGGCATGCACCTGCTCATGGCAACGCAAGAGCAGGAAGGGACCGAGGTGCACGGACAGCGCGCCGTAGAAGATCGCGCTCGATGGTGTCGGGCCTTCCATCGCCCGCGGCAGCCAGCCCGAGAACGGCACCTGGGCCGACTTGCCCATCGCGGCGAAGATCAACGACATGCCGATCAGCATGACCAGTCCGCCCGCGGCGCGCTGCGGCATGCCAAGCCAGGCGGCGCCGTCGGCGCGGACGAAATCGGCGTCGCCGAAATTCACGTGCAGGCACACGATGGCGATCACCAGGCCGACATCGCAGGCGCGATAGGTGACGAAAGCACGCAGCGCATTGCGTACCGGCCCCGGGCGCTGGTTGAAGAACGCGATGAGCAGCGTCGAGCTGATCCCGACCAGTTCCCAGCCGATCAACAGCATGTCCAGGCTGCCGGCGAGGGAGACCAGCGCGAGGCCGGCAGCGAACAGCATGAGCAGCGCGTAGAAGCGATGGAAGCCTTGCTCGCGATGCAGGTAACGCCGCGAGAACGCCGCCACCAGGGCGACCATCAGGAGGCTGAAGACACCGTAGGCGAGGCCCAGCGTATCGAGCCCGAAACTCACTTCGAACGCATCGTGGCCGACGGCAAACCAGCGCCCCGCAGTAAACACGCTGGGCACACCGAGACCGGCCAGCAAGACCGCGGCCAGGATGCCCATGAGCAGGCTCGAGCCGAGCACCCCGCAGGAGACCACGCCGTAGGTATAGCGCTCGCTGGTCGCGTGCCCGAACAGGCGCGGCAGCAGAATGAGGACGAAGGCCAGGACCGGTAGCGCCGGCACCAGTGGCACGATATGCGCGACGACGTCCTGTAAGAATTCAGGCAGCATGTTCCACCTCCAGGCGGACACGGGCACAAGGCAGGTGCCCGCGCCGGCCGGCGTAATGATCCATCGACGATTCGACGAGCAGCAGATCGCGCGAATGCGGCGTGTAGGGCACGAAGCGACCGTCATCGAAGACCTGTACCGCCCCCGTATGCGGATCCACGGCGACGAGCTGGATCCAACGGTTGAGCACCAACGCCGCCACGCCGGGGTGGGTCGCCACGATGTGTTCGAGCATGTCGGTGGTCGCCTCGACCACGGTGAGCAGTCGCATCGGCTCGTGGATCTCCACCATCTGCCACGGCAAGCCGGTGCGCAAATCGGAAGCATGACCGTCGACGACACCGATCAGACCGGTGATGTTGTGCGGCAACTTGGTCCCGCATCCGTAGCCGCGCGGATCGACGTAACTGAAGTAGTACTCGAGACTGATGCCGGCGCCGACCGGCGCGGCGGCCGCGAGCAGCGCGCCGAGCTTTTCGCCATCGACATCGTCGAGCGGATCGTAGGAGATGAGGAATGCACGGCGGTCGAGAAACAGGCCGCGCGTGCTGCGCCGCCGGCCGATCACGCACACCGCATTGGTCGCGTGCCCGTACTCCGGACGCGGCTGGCCGAGATCCGTCGCATGCTCCTCGGCATGATGCATCGCTGCGTCGATGCCGAGCATGGCCGGCGCCGATTCGAAGCGTCGACAACGCTCGTGGGCGTCGCGGGTGCAGGCGGCGGCGAGACGCTCGCGCGTACGTTCGAGCGCGGTGCGATGGGACGCCGGCACGAGATCGGTGTCATAGCAGGTCATCGCGTCGTCGCAGGTGTTGTGATACGCACCGACGAACCACGTCTGTTGGTTGATCACGAGGCCGCGGCCGGCGAGACGCGCACGTACCTCCGGATGATTGGCCATCACCGCGAAAGCGCGCGCGTTGGGCCCGCCGCGCCCGCCCCCGGTAGCGCCGCAATCATGCGCCGCCTCGTGCGGATTGTTGAGACTGGACGAACCGTGGCCGACGATCAAAACGATCGGCGCGAAGTCGCGCGCGAGGCCCATGGTAGACAACATGCCGTGGACGATATCCGTCATCTCGGCAACGGTGTAGCCGACAATGAGGCCGGTTGCGGGGTCGACCGCACCGCTGCCCTCGACGCGCAGGCGCGTATGAGGACGTTCCGGTCCGAGCTCGTGCAGGCGGTGCATGAGCCGGGCGAACGCGCGCGGGAACAGGCTGCAGCCAATCAGCGGCACGATCTTCAGCGTTCCAACCAGCAACGCCCAGCCGCTGCCGCGCAGCGCGTCGTCACGCGCGGTACGCACGAAGTTGCTCGCGCGCCCGCGCCGCCGCCGCGCGAGCTGGTAGCGGGCGTGGGCCCCGGCGTCGAGCGGCAGTTCCTCGACCAGGTGTCGCGGCGTGACGACGACGGGGCACAGCGGACGCTCCTTGACGTCGTCCAGGCCCCGGTAACTCATCGCAACGCCGAAGAAACCGGCATAGCCGAAGGTCTGCACGTCGGGCGAGAGCTCCTCGAGGTGCCGGCGCAACGACTCCTCGCGCTCATCCATGCAGAACACCGCCTGTAACGCAGGCGGTTGTGGATCGTCGCAACGGTACGGCTGGTGGGCGATGAGGCTGTCGAGCACGTGCACGCGGTAGTGATGTTCATAGGCCGCGTGCAACAGACGCCGGCGAGTGAGTCCGTCGAACGCGCGCACCGCGTCCATGAGCGCCCTCGCGCGGGCATCGTCCGCCAGGTCCTCGGCGTCCAGCCCGAGCCCCTGGGCGACCACGAAAGCCTCGAACACCGCGCCGAGATCGGCGCGGGCGGGGCGTGCATCCGCAGCCTCCTCGAGCAGCCCGGCGATCGCGACTGCGGCCGTCCCCCGTGCGGCAACAGCGTCGGCACGTGCCAGCGCATACCGGGTCGCGACCGTCTCGAGGGTCAACTGCACGGCGAGGAAATCCGCGAGCGTCGCCGGCACCGGGCGCACCGGCAGGCGTTCCGGATGGGTCTCGTATTGGTGAAACATGCCGGCCCAGCCCTTCAGGGCGAGCAGCGTGTGCAATACATAGCCCGGCCACTGCGCGCGCGGTATGGCAGCGGCCTCCAGGGCCCAGGCGATCGTATCGAGGGCATCCAGTTCGCGGCGCGCGTGATCGCAGACGACGGCTTTCAGCCCGCCCATCCAACGTTCGCCGACCGTGCCGGCGGGCGCATACAGGGCACGCACGGCAGCAAGGAAGCCGGCACCGCGATGCGGCATGCCGACCGCCGCCATGCCCTGGTCGAGAAAGGCCCCGGCAAGACGGATGAGGAGCGGCTGCACCCATTCGTCGATGTCGATGTCTGACACGGCGAGCAAGGCATCACGCCTACGCACGCCGCGCCGTGCCTCAGCAGCGGGCGGCGCGACGGCCGCGAAGGTCTGCCACAGCTCGCGCAGGGCCAAAGACAGCCGCCGCCTGGAACCGGCCGCGGTGAGCGCGCGTGCTCGGGCATCGACCCCGATCGCCGCGTGGGAGTCCGCAAACAGCTCGCCTTCGGAGACCATCCAGGCGACCGTCTCGGCCGCCGGGGTCTCGAACGCGTGGCGCAGACGGAAACGCCACAAACGCGAGCGTAACGGCCCACCCGGCCACAGACGATCTTCCCCTCCGGGCTCGCGCGCGAGGACAGATTCGATGTCACGGCTGTCGATGCGCCCGGAAGCAAGATGGCCGGCGAAGGCCTGTTCGCTCTGGTAAGGCTCGGTACCGTACAACGCGGACGCCTCGCGCAGCGCGTCATCGAAGTCGTGGCCCTCGAACGCGTGCAGCGTGTTGTGATGAACGAACGCGTGCAGTGGCGGCTGCGACGGTAGCAGGTGGGCGGCATGTTCGAGCGCGTGGACCAGCTCGTCGCGCCGCGCCTCGTCGGTCCCCGCCATGGACACGGCCGGTTGGTCGCCGATCGGCATCGTTACGGCGCTCATGCGCTCTTACCCGCGGGCCGGCCCCAGCGCGCCGCGTGGGGATGCGGCGAAGCCGCGCGCAGCGTCTCGTGACCGATCACGTCCACGCGCGTGTCGGGCCGATCGATGGTCGCGGCGTGGATACCGGCGAGAAACGTGTGGTCGACCAGTGGCACGTCGCTCAGGTCGATGACGACTCGCGTCGTCTCAATCGGCACCGATTGCAAGGCGCGGCGCAGCGCGAGCACGCAGGGGAAGGCTGCTACGCCGTGCACGCGCAAGCGTATCGCGTCGCCCTCGTCGATCACCTCGACGCGGCTGCGAAACAGCTTGCCCGGCGTAGCGCCGCGCAGCGTGTGCAAGACGATCTTGAGCACCAGTCCACAGGCCACCCCGATCAGCAAGTCCGTGAACAACGTGACGAGCATCGTGGTCAGGAACAACGCGGCCTGGTCGAGGCCGATGTGACGTACGTGCACGAGCTCGTTCGGCGAAGCGAGACGTGACCCGGTGTAGACCAGCATCGCGCCCAACGCTGCGAGCGGGATGAGGCCGAGCAGCCCGGGCGCCAGCGCTACGAACACCAGCAGGCACAGGCCGTGCACGAAGTTGGCGCGCTCGGAACTCGCCCCGGCGTCGACGTTGGCCTTGCTGCGGACGATTTCCGAGATCATCGGCAGTCCGCCGATGGAGGCGGCAATCAGGTTGCCGATGGCGACGGCGCGCAGGTCACGATTGAGGTCAGCCTGGCGCTTCTCCGGGTCGATCGCATCGACGGCGACGACACTCAACGTCGACTCGATGGTCCCGACCAGGGCGAACATGACGATGTACTTGAGCGACGCGGGCGAGAAGACGACGGAGAAATCGGGGAAGGCGATGCTGCTGAGCAGGTTGCCGGGAAGCTGTACCAGGTAATGCGGGCCGACCTGGTATTCGTGGCCGCCGAAGTAGTACACATGGGCCGCGCCCAAGTGGAATGCGGCACTCAACGGAATGGCGACGGCGAGCACCACCAGGGGTGCGGGGATGCCCTTGGCCCAGCCCAAGCGCAGGCGCGGCCACAGCACCAGGATCAGCAGCGACAGCACGCCGACCAGCAGGATCTCCGGATTGGCATGCACGAGGCTGTGCGGCAGCTCGGCGACGAGCTCGAAGATTTCCTTGCCTTGCGGCTTCACCCCCATCAGCACGTGGGCCTGCTTGGCCATGATGATGACGCCGATGGCCGCGAGCATGCCGTGCACGACCGAGCGCGACATGGTTATCCCGAGCGTCGCCACACGGAAGCTGGCGAAGGCGAGCTGGACCAGTGCGGCGACCACGCCGACGGCAAGCGCGCGATGGTAGCCGAGTTGCATGTCGCCCTGGCCGAGCTCGAGGACCGCGCCGATGGCAATGACAATCAGGCCCGCGGCGGGCCCCTTGATAGTGAGGCGGGCGCTGCCCAGCCAGGAGCACACGCAGCCGCCGATGATGGCGGTGAGCACACCGGCCACCGGCGGGAAACCGCTGGCCAGCGCGATACCGAGGCACAGCGGCAGGGCAATGAGGAAAACGAGGAAACCGGAACGAAGGTCGCGCGCGAACGCGCCGGGCTGAGAGCCCTGGGCAACAGTGGACATCGAGGCCTCCGACAGACCTGGGCCGGCCGCGGGCACACTCGGCACCGGCGGACAGGCGATGAAACGGGGATCGCGGTCAGCGCCGACGTGGCGGCGCGTGGGACAGGATCAGGCGGAGGTAGGAGGCGCCCGCGCGGCGGGCGTGTGCCAGGCGTGCCGCGGCGGCGACACCCCGAGGCGAGGAGCGAGGGATGACCGAGAGGAAGCTGCCGTGTCACCGAAGCCGCCGAGGGCGAGCGCCTCGGCATCGCTATCGGCGCCGTCGCCACCCGCGCCGGGCAGCTCGCCGGGCTCGGCGATGACTTCGGCGAGTGATCCATCGGCGATCGCTTGACGCGGCGCACCGGACTCACCGCCGAACAGCGAGAGCAGCGCCACGAGCAACGCGAGCTTCACCAGCAGGGTGAAGGCCCGTCCATGTTTCCAGCGTCGCACGAGCGATTGCATGGCAGTCACGCTAGCAGAATTGCTGCGCTGCATCTACGGCAATCTCGATCGAGCACACGGGTTCGCATTGTGGCCGAAAGGGGACAGATCCATTTCCACCGCGTTTGAAGGGGGACTAGGGGACAGGTCTGTTCGCACTGGTGTAAACAGACCTGTCCCCTTTTCTTACCCTTTCTGACCCGGCCCCGCCCCGCGCCGCCCCGGCCGGCTGCCGGGGCGGTGCGCGCACCGCACTGTGTCGTCAGTCCCGCGCGCGGATCAGGTCGAGCACGCTCTCCAGTGCCTGCTCGGCCAGGGTCTGCATCTCGGCGTCGGTGCGATCCTGGATGGGATGCGCGACAAACAGGCTGTCGGGATGGAAGCCGACTGCGTCACCCTGGGTGCGCGCAGCCGTCTGGAACACCGACGAGGCGATGTAGCCGCCGGGAATGCCACGACCGTCGAGTTCGCGTATGTCCTGCAAACTGCACGACGTACACGAGCCTCAGTCGGCCAGGCCTTCGACGACGACGTCGACCTCGCCCGCGATCTGCTGGATCAGCGGAATCGGCGCCGGGCGGGTGAACGTCGGCTTCTTGTAGCGCCGCACGCGCATGCCGCGTTCGCTGAGCAGCGCATCGAGGCGATCGAGAAAGACATCGCCGCGTGCCTTGGAGATGTCCAGCAGCCCGACGGTCAGGCCATCGAGCGTGGCTGGCTTGGGGATCGGCTGGCGTTCGACCGGTGCGAGCTCGCCGGTCGGGTCGAGCAGTGTCGTGGTCATGACAAGACCTCCCTGGTGACGGGATCGGTACCGAGCGAGCCTTTCATCAGCCAGCCCGGGATGATCGCGGAAAACATGCCGGCGTCACCGCCGGCGCGAACGAGATGGATGCCGCCTGCGCGGAACTTGGGCAGCGTGCCGGCGGCGGGGCGCGCGGCGACGGCCGCCTTGTCCGTGCCCATGCCGAGGTCCTGGCCGTCGATCCGCGTCGCCGCGTGCAGGGCAGCGGCGACTTCGGCCTTGCTCCAGCCGGCCTCGTCGAACACGCGTCCGTGCTCGGGGCCGACGACGATGACGACGTCGGCGGCGTTGGCGAGCTTGTAGTGGTCGATCGCGCGCAGCGTGCCGGCCAGCGAGCCGATCAGCGGCTCCGGCGTGCGCGATTTCTGGTCGGCAACGCCGACCGGGCCGTCGGCGCTGAACACCGTCACCGCCGAGCGCCCGCGCCCGATGCCGCGATCCTCGGCCAGCGAGGTCCACGGCGTCGCTTCGTCCTCGGCGAAACAGAAACCGAGTTTGCCCGGCGTGCCGAACGTCGACTGGTCGGCTTCGCACGGGCGGCCGCCTCCCACGTTACGCACCACGAGCTGCAGCGCACGACCGATGCTGAGATTGGCGCGGTTGCCCTGGCCGAGCACGTTGCCGGCCCAGTTCATGCCGATGGCGCCGCGCACCGGGCCGTTGACGATGACCATCGGCCCCGAGAACCAGGTCGTCGCGAGCAGGCCGTGCAGGCAGAAGGCCGGGTCGAGTGCGGCTTCCACCGCGGCCAGCACCACGGGCAGGTACTCGGGCTTGCAGCCGGCCATGACGGCGTTGATCGCGACCTTGGCCACGGTGCACTCGGCGTGATTGGGCGGCGCCAGGCCGAGCACTTCGTCGGCCGCCCGCGTGGTGCCCTGGAGCATCCGGTAGACGCGTTCCTCGGTTGGCGGTACGACCGGCAGGCCATCGCTCCAGCCGCGCTCGAAGCAGTACTCGATGTCGTCTTCGAGCGGCGGCACGTCGAGCCGCCGCGCCGGCAGGCTGACGTCGCCGTAACGCAGCGCCAGGCGTTCGGCGACTCCCGGCTCGACCGACTTCGAACCGCAGCCCGGGCGCGCCGGCGGCAGTGCGGCGCCGATGTCCGCAAGCCCGGTGAGCGCCTGCCATTCGTCGCGCGCCCAGCCCACCGCGCGTCCCTGCTCGCGTCCGCCGGCAACCCGTATCACGGTCGGCACGGTCTCGATGTCGAGGCGGAAGGAGTGCTCGAGCGAACGGTCGTCGACAACCTGCGAGACGGACGGGAAACCGGGCTCGTCCTGCACGTACACGGTCACTGGCAGCCCCTGAGACTCGATTTCCTTGAGCACCGGGTCGACCAGGACGCAGGTCGGACAGTCCTGCTTGAGCACCGCGATGATGCCGTCTGGCAGCTGCATGTCGTCTCTCCCCTCGCGCGGCTTGCGCGCCTGCTATTCAAGCGCCGCGGCGGACCCGGCGTCAATCACCGCGGTGCGCGGCCCGCGCCGACCGGCGCGTTGCGCCGCGGGCACCAGGGCGCTTCACGGGGCGTGCGCGTCCGTCAGCCGCGCCCGAGGGCGAAGAACTCGTCGTTCGGACGCATGCCCATGAAGTTCGCCATGCGGTTGCTGAGCGCGAAGAACGCGGTGATGCCGGCGATGTCCCAGATGTCCTCGTCGCTGAAACCGTGCCCGCGCAGCGTTTCGAAATCGGCGTCCTCGACGGCACGTGCGTTGTTGCACACCTTCACGGCGAAATCGAGCATCGCGCGCTGGCGCGGCGTGATATCGGCCTTGCGGTAGTTGGTCGCTATCTGGTCGGCGATGAGCGGGTTCTTGGCACGTATACGCAGGATCGCGCCGTGCGCGACGACGCAGTACAGGCAATCGTTCTCGGCCGAGGTGGCGACCACGATCATTTCGCGCTCGGCCTTGGTCAGGCCGCTCTCCTTGTCCATCAGCGCATCGTGAAAAGCGAAGAACGCGCGGAACTCGTCGGGCCGGTGGGCGAGCGTGAGAAACACGTTGGGAATGAAACCCGACTTCTCCTGCACCTTGAGCACGAGCGTCTTGATGTCCTCGGGCAGGTCGTTGATGTCGGGAATCGGGTAACGGCTGATCGGCGCTGCGCTCATGATGTTGGGTCCTCCTCTGGCATGCGGCGCGAAGTCTTCTCCACGCGGGCGGGCGTTGCGAGCGCCATTACACTACGTCTTACACTACATCGGCCACCATTCCCGCCACACCGGCGCGTGCCTTCGCCGCCGGTTGACCGGTATCGTCAACCCGAGGAACCCCCATCGATGTCCCGTCGCCAGCAGATCGCCATGACCGAGGCCGAGATCGACGCTTATCTCGCCGAACAGCTCACCGTCATCGTCGTGTCCAATGGCAGCGACGGATACCCGCACCCGATGCCGATGCATTTCTGCGTCGAAGCGCCCCGCACCATCACCATGACGACTTATCGCAAAAGCCAGAAGGTAAAGAACCTGCTCCGCGATCCGCGCGCCTCGCTGTTGATCGAGAGCGGCCGCGAATATGCCGAACTGCGCTCGCTGCTGCTTCGTGCCCGCACCGAGATCGTCGACGACCACGCCGCCACGATGGCCTGCATGCGCGCATGCCGAGCACATTCCAACGCGGCCCGGCGCAGCGCGCCTGGTGCCGAGGAGACCGCCGCGTTCGAGGCGAGCCTGGCACGCCGCGCGGAGAAGCGTCTCGTCCTGCGTTTCCACCCTGAGAACGCAATCTCCTGGGACCACCGCAAGCTCGGCGGACGCTACTAGCAGCCTGTCGGATCTGGACAATTGTAGCGGGCATGGTGGGAGGGCGAGCCCACATGCACACGATTTCGAGGCGCATAGTGGTTCTATGTAACGACCAATCGGGTTGATTCGGGCCGCCCTCCCGCCAGCGCAGAAGATGGTTCCCAAGTCCGACAGACTGCTAGCCCGCTGTCGTGGCGCCGGCACGGATGCGGCAGCACGCCTGCCCTGCTCGTGTAGCATGAAGGTGTCGCGCCGGTCCTGCCCGGCCGGCCTGACCCGGCATCGCACGGAGGAATCCCCATGAGCGCCATTTCCGAACAATCCGCGGCACGGCCGTCATTCAAGTCATTGTCGACCAGCACCGCCGCCGACTGGGCGGTGATCTGCGACGAGCACCGGCGCTTCTTCGCCGGCCTGCCCGGGCGCATCCTGAGCCACCTGCAGCTGCTCGACAACGATTACGGCGGCTTCCCGGTCGATCGCCTGCAGCACAGCCTGCAGACCGCGGCGCTCGCCGCCGAGGACGGCCGCGACGACGAGTACGTCGTCTGCGCCTTGCTGCACGACATCGGCGACACGCTCGGCTCGGCCAATCATCCGGACGTCGCCGCGGCGATCCTGTATCCGTACGTGAGCGAAGCGAATCACTGGATGATCAAGCATCACGGCATCTTCCAGGGCTACAACTTTTTTCACCATCTCGGCATGGACCGCGATATGCGCGAGCAGTACCGCGACTCACCGTACTTCGACTACACCGCGGAGTTCATCGCCAAGTACGACGACCCGGCCTTCGACGCCGATCACCCGAAGCTCGATATCGACCTCTTCGCGCCACTGGTCCGGCGCGTGTTCGCAACGCCGCGTAACACCATCTACCGCAGCCTGCAGCAATGAAACCCGGCCGCGTACCGCACGTCGGCGCCGCGATGCGCAGCCGACCTGGCGCGCTGCGGCACCGGGCACGCTCGACGCACACGCCGGTCGCGCCGAAGACCTGGCCGCATGGGACCGTGTGCTGGCAGCCTGTCGGCCTTAGGTAATCGACGCGAGCATGGTGGCAGGGCGGCAGATTGTTCCTGAGTCCGACAGGCTGCTAGACTCGAAAATCGCTTGCCCGGCCGGCACCGAGATCGCCGGCGAGACGGGCAGGCGTCGACGCGAGGCGCGCTGCCCGCAGCGGCGCGTGACACGCTACACCTGGGCGCCACCGCGCCCGGCGTTCAGGCACGACACCACCGCGCTCGCCCGGCTCGCGCGCCGCTGCATGCGCCGAGCGACCGTAAGCCGACAGGAAACCGACCATGGCCATGCTGCTCGCTGACCGGACCATCATCGTCACCGGCGCCAACGGTGCACTCGGGCGCGTCGTCGCCGCGATCGCCGCCGGCCACGGCGCGCGCGTGATCGAATTCGACCTGGCTTTCGAGGCCGATGCCGAAAACCGCTATGTCGTCGACCTGCTCAAGCCCGAGGTGATTGCCGGCTGCCTCGAGACGGTGGGCGAGGTCGACGCGCTGTTCAACCTCGCCGGCGGGTTCGACATGGGGCCGGCGCTGCACGAGACCGACGGCGAGTTGTGGTCGCGCATGCAACGCATGAACGTCGACACCATGCGCAACATGACCGCGGCCATCGTGCCAGCCATGCTCGCCCGCGGCGCCGGTGCCATCGTCAACGTCGGAGCCCTCGCCGCGCGCGAAGGCCAGGCCAACATGGGTGCCTACATCGCGGCCAAGAGCACCGTGATGCGTCTGACCGAGACGCTGGCCAAGGAGCTGCGCGAGTCCGGCATCAACGTCAACGCGGTACTGCCGAGCATCATCGACACACCGGCCAACCGCGCCGCCATGCCGGACGCCGATTTCAGCCGCTGGGTCGAGCCGCAGGATCTCGCCGAGGCCATCTGCTTTCTCGGCTCCGAACGCGCGCGGGCCATCCACGGCGCCCTCGTGCCGGTTGCCGGACTGTCCTGAGCATGGCCGGGGCGGGATTGAAGGATCGCGCAGCCGTCACCGGCGTCGGCGAGACCGCCTACACCCGCGAGACCGCGCGCAGTCAGCTCGAGCTGACCCTGGCCGCGTCCCTTGCCGCGATCGCCGATGCCGGACTCGATCCCAAGGACATCGACGGCGTGATCCCCTACGGCGCCGGCGGCGTCGTCGCCGAGGACTTCATCACCAACTTCGGCCTGCCCGACCTGCGCTACTCGGCGCTCACGCCGATGGGTGGCGCGAGCCCGGTCGCGGCGCTGCAAAGCGCGGCGATGGCGGTCGCGACGGGCGTCGCGAACCACGTGCTGATCGCCCTCGGCCGTGGCAGCATCGCCGGCGGCCGCATCACCAGCCGCCTCGCCGCGATGCCGCAGATGCGCCTGGTCGGCGAGTTCGAGATGGTCCAGGGCTGCAATGCGCCGGCGCAGTTCTATGCACCGATGGCACGCCGCCACATGGCGCTGTACGGCACGACCATCGACCAGTTTGCCGAAGTCGCGATGGCCTGCCGCGATCATGCGCGGCTCAACGAGCGCGCGATGATGCGCAAACCGATGACGCGCGAGGATCATCATGCGTCGCGCCTCATCGCCGACCCGTTCCGCTTGTTCGACTGCTCGCTGGAAAGCGCCGGGGCCGCCGCGGTGGTCGTCTCTGCGGCCGAGCGCGCATCGGATCTGCAACAACGCCCGGTCTACATCGGCGGTGTCGCCGAGGGCCATCCCGACTCGCCGAGCGCGATCACCCAGCGCCCCGACATGACGCGTTTCGGCCTCGCTCGCGCCGCGCCGATCGCCTTTCGCATGGCCGGCGTCGCGCATGCCGACATCGACGTCGCGCAGATCTACGACTGCTTCACCTGGGTCGTGATCTGTCAGCTCGAGGACCTCGGCTTCTGCGACAAGGGCGAAGGTGGTGCGTTCGTCGAAGGCGGCCGTATCGGCCTCGGCGGCGCCCTGCCCGTCAACACCCATGGCGGCCTGTTGTCCGAAGCGCATATCGCCGGCATGAACCACATCGTCGAATTGGTCCGGCAACTGCGCGGCCAGTGCGGCGAGCGCCAGGTCGCCGACGCCGAAGTGGGCCTGGTGACCGGCTTCGGCGATCTCGGCGACGGCGCCATCGCGATCATGCACCGATGAGCACGAACCTCGACGATCACGCCCGCTTGCCGCCGCGGCCACGTCCCGAACCGGACGCGCTGTCATCTCCCTACTGGGACGGCCTGCGTGCGCACAAGCTGATGCTGCAGCGTTGCAGAGCGTGCGGGCGGGTGCGCCATTATCCGCGGCCGCTGTGTGACCAATGCTATGCGTTCGAACACGACTGGATCGAAGCGCGCGGCGCGGGCCGCGTGCACAGCTGGACGGTGTGCCATCACGCGTTCCACCCGGCGTTCAAGCAGGAACTGCCTTATGCCCTGGTGACCGTCGACCTGGCCGAAGGCGTGCGCCTGCAGGCGCCGCTGCGCGGCGGCGATCCCACGCTGCTGCGTCCCGAGTTGCCGGTGCTTATCGATTTCGAAGACGTCGACGAGGCGCTCACCCTGCCCTGCGTGCGCGTGAGCGCCTGAACCTCCCGAGGAGATTGTCTTGGCCTCCCTGATCACCGATGACATCCGCGCCGCGATCGGACGCGCCGAGGCGCCGGTGCAAATCCTCGTCACGCGGCGCGACATCGTCAAGTACGCGATCGCGACCGGGCAGCGACTGGAGAAATATCGGCGCGGCGACGAAGCACCGCCGATGTTCCTGTTCGGCGCCGACCGTCCCCTGGCCGCGCTCGAGGACCTCGGCCCGGACGGTCTGCGCGCCGACACGCTGACGCCCGAGCTGCCGCTGAAACGCGTCATGGCCGGCGGCATCCGGCAGCGCTACCATCGTCCCATCCGCCCCGGCGACGAGTTGGTGATCGAGAAATCGATCGCCGACATCTTCGAGAAGCAGGGCGCTTCCGGGCCACTCATCTTCGTCGTCTATGCGCTGACGGTGAAGGACGCCTCGGGTGCCCTGGTCCTCGAGGAAACCCAGACCCGCATCAACCGGTGACCCCATGCCCGTACCCGCAGGACTGAACGTCGGCACAGCGCTGCCCGAACGCGCCTACGAGGCGACCAACGTGTCGCTGTTCCTCTACAACGCCGCCGTGTGGAATGCGCACCGCATCCACTATGACGAGACCTACACCACGCAGGTCGAGCATCACCCCGGCATCATCATCGATGGCCCGCTGCAGGGCGACTGGCTGACCCAGGTCGTACTCGAATGGCTCGGCGACGATGGCACGCTGGTCGAGTTCGAATACAGCAACCGGCGTGCCGCAGTCCTCGGCGAGACGCTCACGGCGGGCGGCAGCATCAGTGCCGTCGACGGCGACACCGTCACGCTGGAGCTGTGGATCAGAAACGAAGCCGGCGAAGTCACCGCGCCCGGCCGCGCGGTGGCGCGCTTCGGCCCAGCTGCCTGACCCCGGCGCACCGCCGCGTGTCCACAGGCGCTTATCCACAGGTGTCTGACACTTTTGCTCAAGTTTTGACCAGGAGCGGTGGTACGGCGGCCGTTCAACCCCAGCTGTCGCGTGAAATCGACGCGTACCAGGCGCGGGCATAGTCGGCCTCGCGGCGCCGGAATGCGGCGTCGGCGTCGAGCGGGCTGACCCCGCCAGCGTCGGGCACGGCGCTGATGGCGCCGTTGTCGACCCGGTAGACGGCGGCCACGGAAATGCCGTAATCCGGCGCGACCAGGCTGTAGCAGGTGTTGGTCCACAGCGGCGCCGGCAGGGTCTCGCCACGCAGCGCGGCGACGATCGCGGCGGCGCAGATCTTCGCCTGGCTATTGGCGGAGAACCCGGACTTCGGCATCGCGCCGGCCTGGGCGGCGTCGCCGAGCACGTGCACGTCGGGCACGCGAGTCGAGGCAAAGCCCAGTGGATCAACCGGACACCAGCCACTCTCGTCGGCCAGGTCGGCGACCTGTGCAATGGCGCCGGCGCGCTGCGGCGGAATGAAGTTGACCACGTCGCCACGGTGCTCGGTGAAGCCGGACTCGGTCACGAGCACGCCGCGCGCGGGCTCCACGCGCTCGACCAGGCCGCCCTGCGAGCCGGCCACCCATTCGATCATGCCGGGATAGCGGGCTGCCCAGCCCTCCTCGAACAACGCCTGCTTGGAGAAGCCGTCCTTGGCGTCGAGGATGAGGATCTTGGCGCGCGGCTTGTGCCGGGCGAGGTAATGCGCGACCAGGCTGGCGCGCTCGTAGGGTCCGGGCGGGCAGCGGAACGGTTCGCCCGGCGGTGCGATGACCACCACCCCACCGTCCGCCATGGCGGCGAGCTGGCGGCGCAGCAGCAGCGTCTGCGTCCCGGCCTGCCAGGCATGCGGCATTGCGCCGAGCGCGGAGTCGTCGTAACCCGGCACCGCGTCGAGCCGCAGCTCGATGCCCGGGGCTACGACCAGCCGCTCGTAGCCGAGACGGCGACCGCCGGCAAGGCGTACTTCGTGTCGCGCCGCGTCGATCGCAACGGCGCTGTCGCGGACGACGTCGACACCGGCGGCGCGCAAGCCCAGCAGGCCGTGCGCGATACTGTCCATACCGGCCAGGCCGGCGATGACGAGGTTGCTGAAGGGGCAGGTCGCGATGGTGGGCTCGCGCTCGACCAGGGTCACGGCGAGCGCGGGATCGAGTTCACGCAGGTAGCGTGCGCAGGTCGCGCCGCCAAAGCCGGCGCCGATCACGACGACGCGCGCGGATGCCGCGAGAGTGCCGCGAGTGAGCGTCGCCGCCCCCAGCGCCGCACCCGCGCGGGCGAGAAAATGCCGCCGCGTGAGCGCGCTCACGGCCGCACCTCGCGCGCCGCGAGCCACGCGGCGATACGCGCGATCTGGGCGTCGTCGAGACCGCGCGCGAGGCGCGGCATGACGGTTCCGGTGCGCGCGCCGTCGCGGAAACCGGCGAGCTGCCGCGCGAGCATCGCCGCCTCGCGGCCCTCGATCCGCGCGATCGCACCTGCCGCGGCATGGCAGGTCAGGCAGGCGCTGCCGAGCACGAATCCGTCGAGATCCGGAGCGTCACCGGCGCCCGCGCGCGCCGCGGGGAAGGAGGCGAAGGTAGCAAGCATCATGATTGCGGGTCGTTTCATCAAAGCCTCCGGGTTCGCTGCCTGTCGTAGCCTCGCATTCAACCGGTGCGGGTCCATGAGTCCCCGTGCGCGGTACCGCGCTCAGGCCGCGGCCTCCTCCGGTTGCAGGTCGGCGGCGCGCCGCAGCGCCTCGATGACTTCCACCGTGCGCGCCTCGTCGAGCTTCTCGCCGCGCTCGTCGGTGAGGAAAAAGACGTCGACGGCCTTCTCGCCGAAGGTCGCCACGTTGGCGCCGCGCAGGTCGACGCCGGTTTCGGCGATGGCAGCGGCGAGGCTCGCCAGCAGGCCTTTGCGGTCGGCGGCGACGACCTCGATCGCACTGACGTCGTGCGCGGCCGCGGCGTGGCGGCGTACTTCGACCGGCAGCGCTTTCATGAGGATGTCCGGATTGGCCGGCCGCTTGATGGGTGAGGGCTCTTCGCCGCCGAGCACGCGCTCGAGACGTTTGCACAGCCGTGCCGCCTGGTCAGCCTCGCTCAGCGGGTTGTCGTTGGCGTCGGTGATGTGAAACTCGTCGAGCACGCGACCGTCGCGCAGCGCGTAGGCGTGCGCGGTGAGCACCTTGGCCGAGGCATTGGAGAGCGTTGCGGTGAGATGCGAAAACAGCTTCGGACGGTCGCGCCCCCAGGCGAAGACCTGCGTGTAGCCGGTCGCTTCGTTGACCACCAGGTGCACACCGCATTCGCGATCGAGCAGGCGACACAGCGACAGTAGCACCGTTGGCGGAAACTGCAGCGTGATGGTCGTCGACAACACATCGAGCGTGACCTTGAGCGCCTTGCGTTCGGCTGGCTCGGCCAGCGACAGCACGCTGCGCTTGCGCGCGTCGGCGCGCTCGGCCTGGTCCTCGGTCGAGACCTGCCCGGTGCGCAGGCAGCCGTCGGCGGCATGGAACAACTGCGTGAACAAATGACCCTTCCAGTCCGTCCAGGTGCCGGGCCCGACCGCGGTGACGTCGGCGACGGTCAGCAGGAACAGGTAGACCAGGCGTTCACGATCACCGACGAAGCTCGCGAACTCCTCGATGACCTGGGGATCGGACAGGTCGTAGTGCTGCGCGGTCTTCGACAGGTTGAGGTGGTAGAGCACGAGCCAGGCGACCAGATCGATGTCGTCCTTGGACAGGCCCAGGCGGCGGCAGAAACGGCGCGCCAGCTCCTCGCCGACCTGGGAATGGTCGCCGCCCCGGCCCTTGGCGATGTCGTGGTAGAGCATCGCGATGTAGAGCAGCTCGGGACGGTGCAATCCCCCCATCAGGCGCGAGGCGAGCGGCAGGTCGACGAACTTCTTCTCGCCCACGCGCAGATCGCGCAGGATGTCGATGGCACGAATGGTGTGTGCGTCCACCGTGTAATGGTGATACCGGTCGAACTGCCCGTGCCCGGTGATGCGGCCAAAGTCGGGACAGAAGCGACCCAGCACGCCGGTTTCGTGCATCTGGCTGAGCGCGGTGGTGACGTTACGCGGCGAGCGCAGCAACTCGAGGAACAGCGCGTTGGCCGGCTTGGACTGCCGCACCTTGGCCGTGATCAACGGCGCGTGCTTGCGCACCGTGCGCAGTGCGCGGCTGTTGAGATGGCGCTCGTTGCGCTGCGACTCGACGAAGATGCGCATCACGTTCAGGGGATCGGCGGCAAAACCATCCTCGTCGACGATACTGATCTCCTCGCGTCGCACTTCCATGCCGCCGCCCAGCGAAACGCGACGGCGCAAACGCGGCGGCGGGTTGATCTGCTCCTCGAAGTGCAACAGGAAGATGTCGGAGAGATCGGCAATCGTGCGCACGTTGAGAAAATAGTTCTTTAGGAAGCGTTCGACCGCGCTGGTGCGGCCACCGTCGCGGTAGCGGAACAGTTGCGCGAGCTCCTGCTGGTAGTCGAAGCGCAGCCGGTCGTTCTCGCGGTTCGAGAGCAGGTGCAGCGCGGTGCGTACCCGCCACAGGAAATCGCGTCCCCGTGTGAACGCGTTGAACTCGTCCTCGTCGACCAGCCCGCGGCCGATCAGCTCGCGCGCAGCAGGCACCCCGTACCAGGCCATCGACAGCCAGAAGATCGTGCTCACGTCACGCAGGGCGCCCTTACCGTTCTTGCAGTCGGGCTCCATGCAGAACGCGGTATCGCCCGCGGCCTGGCGCCGCGTCGCGCATTCTTCCAGCTTGGTACGGCAGAATTCGACGCGCCGGCGGCGGCTCCAGTTGGCCGGCGCCGCGCTTTTCTGCAGGCGCGTGTAGAGCGTGCCGCCGCCGGCAAGCAGGCGTGACTCGAGCAGCGCGGTCCGCGCATGGTGATCGGTCTCGGCGAAGCGCCGCGTCTCTTCGGGCGTGCGCACGGCATGACCGAGATGCGCGCCCGAATCCCACACCAGCTGCGCGAAGCGCTGAATCGCGTCGTTCAGGGCACCGTCGTGGCCGGCCGGAACGAGGAACTGCAGATCCCAGTCGGAGTGCGGACACAGTTCGGCGCGGCCGTAGCCGCCGACCGCGACGAGGTCGACCCCTAGCGCCGCTTCGCCGGCGACGTCACGCCATAGCTCGACCAGCAGTTCGTCGACCGCGCGGGAGATGTACTTGACGATCGCCCGACCGCCCTGCGAGGCGTCCAGCCGGCTGCGCGCTCCCTTGAGCATCGCCTGTCGCCGCAGCTTGGTCCGTTCGCGCAATTCGCTGTCTGTCACCTTACGCGGTCTCCCCTGTGAATACCGTCATCGTTGCCGCGCGCTGACGGCGCGTAGCGGATTGCCCGCGTCAAGCTGCGACGCCGCCGGGCACGTAAACCTGCACGGCGCGTCCCTACCAGCTGTTACGCAACTCACGCAGCTTGAGGAACACGGTTTTCGCATCGGGTTCGTCCGGCAGGTCGGGGCAGGTCTCGCGCAAGCGCGCGATCAACGACGGACTGTGCAGGCGGAAGAACGTGTTGATCTCCTTCTCCAGCGCGAGCGTGGTGACCAGCGGCGCGTTGGGGTCCTGCTCCTCGACATCGCCGAGCAGTGTCGCCGCACGCGCATTGTCCGGTTCGCGGTCGAGCGTGAAACCGAGATTGTTGGCGATGTAGTCGTGCCCGGGGTAGATCAGCGTCTGCTCCGACAGGCGCGCGAGCTGATCGGCGAAGGTCTCGTAGAGCTCGGCCGGGTGGCCGCCGTGATGGCAGTTGCCGGCACCCGCGTTGAACAGCGTATCGCCGCAGAACAGCGCCGGGGCGTCGGTACGCGAGAGCAGGCACACGTGGCTCATGGTGTGCCCGGGCGTATCGAGCGCTTCGAGCTCGACCGTGCGGCCTACCTTGATTACGTCGCCGGCAACCAGGCCACGGTCGATGCCTTCGATGGCGTCTTTCGCGTTGGCGTGCGCGAGCAGGCGGGCACCGGTCGCGGCGATGACCGCCGCGTTGCCGCCAGTGTGGTCGAAGTGCTCATGGGTGTTCAGCACCTGGGTGATCGTCCAGCCGTTACGCTGCGCGATGCCGAGACACTTCTCGTGATCGAGCGGGTCGATGGCGAGCGCCTCGCCGGTTTCCGTGCACACGATCAGATAATTGAAATTGCGGTAGGCGTTACCGGTCCAGATCTGCTCGACGTGCATGTCCTGTCTCCTCGCGACGTATCGTTCAGCTGTTCGGCCGACAGGCTACCATGTCGCCGGGGGCGCACAAGGGAGGCGGCCCGCACGGCGGCGACTTGACGCACGTCCTTCAGCCCCGACAATGCACTGTCCCCCCTGGAACCCGAGGATGCTTCATGAGCGCTGGTGAACGTTTGCCCGGAACCCCCGATCCCATGCATCGCTGGCCGGCGCACCGCGGCGTGAGCATTGCCGGCGACAGCTGGGGCGATCCGGCCGGGCCGCTGGTCCTGCTGCAGCACGGCGGCGGCCAGACGCGCCATGCTTGGAAGAACGCCGGGGAGACGCTCGGCGCCGCCGGTTATCACGCTGTCGCGTTCGACGCGCGCGGTCATGGCGACTCCGACTGGGCGCCGGACGGTCTGTACACCCAGGACGCGATGGTCGAAGACTTGAAATGCGTCATCGATCAACTCGGCGGACGTCGTCCGGTCCTGGTCGGCGCGTCGATGGGCGGCGGTACCAGCCTCGTCGCCGTCGGCGAGGACCACGTCGATGCGACCGCCCTGGTGATGGTCGACATCGCACCACGCATCGAACCCGAGGGTGTCGCACGCATCGGTGCGTTCATGAACCAGAAACCCGAGGGTTTCGATTCGCTGGACGAGGTCGCCGATGCGATCGCCGCCTACCAACCGCACCGCAAGCGGCCCAAGGACGTCTCGGGGCTGGCCAAGAACCTGCGTCGCGCACCCAATGGCAAGTTCCGCTGGCACTGGGACCCGCAGTACATGACGCTGCGCCGCGACATGGAAAAGCGCACCGAGCGCATGGTCGACTGCGCGCGCAACCTGCGCCTGCCGACGCTGCTCGTGCGCGGCGGCCTGTCCGACATTCTGAGCGAAGAAGGCGCCCAACATTTCCTCGCACTGTGCCCCCATGCCGAGTACGTCAACATCACCGGCGCCGCGCACATGGTCGCCGGCGATCGCAACGACGTCTTCGCCGACGCCGTTATCGGCTTTCTCGCACGCACCGTGCCGATCGCAGGCGAGCCGGTGCATGCCCCGCACGAACCCCACCCGCACCACGAGGGTCCGCCCGCAGACACCATCGACGTGCCCTAGGGACGCTGCCGACCTGCGGCCTGCCCGCTTACCCGTTCAGGTTTGCCACCGGCACCAGGCCCCGGCAACGCTTCACGGCGCCGGCGGCAGGGCGAGCAAAGCCTGCGCGATGCGCGTGGCAAGCTCCCCCGCGAGCGCCGTTTCCGCCGCGACCAGCGCGGCGGCGTCGCTGCCACGGACCGGCACACGCAGCGTGGTGCGCGCTTCCGGCCAGGCCACTGTCGCCCCGTCGGCGTCGAGGACACGCCAGCTCGCGACCAGCGTCGCCGTGCCGGCGACGTCCCCGGCCGGCGGACCGTCCAGTTGCAGCACTTCGAGCGCGATGCGGTAGGACACCGGAGCGGGCTGGGCCGCCGGGTAAGCCACGGTCCGCGTGCCGGGCAGCAGCCGCTCCAGGGCGCCGCGCAGCACGTCGCTGAGATTGGCGCCCAACGGCATGGCCCAGCGCGCCCGATCGTAGCGCGTGACCTCGCCCCCCGAAGCGCGCGAGACGACGTGTGGCTGGTCCAGATACTCGGCGATGCGCACCGGACCGAGCGCGACATCGAACGCGCGTGCGCCGGGCAGCGGCGCGAGCGTCGCCGGGACCTCGAGCAGGAAATAGCTCGGCGCGAGCGTGCCACTTCCGGGTGTCGTACAGCCCGCGAGGAACAGCACGGCGGCGGCGACCGTGCATGCCACGCACTTCGCCGCGCTGCCCGCCCGGCCTTGTTCTGCATTACTCATCGTCTGCCTCCCGTCCCCAGATCAGCGACTCCGGCTGGCGCTCGATGGCGTCGCCAAGTTGTCGCAGCGAACGCGCCATGGCATCGAGCTGGCGCAAGGTCTCGTGCAGACGCAGTTGCAGCGCGGAACCCTCTTCCAGCGTGCCGAGTGTCGCGCCGAGCTGGTCGCTCAGCGGCCCGACCGCGGCCCCGACACGGCTCGCCGCCTCCTCGACGGCGCTCAGCGAGGCGCTGGCCGCGGCCGGCACGCCGGCCACGCGCAACTGCGCGAGTACGGCTTCGAGTTCGTCGAGCACACGCGTCGCGCGCGTGCCGAGATCGTCCAGGGGAAAGCGGCGCAGCTTGTCCAGCAGCGCACTGACGTTGCCCTTGAACTCGCCGAACTCGGTCGGCAGGGTCGGAATCTGCGGCAACTCGCGCTGTCCGGTGACGAAGCTTGCCGCGGTGTCCGGCGCGATCGCGAGATCAACGTAGAGCGCACCGGTGATGAGGTTACCGGTCTGCAGGCGCGCCCGCAGGCCACGCTTGATGAGCGTGTCGAGCAGCGCCCGAGCATCATCGTCGCGGGTGCCGGCGAGTGCACCGAGACGCTGTGGGTGCAGACTGATCTCGACCGGAATGTAGACCTCGCGGCCGCGGGTCTCGAGCTCCAGGCCGATCTCGGTGACCTCGCCCAGCTTGATACCGCGGAACTCGACCGCGGCGCCACGCGCGAGGCCGCGGATCGATTCATCGAAGTAGAGCACGTAGCGCACGCGCTCGGTGAAGCCCGCCTCGGCCACCGCGGCGACGCTGTCGAACAACTCGAAACGTGCGCCGGGCGAGGCCGGGGGCGCACGCCGGCCGCGCGGCGCGCCGAACTCGATACCGCCCAGCACGAGCTCCTGCAGGGACGGTGTACTCACGTTCAACCCGTCGGCACTGACTGCGACGTCGATCCCACTGGCGTGCCAGAATCGCGTGTTTTCGCGCACGAGGTCCGCGTAAGGCTCGCGCACGAACACGTGCACGAGCACGCGCTCGCCTTCGGCATCGAGCTCGTGGCCCAAGGTCTCGCCGACCTCGATGCCCTTGAAGCTGACCGGAGAACCCGCCTGCAAGGTGCCGAGCTCACGTGCATGCAGCACGAACTCGCGTCCCGGCTTGTCGGACGTCACCAGCGGCGGCTCGTCCAGGCCAGTGAAGCGCCGCGTCGCTTCACCCGGCTCGGGGTCGACCTCGAGGTAGGCACCGGAGACGAGCGTATTCAGACCGCTGACGCCGCTCGCGCCGATCCGTGGCCGCACCACCCAGAAGCGCGTGCCGTCGGTGAGATGGCGTTCGAAATCGCGGTTGATGCGTGCGGTCACCACGATCGACTCCAGGTCGGCGGCGATACGCACGTCGACGACCTGGCCGATCTGCACGGCCTTGTAGCGGACACTGGTCTTTCCCGCCTCGATGCCATCGCCGCGCGCGAACACGATCTCCACCTCGGTACCGCGCGTGCTCCACGCCTGCCAGCCGAGCCAGGCGCCGATCACCGCGGCGATCAGGGGAATCAGCCAGAACAGCGAGAGGCTGCGCGGTGGCGCCAGCTCGGCTACCGGCAGGGCGTCGTCGTCAGTGGGTTCGGTCATCGGCGGCGTCCCATAACAAGCGCGGATCGAAGGTCGTCGCGGCGAGCATGGTCGTCAGCACCACGACACTGAAGAAAGCCGCGCCCAGCCCCGGGCTCACGTTCGCGACCGCGCCCAGGTGAACCAGGGCGACGAGAATGGAGATCATGAAGATGTCGATCATCGACCAGCGGCCAATGACGTCGATGAACCGGTACAGCCGCGCGCGTTCGGCGACACGCCAGCCCCAGCGACCCTGCACCGAGACCAGCAGCAGGGCGAGCGCGCCGATCTTGGCCACCGGCACGACGATGCTGGCGAACAATACCAGCAAGGCGATCGGCCACTGCCCGTCCTGCACGAGGTGGACGATGCCGCTGACGATGGTGTCGGGCTGGCCGCGGCCGAGGCGCGTCACCGTCATGATCGGATAGACGTTGGCCGGCACATAGCAGATCACGGCGGTCAGCAGCAGTGCCCAGGTACGCTGCAGGCTGAGCGGCACGCGCAGCGCGAGGTGTCCACGGCAGACCGGGCAGTACTGGGGCCCACGGGCGGCGCGTACACTGACGGTGGCGTGACAGGTGCGGCAGCTGGCGTAGCCGGCAGCGGCACCGCTGCGCGCGGCGGGGAGCGGCGCGGCGCGCATCAGTCGAGTTCGCGCAGGCGCGCCCACACGCCGGCCGCGTGGGTCGAGGTCCAGGCCGTGAGGACGCTCATCGCCGCGAAAGCGTACAGCGCCGGCCCGACCACCACGGTGGCGAGATCGTCGAGCTTGACGAACGCGACCAGCGCACCGAGCAGGTAGACTTCTGTCATGCCCCAGGGTGCGAGGCGCACCGACCACAGCGTCCAGTTGCGAGCCGTCGCGCGGCGGCCGCGCCGCGCGATCAGCCAGCTGCGTGCGAGCACGCTCACCGCGTGCATCGCCGGCGCGACGATGGCCACGGCGAGCACCACGAGGGCAAGCTCATAGCGTTGCTCGAGCCAGAACGCGATCACACCATCGGCCACGGTCGCCGCTTCGCGGCGTCCGTTGAGTTCGAACTCGAGTATGGGGAAGGCATTGGCGATGACCAGCAGCACCAGCGTGGTCAGGGCCCAGGCGGCGTCGCGGCCGAGGTCGCTGCTCCGCGCAACGTGCAGGGCGACGCCGCAGCGCGCGCAGCGGGCTTCGTGGCCGGCCGGCGCCGCAGGCAGGCGTTGCAGCAGATCGCATTCCGGGCAGGTCTCGACGGCGCTCGCGGCCATGCACATCCTCGTGCGGAGATCGGGGGCGCGTATGCTAACGTTTCCGTCGTCGCGTGATCCATGCACGCGACGCGCCGGATCCGCCCGCCCCGGCGGGCGGATCCGGCCGACATTCGAGGGGAGTCTGCATTCATGTCAAGTCACGACCGTGGCGCACGCCCGTGCGCCGGCCGCCGCGCCCTGCTCGGTGGTACCGCCCTGGCGCTGATCGCGCCGCCACTATGGCCCGCACTCGCCGCCGAGAGCACGCCCGAACGCCAGCCGGCGCAGGTCGGCGACCTGCTCGCCTTTCCGAGCTGGGAACACGCCGATCGCCTGCTCGCCCCCGGCGATCTCGTCCACGGCGCCGAACCGCTGCTGGTCTATCCGCGCGACCCGGCCACCGGCGTCATCCGCGAACGCTCGCGGCTGAACCAGATCCTGGTCTGTCGCCTGGCACCCGAGACACTGGACGAGGCGACGCGGCCCCACGCGGCCGGCGACGTCGTCGCATACTCCGGGATCTGCACGCATACCGGCTGCGGCATCACGGGCTGGGATGCCACGCGGGCGCATTTCGTCTGCCCGTGCCATCAATCCGAGTTCGACGCCGGACGCGCCGGTCAGCGCGTCGCCGGGCCGGCGCCGCGCGCACTGCCGGCACTGCCGCTCGCCCTGAGCGACGGACATTTCGTCATTCGGGGCAATTTCACCAGCGCCGTGGGCGCGAGCAGCTGAGGAGGCCTCACGATGCCGACCCGTTCCATGCGTCGCACCGTTGCGCCGCTCGCCCTGCTTGCCTTGTTCGTCCAGCTCGCCTCGGACCCGGCCGGCGCCGCCGGCCCGGTGGACGAGCCGCCTTACGCGAGTGTTACCGCGGAACGGCTGGCCACACCCGGGGCGGACGACTGGCTGATGGTACGGCGTACGTACGACAGCTGGGGCTACAGCCCGCTGGCGCACATCTCGACGGCGAACGTCGCCACGCTGCAACCGGTATGGACGTTCTCGACCGGTGTCGTCGAGGGCCACCAGGCGCCGCCCATCGTCAACGACGGCATGATGTTCGTCGCCACGCCGCGCAACCAGGTGATCGCCATCGACGCGCGCAGCGGCGAGGAAGTCTGGCGTTACCGCCGTGCTTTGCCCGGCGACCTGTTCCAACTCCACCCGACCAACCGCGGTGTCGCGCTGTGGGGCGATCGCGTCTATCTCGCCACCGTCGATGCGCATCTCGTGGCGCTCGACGCCCGCACCGGTGAGGTGGTGTGGGACGTCGAGGTCGCCGACTACCTGTCCGGCTACTACATGACGCTGGCTCCGCTGGCCGTCGAAGGGCGCATCCTCGTCGGCACCTCGGGCGGCGAGTTCGGCATCCGCGGCTTCATCGAGGCGTTCGACGCCGACAGTGGCGAGTCGCTGTGGCGCACCTATACCGTGCCCGGACCCGGCGAGCCCGGTTCCGAGACCTGGAGCGATGAGGCCTGGAAGCGCGGCGGCGTACCGATATGGGTAACCGGCAGCTACGATCCGGCCACCCGCCTGAGCTACTGGGGCACCGGCAACGCCGGGCCATGGATGGCCGACCAGCGCCCGGGCGACAACCTCTATGCGAACTCCGTCGTCGCCATCGACATCGAGTCCGGTGCGATTCGTGCACACCATCAATACCACTGGAACGATGCCTGGGACTGGGACGAGGTCACCGCGCCGCTGTTGATCGACTTCCCCGACGGCGCCGACACCGTCAAGGGTCTCGTGCACGCCGGGCGCAACGGCTACCTGTGGCGGCTCGCGCGCAGTGCGGACGACATCCGCTTCGTCGATGCCCGCCCCTACGTCTACCAGAACGTGTTCAGCGCCATCGACGCACAATCCGGCCGGCCCAGCTACGACCCGACGCGCATCCCGCGCACCGGTCACCGCACCGAGTTCTGTCCCAGTCTGTGGGGCGGCAAGGACTGGCCACCCGAAGCCTACAGTCCGCAGACCGGTTATCTCTACATTCCGGCCAACGAAAACCTGTGCAGCGCCTTCACCGGCGAGAAAGCCAAGTACCGTCCGGGCGAGCTCTACCTCGGCCTGAGCATCGACAAGCTCGAAGTCTTTCCGCGCGCCGACGGCGGCGACCACGTCGGCGAACTGCAGGCCTGGGACATGCGGACCGGGGAGCAGGTGTGGACGCGGACCTTCGACTCGCACAACTGGGGTCCGGTGCTCGCGACGGGCGGCGGACTGGTCTTCGCCGGCGGCACCAACGATCGCCTGTTCCGCGCCTTCGACGCACAAACCGGCGCGCTGCTGTGGCAACAGAAGACCAGCTCCGGCGTCATCGGCGTACCGGTCAGCTACGCCGTCGACGGCCGCCAGTACATTGCGGTGGTATCCGGCTGGGGCGTCGATGCGCAGCGTAAGCAGGACTATCTGAACAAGGCCCGCGGCAGTGACATCCAGGTACCACAGGGCGGCGTGGTGTGGGTGTTCGCACTACCGGACGCGGCGCGCGGTGAGTAGAACCGGTGCCGAAATTATTCGTCGTTGCGCCGACGGCTGCCAGGCCCATTCTCCATGGCGCGCAGTTCAAGGCGCGAGGAGCGGATAACATGCTCAGCCTGCGAGCGAGGAGCAACGCGGAAATGCGCCCCATGAAAAACAGACTTGGCAGCCACCAGCCCTTCGGGTTGCCCCCCACCAACATTCTCGTGGGGCCCGTCTACGGCGTTACGGTACCTGGAAATAGAACCACTATTCCCTGCGCACTGCGCCCCCATGAATGATCTTCTTGGGGCCGAGCTTTTTGGACGCCAACGCAACCATGAATAATTTCGAGACCGCTTCTAAGCGATGATGCCGCTCTCGCCCGTTCACGCCCCGTTGAGCGCGGCCAGCTCCTCGGCGCCGGCGAGCGCCCCACCCTGCTCGTCGAGACAGGCGGCGAGCACGTCGAACAGGTAGCGCGCGTCCGCCGCGCCGACCAGCACACGCCAGTGCGGCACCGCGCCCGCCACGCGCCACAGCCCGACTTCGCAGTGCGCCAGGCGCACGGCCCGCCAGGCTGGCGCGGCGCCGTCCAGGGGCGTGGCGCAGAGCTCCGCGAGGATGGCCCCCCAGGCCGGGCCGAGGAGCGCGAAGTGGGCGCGTTCGGCCGCCATGATCAGCACCTCGCCATCGCGTCCGGGGAGGGCCCGTGCCGGCGTATCGGCACGCACGTCGACGCTACCGGCGACGAGCAGGTACTCGTCGACGTGGCTGCGCACGACCAGGCCGTCACCCCATTGCACACAGGCCGCCTGCACGGGCTCGGGCCGGGTGACGCCGTGCGC